>Ga0187875_10000109_pt1 | contig 73666 bp, 62 predicted proteins | sample June2016WEW_17_1_2_FD_132978 | JGI IMG/M metagenome (GOLD analysis project Ga0187875, IMG submission 132978) | Peatland microbial communities from SPRUCE experiment site at the Marcell Experimental Forest, Minnesota, USA - June2016WEW_17_10 | ecosystem: Environmental > Terrestrial > Soil >... | reverse complement strand
GGCGACGCCGTCAACCTCGAGCCGTCGCTCGCCTTCGGGGAGCGGGTGGGCGGTCATCTGGTCAGCGGCCACGTGGACGCGGTCGGCACCGTGCTCGAGACCCACCCCGAGGGCGAGGCCCGCTGGGTCACCATCGCCCTTGCCGACGCCCTGGCGCGCTACACGGTCGAGAAGGGGAGCATCGCCGTCGACGGCGTCAGCCTCACCGTGGTCGACGCCGGGCGCGACCGCTTCACCGTCTCGCTCATCCCCCACACCCTGGCCACCACCACAGCGGGGCGCTGGGAGGCCGGCACCCCGGTCAACCTCGAGGCGGATCTCGCCGCCAAATACGTGCAGCGCGGGCTGGGGTGGGAGGCGGCGCCATGAGCCTGGACCGGATCGAGGACGCGGTCGACGACATCCGCGAGGGACGCTTCGTCATCGTCGTCGACGACGAGGACCGGGAGAACGAGGGTGACCTGTGCATGGCCGCCGACCGGGTCACCGCCGGACAGGTCAATTTCCTGCTCTCCCACGCTCGCGGCCTCCTCTGCGTCGCCTGCGAGGGAGGACGGCTGGACACCCTCCAACTTCCTGACATGGTCGACCACAACACGTCTCTTCACGAGACGGCGATGACCGTGACCGTGGACGCCGCCGGGGAGGGGGTCACCACCGGGGTCAGCTCCCACGATCGGGCGGTGACCATCCGCCATCTCGCCGACCCCGACCGGGGAGCGGCGGACTTCACCCGCCCGGGGCACGTCCAGCCGCTTCGCGCCCGCCCCGGCGGGGTGCTCAAGCGGGCCGGGCACACCGAGGCGATCGTGGACCTCTGCAGGATGGCGGGACGGGAGCCCTGCGGGGTGCTCTGCGAGATCCTCCGGGAGGACGGGGTCGTCGCCCGACGTGCCGACCTCGACGGGTTCGCCCGGCTGCACGGCCTGCGCATGGTGACCATCGAGGACCTCATCCGCCACCGGCGGCGGAGCGAGGCGCTGGTGGTGCGACGTGCCGAGACCCGGCTGCCGACCGAGTGGGGGGTCTGGCGGTGCGTCGGCTACGAGGACCTCGTCGACCACGATCCCCACGTCGCCCTGGTCCTGGGCGAGATCTCGGAGGAGGACCCCGAACCCGTCCTCTGCCGGGTGCACAGCGAGTGCCTCACCGGTGACGTCTTCGGATCCCAGCGCTGCGACTGCCAGGCCCAGCTCCATCTGGCCATGCAGCTGATCGCGAAGGAGGGCCGCGGGGTCCTCGTGTACCTCCGCCAGGAGGGCCGCGGCATCGGGTTGCTCGACAAGCTGAGGGCGTACGCCCTGCAGGACGCGGGTGCGGACACGGTGCAGGCCAACCTCGACCTGGGTCTCCCCGTCGACACCCGGGACTATGGCATCGGGACCCAGATCCTCGCCGACCTCGGTGCCCGGCGGCTGCGGGTGCTGAGCAACAACCCGCGCAAGTACTTCGCCCTCTCCGCCTACGGCCTCGAGGTGGTGGAGCACCTGCCCCTGGTGACCCCGCCCACGCCCGACAACATCGGCTACCTCCGCACCAAGCGGGACAAGCTCGGTCATCACTTCGACGCGGCACTGGCCGTGGAGCCCGGGGACGCCGCCCCGCACCCGCCGTCCGATCCCGGCCCCCAGGCCTCCGAGTCACCGAGCCCTGATCGCGGGCCCGTCGCAGGGTTGCGGCGGTGAGCTCCGCCACGGGACGGCGGCCACGGCCCCGCGGGTCCGAGGCGCCGGCGATGTGACAGGATCACGGCCATGAAGGTCGGGGGCGGCAGCGTCGACGACAGCCGGGTGGACGCCACCGGCCTGCGGATCGCGATCGTGGTGGCGCGCTTCAACGAGGTGGTGTCCCGGCGGCTGCTGAGCGGTGCCATGGACGCCCTGATCGACCACGGGGCAGCGGAGAAGGACATCGCCGTCCACTGGGTGCCGGGGAGCTTGGAGATCCCCTTCGTGGCCCAGGAGGTGGCAATCTCGGGAGCTGCCGACGCCATCGTCTGCCTGGGAGCGGTGATCCGGGGGGAGACCACCCACTACGACCTGGTCGCGGACGGCGCCGCCGGGGGAGTGGCGCGGGTATCGCTGGAGCATCGGGTGCCCTGCGGGTTCGGCGTGCTCGCCACCGAGACGTTGGAGCAGGCGATGGAGCGAGCGGGCGGCAAGCACGGCAACAAAGGCGCCGACGCAGCCCTTGCGGCCGTCGAGGCCGCGCGGCTGGCGCGGGAGATACGCGGTGCGGCGCGGGGAAAGCCAGGCACGTCCCGGGCACCGTCAGGCTGACCGGGGGCGAAAGGTCAGCTCGCGGGGCGCGCCACCCCGCGGGTGGTTCCGGGCAACCGTACCGTGAAGGTGGATCCCCGGCCCTCCACCGAGGTGGCGGTGATGTCGCCGCCCAGCCTCCGGACCAGCTCCCGGCAGAGGTAGAGACCCAGGCCTGTGCCGCCGATCCCCTCCGTGGCCGTGGTCACGATCCGGCCGAACCGGGTGAAGAGGCGGTCCATGTCAGAGGTCGCGATCCCCAGCCCCTGGTCGCTGATGTCGACGGCGACCTGCCGGCCCGCCCGCCGCAGACGGATCCCGATCTCGCCGCCGTCCGGTGAGTACTTGAGCGCGTTGTCGACGATGTTGGAGAAGACGCGGAGCAGCTGACCCCGATCGCCGAGGACCGGCGCCGGGCCCGATCCGAGATCCAGGTTGAGCTGGTGACGCTCCGAGCCGTCCACCCTGACGGCGGCCTCGGCGACGACGCCGGCAAGGTCGACTGGCTCACGCGTCGGGTCCAGACGCGTCTCATCGAGCCGGGCCATCTCGACCAGCTCGGTGACCAGCTGCATCATCAGCTCGACGCTCTGGATCGAGGACCCGACGGCCTCGCGCAAACCCTCGGACAGCTCGCCGAGCATGCCCGACTCCATCATCGAGAGGTATCCGTAGACGATGGCGAGCGGGGAACGCAGCTCGTGGGTGGTCAGGTTCATGAAGTCCGACTTGAGCTTGTCGAGCGCCATCAGCCTCTCCAGCCGGAGGTGCAGCGAGCTGAGCTCCTCGCCGCCAGCCTGGACGCCGGCACGCGCCTCCTCGCCGCGTCCCGGGGTCGCGTCCCGCACCGTCTGGACAACGTGGCCAACCCGGCCACGCAGGTCACGGAGCGGTTGGACGGTCACATCCCAGACCGCGACGCTGTCCGATGACGCGCTCTCTGGCTCACCCGAGGTGAGCGGCCGGATGCCCTGGAGATGCTGCGGCTTGCCGGTGCGGACGGCCGCCGAGACCAGCAGGACGACCTCGTCCGCAACGGCGACCCCGCCGGATCCGTCCGCGGCCGTGAGACTGTCGAACCAGAGCCGGAAGCGGTCGTTGGCAACCTCGACCGGGCAGCCGGGCCCGACCCGCCGGATGGCGACCGCCATGGGGAGGGCCTCGAGCAGACCCTCGACGAGCCTCCCGCCGCCGGACCCCGGGAAGCTCTCACCGATCACGTCGGACAGGGCCTCGGGCTCACCGACGGGCAGGGCAGCGCTGTTCGATCTCGCGGCTCCCTGCATCACGCGCGACCGGCGCGGAGCGCAACGCTGCCCGCGGGCATCGAAAGGTGATCAAACCCCCAGGCTCTCTGCATCATCCGCCCCGTTGTGACGCCCGGCTACCCCCGACCGGGGGAGCTCGATCATAGGTCCGTCATCGCGCCATCTCCCCGCGTTGCAGGATCGCGACCCGGCCGTCAGAGCTTCCGTCACAGCCCCGAACGGGGCGGCCGAACGTTGCCTAGTGGCGGAAGTGGCGCTCGCCGGTGAGCACGACTGCCATTCCGAGGGCGTCGGCCGCGGCGGTGACCTCGGCGTCGTTCTTGGACCCCCCGGGGTGGATGACCGCGCCGACGCCCGCTCTGCCCAGGGTCTCCAGGCCGTCGGGAAGCGGGAAGAAAGCGTCGCTCGCAGCGACGGTCCCAGCCACCCGGTCGCCGGCACGCGCGACGGCGAGCTCAGCCGACTCGACACGGGACATCTGGCCCGCACCGACTCCCAGCGCCATCTGGTCGCCGACGATGACGATGGCGTTGGACTTGACGTGGCGGCAGACCCTCCAGGCCACCAGCAGGTCGCCCCACTCCGCCTCGGTCGGGTGCCGCTTGGATGCAACCGTCATCGAGGTCCGGTCCGCCGACACGCGATCGCGGGTCTGCACCAGCAGTCCCCCGCTCAGGCTGCGAACGTCATAAGCGGCGGCACAGTCGGGACGGTCCAGCACGAGGACGCGGAGGCGCTCGCGGCGTGCCAGCCGGGCGGCCGCATCGTCATCGATGGCGGGGCAGATCACGATCTCCAGGAAGGTCTTGGCCAGCTCCTGGGCGGTGGCGAGGTCGAGGGCGCGATTGAGCGCGACGATGCCGCCGTATGCAGAGCGCGGATCGCAGGCATGAGCGCGGCGGTAGGCATCGACAGCGGAGTCTCCGATGGCGAAACCGCATGGGTTGGTGTGCTTGATCACGGCCGCAGCGGGTTCGGCGAACTCGGCGACCAGGTTGGCGGCCGCGTCGGCATCCAGCCAGTTGGTGAAGCTGAGCGCCGGCCCCTGTAGCTGCCGGGCGTGGGCGACGCCTCCGGGGACCCCCGGCACGGCGTAGACGGCCCCGCGCTGGTGGGGGTTCTCGCCATAGCGCAGCTCGGCGATGAGCGGCCCGCCGGTGGTGAAGTACGTGCGCATCGGCCCGGCAGAGTAGTCGGCGGCCAGCCAGTCGGCGACCGCGGTGTCGTAGGCGGCCACGTGGGCAAAGGCCTCGGCGGCGAGCCGCGTCCTGGTGGCCGGGCTCACCGCACCCGCCTCCCGGATCTCGGCCAGGACCCCGTCGTACTGGGAGGGCGAGACCACGACCGCCACCCAGTCGCTGTTCTTGGCGGCCGCCCGGATCATGGTGGGACCGCCGATGTCGATGTTCTCCACCACCGTCGCGCGGTCGGCGCCCGAAGCGACGGCGGCGGCAAACGGATAGAGGCTGACCACCACCAGGTCGATGGGCGCGTAGCCGTGCTCCTCCAGGGCCCGCATGTGCTCCGGGAGATCGCGGCGGGCGAGGATACCGGCGTGGATTGCCGGATGGAGTGTCTTGACCCGCCCGTCCAGCATCTCCGGCGCGCCGGTGACCTCGCTGACCTGGCGCACCGGGATCCCGGCGTCGGCCAGGGCCCTGGCGGTGCCGCCGGTGGCGATCAGCTCAACGCCGGCCTCGTGGAGGCCGCGGGCGAAGGCGGCGAGCCCCGCCTTGTCGCTGACGCCGATGAGGGCTCTCATGTGAGGGAGTCTGCCTGAGCGGGAGGAGCGTCCGTCGCGCTGGCCGAGGCGGTGATCCGGACCACGCGACCCTCCCGCCGGATCCGACCCTCGCACCAGAGCCTCACGGCCTCGGCGACCGCAGCCCACTCCTGCTCGTGGATGCGCTCGCGCAGGCTCTCGGCCGTGTCGTCCTCGCGGACCGGCACGGCCCGCTGGACGATGATCGGCCCACCGTCTGTGATGCCGGGCTCCAGGAGCTGGACGGTGCAGCCGCTGATCTTGACGCCGTGTTCCAGCGCAGCCTCGACCGCGTGCATGCCTCCCGCGAAGGCCGGGAGCAGCGACGGATGGACGTTCAGGATGGAATCCGGGAAGGCGGCCAGGAACTCGTCAGTGAGAATGCGGTTGTACCCCGCGCAGACCACCAGATCTACGCCGGCGAGGCGGAGGCGATCGCGCATGGCGCGGTCCCGGGCGCGGTCGTCATTGCCGTAGTGGCTGAGCGGCATCCCCTCGGCGGGAACTCCCCACCGGCGGGCGACCTCCAGAGCGCCCGCATCGCGCCGGTTGCTGATAACCAGTGCGACCCGGGCTGGGAAGCCGGGGGACGCCGCTGCGGCACAGAGCGCGTCGAGGTTGCTCCCGCGACCGGAAACCAGGACTCCGATCCGAACCCCCGCGCTCATCGGAGGACGACTTGGTGACCGTCCCTGGCGTCGACGATCTCACCGAGGGGGATGACGGGAAGACCGGCGGCGGAGACGCCGGCCGCGGGAGCCGCGGCGGCGGGCACGACGACGACCATGCCGATCCCCATGTTGAAGGTCCGCCACATCTCATCGGCCCGAACCCCGCCCACCGTCTCCAGCGCGGTGAAGAGCGCCGGAACCTCCCACGCGTCCCGCTCGATCAGGGCCGCCGTCCCTGCGGGCAGAATCCGGGGCACGTTGCCGAGCAGACCGCCCCCGGTGATATGGGCAAGGCCGCGGATCTCCACCCGCGAGCGCAGCTCGCGGATCGCGGCGAGGTAGGAGCGATGGGGCTCCAGGAGCAGATCGGCGATCGGAGCCTGGGTGCCCGGCAGAACGGCATCCCACCCGATCTCCCGCTCCGCCAGGATGTGCCGCACCAGCGAGTAGCCGTTGGTGTGGAGACCGCTGCTCGGGAGCCCGAGAACGGCATCGCCGACCTCGATGCGGTGCCCGTCGATGATCTCGTCACGCTCGACACAGCCGACGATGAAACCGGCGATGTCGAAGTCACCGAGCGCGTAGAGGCCGGGCAGTTCGGCGGTCTCCCCGCCCACCAGGGCGCATCCGGCGTCGCCGCACGCTGCCGCGGCGCCGCCAACCACCTCGGCGAGGCGCTCGGGTGAGAGGCGGCCGGTGGCGTAGTAGTCGAGGAAGAAGAGTGGCTCAGCGCCACTGCAGAGGATGTCGTTGACGCAATGGTTGACCAGGTCGATGCCGATGCCCCGGTAGCGACCCGCCGCGATCGCCACCTTCACCTTGGTCCCGACCGAGTCCGTGCTCGCCGCCAGGACCGGCTGCTTCCACCGCTGCGGGTCGAAGGCGAAGAGACCGCTGAACGCCCCGATCCCTCCGAGCACCTCGGGGCCATGGGTGGCGGTGACCGCCTGCTTGATCAGCCTGACGGCGCGGTCGCCCTCGTCGATGTCAACGCCGGCGTCCGCGTACCGCAGATCTCCCATCTCCGCGGCAGTCTACGTAACCGGGGGACTGCCGCGCGCTGCGAGGCGGTCGCCGGCCAGGGGTCAGGTGGACGTCCCCGCCGACGGGGTCGGGGTGGGCGCCGGAGTCGCACCCGGGGCGGGCGTCTGCCCACTGCCGTATCCCAGAGGGGGTTCGGAGGTGGTGAGAGTGGACCAGGCGACGGCGGTGGGCGGCGTTTGCACCGAGGGCGCGGTGCCCCAGGCGGAGAACGTCTCCGTCTCCGTGCCGGCACTGTCGCTGTAGGACACGACATAGGCGACGGGGAGGTGCGTGGTCGGCAAGATGTCGAGGTGAGCCGTCCCCGCCGGGGCCGTGCTTGTCTCCGGCACGGTTCCGGAGATCCTGGTCAGCTGGGTGCCCCCGGCTCCGGTGACCGACTCCGTCGAGGTGGCGTCGAGCGGGGACTCGGAGAGCTGCGAGCCGACCGTGATCCCCACCTCCAGATCCTTGTACGGACCGTCACCGATCTGCACCGAGACCCACTCCCCGGGCCCGGGCGCCGCGCTCGCGGAGACCCCCAGCTGATCCTCGGCCGCCGCGACGTTACCCTGGAAGTACACGGTCTGGTCTGGAGCGAGCAGGAGGGTGAACTGTTCCTTGCCGTACGCCGTCGTCTGGTCAAACACCTGGCTGCCGTCATCTTGCCCGGCGACGCCGGTGACGGTCAGCACTGACCCGCTCCCGGACGAGGTCGCCGAGTAGGTGAACCCGGCGGACCGCTCGGCAGCCGTCATCGCCTGCGCGTAGAGGGCGGACGCCTGGGCCGCGGCCGCCCGCTGGGACGGGTTGGGCGTGGCCGACGCCGCGGGGGGCGTGACCGTGCTGGACACACCACCCCGGCTCACCAGGATGGCGATGGGGATGCCGACGGCAGCTGCGATCACGACAGCGCCGAGCACCAGGGCGAGCAGGCGCCGTCCCCGATGGGGGGTGGGCAGGACCGACCCGGGTGCCCCCTGCGCGGATCCCGGCTGGCCTGGCCATGGCCCGGAGCCCGGTCCTCCCCAGGGGGGCGGCGGAGACGGCCCCCAGGGCGGCGGTGGAGGTGGCCCCCAGGGTGGCGGTGGAGGTGGCCCCCAGGCGGGCGGCCCGCCGGGAGCGCCAGCCGGTCCCCAACCGGGTGGCGGGCCGGACCAGCCCCAGGGCGGCGGTTGCGAGGGGGGGAACCCCTGGCCACTCGTCTCCCCGGATGTGGCACCCGGCCCGAGATCGTCGGCCGGCCGATCGTCGCCCATGTTCCGCTGTCTCCAGATGGCGTCTGCGACGGGACCGTCATGCCCGAGGGGCTGGTTCCGCGTGGGGAGAGGTCCCGCTTTCTCGTTCGCGATGTTAGCGCCGCTCGGGCGCGGACCCCTCAGGTGAGTTGGGCGAGGGCTGGCGATGCCTCGGCGGGAGGGTCCACGCGTTCCATGGCCAGCTTGTCCATCTCCAGCTGCTGGGGGACGCGAACCGGGTAATCGCCCGTGAAACAGGCGAAGCAGAATCCACGGCCCTCGGGATCGCCCATGGACCGGCGCAGCCCCGCGATGCTCAGGTAGCGGAGGCTGTCCGCCCCGACCAGCCGGCCCACCTCCTCCTCGCTGTTACTGGCGGCGATCAGCTCGTTGCGCGAGGCGATGTCGATGCCCATGAAGCAGGGCCACATGATGGGAGGGGATGCGATCCGCATGTGCACCTCGGCCGCACCGGCCCGGCGGAGCTCGTCGACGATTCGCTTGCTGGTCGTGCCCCGCACGATCGAGTCGTCAACGAGGGCCACCCGCTGCCCCTCGAGGACGTGGCGCATCGGGTTGAACTTGAGCCGGATGCCCGATTCCCGGAGCCGCTGCGAGGGCTGGATGAAGGTCCGGGTGATGTACCGAGACTTGATCATCCCCTCTTCGAAGTGGACACCCGTCTCCTCGGCAAAGCCGATGGCGGCGGGAGTCCCGGAGTCGGGAAGGGTGATGACCACGTCGGCGTCGACCGGTGCCTCGCGCGCGAGCTCGCGACCCATCTGGCGACGCGCCTCGTACAGCGACCTCCCCTGCATCACGGAGTCAGGCCGGGCGAAGTAGATGAACTCGAAGGAGCACATGGCCCGCTTGGGCGCGTCGGCCGGGATCCTGCTGCTGCGCATGCCGGAGGCGTCGATGGTCACGATCTCACCGGGATCGATCTCGCAGATGAAGTTCGCCCCGACCACGTCGAGGGCGCAGGTCTCGCTGGCGACGATGTAGCCGGAGCCGCCCGGCGCCTCGGGATTGCCATAGCGGCCCAGGCAGAGGGGCCGGATTCCCAGCGGATCCCGGGCAGCGACCAGGGAGTCGCGGGTGAGAAAGAGCAGGCAGTAGGCGCCGTGCACCCGGGGCAGGGAGCGCCGCAGAGCGGCGTCGAGGGTGCGTCCGGAGGTGCGGACCAGGAGGCGACCCAGGACCTCGGTATCGCTGGTGGAGAGGAACTCGACACCCTCCGCGGCGAGCTCGGAGCGGATCTCTCCGGCGTTGATGAGGTTGCCGTTGTGGGCCAGGACGACGGGGCCGATCTGGCTGTGCTCGAAGCGCATCGGCTGGGCGTTGGGAAGGCGAGGGCTGCCGGTGGTGCTGTAGCGGGTGTGCCCGATCGCGATGTCACCGACCAGCGCGGCCATGGCCTCGGTGTCGAAGACCTGAGCGACCAGGCCCATCTCCTTGTGCATGAGGATGTCGAGGCGGTTGCTCACCGCGATGCCGGCCGACTCCTGACCGCGATGCTGCAGTGCATAGAGGCCGAAGTAGGTGAGGTTGGCGACGTCCTCCCCGGGTGCGAAGACCCCGAACAAACCGCACTCCTCGTGCATCCGCTCGTCGTCCATGAGTCGATCGCGAAACGCGACAGCGGGCGAGAGCCTCCGCTCAGGCACGCGGCAGGCCCGTCACCGTCACCACGCCGCAGTCATACAGGACTGCGTTGTCGCCAACGCCCATGGCTCTCCGCACGTCCGGCCTCCCATGACACCGAGTGGGGGACGGGGTCCAAGTCAGTATACGGGCGCCCGGGCTCGCCGCCTATCCCGGCACCGCAGCCGGTGCCGGTGACCCGGTCGTCGCAGATGACCCGCACCGGAACCCGGCGCGACTCGGTGTGCGTGCAGCGCCCGCTGGCGAAGGCCCGCCGGTAGGGCTTGCGGTGGGCGCTCAGCTCGACCGTGGCAATCCCGGTCAAGGCGGTGGCACCAGCGCCTCAGCATGGGCCCGGGCCACCTGCACCAGCGCCAGGTCGAAGACGCCGGCGAGCACCACCCGGTCTCCACCGGTGGTGCCCAGAGCGCGCACGTCAACGTCATGGCGTTGGGCGACGGCGCGCACCGCGGCCACGTCCGTGGCTGCCGCGCTGGCGAGGAAGCGTGACTGGGATTCGCCGAAGAGGAGGCCCGCCTGCACCACGGGTGCGCCGAGCGCAAAGAGGCGCTCGGTGAGTTGCGCGCCGCGACCACCGAGGATGCAGCTCTCGGCAAGCGCCACCGCCAGACCGCCCTCGGCGAGGTCGTGGCAGGAGCTGAGCAGCCCGGCCGCGATCATCTCCAGGACAGCGGCCTGGACCCTCCGCTCGAGGTCGAGGTCGAGGGTCGGTCGAGGGCCGGCGTTGATCCCATGCGCCAGGCGCTGGTACTCACTCCCGCCCAGATCCATCCCCACCGGCCCGACCAGCAGCACCGCGTCGCCGTCCCGCCCGAACCCTGCCGTGCAGCGTCGCTCGAGATCCTCGAGGTGACCCACCATTCCGATCACGGTGGTCGGGTCGATGCTCACGCCCTCGGTGTCGTTGTACAGGGAGACGTTGCCGCTCACCACCGGGACGCCGAGGGCCAGACAGGCCTCGCGCATCCCCTCGACCGCCTCGGACAGCTGCCAGAAGACCTCTCCCTTCTCGGGATTGCCGAAGTTGAGGCAGTTGGTCACCCCCACGGGCGTGGCTCCGACGGCGACCACATTGCGGGCGGCTTCGCAGACGGCGATGGCGGCACCCCGCCGCGGGTCGAGTGCCGCGTAGCGAGCGTTGCCGTCGGTGGTGAGGGCGATCGCCCCAGCGGTGCCTCGCACGCGCAGGAGAGCGGCGTCCCCGCCGGGGAGGACCACGGTGTCGTCCCCGACCTGGTGGTCGTAGCGCCGGAAGATGGATCGGCGGCTGCCGATGTTCGGACTGCCGATGAGACGCAGCAGGGTCTCGCCCATCGACCAGGGCGGCGTCATCGTGAGCGGATCGGCCGAGAGTGCCTGGTCCAGTCCGGAGGGGCGCAGTGCCTCCGGGTGGCGAAGCGGCACATGGTCGATCAGGAGGTCGAGCGGGAGGTCGCAGACCACCTCACCGGCATCGGCCACCACCAGTCGCGCCGTGCCCGTGACCGTCCCGATCACATCCGAATGGAGGTCCCAGCGGTCGAACTCGGCCTGCACCGAGGCTGCATCCTGCGGGCTCACCACCAGCAGCATCCGTTCCTGAGACTCGCTGAGCATCACCTCGTAGGGCGTCATCCCGCGCTCCCGCCGCGAGATCCGGGAGACGTCCATCTCGATGCCGCAGCCACCGCGGTGGGCGAGCTCGGCGGACGAGCTGGTGAGCCCGGCCGCCCCCAGGTCCTGCATGGCGATGATCCGCGGGTCGCCGGCCAGGGTGACGCAGACCTCCATCAGGCACTTCTCGAGGAACGGATTGCCAACCTGGACGGCGGGGCGCCTCTCGCTGGAGGCCTCGTTGAGCTCGACCGATGCGAAGGTGGCGCCGTGGATGCCGTCACGCCCGGTGTCGGCACCGACCAGCAGGACCAGGTTGCCCGGACCGGCGGCGACCGCCCGGGTCAGCTTGGACTGCTCGATGACGCCGACGCACATGGCGTTGACCAGGCAGTTGTGCCGGTAGGACTCGTCAAAGTAGATCTCGCCGCCGACGGTGGGGACGCCGATGCAGTTGCCGTAGCCGCCGATGCCGGCCACGACCCCATCCAGGAGGTGCCGCTGCGCCGGCTCCTCGAAGGGTCCGAAACGCAGCGAGTCGAGCAGCGCCACAGGTCGGGCGCCCATGGTGAAGACGTCGCGGAGGATGCCTCCGACCCCGGTGGCGGCGCCCTGGTAGGGCTCGATGGCGGACGGATGGTTGTGAGACTCGATCTTGAAGACGCAGGCGAGCCCGCCTCCGATGTCGACCGCACCAGCGTTCTCCCCCGGCCCCTGGAGCACCCTCGGACCAGTCACCGGGAGACGGGCCAGGAGGGGCTTGCTGGTCTTGTACCCGCAATGCTCGCTCCACATCGCACCGATCACGCCCAGCTCCACCTCGGTCGGGATCCGGCCCAGGCGGCGGGTGGCGAGCTCGTACTCCCCGCGCGTGAGCGCCACCTCCGCGAGTTTGGCGTCGGAGACGGAGCCCGGCGCGGTCACCGGTCCACCGCGAAGGCGGCGCGCTCGGCCACGGCGTCCACCACGCTGGCGAAGATTCGCATCCCGTCGTCGCTGCCGAGGATCGGCTCGGCGGCGCGCTCGGGGTGAGGCATCATCCCCAGCACGTTGCGCCCCTCGCTCACGATGCCGGCGATGTCGCGCATGGATCCGTTGGGAGAAGCGTCGCCGACCGGCGAGCCGTCGGACGCGACGTAGCGGAAGGCGACCCGGTGCTCGACCTCCAGACGGTCCAGGGTGGACGGGTCGGCGACGAAGCGGCCCTCACCGTGGCTGACCGGGACGGCCAGAATACCGCCGGCTTCGCACCGGCCGGTGAAGGGCGTCTCGACCGTCTCGACCCGCAGCCAGCTCGTCTCGCAACGGAACTCGAGCGAGGCGTTGCGGGTCAGCGCGCCCGGGAGCAGGTGAGCCTCGCAGAGGATCTGGAAGCCGTTGCAGATCCCCAGCACGAGCCCACCCGCAGCGGCGAACGCCTGCACCGATTCCATCAGGGGGGCGAAGCGGGCGACAGCGCCGGTCCGGAGGTGGTCACCGTAGGCGAACCCGCCGGGCAGGATCACGCAGTCTGAGCCCTGCAGGTCGCGATCCCGATGCCAGAGACGGACCGATTGGTGCCCGAGCACCTCGACGGCTCGGGCGCAGTCGCCGTCGCTCCAGGTTCCGGGGAAGACCGCGATCCCGAACCTCATGCCCCACGCCGCGGGCGGCGCGGGGACCCCGTGCCTCTCAGGGGGCGTACCGCCCCCTCGCCACCGTGGCAGAGCCACGCGCGGCGCACCCCTGGCTCGGCGCCACTCGGCGCCGGATGCGCGCTTCGCGCGCTCGCTCGCGCTGCCCAGGTCATCGAGGCCCGTCCTCCCGGATCTCGATGCGGTAGTCCTCGATCACCGGGTTGCGCAGAAGCTTTTCGCACATCTCGGCCACCCGTTGCCGGACGCTCTCCTCGGAGTCGCCGTCCACCTCCATGCTGATGTGCTTCCCCACCCGCACCTCCGAGACCTCCGCAAAACCGAGCTGGTGCAGCCCGGCACGCACGGTCAGCCCCTGGGGGTCGTTGACCACGGGCTTGAGCGAGACCACCACCTCGGCGGTGTACCTCATAGCTCCAGCCCACAGATCCGCCGGGCCGCCTCGCGGTAGCGCGCGGTGGTGGCGGCGATCACCTCGGGCGGAAGCGACGGGCCGGGGGGCCGCTTGTCCCAGTCGAGTGTCTCCAGGTAGTCGCGGACCGGCTGCTTGTCGAAGGAGACGGCGGCCTGACCCTCACGCCACTCGGATGCCTCCCAGAAGCGCGATGAGTCGGGAGTGAAGATCTCGTCGATCAGGCAGAGCCGGCCGTCGATCGTCCCGAACTCGAACTTGGTGTCGGCCAGGATGATGCCCCGGCTGGCGCAGTGCTGGGCGGCGAACCGGAAGAGATCGAGCGAGGTCCGCTCCAGCAGGCCGGCCCGGTCGGTACCGATGGTCTCGGCCAGCTCGGCCCGGCTGATGTTCTCATCGTGCCCGCTGTCATTCTTGGTGGACGGCGTGAAGCGCAGCTCGGGAAGTGGTGAGGACTCGCGCAACCCTTGGGGCAATGGCTCGCCGGCCAGCGTCCCCCGATCGCGGTACTCCTTCCAGCCGGAGCCGGAGAGGTGGCCCCTGACCACGCACTCGATGTCGATCCTCTCCGCCCGGGCACAGTGCATCGAGCGCTCCCGCCACTCCGACCAGATCAGCGGCGGCACCATCTCCTCCCGGTCCGGGAGCAGGTGGTTGGCCACGATCTGCGAGGTCCTCTCGAACCACCAGCGCGATATCTGGGTGAGCGTCCTCCCCTTCTCGGGGATGGGGTCGGGCAGCACGACGTCGAAGGCGGAGAGGCGGTCGGTCGCCACCATCAGGAGGCTTCCGTCGTCGAGAACAAAGGTGTCGCGCACCTTGCCACGCCGGAACACCTCCAGGCCCACGTCCTGAGCCGCCATCAGCACCGGGGTCATGTGAGCCCTCCTCCAATCCCCGCCTCGACGGCGAGCTGCGGACGCTCCTCGGCTGTGCCCGTCTCCGCATCGCGGATCTCGAGCCCGAGGCGCCGGTAGGTGCCATCGATGCCGGCGAGGTAGGCGGCGAGGTCGAAGCAGGCATCCAGCCGCTCCGGTGAGAGGATCTCGCCGAGCTGATCGCGCACCAGCGCTTCGAAGCCGGCCTCGCCCCGGCGAGCCCTCTCGGCCAGGGCCTGGACCTCGCGGTAGGCCCGTTCCCGGGACCAGCCGGCAACGATCAGAGCGTCGAGCACGCGCGGGGAGCAGGTGATCCGGCCGAGGGTCTCGACGTCTGCCAGCATCTTGTCAGGATTGACACGAACTTGGGTGACCAGGCGGGTGCAGAGCTTGACCATGTAGTCGAGCAGGGCGCACGAGTCGGGCAGCACGATCCGCTCGGCGGAGGAATGGGAGATGTCGCGCTCGTGCCAGAGCGCGACGTCCTCCATGGCGGTGACGGCGTACCCGCGCAGCACCCTCGCCATCCCGCACACCCGCTCGGAGAGCACCGGGTTGTGCTTGTGAGGCATCGCCGACGACCCCTTCTGGCGCTCCGCGAAGGGCTCTTCCAGCTCCGAGACCTCGGTCTGCTGGAGCAGCCGGACGGTGGTGGCGAGCCGCTCGAGGCTGGCGCCCAGGATGGCCACCGCGGCGACGAAGGCGGCGTGGCGGTCGCGCGCCAGCACCTGGGTGGCGACGTCGGCGACGGCCAGCCCGAGTCCTCGGCAGACGAACTCCTCGACCTCTGACGGCACGGAGGTGTGGGTGCCCACCGGTCCGCTGACCTGGCCGACCGAAACCTCTGCCGCGGCGGCGGCCACCCGGGCTCGACCGCGCCTCACCTCATCGTAGTGATTGGCGAGCTTGACCCCGAGGCTGAGCGGCTCGGCGTGAACCCCGTGGGTCCGCCCCGGCATCAGGCTGAGTCGATGGCGCACCGCCTGGAGGGCGAGCGCCGCCTCCAGGGCAGCCGCGTCCTCGTTGATCTGGAGGGCCGCGTCCCGGAGCTGGGTGGCCAGGGCGGTGTCGACCACGTCCGAGGAGGTGAGCCCCAAGTGGAAGAAGCGCCCCTCGTCGCCGACGGTCTCCTGGACCGCCTGGACGAAGGCGGCGACGTCGTGACCTTGCTCGGCCTCCAGCTCGGCGACGCGGGCGGGATCGACACGGGCGCCCGCTCTGAGCCTCTCGGCCGCCTCAGAGGGGATCCGCCCGACGGCAGCCCAACCCTCGGCCGCCAGGAGCTCCACCTCCAGCCACCGCCGGAGCCGAGATTCGTCGCTGAAGACGGCGGCGATCGCGGCCGGGGTGTAACGGGGGATCACGTGGGCCAATTCTATTCGGTGGCGGACTCCGAACCGGGTCCCGAAAGGAGAGTTCAGATTGAATGGGCGCCGCAACTGCTGTGAGCCACCCCGCCCGGTCACCCTATACTGGCGGGCGCCTATCCGGCCTGATCAGCCAGCACGCTCGGGGTGGTCGCCGACCGCGCGCGTCGGCAGGCCGCCCCCGCTGACATGAGCCACCCCGTAACCTCCCCGTCCTCCGATCCGTTCACCAGGCACACACGCCTGGGGATGTGAGACGTGCGATGACCCTACCCCGGGCCTATGAGGATCAGCTGGTCGAGCGTGCCAAGACGGACGCCGACGCTTTCGGGGAGTTGTACGACCACTACTTCGGTCAGATCTACCGCTTCGCGTACAGCCGGACGCGAGATCAGGACGCCGCTGAGGAGGTCACCCAGGAGGTCTTCATGAAGGCACTCCGGGCCATGCCGCGCTACCGGGCCTCCGGGCACCCGTTCAGCTCGTGGCTGTACCAGATCAGCGCCAACGCCATCGCCGACCACTTCCGCCAGCGGCGGCCCCAGGCGAGCCTCGACGCGGCTGTCGAGATCGTCGACCCGACCCGCCCGGTGGCGGAGAGGGTGGTCGAGTCCGCTGAGGCTGCTCGCATCTGGGCGGCGATCGACGGTCTCCCGGAGCAGCAGCGCACCGCCATGACCTTGAAGTTGGGAGAGGACCTCAAGCTGGCCCAGATCGGCGAGATCATGGGCAAGAGCGAGGGCGCCGTGAAACTGCTGGTTCACCGCGGCATGATCGGCGTGCGACAGCGGCTGGGCGTTTCCGCGGTCGCCGGAGAGAAGCTGTGAGCGAGCGCCGCGACCGCTTCGACGCCGAGCTCTCCGAGCTCTTCGGCGAGGACCCGGACCTGCTCCGGCTCGCCCAGGCGGTCCGGGAGAGCCGGCCCGATCCGCACCTCGACCCGAGGTTCCCGCTCGTCCTCCGCGCCCGCCTGATGGGTGAGGCGCGCACGTTGCTGGTCCCCCGGAGCACCGTGCGGGCCAGGAGGGTCCCCGGACGCCTCGCCCTCTGGGGCAGCTTTGCAGCCGCGGCGGCCCTGGCCGCCGGTGTGGTGGCCGCGCTGACGAGTGGCACCCCGCCATCGGGCAGGCTGGCCGTCGTCGCCTCCAACGTGAGCCAGAAGCGGGCGGTCGACCCGCACCAGGCCATCACCCTCAGCTTCAACGAGCCGCTGAGTGAGCAGATCGAAGGTGCGGTGGTGGCCGCAGTCAAGATCCAGCCGGCCACCGATGTGACGGTCGCGTGGGAGGGTGCGGAGACCCTGGTGCTCACGCCCACCCACCCCCTCGCCGCCGACACCGACTACCAGGTCACGATCCCCAAGACGGCGGTCCAGAATGCGAGCGGCCAGACGCTCAGCTCCAACGTGACCATCGACTTCGGTACCGAGGCGGTGGCCACGCCCGGCCCGGCGGCCTCACCGGTGCCGGCGCTCGAGCCCGCCGTGGTGGGCCCGGCGGCAAACGACGGCCTGGCCTTCTGGGGCCCGGATGACGCTCCCGGGGTGACCGATTCCACCGTCGGGCAGCCGGAGCCCAGCCCGCCGGCCACCGTCTCGCCCGTGCCCTCGGGCACCACCTCTCCCGGGCCGTCGGCCACCCCCAGCGCATCGCCCGTGACCGCCATTGCGACACCCGCGGGAGGCGTGGGCGGCACCCTCGGCCCCGCGCAGGTCGGGGGGTCGGTCTACTTCCCCGCGGACCAGCCCCCGGTGACGCTCAGCGACCAGCCGTCCACGGCCGTGGCGGTGTCGGCCAGTGGGTATGCCGCCATCGCCGTGGCCCAGCCAGGCGGCACCAGCGCGATCCTGGTCCCCGACGGGAGCGCCGCCAACCAGGTCTGGCCGTCAGGCGCGGCTGGCGGTGCCCTGGTGACGGCCCTTGCCTGGGATGGCAGCAACCGGATCGTCTTCGTGACTCCCGAGGGAATCTACGCGGTGGACCTGGATGGACAGTGGTCTCAGCTCTACGCCTTCCCGGCCGGAGGTTCGGCGTCCGGGGTGGTGCTCGGAGCGGACGGAGAGAACGCCTTCCTTCCCGCTGCGGATGTCGCCGGCCAGGCGGGTCTGGGGACGACGGCATCCCCTTCCACCTCGGCCACCCCCTCCCCGAGTCCGTCGTCCTCCGCCTCTCCCTCGGGGCCCGCGTCCCCGATCGCCTCCTCTCCCGCGGCGCCACCGACGGCCACGTATCTGCCGACCACGACGGATGGATGGCTGATCGCGCTCCCGACCGAGGGCGGGCAGGCGCCGACCCCCACCCAGCTCCCCGGGAGCGTCAGTGGGGTGGTGACCTTCAGCGGTGCCGGAGATGAGGTGGCGTGGGTGGACACGAGCGGGAGCACCGCCACCGTTCTGGAGGCGCCTGTCAGTGACCCGACCGCGATCACACCGGTCCCCGGCGCCCCCACCGAAGGGATCGAGGAGATGGCTCTGGACGCCCACGGGGCCACCGTCGCCTACGCTCTCGACCCCGGGGGGATCGAGGTCGAGACGGCGAGCGGGACGGTGCTGGGCACGACGCCGGACGAGGCCAGCTCGCTGGCCTTCTCCGCCGACGGAACCCAGCTCGCCTTCGTGACGGCCGGGAGTCTCGACGTCGCCCAGGTCCAGACCGCCTCGACGCCGCCCGGGCCCACCTCCCTCTGCGAGGACGCAGGTCAGGTGCTGACCCAGTTCGTGGGCGATCAGGTCGCCCACGACCAGGCCGGCATGGCCACCCTGAGCGCTCCTGAAGCCCCACCAGCTGGCACCCTGACGCCTTCATCGGTCGATCGCGGATACGCGATCAGCTCCAGCTGCACGGCGGCGAGCGCGACCGGCGGGCCCACCCTCACCGCCTCCGCACGGCTCATCGTGGATCCGAGCCCCACCTCTCCCGGTCAGATCACCGACGAGACCATCGTGCTCGGAGAGAGCAGCGGCGGGTGGCTGATGACGGGTCTCACAGTCCCCCCTCTCTACCCCCAGGGCGGCGGGCCGCACGTCCTCAGCATCAGCGCGACGCCGCCGGTCGCAGGCTCGGTCAACCCGGAGAGTGTGGTGATTGTCAGCTTCGACTCCGACCTCGACGCCTCGAGTGTCGGTGCTTCCTCACTCTGGCTGGAAACCGCCGACGGACCGCCGATCGCCCTGGTGGGCCCGCCGGCCTACGACCCCGATACTCGTGAGGCGACCCTCATCGTGTCCGGCGCTCTCCCCGCCGGCACCGACGTCATCGTCGGCACCTTGATCGCCGACATCGACGGCGGTCACCCCGCGGCCAGCGTCACCTACCCGGTCGGCAGCTAACCGGGGCGGCTAACTGCTGGACACCACCAGCGCGGCAGCGATGGCCGCCACGTGGGCGGGGTCGCGGAGGAGTCGGTCGTACCGTTTCCTCCGCGCCTCCCAGGCATGGGCCGCGGGCACCAGCTCGGGATGATCCTCGATGAAGTGCGTCGTGTACCGGCCCGCGCGGAAGTCGGGAGAGTCGAGGATGGCGAGGTGGAAGGCGATGTTGGTCCGGATGCCCGTGATCGCGTACTCGATCAGCGCCCGGCGCATCCTGCCGATGGCCATCTCCCGGGTGGGGCCCCAGACGATCAGCTTGGCGATCATCGGGTCGTAGCTGGGTGAGACCATCCCCGGCCCGGCGAGCGCGGCGTCGACCCGGACCCCGGGACCGGAGGGCTCGTGGTAGCCGGTGACCCGGCCCGGCGAGGGCATGAAGTCGTTGCCGAAGTCCTCCGCGTTGATCCGGCATTCGATGGCGTGCCCGCGCGGCACCAGGTCGTGCTGGCGGAGCTGGAGGCGCTCGCCGGCCGCGATCCTCAGCTGCTCGGCGACCAGGTCCACGGAGTACACGGCCTCTGTGACCGGGTGCTCGACCTGCAACCGCGTGTTCATCTCGAGGAAGAAGAAGTCACCCTTGGAATAGATCAGCTCCACGGTGCCGGCGTTGACGTAGCCGACCGCGCGCGCGGCGGTGACGGCGACCTCGCCCATGCGCTCCCGGGTCTCCGGGTCGATGACCACCGAGGGGGACTCCTCGAGGATCTTCTGGTGCCGGCGCTGGATCGTGCACTCGCGCTCCCCGAGGTGGATGACCTGGCCGTGGGCGTCGGCGAGCACCTGGATCTCGATATGGCGGGGCTCTGCGACGTAGCGCTCGAGGAAGACGGTGGCGTTGCCGAAGGCCCGCTCCGCGGTGGAACGGGCCGCTTCCAGACCACTCCGAAGCTCCGCCGGATCACGGGCCACGCGCATCCCGATGCCGCCGCCACCGGCGGAGGCCTTGATGAGCACCGGGTAGCCGATCTGGGCGGCCACCGTCTGCGCCTCCTGCGGGTCGCGAATCGCCCCGCTTCCGGGGACGACCGGCACTCCCGAGGACAGCATCCGCTCCCTGGCCGGCACCTTCTCTCCCATCGCGGCCATCGCCTCGGGAGGAGGGCCGATGAAGACGATGCCGGCGGCGGCGCAGGCCCGGGCAAACGCCTGGTTCTCGCTCAGAAAGCCGTAGCCGGGATGGATCGCCTGGGCTCCCGTGGACCTGGCTGCCGCCAGGATCCTCTCGATGTCGAGGTACGACTGGGAGGGGGCGGCGGGACCGATCTCGACCGCCTCGTCGGCGAGGATGGTGAAGGGCGCGCCACGGTCTGCTTCGCTGTGGACCGCAACGGAGGCGATGCCGAGATCGCGACAGGCACGGATCACCCGGAGGGCGATCTCGCCCCGGTTGGCCACCAGCACCTTGGAGAACACGGCTCCATGGTGCCATCCGGAAAGGTGGGACCGGATGCCGCTGCGAGGGCGGCCGAAGAACCGAGCGCGGGCTGACCCGGGTGCGATCATGGGGACGAACCGGAGTTTGGGCAGGAGGCCGCGCGATGCCGCGAGACAGAGACGAGGCGTGGCACGAGGTGGGCCGGCACGCGACCGAGCTCGGCTCCCGGCTCCGGGAGCACTATCGGGCCCAGCAGGGCGCGGACACCAGGCCGCCCATCGAGACCGCCCTGGAGGCGCTGAGCCGCCAGGGCAGGATTGCCCTCGAGGCGGCGGCGCAGGCGCTCCGGGATCAGGAGGTTCGGGACCAGGCGCTCCGCACGTCGCGTGCCCTCGCCGATGCCGTCGAGGCGTCCGTGGCCAGCCTCGGCGGCGAGGTCAAGCAGGCGCGGCGGCGGGCGCCGAAGAAGCGAAACAGGTAGTCACGGTCAGCCTGAGGCCGGATCGATCTACGAGTCCAGCGCGTAGGATCGGCCTCGATGCAGTACCGGCGCCCCTCGCCAAGGCTGTGGCTGGCCCGCCAGACGGTGCTCGGATTGACGAGCCTCGTCCTGCTGGCGATCCTCGGCGTGTCGGGCGGGCTCCTCTGGGGTCTCCCAGGTGGCCTGGGCGGGATCGGGGCGAGCCTGGTGCTCACGGCCACCTCCTGGTTCGTTGAGCGGGGCCGGTACCGCTCCTGGGGGTATCTCGAGCGGGACGCTGACCTCGTGGTCCGCCGCGGCCTGCTCTTCCATCGGCTGACCGTGGTCCCCTTCGGACGGATGCAGTTCGTGGACGTCACCGCGGGGCCGGTCGACCGCCTCTTTGACTTGGCCACCGTCCAGCTTCACACCGCGGCCTCAGCGACGGACGCCCGCATCCCGGGACTGCGCAGCACCGACGCCGCCCAGCTTCGCGACCGGCTGGCGACACTCGGCGAGGCCAGGGCCTCGGGACTCTGATGCCCCTGGCCTCCTCCCAGGCGCCGGCTCTGGCCGGCACCTGGTGCCGGCTCCATCCCCTCTCTCCGGTCGCCCGCACCGTGATCAGCCTCGGTGTGGTGGTGGCGGCGGGGCTCACCTCCCTCTCCGGGCAGCAGAGCTCGTCCGGTCAGACGGTGTACATGGTGGCGATCGCGGCGGCGGCGGTGCTGGTGGTGGCCGCCGCCGTGGTCTCCTGGCTGGTCACCCGGTGGCGGGTCGTCGGCGACGAGCTCCAGATCGACACCGGCCTGGTGTACCGCCAGTCGCTGCGATTCCCGCTCCGCCGCGTCCAGGCGGTGGACGTCGTCGCGCCCCTCACCGCCCGCATCCTCGGTCTCGCCGAGGTGCGGGTGGTCTCCGCCGGGACAGGCCACCGTCAGCACGGACGGCTCGCCTACCTGAGCAATCAGGACGCCGCCGCCGTGAGAGCCCAACTGCTGGCCCTGGCCCATGGACTCGCCGCCGAGACCCCCGAGCCACCCGCACGCCCCCTCTTCCGGGTCGACAACGGCCGGCTGATCGCGGCGAGCCTCCTGCGGGGGGCCTGGCTGCTGGTGCTGGTGCTCGTCGCGGTGGCGGCGATCCTGGCCGCCGTCGATCCGGCAGGAGCCGGTGGCGCCGTTCGGCAGGGTGGGTCGGATGCCGCTACCTCACTGATCAGCGCGGTAGTGACCGGCATCGTTGCCCTCGGTCTCGATGCGGCCCGCTCCGTGAACGGCGACTTCGACTTCACGATCGGCCAGGCGCCCGACGGCCTGCGCCTCCACCGGGGCCTCCTCCAGAAGCGCCACGAGACCATCCCGTACGGCCGCATCCAGGCGGTGCGGCTGATCCAGCCGCTGCTCTGGCGGCCTTTCGGCTGGGCCCGCGTGGAGCTGGATGTCGCCCGACAGCCCGAGGCCCGTCACCAGGGGGAGGCGCGCCAGCTGGCCCACCTCCTCGCCCCGGTCGCGACCTTGGACCAGGCACGGTGGCTGGTCGCCCAGGTCGCGCCGGGCGCGCCCGCCACCCTCACCCGCTCCGGGGCTCCACCGCGACGAGCCTGGTTCCGGGCTCCCCTTTCGTACCACTACCTCTCCGCGTGGCACGACGACCGCTGGCTGGTGACCCAGACCGGGCGAGTGCGTCCGGCGACCGTGATCGTGCCGCTGGAGAAGGTCCAGAGCATCCGGCTGAGCAGCGGGCCCCTGCTGCGGGCCCTCCACCTCGCCAACCTCCGGATCGACACCGCCGGGCGTCGGTGGGTGGCGGCCGCCCTCTGCCGGGATGCAGACGAGGCGACGGCGCTGGTCGGCCAGCTCGGAGATCTGGCGTCGCGAGCCCGACGGATCAGTTGGTGATGATGACCGGGGTTCCGAGGGGCGTCCAGTCGTAGAGCCAGGGCATGATCGCGGTCGGGAAGTGGACGCAGCCGTGACTCGCGTAGTCCTGGGCGACGTCGTTCTCGCTGCCCGGACCGAAGGCGTTCTGGTTCTCCCAGTAGGCGTCGTGGAGGAAGTAGCCGTCCGCAAACTCCAGCACCCACTGCACCACGGTGGTCGGATACCAGTCGGGTGACCCCGCTGGCCAGGGGGAGACCATCGTGAAAGGCGAGGTCTTGAAGAAGACTGCGAAGTTCCCCGTCGGGGTGTTCAGGCCGGGCCGGCCGGTGGTGATCGGGCTGGCGCCGACCACGCAGCCGTTGTCGTAGAAGACGGCCTCCTGAAGGGTGAGGCTGAGCGTGATCACCTTGCCCGATCCCCCACCAGCATCGTGGCCGCATTGGTCGGCGCCCAGCTCGGCGAGAAGGGCGTTCTGGATGCCGGTCACCTGCACCTGCAGTGCGCTCATCTGGTCGTAGGTGGTGTCGCTGAGGAAGCCCTGATCCACCTCCTGGTACTGGGCCTGGAGGCTTGCCGAGTTGGGCGTGTCCTCCGCTGACGCCTGATCGGCGAGCAGCATCAGCGGCCGCATCTCGCCGTTCAGCTGGTCGTTGATGGAGACGAGCTGGTCGAACTGCTGGAGGGCTGTGTAGAGGAGGCCGGCGGTCTGGGTCGTGTCGGCTCCGCTGGACTCCTCGTCCTGGAGCTGCGTGGCCAGCTCGGAGATGTCACCCGGATCGAGGTTGTCCTTGCCCGCCGTGGTGAGGGCGGTGGCGGCCTGGGGGATGAGTGCCGAGGCGCCGCCGGCGCTGGCGACATCGGTCTGGATCTCGACCTGCTGCTGGGCCGTCACCACCTCGGTGCGGACGGCGTCGAGCTGATGCTGCCAGGTGGCGGCCAGGGAGGCGAGCCGTTGCGGCGTGGTCGCCGCCTTCAGCTGAACCGGCCAGTCCTGGCCGGCCGAGATCTGCGCCGCGGTCATGAAACCCCGACCCTGGGACACCTCATCCTGCCAATCGGTCAGCACGAGCTGAGCCTTGTCGCGCTGGGCGTTGATCGCTGACGCGTAGGCGGTGTTGGTGGCGCTGGTCAGAGACGTGAGCAACGATTGCCCGTCGGTCGTCCACCATACCGGGGCCCACCACTTGTCCTCGGGCCGCTGCTCACGCAGGCGGCTCTGAAGGGGCGTGATGCTCGCGGCAGGCACTCCGACAGCGAGGTCGTGGGCCCAGATCCGCTGCAGGGTCGCCGCCTGGGCGTCGAAGGTGGTCCTGCGCTGCGATCCGCCAACGGCGAAGCTGACCGCGCCCGCGATCAGGCAGGCGATGAGGGCGAGGGCGGCGAGGCGGACGGCGCGCTTGGGGGTCATCAGCTCTTCGAAAGGAACGTCCAGGGCGCCTTCGACGTTACGACACACGCCCGGTTGGAGAGCTCTGGCGATACGGTGGCATGCGGTCGAGCCGGACCCTCTCGGCGCATCGCCGTCACTCGATCTCCGCGATCGGAGCCCTCGGGCCGACGACGTCGCCCTCCCGCACGTGGACCATGACGACGGTTCCCGTCCGGTGGGCGACGATGTCGTTCTGCATCTTCATGGCCTCGAGGACGGCGACCACGTCCCCGATCTGGACCCGGTCCCCGGGTTTCACCGCCACCTTGAGGATCAGGCCCTGCATCGGAGCGATGATGGTGCCGGCGCCGGTCCGTGACGCGCCCGCGGCCGCCGGTGCGGCGGGCACGCTGAGGGAGGTGGCCGGTCCGGCACCGAAGACGCGGACATCGTAGGTCTGCCCGTCGATCTCGACCCGCAGCTCGCGGACCTCGGCCGCGAGATCACCGCTGGCCGCTTCCAAGGCGCCGGCCTCCTCCTCCGCTCCCGCCACACCCTCGGCGTCCGCAGCGCCGGCGGAGATCCCTCCCGCCTCGTCAGCGAGACGCTCCACCGCAGCCTCCCCCCGAACGGAGGCGAGGAAGTCAGTGCCGAAGAGGGCATAGGTGACGAGGGCTTCGGGATCTCCCCGAACCCCCTCCCGGGCCAGATCGCGGGCCGCCGTGGGAAGTCCCGGCTCCAGGAGGTCGGCCGGACGGCAGGTGATCGGCTCCTCGCGTCCGTTCACCAGCTCGCGGACATCGGGGTCGATGGGCTCCGGCGGGGTGCCGAAGAAGCCGAGGCAGTAGTCCTTTATCTCCTGGCTGATGGTGGCGTAGCGGTCGCCCTCGAAGACGTTGTAGACGGCCTGAGTGGTGATGACCTCCGGGAGGGGGGTCACCAGCGGGGGGTTGCCGAGCTCCCGGCGTACCCGGGAGATCTCCGCCTCGACGTCGGGCAGGCGGTCGAGTGCCCCACGCTCCCGCAGCTCGGCCAGCCCGGGGCCCATGGCGGACGCGGGGAGCAGTCCCCAGAGCGCCGAGCCATCGAAACGGAAGAGCGCCGGGTCCACCGAGTCCGCGTAGAGGGGCGCGATCTCGTCCAGGAAGTGGGCGACCCGGATGACCGGCTCCATCTCGATCCCGGTTTCGTCCTCAGTGTCCGCGAGCCCGGCGATCACCGCCTCCGCGGGAGGGGAGGCGGCTCCGCCGCCCAAGGGGGAGACCGACACGTCGGCTCGGGTGGCCCCCGCCCGGTGGGCCGCCTGATAGGCGAGCACCGCCTGCCCCGTCTGGGCGCAGAAGCTCACCGCCACGGGCAGGCCGGCAGCCTCGCCGACTGCGGAGACGAGGGCCGCGGCGCGGGCCGAGCCGGCCGCCCCCAGGGGATCGTGGAGGCAGATCGCGTCGCAGCCGAGCCCGGCGAGGCCGCGGGCCACCGCCGCCAGAGCCGGAATGGGGGCGTCCGAGCAGACCACCACCCCCTCGACGAGCGCACCGGCCCCCTTGGCGGCGCGGACCGCCGTGGTCAGGTTGGCCACGTCGTTGAGCGGATCGAGGAGCCGGAAGACGCCGATCCCGGCCTGGGCAGCGAGACGGACAAAGGCCTCGACGACATCGTCGGGGAGATGGCGGTGGGCGACCAGCATCTGCCCGCTCAGGGTGGCCATCAGCGGCGTCCGCGGGGTGGCGTCGGCCAGCGCCCGGAGCCGCTCGAAGGGGTCCTCACCGAGGAATCTGAGTTGAGCCTCGAAGGTGGCGCCGCCGAAGACTTCGAGGGCGGAGAAGCCGCAGGCGTCGAGGAGCTGCGCCGCCCGGACGGCATGGCGCTGGCGCAGGCGGCTCAGCATCAGTGCCTGCTGCCCGTAGCGAAGCGAGGTCTCGACGAGCTCCAAGCGCGGCATGACCGAGCGATTGTATGGGGGATGATGCTGGGCGGAGATCGGCGTCAGGCCTGCTCTGACCCGCCGCCGGTGACGTCGAAGCCCTCGGGGAGGCGCACCCGGCCGCTCATCTCCTGACGCCGGGCGCGCACCGCGGCGGCCACGTCGGGGTCGCTGAGCGCGAGGATCCGGGCGGCGAGGTGCCCGGCGTTGCGCGCGCCCATCTCGCCGACGGCGACGGTTGCGACAGGGACGCCCGGGGGCATCTGCACGATGCTGAGGAGCGCGTCGAATCCTGACAGCGGGGTGCCGGCGAGAGGCACGCCGATTACCGGCAGCGGGGTCAATGACGCGAGCACGCCGGGGAGGTGCGCCGCCGCCCCCGCCCCGGCCACGAGCACGCTCAGCCCCCGGGCCTCGGCCTGCGCCGCGTAGGAGCGGACCACCTCCGGGGCGCGGTGCGCCGACATCACCGCGATCTCCCAACCGATCCCGTACTCGTCGAGGACCTCGCCGCAGAGCCGCATGGCGGGGAGATCGGAGTCGCTGCCCATCAGGATGCCGACACGCGGACTGCTCATCGCCTCGCTCCCGCGGGGAGGGTCGCGATGTCCGAGCGCGACCACATCCCCGCGAAGTGGACGCGCTCGAGGTTCTGGTAGGCGAGGCGCCTGGCCGTCGCCACGTCGCCGCCCTGGCCGACGATGCCGAGCACCCGCCCCCCCGCGGTCACCAGCCGTCCGCGCTCGTCCCGGGCGGTGCCCGCATGGAAGCAGAGGACATCGCCATCGAGGTCGTCCAGACCCGTGATCGGGTCGTCGGTGCGTGGCGCCGCCGGGTATCCCTGCGCCGCAGCCACGACCACCACCGCCGCTCCGGCACAGGGCGCGGACGCCGAACCGTCGAGCTCCCCACGCGCAGCCGCGAGGAGGAGGTCGAGGAAGCCCGGTCCCGCCAGGGGGACGACCACCTGGGTCTCGGGGTCGCCGAACCGGGCGTTGAACTCGAGAACACGGAAGCCGTCGGCGCTCACCATCAAACCCACGTAGAGGCAGCCGACAAAGGGCGTCCCGGCCTCCGCGAGGGCGGCCAGGGTGGGCTCGATGACCCGTTCCGCCACCTCGCCGAGAGGGGGGCACCCGTCGGTGGCGGGAGCGTACGCACCCATCCCGCCGGTGTTGGGCCCGTGATCGGAGTCGTGGGCACGTTTGTAGTCGCGTGCCGGCGAGAGCAGCTGGTACCGGCGTCCGTCGCAGACGGCAAAGACAGAGACTTCGGTCCCGCCCAGGCGCTCCTCGACCACCACCGCGCTGCCGGCTTCCCCGAAGCGCCGCTCGTTGAGGCAGGCGGCCAGTGCGGCGAAGGCGTCCTCGCGGGTGTCGCAGACCGTCACCCCCTTGCCCGCGGCGAGCCCGTCCGCCTTGACCACGCAGCGCCCGTCCAGCTCGAGGACGAAATCGAAGAGATCGCTTCTGCTCTCGCGGGTCCCGGAACGCCAGCGAGCGGTGGGGACGCCGGCCCGGTCCATCACCCGCTTGGCGTGGGTCTTGCTCGACTCGATCTTGGCGGCCGCGGCCGAGGGGCCGAACACGGTGAGGCCGGCCTCACGGCAGGCGTCGGAGACGCCCGCGGCGAGGGCCGCATCGGGGCCGACCACGACCAGGTCGACCTCTCGCTCCCGGGCCAGCCGGGCCACCCCCGGCGCGTCGGTGACGGAGAGGGGGACGTTGGTCGCGAGCCCCGCGGTCCCGCCGTTGCCGGGAGCGCAGATGATCTCCGGGCGCGACGCGTGCCGGGCACAGGCCCAGGCGAGAGCGTGCTCCCGACCCCCGGACCCGACCACCAGAACCCGCATCGAAGGGGATTGTCGCGGATCGGGGGACGCCCGGGCCGCGCTGGGCGGCCGACCAGTGCATCTGCCCCAGGAGATTTGGGTGCACCTGAGTCTGGCGACGCCGCCCGCCGCCACCTACGCTTGGCCGTGTTGATCCGATCAGCTCAAGGAGGACCGACAGTGAGGTCTCTGCAGGGTCGCTGGCTCACCGCGCTGGCAACCGTCCCACCGGTCCTCGTCGCCCTCGCCATGTTCGGACCGCTGTCGGTACAGGCTGCGGCCGCCGGCACCACGCCGACCTCCGCCAGCGGCCTCGACGCGTCGGAGCGGTTCGAGCTGGGCTTCGCCCTGGTCGCGCTGGGGATCCTCATCCTCGCGGTCACCATCGTGCGCGTGCGCATCCAGAACCGTCAGCGCCGGTCACCGGCACTGGTGGGGTCGTCGTGGCGCAAGGTCACCGACACCTGGGGCTACGCGGCAGCACCGTCCTCCCGGACCTCGGTCCCGCGGGCGTCGGCCAGGTCTAACTGGTAACCGGGCCGGCTACTCCCACTCGATGGTGGAGGGTGGCTTGCTGCTGATGTCGTAGACGACCCGGTTGACTCCGGCGACCTCGTTGACGATGCGCCGGCTCATCAACCCCAGCACGTCGTAGGGGACGCGAGCCCAGTCGGCGGTCATGGCGTCGTCGGACTCGACAATCCGGATGGCCACGACGTTGGCATAGGTCCGACCATCTCCCATCACCCCCACCGAGGAGATCGGGGTGAGGATGGCGAAGGACTGCCACACCTTCCGGTAGAGCCCGCTGCGCTTGATCTCATCGATGACGACCCAATCAGCCGCCCGCAGCACCTCCAGTCGCTCCCGCGTCACCTCGCCGATCACCCGGATCGCCAGCCCGGGCCCGGGGAAGGGTTGGCGCCAGACCATGTCCTCGGGGAGCCCCAGCTCGATGCCGACCCGGCGGACCTCGTCCTTGAAGAGGTAGCGGAGTGGCTCGACCAGCTGGAACCGAAGGTCGGCCGGGAGGCCGCCCACGTTGTGGTGGGTCTTGATGGTGCGAGCGTTGGGGGTCTCATGGGAAGTGGACTCGATCACGTCCGGATAGAGGGTGCCCTGGGCGAGGAAGTCGATGTCCCCGAGCCGGCGAGCCTCGGTCTCGAACACCTCGATGAAGGTGCGTCCGATGCGGCGGCGCTTCTCCTCCGGGTCGGTGACCCCGACGAGGGCGGTGAGGAAGCGGTCGGTGGCGTCGACGTGGACCAGGTTGATGTGGCGCTGGTGGGACATGACCTCGACCACCCTGCGGCCCTCGTCACGCCGGAGCAGCCCGTTGTCCACGAAGACGCAGGTGAGCTGGTCACCGACGGCCCGGTGCACCAGCGTGGCCGCCACCGCCGAGTCGACCCCACCCGAGAGCGCGCAGAGGATGCGGCCGCGGCCCACCCGGATGCGGATGTCGGCGACCGCCCTCTGGACAAAGGCGGCGGGCTCCCAGGTCGGCGAGCACTCGCAGACGCGGGTCAAGAAGTTGGCGAGGAGCTGCTTGCCCGCAGGGGTGTGGACCACCTCGGGGTGGAATTGGATACCGAAGCGCCCGAGCGGGCCGGCGAACGCCGCATAGGGTGAGTTCAGCGAGTGGGCTATGGGCCGGAAACCCTCGGGGAGCCCGGTGATGATGTCGCCGTGGGACATCCACACCGCGGTCTCCGAGGGGATGCCCTCGAAGATCCCCGCCGGATCGTCGATGTCGAGCTGGGCAGCGCCGTACTCGCGCCGGCTGGCCGGCGCCACGGCGCCCCCCAGGTCGTGGGCCAGCAGCTGCATCCCGTAGCAGATGCCCAGGATGGGGAGCCCGAGATCGTAGATCGCCGGGTCGGGATGGGGCGCACCCTCCTCGTACACCGAAGCCGGCCCGCCACTGAAGATCAGCCCCCGAGGCGCGCGGCGCCGGATCTCCTCGGCGCTGATGTTCCCCGGCACCAGCTCGGAGTAGACACGGGCCTCGCGCACCCGCCGGGCGATGAGCTGGGCATACTGGCTCCCGAAGTCGAGGACGAGGACGCCGTCGTGCGCGGCCGGCTCCGGGGACGGGGCGCCGGCCGCCGGCCTCAGGTCCGGGCTCGACGCCGGGCTCTGGGCCACGCCAGTGCCCATCGTCAGACCCCCATGCCGACGCGCTGCTCGCGCTGCTGCATCTTTCCCTCGGTCTTGATAGCGGGCGCGACCACCATCTCGGTCTCCTGGAAGTCTGCGATGGTGCGCGCCCCGCAGACGCCCATGGCGCTCTTCAGAGCACCCACCAGGTTCATCGACCCGTCGTCCACGTGAGCCGGTCCGAAGAGGATCTCCTCCAGCGAGCCCTTGACCCCGGTGCGGATGCGCGTCCCCCGGGGGAGGTTGGGGTCGGGGGTGGCCATCCCCCAGTGATTGCCCCGGCCAGCGGCCTCCCGAGCCGAGGCGAACACCGAGCCGATCATCACGGCGTCGGCGCCCGATGCGAAGGCCTTGGTGACGTCCCCCCCGAGGCGCATCCCCCCGTCGGTGATGACGGTCACGTGCTCGCCGCTGCGGCGGAGATGGTCGTCGCGCGCCGCCGCGCAGTCGCTGGTCGCGGTGACCTGGGGCACCCCCACGCCGAGCACGGCGCGGGTGGTGCAGGCGGCGCCCGGACCGACGCCGACCAGCAGGCCCTTGATACCGGTGTCCATCAACTCCAATGCCGTCGCATAGTCGACGCAGTTGCCGACCACGACCGGGATGCTGAGCTGCGAGGTCAGCTCGCGGAAGGAGAGCTGCTTGTGGCCGCGGCTGATGTGGCGCGCGGTGAGCACCGTTCCCTGAACCACCAGGCAGTCGGCGCCCGCCTCCTGGACGATCCCGGCCCGGCGAGCCGCCTGGGCAGGGACGGTGGAGACGGCACAGGGGCCGCCCCCCTTCTTGATGTCCTCGATCCGCTGGCCGATCAGGCCGTCCTGGATCGGGGCCTGGTAGATCTTCTGGAGCAGGACGTTGACCTCGGCCGGAGGAGCGGCGGCGATCGCCGCGAGCACCTCCGACGGGTCCTCATACCGGCACTGGACGCCGTCCAGGTTGAGGACGGCCAGCCCTCCGAGGCGGCCCATCTCGACGGCGAAGCCGACGTCCACCACCCCGTCCATCGCGGCCGCCAGGAAGGGGATGGCGAGCGCCATCCCGTCGAGGCGGAGACCGACCTCGATCTCGTCGGGGTCGATGGTCACCCGTCCGGGTACGAGGGCCACCTCGTCGAATCCGTAGGCTCGGCGGGCGCGCTTGGAGCGCCCCAGCTCAACCTCCATCGCGCCTCCCTCCGACCCCCCTTCTGGCCGGCTGCACGAGGTGCTCTCCCATCGCCGAATGGTACCAGAGGCCTCTCGGGCCCCGTCCCCCATCTGGTGGCCCGCCGCATGGAGGAGCACAACATCTGGTGTCATGGTCATCACAGGCCGGTGCACGGAAGGATCCGTGCCGGGGCGGGGAGACGCCGGACCGGACCGGACCGGCCTCAGGTGAGCAGGGCGCGCAGGACGGCGCTCGCCTCGGCGGTGCTCCGCGTCTTCTGCCGGAGCGACGCCGCGAGCACCCGCATCCAGGCCTCGAAGCTGATCTCCTCGGTCAGCCCGTTGAGGACCTGGACCTCGCGGCAGACCAGCCCCTCCCGGGTCATCTCGGCCTCCAGGATGTCGTCACCGACCCGCACGGTGATCCTCCGGATCGGCCGCCTGCGCGTGAAGAGGGAACCGTCACGCTCGATCTCGACGGCATCCGGAAGGGCCGAGGACAGCTTGCCGGCGAAGACCTGGAAGAAGACCCGGATGTCGCGGGACTCGGCGCGCAGGCTGGCCATGAGAGTGTCGATCTCATCGTTCAGCGGGGCCAGGTCGCTCACGGCGATTCGAGTATAGGCGGCGATCGGGGGGCATCCGGCCGCCCGCCCGCCGGGGGATCGGCGGGGGTCAGGCGGCCGCGCCGGTCTCCGCGCGAGGAGGCTCGAGGGCGATGGACAGCACGTCGTCCACCCGGCTCGCGAGGTGGAACTTCATCGCCGTGCGCACGCTCTCGGGCACGTCGTCGAGGTCCTTCTCGTTGCGCCGCGGCAGGATCACCTCGGTGAGGCCCATGCGATGGGCGGCCAGCACCTTCTGCTTGACCCCGCCGATGGGCAGCACCAGTCCCTGCAGGGTCACCTCGCCGGTCATCCCCACGGTGCTCCGCACCGGACGTCCGGTGAGCAGGCTGACCATCGCTGTGGTCATCGTCACCCCGGCCGAGGGCCCGTCCTTGGGCACGGCACCCTCGGGGACGTGGATATGGAAGCCCTTGGCGGCAGCCTCGGCGCTGATCCCCAGCCGCTCGGCGTGAGAGCGGACGTAGGAGAGCGCGATCTGCGCGGACTCCTTCATCACGTCCCCGAGCTGCCCGGTCAGGGTCAGGTTGCCATCCGAACCGCTGGTGGCCACTTCGACGAAGAGGACGTCGCCGCCCGCCCCGGTGACGGCCAGCCCGGTGGCCACGCCCGGGACCGCGGTCCGCTCCTCCACCTCGTTGTCGAACTTGGGCTTGCCGAGGTAGTCCCTGATCTGGTCAGATCCGACCTTAACTGGCGTCTCCACGGCGCCGGTGGCGATCCGGGTGGCCAGCTTGCGGGTGATCCGGCCCAGCTCGCGCTCCAGGTTGCGGACCCCGGCCTCGCGGGTGTGGTCGGTGACCACCTTGAGGATGGCGTCATCGCCGACCTCGATCTCCTCCGATCGGAGACCCGCCTGGGCGACCTGGCGCGGGAGCAGATGGTCGCGGGCGATCGCCAGCTTCTCCTGCTCGGTGTAGCCGTCGAGCCGGATCAGCTCCATCCGGTCGAGGAGGGGCGGGGGGATGGTCTCCGAGACGTTGCCGGTGGGGATGAAGAGCACCTCGGAGAGGTCGAGGTCGACCTCCAGGTAGTGGTCGCGGAAGGTGTTGTTCTGGGCCGGGTCGAGCACCTCGAGGAGCGCCGCCGAGGGGTCGCCGCGCCAGTCGGCGCCGACCTTGTCGATCTCGTCCAGCATGATCACCGGGTTCTTGGTGCCGGCCTCCTTGAGGGCGCGGACGATGCGTCCCGGCTGGGCGCCGACGTAGGTGCGGCGGAAGCCGCGGACGTCGGCCTCGTCGCGGATGCCTCCCAGGGACACCCGGGCGAACTTGCGCCCCAGGGCGCGCGCCACCGACTCGCCGAGCGAGGTCTTGCCGACGCCGGGCGGACCGACCAGCGTGATGATCGCCCCTGAGCCCCGCCCGCCGATCACCTCCAGCCCGCGCTCCTTGCGCAGCTTGCGGACCGCGAGGAACTCGATGATCCGGTCCTTCACGTCCTCCAGCCCGGTGTGGTCCGCGTCCAGCACCTTGCGAGCCTCTCCGAGGTCGAAGTTGTCGTCGGAGCGGACGTTCCACGGGAGGTCGAGCATCCAGTCCAGGTAGGTGCGGATCCAGCCGTGCTCGGGACTCTGGGCGCTGGTGCGCTCCAGCCGGTCGATCTCGCGTTCCACCTCGGCCGCCACCTTCTCCGGCATACCGGCGTCGGCGAGCCGCTTGCGATAGGTGGAGACGACGTCGTCGCCCCCTTCGCCGAGCTCCTTCTTGATGGCCTCGAGCTGCTGGCGGAGGATGAACTCGCGCTGATTCTTCTGCATCCCCTCGGCGACCTCGGTGCGGATGCGGTCCTTGAGGTCGGCCTCGCCGAGCGCCTCCTTGGTCCAGGCGATGACGAGGGTCAGCCGCTTCTCGACATCGAGCGCTTCCAGGATCTCCAGCTTCTGGGCCAGGGTGAAGTCGGGGGAGTATCCGGAGAGATCGGCCAGGTGTCCGGGGGCGCGGGCTTCGCGGAGGAACTGGATGGCACCGCTGGCGCCGCGGATCTCCAGCAGGTTCTCGACCAGCGCGCGATACTCGCGCGCCAGCTCGATCACGGCCTCGGAGGGGTTCTCGTCGTCCGGGGCGGGGTCGACCTGCACCCAGAGTGCGCCGCCCACGTCCGCCTGCCCGGCGCCGAGACGCGCGCGGTACTGCCCGGTGAGGATCGAGACCTCGGCTCCGGTGGGCAGCTTGCCCGATTCCTGCACGCGCGCCACGGTGCCGATGCTGCCGAACTTCCCTTCGATGCGCGGGACCAGCAGGACGAGGCGGTTGCCCTGGTTGGCCGCCTCGATCGCGGCACGCTGAGGCTCCCCCTGGACCGCGATGGTCACGGTCATGTGGGGCAGGACGACGACCTCGTCAAGAGGCAGGATCGGTAGAAGCTCGGCGCTGTGCTCGGTCATGGGGACATTTGTACCCGCTCACCGGGATTCCACACCTCCGCGAGCGCGCCGCTGCCGGCGGGCGGCCTGATCGCTCCCGCTCCGGGCCCACAGGGGGCTCCCTCAGTCCGGAACCAGGACGGCGGTCCCCCGGACCAGGCCGGCCCGGACCAGTTCCAGGGCCCGGTCCGCCTGGGCCAGGCGGAGCACCTCCGTCTCGACCTCGATCCGGACCTCCCCCGCCAGCGCCATGAACTCGGCGCCGTCCTCGCGCGTGAGATTGGCCACGGAGCGCAGCGAGCGCTCCCCCCAGAGCAGCGAGTAGGGAAATCGGGGAATGTCGCTCATATGGATGCCGGCGCAGACCACAGTGCCGCCGGGACGCACCGCCCTCAGCGCGAGAGGCACCAACTCGCCGGCCGGAGCAAAGATGATGGCGGCGTCGAGGGGCTCGGGAGCCGGGCCCGTGCTGTCCCCCGCCCACGTCGCCCCCAAGCTACGCGCGAACTCCTGGCCGGCGAGATCTCCGGCCCGCGTGAAGGCGTACACGGCGGCTCCACGGTGGCGGGCCACCTGTGCGATCAGGTGCGCGGCGCTGCCGAAGCCGTACAGCCCCAGCCGCGACGCCTGGCCCGCGATCCGGAGCGCTCGGTAGCCGATGAGACCGCCACAGAGGAGCGGCGCCGCCTCGACGTCCGGGTACGCGCCGGGCAGGCGGAGGCAGAAGCGGGAGTCGGCGAGGGTGAGCTCGGCGAAACCGCCGTCGACGTCACAGCCGGTGAACCGGGCGGAGGTGCAGAGGTTCTCGCGGCCCGCGAGACACATCTCGCAGGCACCGCAGGCGGAGGCCAGCCACGGCACGCCCACCCGCTCTCCCACGTGAAGGGCGGAATCCGGGCCGGCCGACATCACCCTGCCCACCACCTGGTGGCCGAGCACGATGGGGAGGAGCCCGCGATCCAGCTCGCCGTCCACGACGTGGAGATCAGTGCGGCACACGGCGCAGGCGGCGACCCGCAGGACCACCTGGTGGCCGCGGGGCTCCGGCACGGGACGGTCCTCCACGGCGAGGGGGGCGCCTCGCTCACGGAGAACCATCGCCCGGTAGGTGGAGGCGCGAACTTCCGGCATCGGCATCGATGATGCACCCGCTCACGCGGCATGTAACCTTCTGCCGTGACCGCAGTGCCCGAGCCCGCCGCCGGGCGCCGGCCCGAGGTGGTCATCCGCCGCCTCGACGCCCTCTCCGCCCGCCGTCACCTCGACGACCTCGCCGACCTGCTGGTCGACTCTGTGGAGGGAGGAGCGTCGGTGAGCTTCGTCGCTCCGCTCGCCCACTACGAGGCCCGAGACTGGTTCGCCGGCGTGCTCAACGAGATGGACCTGGGTCGCCGGGTCGTGCTCGCCGCCTTCCTCGACGAGCGGCTGGTCGGCTGCGTCCAGCTGGTGCCCTCCTGGCAGTCCAACGCCACGCACCGTGCCGAGGTGCAGAAGATGCTGGTTCATCGCTCCGCGCGGCGGCTGGGCGTGGGCGCGCGCCTCATGAAGCAGCTGGAGATCGAGGCCCGGGCCCTGGGGCGGACGCTGCTGATCCTCGACACGGAGACGGGCAGCGACGCCGAGCACCTCTACGCCCACATGGGATGGATCAAGGTGGGCGTGATCCCCGACTACGCGATGCGGCCTGACCGCTCCGGCTTGCGTCCAACCTCACTCTGGTACCGGCGGCTCGATTGACGGGAGCGAATGGCTGACGCTCGACGAAATGATCGCGTCTCCCATGGATGGATGCTGCGTGGAGCCGAGCGGTGGGTCCTCCGCACACAGCGACCGACGGTCTGCGGTCGCGGTGTATGAGCTGTCAGATGCCGCGCGCTGACCCGCGCGGCGCGCGTGCGCGCCGCATCAGCGCGTCTGCCATCACGTCACCGACGTCGCGTGACACGGCGGACTGCACCCGTGGAAAGGCACCCGCAAGCAACCTCGCGGTGGTAACGATCGCCCCCACACGTTGACATCTGTGTATGTAGGCTGCATGCTATGTGACGATCCTGACGGGGGCGATTATCCGCTCCCTGTCCAAAACGCAGGACCGGCAGCCGGCAGACCGCTGGCTGTCACAAGCAACGGAGGCTTTCAGCATATGGCCAGGACCAGACGAAGCAAGGGCGGTACCGCAAGGCGAGCCGTCAAAGCCACGGTTCGCCGAGCACGCGCCGCGGCACCGCGCAGCGGCGCCGGCGGAGATCTCCTCAAGGCGGTCCAGGGTCTCGTAAAGGCACTGCCCGTCAACGAGCTGGAGAAGCGACTCGCAGGCCTCGAGAAGTCGGTCGAGAAGATCGACAGCGAGTTGCGCAAGGCGATTGGACAAGTCGCATCGGCAGTGCGCGGTGGCACCGCAAAGCGTGCGCCGGCCAAGCGCGCCGCGAAGCGGCGTGTCGCCAAACGGGCACCGGCGGCCAAGCGTACCGTTGCCAAGCGGGCACCGGCGGCCAAGCGGACCGTTGCCAAGCGGGCACCGGCAGCCAAGCGCACCGTTGCCAAGCGGGCACCGGCAGCCAAGCGCACCGTTGCCAAGCGGGCACCGGCAGCCAAGCGCACCGTTGCCAAGCGGGCGCCGGCAGCCAAGCGCACGGTCGCCAAGCGGGCACCGGCAGCCAAGCGGGCACCGGCAGCCAAGCGCACGGTCGCCAAGCGCACTGTGAAGCGTGCGGTGAAGCGCGTCGCCCCGGTGGCGGCTCCCCCGGCACCGGCGGCACCGCCGGCACCCTGAGGGATCTGATCCCCGTATCTGAGGCCCCCGAGAGCGCAGCTCTCGGGGGCCTTCTCATACCCGCCGCTCCTGATACGCTCCATCAGTGCCCCTGGTCCTAATCAGCTTCCTGGATGGAGAGATCGTCCACGCCGAGGTCGGCGATCTCAGCTTCGACCGGCCGCTGGTCGAGGCCGAGGTCCGCGGCGCCGATCCGAACAACGAGCGAGCGCTCTTCCCGCTCACCGCGATCCGCGAGATCGTCGTTGGCCAGCCCGTGCCGGCACCCGAAGACCTCGCGGGCTGGGACCGGGCGGCCTTCCACTTCCTTGACGGACAGGTGCTGCGCGCCTCGGTTGCCCCCGATTCGCTCCTCGGGCGTTTCGGCGGCCTGTGGAGGGCGGTCGAGCCGGGGTCCCCGGAGATGCGGACCCTGGGCATCCCGTACTCCTCCCTCAAGGGCGTCTTCAAGCTGCGCCAGTGGGACAGCCGGCCCGTCGCGGCCCGCGCCGGCACGGACAACCACCTCAACCAGGTGGCGCGCATCCTGGCGGAGCGAGATGGGGGCGGGACGGCCTCGCCCCCCGCCCACCGGCACCCGCTGATCAGTCGGGTCAAGCCATGATCCGCCTCCGACGCGATCCTGCCGCAGCGGCGTAACCAGCCTGTCAGGGAGGCCGTGCTAGGGTGCGTGCCACCGTGAGCGGAGCCACGCCTGCGGACGACGAGCCAGGGGCCGAGACGACCCCGGCCCTTGCCGGCCGCTTCCTGACCAAGCGAACCCTGATCTCGATCGCTGCCGCGATCCTCATCGTGGGAGTGGTCGTGTGGCGGGCAAACATCCCCTGGGGGGAGGCCTGGGACAAGATACGTGCCGCCAATCTCTCCCTCTACCTCCTCGCCCTCGCCGTCTACTACCTCTCCTTCGTCGCTCGCGGGTTCCGCTGGCAGGTGCTCCTCGCCAACTCCGGGGAGGTGCGCAAGGCCCGCCGCCTGACTCCGCTCGTCCTGGCGTCGTTCTTCGTCAACTGCGTTGTCCCGGCCAAGATGGGGGACGTCTATCGCGCCTACCTCGGCCGGGTCCGGGAGCGCATCCCCGGCAGCAAGGCGTTCGGGACCGTGGTCAGCGAGCGCCTCCTCGACCTTTGCGTGGTGGTCTTCCTGCTCCTCGTGTCGGGTGCTTATGTCTTCCACAAACGGAACTCGGCTACCCTCATCCCGTACGTCGTCATCGGCGGACTCCTCTGCGCGTTCGGCATCGGGGTCATCGTGATCATGCGAGCCGGGCGGGGCACCCGCGTCCTTCGCCTGTTCCCGGACCCGATCTTTCGCCGCTACGAATCGTTCCGCAGTGGCGCGGTGACCTCGCTGGGCCGCTGGCCGACCCTGATCGGGCTGACCCTGGCCGTCTGGGCCTGCGAGTCGGGCCGGCTCGGGCTGGTCATCGCCGCCCTCGGGTTGAGCAGCCAGGTCGGGCCATCGCAGTTTGTCCTGGTGGCCCTGGTGGCTGCCCTCCTCACCACCGTCCCTTTCACCCCGGGTGGGGTGGGACTGGTCCAGGCCGGCGTGGCGACCTCCCTCGTCATCGTGGCCGGGCTCAGCAAGACCCTGGCGATCTCGATCGCCCTCCTGGACGGCAGCATCAGCTTCGGCAGCCTGCTGATCATCGGGTTCCTCGTCTTCGCGGCGGTCAACTTCCTGATGTCGCGCGAGGCGGCTGCGGCGGCCCGTGGGCAGGCGCGCGATCGAGGCTGCCAGGACGACAACCTCCCCGCGACCAGGTCGGCGGTGTGAGGGCGCTGGTCACCGGGGGGGCGGGTTTCATCGGCTCGCACCTCGCCGAGGCCCTGCTCGGGGCCGGTCACGAGGTCACGGTCATCGACGACCTCTCGCGGGGACGGCGCTCCCAGGTGCCGGTCGCCGCACGTTTCGTCCAGGCGGACGTGACCGGGGACCTGGGTGGCGTCCTCGGCGAGGTCCGGCCCGAGATCGTGTTCCACGAGGCGGCTCAGATCGATGTCCGGCGCTCGCTGTCAGACCCGCTGCTCGACACCAGGATCAATGTGCTGGGCACCGTCAACCTCCTCCAGGCGTGCGTTGGCGTAGGGGTGCGCCGCGTCGTCTTCGCGAGCAGCGGAGGCGCGATCTACGGCGACACCGAGGTGATCCCCACGCCGGAGAGCCACCCGCAGCGGCCGGCTTCCAATTACGGCGCCGCCAAGGCTGCGGCGGAGCTGTACGGCGGCGTCTGCAGCCACGTCTATGGCGTCGAGTTCGTCGCGCTGCGCTACAGCAACGTGTACGGACCGCGCCAGGACCCCCACTCCGAGGCGGGGGTGGTGGCCATCTTCACCGAGCGGCTGCTCAAGGGCGAGGTCCCGACCATCAACGGGGACGGCACCCAGACCCGGGACTATGTCTACGTCGCCGATGTGGTCGCGGCCAACCTGGCGGCGATCTCCGCGCCCGCCGCCGCTTACAACGTGGCCACGGGCACCGAATGCGATGTCAACGAGCTCCACCGGCGGCTGGCTCGCATCATCGGGATTTCGACCCCCGCGACCCACGGCCCGGCCAAGCCCGGGGAGCAGAGGCGCTCCTGCCTGGACACGTCTCTGGCGGCGTCACGCCTGGGCTGGCGCCCCACCTTCTCGCTGGACGCCGGCCTCGAAGCGACGGTCACCTACTTCCGGGATCGCGCTCAGGACTACTTGTAGCGGAAGGTGATCCGTCCCCGGCTCAGGTCGTAGGGGCTCAGCTCCACCCGAACCTGATCGCCGATCAGGATCCGGATGTAGAACTTGCGCATCTTGCCGGAGGTGTAGGCAAGGACGTCCTGGCCGGTCTTGAGGCGCACCTTGAACATGGCGTTGGGCAGAGGCTCGACCACGGTGGCATCCATCTCGATCGTCTCCTCCTTGACCTCGGGGGAGTTGGTGGTGTCAGTGGGGTCACGCCGCCGGACCGGGCTGCGCCGGCGGGTGACGCCTGGCCGAGGTGGACGTCGCGCCAAAGTGTCTCCTCGTATAGTGAACGGCACCGGTCGGCAGGACCGGCCCGATTGTCGAGCGTAGCACGGGCACCCCAGGCGGCAGGCCGCGTGGGCACACCCCACCGGGCAGGCCCGGCGGGGACCCCTCTCATTCTTACAGGGGCTCGCCGCTCCTCGGCGGCCCGGCTCAGCCGGGGTCGCCTCACCCCGCCATGGACAGAAAGACCCAACCGAAGGCACCAACCCGATGAACGAGTCGAACTTCCTGGAGACGCTGAAACGCCGCGTCCTCGTCTTCGACGGGGCGATCGGGACCAATCTCCAGGCCATGGACCCCACGCCCGCGCAGTTCGGCGGGGCGGCACTGGAGGGGTGGGTGGACGGCCTGGTGCTCCACAGCCCCGACCTGGTCGAGCGGATCCACCGTTCCTTCCTCGAGGTCGGCGCCGACGTCCTGGAGACGTGCACCTTCCAGGCGACCCCCTTTCGTCTGGCCGAATGGGGTGCCGGAGAGCGAGCGCGGGAGCTCAACGAGAAGGCGGCGCGCCTGGCTCGACGGCTCGCCGACGAGCACTCCACCGCCGATCAGCCCCGTTTCGTCGCCGGCAGCATGGGGCCCTCCGGCTTCCTGCCCGCGAGCAGCGACCCGAGCCTGGGACGGATCACCTTCGGCGAGCTGGTGGCGGCCTTCCGTGTGCAGGCCGAAGGCTTGCTCGACGGCGGCTCTGACCTGCTCATCATCGAGACGAGCCAGGACATCCTGGAGGTCAAGGCGGCGATCTTCGCGGCCCGCGAGGCCTTCGAGAGCACGGGGCGTCACGTCCCCATCCAGGCCCAGGTGACGCTCGACGTGTCGGGCCGGATGCTCCTCGGCACCGACATCGCCGCCGTGCTCGCCATCTTGGAGTCGCTCCGGGTGGACGTGGTCGGGCTCAATTGCTCGACCGGTCCCGAGCACATGCGCGAGCCGATCCGCTACCTGGCCGAGAACACCCGCCTGCCCGTCTCCTGCATCCCCAACGCCGGCCTCCCGATCAACGTCGGAGGCCGAGCCCACTATCCGATGCAGCCGGACCCCATGGCCGACCAGCTGGAGGAGTTTGTCCGGGACCTGGGGATCAACGTGGTGGGTGGTTGCTGCGGCACCACCCCGGCGCACATCGCCGCGCTCGTCCGCCGCGTGGGCGCAGCCGCACCGGTCCCGCGTGAGGTCCAGGAGCGCCCCCGTCTCGCCTCCAGCATCCGCGCCACCGACCTGGAGCAGGAACCGAAACCGCTGCTCATCGGGGAGCGGGTCAACGCTCAGGGATCACGGAAGATCAAGGAGCTGCTGCTTGCCGACGACTACGACGGCATCGTCCGGGTGGGTCTGGGCCAGGTCGAGGGTGGAGCCCACGCGCTCGATGTCTGCGTCGCCGTCACCGAGCGCAACGACGAGGGCGATCAGATGGCGGCCGCCGTCAAGGCTCTCCAGCAGGCGGTCGAGGCGCCGCTCGTCTTCGACTCCACCGATGCCCTGGTGATCCGGCGTGCCCTGGAGACCTATCCGGGCCGCGGCATCGTCAACTCGGTCAACCTGGAGAACGGACGCGCTCGCTGCGAAGCCGTCCTCCCCCTGGTCCGCGACCACGGCCAGTGTGTCATCGCCCTGACCATCGACGAGCAGGGGATGGCCAGGACCCGCGAGCGCAAGGTCGCGGTGGCACGCCGCATTCGCGACATCGCCTGCGATGAGTACGGGCTTGCCCCTGACCAGCTGCTCTTCGACGACCTCACCTTCACCCTGGCGACGGGAGACGCCGAGTGGATCGACTCCGCGGTGGAGACGATCGAGGGCATCCGCCTCATCAAGCGGGAGCTGCCCGGGGTGCTCACCTCGCTCGGGGTGAGCAACGTCTCTTTCGGTCTGACACCGCCGGCCCGCGCCGTGCTCAACAGCGTCTTCCTCTACCACTGCGTCGAGGCCGGCCTCGACGCGGCCATCATCAACCCGGCTCAGACCGTCCCCTACGCGGAGGTCAGCGCGGAGAGGCGCCAGCTCGCCGAGGACCTCATCTTCAACCAGCGGCCGGACGCGCTCACCCGCTACATCGACCACTTCTCGGGGGTGACCGAGCGGGTCGGGGCGGAGAAGGTCGATCCCTTCGCCGGGCTCGCCGCACCGGAGCGGATCCATGCCCAGATCCTCCACCGCCGCAAGGAGGGGATCGAGGCGCTGATCGACGAGGCGCTCCGTGATCGGAGCGCGATCGCCGTGCTCAACGAGATCCTCCTCCCGGCCATGAAGGACGTCGGCGACCGCTTCGGAGCGGGAGAGCTGATCCTCCCCTTTGTCCTGCAGAGCGCCGAGGTGATGAAGCGCGCCGTTGCCCATCTGGAGCAATATCTGGACCGGGTCGAGGGCTACACCAAGGGCCAGGTGGTCCTGGCCACGGTGTTCGGGGACGTCCACGACATCGGCAAGAACCTGGTCAAGACCATCCTCAGCAACAACGGGTACACGGTCCACGACCTGGGCAAGCAGGTGCCCCTGACGACCATCGTCGAGAAGGCCGTCGAGGTCGATGCGGACGTCATCGGACTGAGCGCTTTGCTGGTCAGCACCAGCAAGCAGATGCCGATGATGGTCGAGGAGCTGGACCGGCGCGGCCTCGCCTACCCCGTGATCATCGGCGGCGCCGCCATCAACCGCGGATTCGGCCGGCGCATCCTCTACCTCGACCCGGAGCGCGTCTACGAGCCTGGCGTCTTCTACTGCAAGGACGCCTTCGAGGGGCTGGAGACCTGCGATCAGCTGGTCGATCCGGAGCGCCGCGCGCCGCTGGTGGAGCGTGTCCGCACCGAGGCTCACGCCTTCCGCGAGCAGGAGCGGGCGAAGGCGGCGGCCAAGGCCGAGCTGCCCAAGGTCGTGGTCGCGGCGCGCAGCGACACGCGACCGGACGCCCCCATCCCCACGCCACCCTTCTGGGGCCCTCAGGTGGTGACCGGCATCTCTGCCCAGGCGGTGTATCCCCACATCGACCGCAACTCGCTCTTCAAGATGAGCTGGCAGTTCCGCGGCGTCCACGATCCCGACCGGTGGGACGAGCTGGTGCGCACCGAGCTGGAGCCCCGCCTCGAGAGGTCGATGCGCGAGGCGCAGCGGGAGGGCTGGCTCGACCTGCAGGCGGTCTACGGCTACTGGCCGGCGCTGGCCGCGGGCGACTCCGTGGTCGTCTTCGACCCCGAGGACCACGAGCGTGAGATCGCCCGGTTCAGCTTCCCGCGTCAGAGCGAGCAGCACCGCCTCTGCCTTGCCGACTACGTGAGGCCGCGGGAGCTGGCGGTCGGCGGCGAGCGTGACGTCATCGCCCTCCAGGTGGTGACCACCGGACCTCAGGCCAGCGAGGTCTCCAACCGGCTCCAGGTCAGCGGCGACTACGACGACATGCTCCGCATCCACGGCTTCGCCACCCAGATGGCCGAGGCCACCGCGGAGTACATCCACGCCCACATCCGCCGCGAGCTCGGGCTCGGCCCGGACCAGGGCCGCCGTTACTCGTGGGGGTACCCCGCCTGTCCCGACCTCCAGGACCACCAGGTCTTCTTCGGGATCGTCCCGGCCGAGCGGATCGGGGTCACCCTCACCGAGGGATTCCAGCTGGTGCCCGAGCAGTCGACAGCCGCGATCGTGCTCCACCACCCGCAGGCGCGGTACTTCGCCGTCTATGGCAGCCGCTTCGAGGACGGGGCTGGCCCGGGAGCGCCGGAGGCGGCGGCGTAGGCCGGCTGGGGCTCAGAGCACCCCGAGGAGGCTGTCCGCGGGTGCGATGTCCGTGGCCTGGCCGGTGGTGAGGTTGACCTCGGCCAGCGAGGTGGGTCCGGAGCCCCCGAGGATCTCGGCGACCGAGGTCGTGCCCACCAGCCTGAACCAGGCCAGCGAACCGTCGAAATCGTCGCCGGCGCTGTCGGGGATGAGCGTCGCCGGCGACGGGTTCGAGCCGCCCAGCGCCACCGAGAGGAGGGCCTCGCTCCAGCCGCTGCTGGCAGCGGCCGACGTGCAGTAGGTCAGGAAGGAGGAGCCACCCACGAAGGCGACCACCCCCGTCGTGTCCGAACCGGTGTCGATGGTGGTTGTCGAGCCGCCCGGCGGGGACACCAGGATCTTGGTATCCGTACCCACGCCGGTGAGGCAGGCGAGGGTGCCGTCCGCCGCCTCGTCCGCGAACCGTCCGCTGCTGCACAGCGGCGAGGAGAGCGCCCACGTCTGGGGATCCATGCGCACCACGGCCGAGAGCGAGTAGCCCTCGCTGATGAACGGTCCGGCGCCGCCGACCCCGGTGGGGTCCGCCCCCAGGAGCACGCCCGACGCGTCCCAGCGCAGGGCCTGATAGCCGCCGCCTGCCGTGTTGGAGCGGGTGAGTGTGGTGACCAGCGCTGGCGCGACCCCGGTTCCTCCGACGTAGATCTGCGATGTGGCCTCCTGATTCGTGCCATAGGAGTTGAGGGCGAAGACCCAGCACTGGCCGTTGGGGGACTCCGCGAGGCTGATGCTGTCGGCGCCGTTCCAGCCCCCGGTCGGGGTGATCGTCCCCAGATCCTGAGCCGCGCCGCTCTTGCCCAGGACTGTCAGCTTCCCGGAACTCTCGTCGTAGAGGTAGATGCCGGCCTGGCCGACACCCACGGGGACGGGCACCGTGACCGGGTAGGTGGCGGCCGCTGCAGTGTTGAGCACGGTTCCGCTGATGCTGAGCACCTCGACCTTGGATCCCTCGGTGACGCCGAAGCCCCAGGCCGCGGGAGTCCCACCCGTAGGAGCGGTGAGGCAGGCGGCGAGCGGATCGGTCGGCTGGCTGGCGGTCGGGGACGGCGACGCGGTCGCCGCCGGCGTTGCGGTGCTCGTTGGATGGCTCGTCGCGCTGCTGGTCGACGTCACCGAACCGCAAGCGGCCAGGACGAGGGCGAGAGCCAGGGCGGTGACCCCTCCACCCCCCCATCGCTGCGTGGCTGCCAGCTTCATGCGGACCTCTCTCTGCCTCGGTCGGCGCTGCCTACGCTGTCGTCATTCACGCAGCCGCGAACGCCAGCCCAGCTTACGCGCCGGGCAGCGGGTTCGCCGCCTGTGCGCTCTTCCTGGCGGTGGCGTCACCGCTCGCGGCCGGTCTGGCCGCGCTCCACGGCGGGGGCGACGTGCCCCGCCGCGGTGGAGAGGGCCCGATGGCCCTCCCCACCTGAGCCGGCACCGCTCACGCGGGGCCGGGTGGCGGTTGGCGGTTAGTAGAGAGCCTCGGCCGCGGCGGGCGTGACGTCACCCTCCGGCGGGTAGAGGTGGGAGGCGTACTCGTCCACCTGCGCTTCCGAGAGGCGGAAGTGCATCGCGGTGTAGTAGATGATCAGGCTGAAGACAGCGACGACCAGAAGATCCCACCAGAAGGGGATGGCGACGGCGCCCGGGATGTTGCCGGTGCCACCGACCATGAACTTTCCACCGTCGATGAGATTGCCGATGGCACCTCCGGTGCCGAACTGCCCGAAGAAGGAGATGAACCCCATTCCGATCAGGTACGGGAAGATCCACACCGCCGAGATCCAGTCGATCTTGGGCGCGTTGGGGTTGAGCTTGAAGGCTGCGGAGATGAGCATGAGGATGTAGCCGATGGCGACGGCCACCATCAGCGTGCTGTACGTCCCCCAACCTGCCCAGTAGACGATCAGGCTGGCGCAGACAAAGGCCAGCGGGCAGAGGACGGCTGCCAAGGGGAGCAGGTAGGGCCGGTGAAGATCCGGCTTTGAGTAGCGCAGCGCGCCGAGCGACAGTGGAGCCCCCGCGTACATCAGCACCGACGCGCCGGTGACGATGCCGATCAAGGCACTCCAGGCCGGGAACGGGAGCAGGAAGAGGGCGCCGACGATGGTCGCGATGATGATGCCGAAGACCGGCACCTTGTTGCGCTTGCTCGTCGTCTCGAAGACCTGGGGAACGAACCCGTTCTTGCTCAGCCCGAAGGAGAGGCGCGAGGTGGTGGTGTTGTAGATGAGGCCGGTACCACCGGGGGAGATCACCGCGTCGACGCGGAGGACCACGGCGAGCCAGCCCAGCCCCGCGATCGATGCCAGGGTGGCGTACGGGGATTCCGCCAGCGTCGGGTTGTTGGTGCCAAGAGTCGCCCAGGTGGAGGAGTGGGCGAGCGTCGCCGGGGCGAGCGCGCCGATGAAGGCGAACTGGACGAGGACGTAGATGAGGGCGCCGATGAGGGTCGCCCCGATGACCGCGCGGGGGATGTCCCGCCGGGGGTTGCTGCTCTCACCGCCGAGCTGCACCGCCTGCTCGAATCCGAGCAGGGAGAAGACGATGCCGCCGGCCGGGATGGCCGCCAGAATGACCTTCGGCGGGTTGGCCCCCTTGAGGAAGAACCCACCCAGGGCCGTGAAGTTGCCCATGTGGAAGTGGGTGGTCACGAGCACGACGATGGCCAGGATCGGGACAAAGACCTTCAGGCTCGTGATCCAGGTGTTGCTCCGCGACATCCACTTGATGCCCATCAGGTTGATGGCGGCGAAGACCACCAGAAGGGCGAGCGCCACCACGATCCCGGGACCCTGCAGGGTACCGGCACCCGTTGTGGGGTCGATCTTGAACCAGCCGGACGCCCACGAGACGGTCGAGAAGTACTGGACGGTGGCGAGGACCTCGACCGGCGCGACGGTGGCGGCCTGGAGGTAGGAGAACCAGCCGAACGAGGCTCCGGCCAGGCTCCCGAAGGCGTAGTGCGGGAAGCGGCTGGTCCCACCACTGACGTGGAAGATGCCGCCCAGCTCGGCGTGGATGAGGGCGAGGAGGATGACGATCGCCGAGGCGATGATCCAGGAGAAGACCACGGCGGGGCCCGCGAGCACGGTGGCGGTGAGCGCCCCGAACAGCCACCCGGAGCCGATGATCGATCCCTCCGAGGCCCACATCAGGCCCAGGAAGCCGACGTCGCGCTTCAATCCCTCGTCGACTGCGCCGCCCGGGGGACCTCCGGCTTGTGCGGCCACTGTCATGGCCGGCCCTCCCGGGCCGCACCGGCGTCGAGCACCGGCGTGGACAATCCGACGTCAACAGCTGTAGCCATGACTGTCTCCCTCGCGTGAGCCGGGAACTCCCATCCCCATGGCGGCCATCCCGGTTGCCGGGGTATGTTCCGCGTCTTAGCGGGTCTTGGCAAGCCCCAACTTGGCGTTACTGCGTCAGCATCGCCTGGATGCGGCCGCTCAGGTCCTTGATCTTGAAGGGCTTGGCGAGGGTTTGAACGTTCCCGAAGGCCTCCAGCTGGGCTGTGGTCGCCGGGTTGACCAGGGCGCTGACCACCAGGACCTTGGGGGTCTGGCCGTGGTCCGACCTGATCCTCTCCAGAACCTGGGTCCCGGTCAACTCGCCGGGGAGCATGAGATCGAGGAGGACGAGGTCGGGGTCGAAGTCGGCGACGGCGGCCAGCCCCTCGTCGCCGGTCTTGGCCACCCTGACCTCGTGGCCCTCCATGGTGCAGAGCAGCGACTCGATGTCGGCGAGGGCGTAGTAGTCCTCGATGATCAGCACCTTCCGGATCGGCACGGCGGGGGAGACTCGTGGGGCCACGGCGGAGCGAGCATAGCGCCCGGGACCCGGCGGCGACCGATCAGCCGGCCCGCCAAACCCTGACAGCAGTTGCGGAGGTCGCAGTCGGGGAGGGGCCTGCGGTCAGGAGGTGAAGGTGAAGCTGCCCAGGCCGAGGGCGGGGACGAGCAGGGCTCGCTCGCTCTCGTCCAGCTCGATCGACCTCTCCCGGCCCACGCCTCTCACATCCGAGAGGGCATCCACGATGCTCTGGGTGAAGCGGAGGTCGCGGACGGGGCGCCCCAGACGCCCTTTCTCGATCAGGAAAGTGCCGTCGCGGGTCATGCCGGTGATCATCGTGCGGAGCGGATGGACGTCGCGCACGTACCAGAGGCGGGTGACGTAGAGCCCGTGGTCGCAGGCCGCGATCAGGTCGTCGAGACTGCTCCCACCGGCCGTGACTACCAGGTGGCGAGCCCAGGGGCCGAAGGTGTTGGGCATGGGGAGGGCATGGCCGGTGGACGGGACGTCCTCCCGGAGCGCGGTGGCGCTGTCGTGCAGAAAGTTCCGGCAGACTCCCTCCTCGATGCAGCTGACGCCCCGGGTCGACACCCCCTCGTCGTCGAAGGGGAACGGCATCGCGTCGGGATGGCTGGCGTCGTCGGCGATGCTCACCAGCGCGCTCATCAGCCGCTCTCCGGGGCGCATGAAGCTCCGGTGCTCCTGGTGGGCCAGAGCACTGAAACCCAGATCGGACAGGTGCCCCACCAGATCGGCGACCGCATAGGGAGAGAGCACGACCGGGTGGATGCCCGGGTCGAGGGCGGTGGCCTGCTGGTTGCGGCCGCAGGTCTCGACTGCCTCCTGGGCCACCTGCTCCACATCGAGGCGGTCGATGTCGTGGTGGTGGCGGTCGGCGTAGCCCCAGCCGCTCTCCCCCCGGGCCACGCAGATGAGACTGGCCGAGGTGGTCGCGGCGTTGCGCCGTACCCCCTGACTGTTGGCAATGGCCGTCTGGGTCAGTGACGTCTGGAGCGCCCCGAAAGCCTCGAAGCCGGCCACGGCGCTGACGGCGGCGACGGTCCCCACCTGCCCCGCCCGCCATTCCGGAGTGCACTCGGCGGTGGCCGGTGAGTGGGCAACCGGGCCATCCGACCCGGCATCGGGACGCGGGAGTGGGGTGACATCGCCAGCGGGCACCAGCTCGCGAGCCGCCTCGGCCGCGGCGATCAGCCGCCCCTGCAGGTCATCGACCTCGCCGCGAATCTCGGCGACCCCGACCTGTTCGTCGCCCATGAGGCGGAGCCGAATCCGGCGCGAGCTCTCCGCCACGTTCTGATGGATCTGGTTGCGGGCAAATCGGGTGAGCGCCTCGTCGCGCTGGACCACGGTCACCTCTGCACCGTCTCGCCCCACCCGTTCCAGGATGGAGTCGGCGAGCGCCAGGAGATCGTCCGGAGAGGTGGGGCTCATCAGGATGCCGCCGTCACCGACACGCGGCGGAAGCGGCAGGGCGCGGCGCCATGGCCGACGTGGATGACCTGGCCCGGTTGTCCCTTGCCGCAGTTGACGACGCCCCAGGGCCTCCATTCGGAGGGGCCGGCGACGGCGTCGCAGGACCGCCAGAACTCCGGCGTCCGCCCTGCGTAAAGAGCGTTCTTGACCAGGTGCACGCGCTTGCCGTCCCGGATCTCCCATCCGTTCTGGGTCCCGAACTGGAAGTTGAGGCGGCGGTCGTCGATGCTCCAGGAGCGGTTCGTCTCCAGGTAGACGCCGTGCTCGGTGGTGGCGATCATCTCCTCCAGGCTGGAGTCGCCCGGCTCGAGGTTGACGTTGGTCATCCGGATCAGGGGGATGCGGTTCCAGGACTCGGCCCGCATGGCCCCGCTGCTCGTCCAGCCGTAGTCGGCCGCGGTCTCCCGCGACGACATGTATCCGAGGAAGACGCCGCGGTCGACCAGGACGGTCCGCTGGGCCGCCACCCCCTCGTCATCCCAGCCGTACGTGCCGAGCCCTCCGGGCGTGGTGGCGTCTGCGGTGATCGTCACCTGCTCGCTCCCGTAGCGGAAGCGGCCGAGCAGGTCGGGTGTGAGGAAGGAGGTCCCGGCATATGCGGCCTCGTCCCCCCGGACGCGGTCGAGCTCGGTGGGGTGCCCGCAGGACTCGTGGACCTGCAGAGCGGCCTGGGTGCCGTCGAGGATCAGTGTCATCCTGCCCGTCGGACAGGGTGGGGCGCTCAGCAGCGCCACCGCCTCCGCGGCGATCCGGGAGGCGTTGCCGGCGAGGTCCATGGCGGCGATTGCCTCGTATCCGGCGCAGAGCTGGTGGCGCCCAAAGCTGTTGGGGAAGCTGCGCGTCTGGACGTCGTCCGCGCTGGTGGCGGTGGCGTCCATGCCGCCCCCGGACTCGACGATGACCTGGTCGATGAGCGACCCCTCGCTGCTCGCGAAGAGCCGGTGCTCCCGGACGAACTCCAGCGACGCCTCGTGGGTGGTCACTCCGGGCACCGCAGCCATCGCCTCGTCCGCCCGGATCAGCAGGTCCATCTTCTCCTCGAGGCTGACCTCGAAGGGGTCCCGCTCCACCGGGGTCAGGTACTCGCCGGTCACGACGGGCGTGGGAGCGAGGCGGACCGCCTGGCGGCGGAGTCGGGACGAGGCGCGGGCGATCCGGCAGGCTAGCCGGGCGGCGTCGCCGAGACTCTCGGAATCGAGGCGGTCGACACTCGCGAATCCCCAGGCCCCGTCGACGAGCGCGCGGATGCCCATTCCCTCGTCCTCGAAGGAGGAGACCTCGGCGAAGCGACCGTCCTTGACCGTCATCGCCTGGATCCCACGCTGGACGACACGGCAGTCCGCGTAGGTCGCGCCGCTGGAGACGGCGACGTCGATGGCCAGCTCGGCGATCTCTTTCATCGCGGGCCGGGCCCGGCTGCGGCTGGGAAGATCCTCACGCATCGGTGACTCTAGGGGCTCGCGCGCCGGGAATCCCACGGCAGCGCTCCGATTGACGCGTTCTCGTGGCGCCAAGGGCGGCCGTATACTCGGGGCTGATCATCGACTCGGACCGGTGAGGTGGGAATGAAGCGTCCGCGGTTGACGCTGTCCCTATTCAATCCCCGACGGCGGCTGCGTGACCGGCTCCTGGCGGCCATGCTCGTGGTCGCCCTGGTGCCCGCCGGCGCCTTCTTCGTGCTCACGGCGGTCGATCTGCATGGCATCACGCAGGGCACCGTCACCAGCGCCGTGAACGGCCTCGCGAACCACGAGGTGACTGCGTTCCAGGCCGACCTCACCGGGACGGCGAGCACGATCAACGCCAACCTGCAAGCGCTGCAGGTCAAGGTGGTCAATCTCGCCACCGCGCTGGCTGCAGCCACCCCCAAGCCGCCGGCGCCGACCCCCACACCGGGAGCCTCGGCCAGTCCGGCGGCCACGGGCAGCCCCGCCTCCACCGGCAGCCCGGCGGCCACGGCGAGCCCGGCCGCCACCGCCAGCCCCGCGGCCACCAGCACGCCCGCCGCCAGCAGCCCTCTCGTGTACGCGGTGGTGGGAGACGGCGTCTACGAGGTCACGTCGGCCTCGTCCGCAGCCGCCGAGCTCCTCCTCGGGACGTGCTCGTGCAACGAGGGCGTGCAGGCCCGGGCGGAACCGCTCGCCAACCTCAGCGACTTCGCCGACAAGCAGCTGAACGGGGTCGCCGAGAAGGAGGGGACCTTCGTCGACGCGGTCTGGATCATGGACCAGACCGACAACGCCGTCTGGGTGAGCCCGTCCGTCAGCTCGGTGCCCCAGGTGGACGGGCTGGGTTCCAATCCCCAGGGCATCGGCACGGCCCTGCTCACGGCCCAGGCGAACTGGACGCGTCCGTACCGGAACCCGCTCCACGGCAACGACTGGGAGGCGACCGTCTACGCCCAGGACGGTCAGGGCCTGATGGTCGGGGCCGATGTGCCTCTCGCGCCTTACACCGGCCTGATCTCCCAGGCGCCGGACGAGACCGGCTCCTACCCGCTGCTGCTCAGCAACGACACCGACCAGGTGATCGCCGCCGGGGCGACAGGCAAGGACTTCAGCTCGCCTCTCCAGGTCGGCGAGGTGCTCCCCGCGCTCTCGGGCAAGGACGGCAAGGCGGTGCACGCCGATCTGCTGCAGGCGGAGAACGGAACGACGTTTCCTCCCGGCCACATCAAGGGGACGGTCGACGGGGTGGGGCGACTCTTCTTCGTCGCACCCATCACCGAGCCGGGGTGGATCCTCGTCGACTCCGCCCCCCAATCCGACTTCCAGCCCCCTGTCACAGCCCTCCAGCAGGCGATCAGCGGCAGGCTCAACGGCATCGTCTCTGGCGCCATCTGGATCGTGGTCCTGCTGCTGCTGGTGGCATTCGCCCTGGCCACGGTGCTCTCCCGGTTCGTGGTCGCCCCGGTCCGGGCCCTGACGGCCTCGGCGGAGCGCCTCGCCAAGGGGCTCACCGAAGAGAGCGTGCCGCCTCAGGGGAGGGACGAGGTCGGCGATCTGGCGGACTCCCTGGAGCGAATGCGCCGGGAGATCAACGCCTCCCGGGACGTGATCCTCGCCGCCAGCCGGGAGCTGGAGCAGAAGGTGGCGATCCGCACCGCAGAGCTGAGCGTCCGCAACGAGGAGCTGCTCGCCCTCAACGAGCTGGCCGGCTCGCTGACCCGCTCCCTGGACCCCGCCGCGATACTGGCCGGGGCGCTCGACGCCGTCCGCGCGGTGCTCCCGACCGTGGCGGGCCGTGGCTTCCGGATCGGCCGGGATGGCCTGATGGCGAGCCCGGCCGCCGGGGATGACGGCAGTCCCCAGCTGGAGGCGGTCGCGGTCGCCGCGATCACCGGCAACCAGCTGGTCACCCGAGCGGACGGGGATGGGGTCCTGATCGGGCTTCCCATGGGGACGGGTGCCGGCCCCCTCGGGGCCCTCGGGCTCCGCGCGACCGTGGCGCCTGGGGCCGAGATGACGGCGCTGCTGATGGCCATCGGCAACCAGGTCGGGCTGGCCCTCAGCACCGCCCGCCTCTCGGACGAGGGCCGGGAGATGGCCGTCCTGGAGGAGCGGGCCCGGCTCGCCCGGGAGATCCACGACACGCTCGCCCAGCAGCTCACCGCGATCGTGATCCAGCTCGAGGCGGCTCAGGCCTTGGTGAGTCGCGATCCCGATCGGTCCCTACCGGCCCTGGCGTCGGCCCAGGAGCTGGCACGCTCGGCCCTGGCGGAGGCGCGGCGCTCGGTCTGGGACCTCCGTCCCGCCCCGCTCAGCTCGACCGGACTGGTCGCCGCCGCCGAGAACGAGGTGGAGCGGTTCCGGCACCGCACGGGGATCGCGGCGAAGCTACGGGCGGAGCACATGGCGCCCCCGCCCGCGCTCCGACCGCAGTCGGAGGTCACACTCCTCCGCATCACCCAGCAAGCGCTCGCCAACATCGCCGCCCACAGCGGGGCCACCCGGGTCACCGTGCGCCTGCGCAACCTCGGCGACCACGTCGAGCTGACGGTGAGGGACAACGGCCACGGCTTTGACACCTCCGCCCTGCCGCTCGGCTCCTTCGGCATCGTCGGCATGGCCGAGAGAGCCCGCATCGCGGGGGGGAGCTTCCAGGTGGAGAGCGTCCCCGGACGGGGCACGACCATCACCGTGGACCTGCCGGTGGCCGCGGAGGCCGGAACGGGTGGCGTGACGTCCCAGACGGCGGTGCCGGTGTGATCCGGGTCCTCGTCGCCGACGATCACCCGGTGGTCCTTCACGGCCTCTGCACCATGCTGGAGGTCGAGGACGACATCCGGGTGGTGGCGCGGGCGACTGACGGCGCGGAGGCGATCGAGCGAGCCCGCGAGACCCACCCCGACATCATCCTGATGGACGTTCAGATGCCCAATGTCGACGGCATCGAAGCCATCCGCCGGATCCGTGCCGAAGACCCCGAGGCCAAGGTCATCGTGCTCACCACCTACCGCAACGAGGACTACATCTTCCCCTCACTGCAGGCCGGAGCCCGCGGTTACCTGCTCAAGGACGCAAGCCTCGAGGAGCTGGCGAACGCCATCCGTGCCGTCGCCGCCGGGGAATCGCTGCTCGACCCGGCGCTCATGTCCCACAGCCCGCCCGAATACAGCCTCACCAGCCGCGAGCTGGACGTGCTGCGGCTGATGGCGGAACACTGCAACAACGCCCAGATCGGAAAGCGCCTCTTCGTCAGTGAGAACACGGTCAAGACCCACGTGAGCAACATCTTCGCCAAGCTCGGATGCGGCGACCGCGCCGCCGCCGTGCTGATCGCCTGGAAGGCGCACCTGATCTGATCCCGGGACCGACCGGGTTCACGCGGTGCAGCGCACCGTGTGGGGGGCGGTGGCGCTCTCGGGCACCGCCGGGGAGGGCAGCGGCGAGGAGGCGGGCGGGGGCCACGAACCGACCGCCTGAGCGATCAGCTCGGCCATGGCCTCGGCCCCGATGGGCCCGGGGTGGATGCCGTCGCCCGAGAGGTCTCCCCACATGAAGTACTCCGGGTGCGCCACGCTCGCCGCGTACCAGTCCACGACGACGGTGTCGGGAACGGCGGCGGCGACCTGCAGCAGCTGCTGATTGATGATCGCGGGCCAATCGGGATGGGCGGGATCGTTGCCCGCATTGACCAGCACCACCTCCTGGAGCTGCAGGGAGCGGAGCAGCGCGGCCACCTGGTCGGAATCCCACCCCGGACCGTTGGTGCCGAGCTCGATGACGAGGCGCGGGTTCAGCTCGCCGGCCGCGTTCAGCTGCGCCAGGACCGCGGGGAGCGCCGACATCTGGCGGGACACCGCTCCAGTGATGTAGGCGTTGGGCAGCAGGGCGTGGAGCTCGGGAGCGACGTCGATCATGATCGAGTCGCCCACCACCGTCACCGCCAGCGAACTCGGCGGGGGAGGTGAGGCCGGCGCCGACGGGGCGGGAGCCACGACCGGCGAGGCGGGCGGCGACCCGCACCAGTTATGGGGGAGACCGACGAGGGCGGGAGCCGGAGCGCTGGTCGGGCTCGGTGCCTCCACCAGGCTCGCGGGCAGCGCCATGAGGCTCGCCGTGGGAGCGGCGGACACCACCCCGGACAGCCCGAGACCGGAGGCCCCGAGCAGCAACCCAGCCGCGCCGACTCCGGCCCAGAGGCCCATGGGGACGCCCCTCACCGACCAGCGTGGAGCGGTGAGGCCGGCGAAGACCCCCCGGAACCCGTGCCTGCGGATCGGTTCCTCGACGAAGCGCCAGGAGAGCGCCGCCACGGCCACGGTCGCTCCCACCTGGGCCAGGGTCAGCAGCGGGCTGGGGGCGCCGATGACCGGAGAGGTGAGCACGATGATCGGGTAATGCCAGAGGTAGATTCCGTAGGACCGCACCCCGATCCAGCGCAGCGGCGGGACACCGAGGATCCGGCCGAGGAGCGTCGACGGGTGGGCGAGCACCGCGACCACCGCAACGGTCGCGAGCGAGAGGATCACCATCCCGCCGCGGTAGAGGAATGCCTCGTATTCGTTGGTGTCGATCAACATGACGACGATCACGGCAATCCCGACCGCGCCCACGGCGTCGAGTCCGCGTCGCCGGAGCGCCGAGATCGATCCGCTGAGCCGGCGGCTCGGCCAGACGAAGGCCAGGGAAGCGCCCACGAGAAGCTGGAACGCTCGGGTGTCGGTGCCCTCGTAGACGCGGGTGGGATCGCCGCCCGGCTGGAAGATGGCGGCCATCGCCCAGGCGGAGGCGATGGCGCCCGCCATCACCAGGCCTATCAACAGCCAGCGCCGATGCACGAATCGGATGGCGAGGAGGAGGAGCAGCGGCCAGACCAGGTAGAACTGCTCCTCGACCGCCAGCGACCAGAGATGACCGAGTGGCGACGGCGGTCCGAAGCTCGCGAAGTACGAGACGTGCTGGAACGCGTACCACCAGTTGCTGAAGTAGAGGAGGGCGGCGAGCAGGGCGCCGCGGATCCCTGCCAGCTGTGAGGGGTCGAGGAAGACGATCCAGAGGGTGACCACCACGAGCATCACCCAGAGTGCGGGGAACAGGCGCCGGGCCCGGCGCAGCCAGAAGCGACCGAGGGCGAGGGCGCCCTCCCTCTCGCGCTCGGCCAGCAGCAGGTCGGTGATGAGGTAGCCGGAGAGGACGAAGAAGACGCCGACCCCGAGCAACCCTCCCGATGCCCAGCCGATGTTCAGGTGATAGAGCACGACGGCGAGCACGGCGACGGCCCGGAGGCCGTCGAGGCCCGCCATGTAGCGTCCTTCTCCCCCCGCGGGCCGTGGCATGGACAACCAGTCCTGAATCCGGAATGATCCCCGCGGCCGGGGTTCGGGGCCTCCCGCCCCGGCGGCGACGCCATCCTACCCCTGGCGTGCCGGACAGCACATGACGAGGTGCTGACGACTAGAAGATGACGGTTGCGAACTCCCCGACCTGACGGAAGCCGATGCGGCGATAGAGCCTCATGGCCGCTTCGTTGTAGGAGTTCAGGTAGAGGGAGCAGACCGGCACCTCGGCGAGCAGCTCGGCACAGACGGCGGCCAGAGCGGCGGTGGCGACCCCCCGGCGGCGGAGCTCAGGCCGGGTCCAGACCCCCTGGAGCTGGACCACCTCCGGGGTCCAGGCGGAGAGCTCGACCTTGAAGGCGATCTCGCCGTCCTCGATGAGCAGGTAGGACCAACCCCGATCGATCAGGGTCGCCATCCGATGCCGCCATCCGACCGGGTCGAACGCCAGCGGGTCGATCCCCATCTCCTCCCGGTGCATCGCGGCGGCCGCCACGGTCAGCCGGTCGAGATCGTCGCGACGGCCGCGACGGATGGGCACGCTCCGGCTCGGTATCGACCCGTCGAGGACCATCACCGGTTGGGGATCCCGGACCTCGACCGCTCGCAGCCAGGGGGCGATCGCCGCGGTCAGATCCCGGACCGCCGGGGCCGGCCCGATGATGAGGCGCGGGAGGTGCTGCCGGAGGACCCCGGCGAAAGCCGGGATGTCGCGGGGATCGGGAATCCACGGGACCACCACGGAGCCGGTCATCAGCACGGCCCGGAGCTGGCCGTTCGACCCCAGTCCCCACCAGCCGTCGAGGGACGCACCCAACCTCAGCTCGCTCTTCAGGAAGACGTTCGCCACCCGGTCCTGGTCGAGCAGTGCCGCGAGCGGGACGCGCAGATCCGCCCCGAGCCGGTAGGGGTCGGCCTGCCGGACGGCGGCGGTCTGCTTCCTGCCCCGAATTGTGAGCCGCATGGGCCAGAATCCCCGCATGCTGATCCTGATGAGCCGCCAGGCCACCCGCGACGAGGTGGAGAGCGTCATCCGCCACGTTCGGGAGCGAGGGTACCGCCCCATCGAGCTGCCCGGCACGGATCGGCTGGCGATCGGGGTCCTGGGCAGCAACCCCGGACAGATCCGGGACGCCGTGGTGACCCTTCCCGGGGTCCTGGCCGCCGTTCCGGTGAGCAAGCCGTACAAGCAGGTCGGGCGGGAATGGCACCCCGAGCCGACCGTGGTCGACGTCGGAGGAGTGCGGATTGGGGAGGGCGCTCCGTTGGCGGTGGCGGGCGGACCCTGCGCCGTGGAGTCCCGGGACCAGCTCCTGGAGACGGCCCGCGCCGTCAAGGCGGCGGGAGCCTCGCTGCTCCGAGGCGGCGCGTACAAGCCGCGCACCTCCCCGTATTCTTTCAGCGGTCTCGGAGCGGCCGGCCTGGAGTACCTCGCCGAGGCGAGGGCGGAGACCGGCCTCCCGATCGTGACCGAGGTGTTGAGCCCCGGCGACGTGGAGCAGGTGGCGGCGGTCGCCGACATGCTCCAGGTGGGCACGCGCAACGCCCAGAACTTTGCCTTGCTGGAGGCGGTCGGTGGCGCCGGCAAACCGGTCCTGCTGAAGCGGGGGCTCTCCAACACCATCGAGGAATGGCTGCTCAGCGCCGAGCACGTGGTGAGCCACGGCAACCCGAACGTGGTGCTCTGCGAGCGCGGCATCCGCACCTTCGAGACGGCGACCAGGAACACCCTCGATCTGAGCGCGGTGCCTCTGATCCGCTCGCTCTCCCACCTCCCCATCGTGGTCGACCCCTCCCACGCCACCGGGCATCGGGACCTGGTCCGGCCCATGGCGCTCGCCGCCGTGGCCGCGGGTGCCGACGGCCTCCTGGTGGAGGTGCACCCCAACCCGGACGAGGCCCTCTCGGACGGACCCCAGTCGCTGACCCTCGCCCAGTTCTCCTCCCTCATGGACGACGTGCGCCATCTCGGCGCCGCACTCAGCAACGTGGCGGGGCGGGCGTAGGATGGGGATCATGCGATCGCGGGACGGAACGCGGTGATGCCGCTGTTCCGTCGCGGTGACCACGGGACCGACCCGCCCGCCCGAGCGGCTCCCTCCGAGCCACTGCCATCGCCATTCACCATGCCCCCCGCCGCTCCCCCGCTCCACGGGGTCGGCGTCCCGCCGGCTGCGGCCGGGATGACGCCCCCGGGGCCACCCTTCGCGCCGCTGTCGGCGGTGCCGTCCCCCTCGCCGGCGATCGCCCGTTTTCCGGCCACGGACGGGGATCTCCCCTGCCGCGCCCGGGGCTGCCTCAACCACAACGGAGTGCTCTGCCACTACGTCGACAGGAGGGGCCGGCGCTGCGAGACCGCCTGGTGTCCCAATCACTGGGCGACCGTGGGCGGGATCGTCTACTGCCGGCGGCACGCCGGGACGATCGCCGCCATCGGCTACTTCGATCATCCCTCGGGCATGCCCGATGTCGACAACCGGGCCCCCTCCCTGGTCAACTGGGTGGCGCGCGATCTCGATGCCTTCGTCGCCGCAACGCTGGTGCAGAGCGCCACGCAGGGGGAGACCTTCGTCCGGGAGCCGGTGGTCTCCACCCATGCGGATCGCTCCGGGGGCCGGCGTTACGAGCGCGGCTGGAAGCTGGTCGACCACACCGGACTGCGCCTCGTGGTCGCGGTCTTCGTCTCCGAGGATGAGGAGACGACCATCCGGGTCCGCGTCGGCTCGGGGGTGATCGCCGAGGGCGTCCCACCGTGGATCGAGCGTCACCGCCGGGGCATCGAGGTCACGGAGGAGACGGACCGGAACCAGCGGGGCCTCTTCTACGCCTTCTTCCAGAAGCACATCGTGGCCGCGGTCCGGGCCAACCGGGCCATCGACCAGACCCTTCAGCAGCGCTGACGCCGCCACTGCGGCTGGTCCGGGCTGAGGGCCCGGGGGACGCAGCCCGGGGCACGGCGTCAGGGGGCGGGCTGGACCGCCGAGGCTGCGCCGACGAGGTCCAGCAGCTGGACGAGCAGCGCCACCCCGTCCTGGGCTCCCCCGGCCCCGGCCGCGACGAGCCGATCGGCCAGCTGGTCGGCGACCCGCAGCGCCCCCGGGACATCCAGGTCGTCGTCGATCCGCTCCAGGAACCTGGTCCGCCAGCTGTCGGCTTCCGCGCTCTCCAGGGCCGGGCGGGCGCGAGCAGCGGCGGCATAGCGCCGCCTGCGGGCCTCCGCCGCGTCCAGTTCGGCGTCGGTGTACTCCCAGGCCGTGCGATGGTGGTGGCCCGCGAGGAGCAGCCGGACCGTCCCCGCCGGGACCCTCTCCAGCAGCTGGCGCACAAAGACGAGGTTGCCCAGCGACTTGCTCATCTTCTCGCCCTGGTACCCGACCATCGCGACGTGGACCCAGAGGCGCGCGTAGGGGGAGATGCCGACTCCGGCGGCCTGGGCGATCTCGGACTCGTGGTGGGGGAAGATGAGGTCGTCACCCCCTCCGTGGACGTCGATGGGAGTGCCCAGCTCGGCGGTCGAGAGCACCGAGCACTCGATGTGCCACCCGGGCCGCCCGGATCCCCAGGGCGACGCCCAGCTCGGCTCACCGCTCCGCGACGGCTGCCAGAGGACGAAGTCGAGCGGAGCCCGCTTGCGGGGGTCGTCCGGGTCGGCGCCTCGCTCCCGCGAGAGGCGCAGCATCTCCTCGACGCCGAGCCCCGAGAGGCGCCCGTACGCGGGCAGCTTGGCGACCTCGAAGTAGACCCAGCCGTCGACCGCGTAGGCCAGCCCGGCTTTCGCGATTCGCGAGATCCAGTCAACCATGGCTGGAACATGCTGGCTGGCGCGGGGCGCCGCATCCACCGCGAGGATGTCGATGGCGCCCATATCGCGGTCGAAGTCGCGGACCACCTGGTCGGCAAGCTCCCGCCAGCCGATGCCGCGGGCCGCCGACACCCGCATCATGTCGTCGTCGACATCGGTGACGTTGCGGACGCTGCGCACCGGGCGGCCGAGACTGCGAAGCCGCCGGGTCAGCACGTCGAAGGTGTGGTAGGTGAAGGCGTGGCCGAGGTGGCCGCCGTCATAGGGGGTGATGCCGCAAACGTAGAGACGGACCGCCTGTTCGCCGGCATCGAGCGGCTGGAGCGACCGGCTGGCGGTATCGAAGAGGCGGATCACGGATGCAGCATAGCCGCCGATCGGCGCCGCCCCGACCGGCTGCCGGCGGGTTCCCACTGGTATTCGCTCCCCGTACCAGCGTGGGCCTCCGCTCGGGGTGAAGAGCCTGAGGCTCTTCTCGCCTCGCTCCGTTCCCACTGGTACACTCCGGGACTCTGCGGCCCCGTGGTGTAGCCTGGCCTAACACGCCACCCTGTCAAGGTGGAGATCGTCGGTTCGAATCCGATCGGGGTCGCCAAGCCGGGACCGCCGCGGGGAGTCCCGCAGCGGCAGGGACGGAGCGCCGCCCGCCTCCTCACCGGGGAGGGGCGATCAGCGCCAGCACCCATTCGACCAGGTCGTCGAGCACCTGGTCTCGCTCGGGCTCGTTGAAGATCTCGTGATAGAGACCAGGGTAGATGCGGATGGTCCGGTCGGGGCTCCCGACCCGGTCGTGCACGTAGGCGGCGGCGGAGGGGTCGACCAGGGCGTCGTCGCTCCCCTGCATCACCAGCACCGGCATCGTCAGCCGGGGGAGCCCCGCGGCCACCTGGTCGATGGCCCGCAGCATCTCGGCGCCGAGACGAGCGCGCAACCTTCGTGGATGGACCAGGGGGTCGGCCATGTAAGCGGCGACCACCTGCGGGTCACGGGAGATCCTCTCCAACGGAAGCTTGACGACGCCCATCTCGGGGGCGACCCTGGCCAGCAGCCGACCGATCGCGATGGCCGGTGCCGACATCCCGGTGGAGACCACGGCGGGGGCGGAGAGCACCAGACCGCGCAGCTCCTCGGGATGGCGGAGTGCGTACACCGCGGCGATCAACCCTCCCATGCTGTGGCCGAGGAGGATGGTGGGGGCGTCTCCCAGCTCAGCGGCGGTGTCCAGCAGGACCTGGTGGAGGTCCGCGACGTAGGCGTCGAACCGAGCAACGCTCACCGGCCGCCCCTCGGAGCGCCCATGGCCCCGGTGGTCGGGGACGACCACCGCCAGCCCCACTCCGGTCAGGCGCTCGGCCACGTGGCGGTACCGTCCCCCGTGCTCGGCATAGCCATGGCAGATCACCACCCGAGCCCCCGACGCGCCGTCATCGGGTGACCAGAGCCGCCAGAAGAGACCAGTGCCGCCACCTCCAAGGGAGTGGCGCTCGCCCTCGCGCACCCGCGGACTCTAAACCGGGCCCACGCCGGGTCGGGCGGGAAGGCTCAGCTGGCCAGGGCGCGGAGCATCTCGTCCCGCAGAGCTCCGAGCGAGATCGGCTTGGTGAGCAGCCCGCGGGCACCCACGGCGGCAGCCCGGAGGGGGTCCTCGTCGGAGTCCCGCCCCGTCACCATGAGCACCCGGATTCCGGGGGAGGTGGCGAGCAGGCGATGGCAGACCTCGAGGCCGTCCATGCCCGGCATGTTGATGTCGAGGAGCACGAGGTCGAAGTGGACCTGCTGCGCCGCGAACAGCGCCTCCTCCGCGCTGTGGGCGGGATGGGCCCGGAACCCCTGCATCTCCATGTAGGTGGCGACGGTGCTGGCCAGCCGGACGTTGTCGTCCACGATCAGCACGGCCGGCGCCGCCGGCCCCCGCTCCGCCTCGGCCAGAGTGGCCGGATCGGAGAGGACGGGGCCCTCGGGGGCGGTGGCGGCGACGTCGGAGGCTGGGGAGGGGATCTCCGTCTCCATGGGGATGGCCACCGGCTCTGCGGGTGCCTGCGCGGGGGCCCGCTCCGGCGCCGATGCGGCCTGCGGAAGTCCGGCGGGCTCGGGTGCCCGGCCGGGATCGACCAGCCTGAGGCCGGCCACGTGCGAGAGATCAAGCATGGTCATGACTGGTCTGGAGCGTTTCCTGCGCTCGCACACACGCTACAGGGTCAGATCGGCTGCACGAGCCAGCGTCTGAGGGAATTCAGCGGACCGTTCCCCAGACGTTTCCTGCCGTCGCAGCCGGTCAGAGCGGGGTACCCAGACCGCATCATCGACGCGGATGGCGGGGTGCCCGGGCCCCGGCCGCGCTCGGCGCGCCTCTCCCCGTACCATCCCAGGAATGCCGCAGAGCCTCCCCGACACCGAGGGCATCGAGCGGGTGCTGATCGTGGTGGCCCATCCCGATGACTGCGACTTCGGCTGCGCCGCCACCACCGCCCGCTGGACCGATGCGGGTGTCGAGGTGAGCTACTGCATCGTCACCGACGGCCAGGCGGGCGGCTCGGACCGCTCGATCGGACGCCAGCGCATGGGCCAGATCCGGCGTGTCGAGCAGACTGCCGCCGCCAAGGTGGTCGGGGTGACCGACCTCACCTTCCTGGGGTATCCGGACGGCGAGCTGACCGTGACCCACGAGCTGCGCCGCGACATCAGCCGCGTCATCCGCCAGAAGCGTCCCGACCGCGTGGTGGCCCAGTCCCCGGAGCGCAACTGGAGCCGGCTGTTCGCCTCCCACCCCGATCACCTCGCCACGGCTGAGGCGGCCATCTGCGCCGTCTACCCCGATTCCCGCAACCCCTTCGCCCACCTGGAGTTGCTCGAGCACGAGGGGCTGGAGCCGCACACCGTCCGGGAGCTCTGGATCATGGGCAGCCCGGAGCGGGTCAATGTGTGGACGGACGTCACCGCGACCGCCGACCGCAAGCTGGAGGCCCTGCGCTGCCACCGGTCCCAGTACCAGGAGTGGGAGCCCCTGGAGCAGCGGGTGCGAGCCTGGCTGCGCAGCGCCGCCGAGGGTGCCGGTCTGGGTGACGGCGCGTCGGCAGAGGGCTTCTACCGGGTCGGTACCGGCTGACCCGACCGGGGCCGGCCTGCTCAGGTGCTGGCGAGCAGGTCCACGGCGCGCACCCCACGCCACGCCGGATGGCGCATGCTCGCCGCCAGGTCGATCTCGTAGTGGTTGTTGCGGCCCACCCGGTTGCGACGGACCAATCCCGCCTCCTCGAGGTCCCCCACGATCCGGTAGCAGGCACGCTCCGTGATGCCGACGCTCTGCGCGATGTCACGCATCCGCATGTGGGGATCGCGCGCGAGGCAGACGAGGACGTGGCCGTGGTTGGACAGCAGCGTCCACTGGCGGCGCAAGACGGGGGCGTGGTCCGGTGAGGACTGCGGGGTGGGGCTCATGGGGCTCTTTTGACCGCGCGGCTCGTGTTCGGCGTCCGCGACGCGGAGCCCACGGTTCACCGAAAAGCATAACAACGAGATGGCGCATGCGCGAGATGCGATTCGCCGCCCCAGATCTTGGCCCGGCCCCGCTCGGTCAGCCCCGGTACACCGCCAGGTGCCAGAGGCAGGCGGTGGGCCCTGACACGCTCAGACGGTAGGTCCCGGGACCTACCGCGGACCCGGCGGGCCCGCCGCCGGTGATGTCGGCGCTGTCGGCGCGGCCCTCGGCGATCACCTCCGGGCCGGACCCCGGCTGGGCACTGGTCTGGGTGACGGTCAGCGTCACTCCGGTGGTCGCAGCCGCAGTCCCGGCGGGACAGCTGTACGAGAGCGCCACCAGCCAGGCGTCGCCAACCGTGAACCCGCCGGCGGGCGGGAGCAGTTCGGCTCCACATCCGAGCCAGTCGAGGGCCACGACCATGGTGTAGCCGGAGGGGGGCGCGTGGAGGGGGTCCAGGGGCTGCTGGCCAGCGGCCAGCGGCGCGCAGGCCATCACGGACGGGGTGGGCGTGGCGACCGGGGTGGCCGGCGGCGAGGAGGCGCTCGACGGTTGCGGCTGCGCAGTGGGCGACGGCTGTGCAGCGGAGCCGGAGGCGGCGGTGACCGGGGGGTTGCGGGTGAGGAAGCCCGCGACCCAATGAGCGGTCGGGAGGCCGATGCCCGCCCCCAGGATCAATCCCGCGGTGAGAGAGATGACCGGGGCGAGCCGTCGGGTGGTCCGCTGCAGACGTTCCATCGCCTATGCGAAGACCGACCAGAAGACGACGCCGAGGGCAAAGCTGATGGCGGCGCCGATCACCACGCCGAGGGCCAGCATCAGGAGTGGCGGCATCCCGGTGAAGAGGTTGGCCGCCGGAAGCCGTGGGGGGGCATCCTCCGACGCCGCGTCGCCGCCCGGCGCCCCCGGGGTGGTCCCGACCAACGCGTCTCTCCTTGCTCAACCGCCGCCTCGCGCACGCCGCTGCCGGCTCACCACGCCACCTGCGGCGGACCTGAGGCCCGGCGGGCAGGCCGGGCATCAAGTGTGCATCAAGGCCGGCTTGCCAGGCAAATAGTTAGCCTATATAATTGTCTGGGATGCCCGCAGTGCTCAGCCCCCAGCCCGCCAAACCGACGACCGCCAAGGAGATGGAGCTCGCCAACCAGCTGCGTCCCCTCCTCCTCCATCTCGCCCGTCACCTCCGCCGCCTGGTCGAGGGGACCGCCCTGACCGGGGGGCAGGTGGAGATCCTCTCCCTGATCAGCCGCAAGCCGGGGGTCGGGATCAACGAGCTGGCCGGCCGGGAGGGCATCTCCGCCCCTCGATGTCGAACGCGGTGGACAAGCTCGAGGCGGCCGGGCTGGTGGCACGGGCACGGGGGATCGCGGGTGATCGGCGGCGGGTCGACATCGCCGTCACCCCTGAGGGGACACGGCTGCTGCGCGCTGCGCGCAACAGCCGCACCGCCTGGCTCGCCGAGCAGCTCCAGCGCCTGACCCCCGACCAGCTGGCCGCCCTGGAGGCTGCCCTGGACCCGCTCACCGCGCTCGTGGAGGGCAGTGTCCCCCGATGAGCGTCACCAGCGCCTCAGCGCGGACCTTCCGCAGCCTCCAGCGCCACCGCAACTACCGGCTCTTCTTCGCGGGACAGGCGGTGTCCATCTCCGGAACCTGGGTGCAGAACATCGCCCAGGCGTGGCTGATCGTCGAGCTGACCCACTCCCCGACCGGATCGCCACTCGCCCTCGGGGCGCTCGCCGCCTTCCAGTTCCTGCCGTACACCGTCTTTGGCCTGCTGGGCGGCCCGCTGGTGGACCGCTTCGACAAGCGCACCACGATCATCGCCACCCAGACCACCCTGATGCTGACGGCCGCCGTCCTGGCCCTCCTGGCCCTCACCGGGCAGGCCACGGTGTGGGAGGTCTTTCTCCTGGCCGCGGTGGGTGGTGCGGTGCAGGTCGTGGACATGCCGGCCCGCCAGGCCTTCGTCTTCGAGATGGTGGGCCGGAGGGAGCTGCCCAACGCGGTGTCGCTGAACGCCTCGCTCTTCAACCTGGCACGGGCGGCGGGGCCCGCCGTGGCAGGGGTCCTCATCGCCACCGTGGGCGTGACCATCTGCTTCGCCGTCAACGCGGCCAGCTTCCTGGCGGTCATCGGGAGCCTGCTGCTGATGCGCACCGCCGAGCTGTACAAGGGGGAGCGCGACGACGAGCGGCAGGGGGTTCTCCACAGCCTCGGCGAGGGCGTGGTCTGGGTGGTGCACACCCGCGCCGCCTGGCTGACCTGCGGGCTGATGCTCGTCGTCTCCACATTCGGGATCAACTTCAGCGTCCTGCTCCCGGTGATGGCGACGGTGACGCTCCGGTCGGGACCGGTCGTCTTCGGCATCCTCACCGCCTGCTTCGGCGTCGGGGCCCTGATGGGCGCGCTCTTCACCGCGGCGGTGGGCCGGCCCAGCTGGTCGATCCTGCTCGGAGGGGGCGCCGCCTTCTCCGCGCTGCTGATGGTCCTGGCTCCGCTCCACTGGGTGATCGCCTGCGGCGCGATGCTGGTGGTCACCGGCGTCGCCTTCACCACCTACACGTCGATGAGCAACGCCACGGTGCAGCTGGCCGCCCCCGACCGGCTGCGCGGCCGGGCGATGGCCTTCTACGGCTACATCTTCACCGGGGTGCCCGCCCCGATCGGCGGTCTTCTCGCCGGATGGCTCAGCTCGGTGGGCGGTACCCAGCTGGCATTCCTGGTCGGCGGCGGCGTGAGCCTGGCCGCGGTGTCCACGGCTGCGGGTGTCCGGCGCGGCGGCGTCTGGCTGCCCAGCCGCTTGCGCTCGGCGCGGAGTGGGGTCCCGGGCACCGCGGGCAGGGCGACGTCACCCTCGGGGAACCCGAGGCCCGCGCCGGCCATGGCTGCGAGCAGCATCACCTCCGACGCGAAGTAGTAGTTGAAGAACGCCTGCTTGGCGAGGATGAAGGCGACGATGTTGAGGATCGCCGCCTGAAGGGCCAGGTCCCCCTCGGTGCGGGGCCTGCCGCGCCAGGCGATCAGCACCGCAGCCACCACCAGGGGCACGAAGGGGAAGGCGGTGGGGAGCCGGAGGTCGGCCACCCGGAAGATCTCGGCGGCGAGGTTGAGCGAGTCGGTGCGGAAGGGCAGGGCGAGCTGGTAACCGAAGACGCTGTAGACGAAGGTCCCCACGCCCGTCCAGAGCGCGAAGGGGACGATCACGACCAATGAGCCGGCGACGGCCACGACGATCTCCACGCGTCCCCGCCTCGACCAGAGGAGGGCGGGCACCACCAGGACCAATGAGGTGGGCTTGACCATCAGGCCGATCGCCAGCGCCACCATCGACCATCGCCGGTGGTCGCGGCGCAGCGCCAGCCACCCGACGATCCCCGCCATCATGTAGACGTCCACCCAGGCCTCGTGGATCATCCCGACCATGAGCGGGGAGGCGAGGGCGAGAGCGGCGATGCGGTGCGCCTGGGAGGGATCGTCGCCCTGCCGGGCCAGCCGCCAGAGACCGGCGACCGTGGCGAGCACGCAGACCACGGACATGATCCGCACGTCCCCGAGCAGGCGGCCGAGCGCGGCGAGAATCGGAACGCTCGGGCCGTAGGCGAAGTGGCCGAACACGAAGCCGGAGTTGGACTCGACGTAGTACCGATAGACGGGCCCGTAGGGGTTCTGGCCCAGGAGGACGCTGTGGGCGGCACCCTGGAGGGCCGCGAAGACGTCCACTCCGGCTGATCCCCAGGGCCAGTCGGATGCGGCCAGCCCGATCAGCGAGAGGGCGGCGACCACCAGGAGCGCAGAAGCCCGGCGTCCTGCTGGCGACCAGGCTGCGCCGGCGGCCGCGGCGGTGAGCAGGAGCGCGAATGCCACCTGGAGCTCCGGGTTGAGGTGGTAGTGGTGGGCGTAGAGGAGGTTGGTCAGACCGCAGATGACGGTGAGCGCGACCCACCAGCCGCGGCTCTGGCGCCAGCGGCCGCCGCGGAGGGCAAGGAGGGCGAGCGCCGAGGCGACGAGCACCAGTAGCAGGGCGAGATGGGAGAGCTGCCCGAAGGTCCACAGCACGCCCAGGCCGAGGGAGGCCACGGCCAGCCCGCAGAGGGTCAGCCGCCCGGCCGACGCCTGGATCCGGGAGGAGGCCCGATCCACGCTCGCGAGCAGATCCACGGCGGCATCCTACGCACCCGGGGCCTCCCCGGTGGGTCGTGACCGAAAGCCGGGCTGGGATAGTTGAGAGCGTGAGCGTCCGGCGCAGGGGCGGTCGGCCCCATGTGGTGGTGGTGGGCGCCGGTTTCGGCGGGTTGGCGACCGTCAAGGGCCTTCGTCGCGCCGGCGTGGACGTGACCCTGGTCGACCGCCACAACTACCACCTCTTCCAGCCCCTCCTCTACCAGGTGGCGTCGGCGCTCCTCGACCCCTCCGACATCGCGCACCCGGTGCGATCCATCCTCCGGAGCGTCCCCAACTGCGACTTCCGGCTCGCCACGGTGACGGGCGTCGACTTCGAGCGGAGGATCGTCCGCACCACCACCGGGGATCTCGGCTACGACCACCTGGTGCTCGCCACCGGGAGCGCGACCAGCTACTTCGGCAACCAGGCTCTCGCCGGCCGCGCCTACGGGCTCAAGGACCTGGGCGAGGCGCTGGCGCTCCGCGCCCGGGTGCTCGACGTCTTCGAGCAGGCGTCCCGGACCAGGTCCACGGACGAGCGGCGGGCCCTGCTGACCTTCGTGATCGTCGGTGCCGGACCGACGGGTGTCGAGTACGCCGGAGCCCTATCGGAGCTTGTCCACCACGTGCTGAAGCGCGACTTCCCGGACGTCGACGTCGAGGGCGTGGACATCGTCCTGGTCGAGGCGGTCGGGACCGTGCTCGGGGCCTTCGCAGCGGGGCTCGGACGGAGGGCCGAGGCAGCGCTCCGGCGCAAGGGCGTGCGAATCCTCTTTGACCACATGGTGTCCGAGGTCTCGGAGGGCGAGGTGGTCTTCGCCTCGGGCGCCCGCCTGGCGGCCGCGACGATGATCTGGACCGCCGGCGTCAGCGCGGAGGCGCCGAAGGGGATGTCGGGCCTCGAGCGCGCGGCACAGGATCGGATCCGGGTGAAGCCTGTCACGCTGGAGGTGGTCGGACATCCGGCCGTCTACGCGATCGGCGACGTCGCGGCCTGTCCCGGCTCGGACGGACGGCCACTGCCCATGGTGGCGCCGGTCGCCATCCAGCAGGGGGCGCAGGTGGCGCGTGTCCTCGCGGCGCGCGTCAAGGGAGAGGACGACCCGCCCCCCTTCACATATCGGGACCGGGGCAGCATGGCCACGGTGGGGCGCAACGTCGCGGTCGCCCAGATCGGTCCGCTGCGCCTCTCCGGGCTGATCGGCTGGATGGCCTGGCTCTTTGTCCATCTGATGTCGCTGGTGAGCTTCCGCAACCGGCTGCTGGTGCTCATCGGCTGGGCGTGGAACTACGTCCTCTATGACCGGCCGGTGCGGCTCATCGTCTCGCCGACCCCGCCTTCGGAGATCGCCGGCGGCCGGCCGACCCTGCCATAGTGGGAGCCATGGACGACCTCTACAGCGCGCATCCAGATCCCACCGGGGAGCAGCCGGACGTGCCCGGGGGGCAGCAGCCGGAGGTGGCCGGGGGACAGCAGCCCGACCTCTACGGTGAGCAGCAGGTTTCCTGGCTCGACGTCCCCATCCATGCCCCCGTCGTCGCCAGCGACGGCACGGAGGTGGGTCACGTCCTCGAGGTGGCGGCGCTCGTCAACGAGGACATCTTCCACGGCATCGTCTTTGCCCACAGCACCCACGGGCACCCCTGCCTGGCGCCGGCGTCGGACATCGCCCGCATCACCGACCGGGCCGTCTACCTCTCGGTGGACAGCGGTGCAGCCGCCGGCTACGGCGAGTTCCAGCAGCTGCACGTCTCGCGGCTCGGCCTGCGCGGCATCTCCCGCTGGAAGCACCTCGGCTGGAAGGAGTCGTCCGAGTAGCCGGTCACCCTCCCGGCGATCAGAGGGACGCGCCGGATGGCAGCCCCAGCATCCCCGACCACCCGCCGCTCGCGGGAAGCGTCGAGGTGGCGACGGGCTTGGTGACGGTCACCGAGCCGCCGTAGTCGGAGATGTCGACCTGGAGGCTGAGGCTCATCCCGAGGGTTCCCGCCGGCAACGACGCCGACCCGGATGCCGGAGCGAGCAGGCCGGAGAGCGCCGAGGCCGCGGCCCCGACGTCGACGGAGAGCGCGCCGGTCAGCTCCCCGCGCACCAGGCCACCGCCCTGTGTGCTGAGCCAGAGATCCGCGGACCCGCTGCCGGTCACGTAGGGCGCCAGCAAGGTGAGCACCGGCTGGAGCTGAGTGCTCCCGGTGGCGCTGCCACCCAGGGCCTGGGCCAGCTTCTCCAGGGAGGAGAGGGTGATCGAGGCGGAGTAGCGCTCCGTGCTCACCCCGCTGACGGTGGCGGGGCCCTGGTCCTGGAAGCTCAGCGCCGCCACCGCGGTGGTGAGGTCCGTTGCGCTGAGTCCTGCACTGGAGGGAACCGTGCCGGAGAGCTCCGCGTACGAGCCGCCGCCCTGGCTGACGTATCCGTGGCCGTCGTACTCGACGAGGCTCAGGCTGCCGCCGCCGGCGTTCAGTGTCAGCTGGCGGCGCGAGCTGCTCTCCTGCACGAGCTGCCCGGTCGCCGAGCCTCCGCTCCCGACCTGGCCGAGCGCGCTCTGGATCGACGCCGGGAGACCGCTGAGGCTCGCCGTGTTCAGGGTGAGCTGCCCGGTGAGGCTCGCCCGCAGCGGGGTCGTCTGCACTGCCTGGAGCGCGCCGGCGACGGCCTGGTCGGGCGTCTCGGCGGTCAGGATCGCTCCCGGACCGCAGGCGGCTGCGAGCAGGGCGGCGGCTCCGGCCGCAAGCAGGGCGAGGGAGCGGCGCGAGACGTGAGCATCCATCCGAATCAGCATACCCCGCCTCCCCGGAACGGCCTCATACGGAACGGCTACGCTGGGCCCGGCGTGCTCTCTCTCGACGGTTCCCCGCTCAGCCTCCGCGACCTGGTCGGCGTCGCCCGCGACCGGGCGCCGCTCGAGGTCGGCGACACCGCACGGCAGCGGATGGCGGCTTCGCGGGCTCTGGTGGAACGGCTCGACGCCGCTGGAGGGCCCGTCTACGGGGTCAACACCGGCTTTGGGGCGCTCGCCGACAGGGTCATCCCGGCGGACCAGCGGATCGAGCTGCAGCGGGCGATTCTCCGCAGCCACTCCGCCGGGGTGGGGTCACCGCTCGCCGCCGAGGTGGTGCGGGGAATGCTCCTGCTCCGGGCCCGCAGCCTCACCGCCGGTCACTCCGGGGTGAGGGAGAGCCTTCCCGAGGCGATCTGCGCGCTGCTCAACGCCGGGGTGACCCCGTGGGTACCCGAGCACGGCTCGGTGGGCGCGTCGGGCGACCTGGCACCGCTCGCCCATGCCGCCTCCGTCCTGGTCGGCGAGGGCTGGGTCGACGATGGGCGAGGCGGACGCCGTGAGGCAGGCGAGGCCCTTGCGGAGGCCGGGATCGAGCCCATCTCTCTCGGCCCCAAGGAGGGGCTCGCCTTGATCAACGGCACCGAGGGGATGACCGCCATCCTGGCGCTCGCCATCCACGACGCGGAGACCCTCCTGGTGGCGCTGGACTGCGCCTGCGGCATGACTGTCGAGGCCCTCCTGGGCACGCCGCGGGTCTTCGACGCCGACGTGGTCGCGCTCCGTCCCGCGCCCGGACAGCAGGCGAGCGCCGCCAACCTCCGGGCCCTCCTCGACGGCTCCCCCATCGTCGCCTCCCACCGCAGCTCCCACCACGCCGTCCAGGACGCCTACTCGCTGCGCTGCGCCCCCCAGGTCCACGGGGCCGCGCGCGATGTGCTCGCCTTCTGCCGTCTGACGGTCGAACGGGAGATGGCGAGCGTGGTCGACAACCCGGTGGTGCTCGCCGATCGGGGGGCGCTCTTCTCCACGGGCAACTTCCACGGGCAGGCGCTCGCCTACGCGGCCGACCTGCTGGCATCCGCTGCCGCCGACACGGCCGCGATCAGCGAGAGGCGGACCAACCGGCTCCTCGACCCCTCGAGGTCGCGCGGCCTCCCCGCCTTCCTCAGCCCGGAGCCCGGCCTCAACAGCGGCTTGATGATGGCCCAGTACACGGCCGCCAGCTGCGTGACCCAGCTCCGCCAGACGGCCACGCCCTACGCGGTCCAGAGCCTCGACACGAGTGGCGGCCAGGAGGACCACGTCTCCATGGGATTCGCCGCAGCGCTGCGCAGTCGGCGCAGCCTCGAGCTGCTCCGTCAGGTGCTGGCGGTGGAGATGGTCTGCGCGGCCCAGGCGCTCGAGCTGCGCGCTCCCCTCCATTCCGGGCCGGCCACCGGAGCCCTGCTCGCGTCGCTGAGAGGGCGGGTGGCCCACCTGGCTGCCGACCGGCCGCTCGCTCCCGACCTGGAGGCGGCGGCGGAGTGGCTGCGCAGCGGCGAGTGGCGAGTGGCGGTCGAATCAGCGGCGGGAGGTCTCGCGTGACCGGTGCCCGAGCGCTGGGGGAGGTGGCGAGCCTGCTCGTGACCAACATCGGCCAGCTCGTCACCGGCGATCCCGGACTGCCGGCTCCGGGGGTGGTGGAGGGCGCCGTCCTCGCCGCGAACGGGGAGCGCATCGTCTACGCGGGGCGTGCATCGGGCCTCGACGTCGCGACCGGGGCGGAGACGGTCGAGATCGACGCCCGCGGGGCGGCGGTGATCCCGGGCTTCGTCGACGCCCACACCCATCTGGTCTGGCTGGGGGAGCGGTCGGAGGAGTACGCGCTGCGCGCCGGAGGAGCCTCCTACGAGGAGATCGCGGAGAAGGGGGGTGGCATCCGGAGCACGGTGGCCGCCACCGCCGCGGGCACCGTGGACGAGCTGGTGGGCGCGGCTCAGGAACGGGCGCGCCGGATGCTGCGACTCGGCACCACCACCGTCGAGGTCAAGAGCGGCTACGGCCAGAGCCGGGAGGCCGAGCTGCGCCAGCTCCGAGCCGCGCGGGCGCTCGGCACGGAGCCGGAGGTGCCCGACGTGGTCACGACCTACCTCCCCCTCCACGGAATTCCCGCTGGCGACCGCGCCGCCTACCTGGAGGAGGTGCTGAGGGAGGGCCTCGGCGAGGCCGCGCCACTCGCCGGCTTCGTGGACTGCTTCTGCGAGATCGGAGCCTGGACGGTCGAGGAGTGCGAGCGGCTGCTGGAGGCGGCCCGGGCTCACGGTTTGCGGGCCAAGGTTCACGCCGACCAGCGCAGCCACAGCGGCGGGTCGGCCCTGGCGGCGCGCGTCGGGGCGGTCTCCGCCGACCACCTGGACCACTCCACCGACGGCGACCTCCGGGGTCTCGCCGGGGCCGGGGTGACCGGGGTGCTCCTCCCCGGGGCGTCGATGGTCCTTGGCGGTCCCCCACCGCCCGGGCGCCGGCTGCTGGAGGCGGGGGTCACCGTCGCCCTGGCCACCGACTGCAACCCGGGCACCTGCTGGTGCGAGTCGATGCCACTCATGGTGTCGCTGGGCGTCGCGACCGCCGGCCTCACCCCCTCGGAGGCGCTGATGGCCGCCACCGCCGGGGGCGCCGCCGCCCTTGGCCTCAGCGACCGGGGCCGGCTCCTCCCCGGCCTGCGCTGCGACGCTCTGGTGCTGGAAACCCCCAACTGGCTCGACGTCGGCTACCACCTGGGCGCCAACCCGGTGGCGCGGGTCATCGCGTCCGGGAGGCTGGTCCGGCCCTGAGGCGGCCGGCCTCCAGGTGGAACGTGTCCCTGGCCGCGGTTTCCTCTGCGGTTGCCCGGTCATCCGCACCGCCACGGTGCGTTGAGAGACCAGTCGCATGCTATCCCATTGCGTGTGTTCGCCTTGACAATGCGAACGCGCGTTTGGTATAATGGCGGGCGATGACCGTCCGAGAGGTGGGGCTTCCTGGGGGCGTCGGCGAGGAACTCGCCGCCGTCGGTGCCGTCCTCGAGCGCTTCGTCTCCCGGCCTCGGGGTGGGCGGCCGGGAGAGGTGGTCCGCGAGGAGCTGGTGGGCTGGCGCCGCCTCATCGACCGGATGGAGCTGGAGTTCGCCGGGATGATCACCGAGCTCGCCGCCTGCCCAGAGATGGAGTGGCTGGGGCACAACTCCCCGACCGACTGGGTCAAGGAGGAGTGCCACCTCACCGGGACCGCGGCCTGGAACGCCCTGGTGGTCGGCGAGCAGGCGGCCCGGATGCCGGAGAGCACCCGCGCTCTGGTTGAGGGCGAGATCGGCTACGCGCACCTGGCCCTGATGGCAAGGACGGCCGACTGGGTAGCCGGTCTGCCCGTCGTCGCCGTGGACCCGCCCACCTTCGACGAGCAGACCCTGCTCCGCAAGGCCCGAGGCCACTCCGTCGCCGAGCTCCGCCGCGACTGCGCCCACTTCCGCCACGCCGCCGACCCCCGCCGCTTCCTCGCCGAGCAGGTCGAGCAGGTGGAGGCCCGCTTCCTGGAGCTCAAGACCATCGAGGGCGGC
>Ga0187875_10000105_pt1 | contig 74299 bp, 72 predicted proteins | sample June2016WEW_17_1_2_FD_132978 | JGI IMG/M metagenome (GOLD analysis project Ga0187875, IMG submission 132978) | Peatland microbial communities from SPRUCE experiment site at the Marcell Experimental Forest, Minnesota, USA - June2016WEW_17_10 | ecosystem: Environmental > Terrestrial > Soil >... | reverse complement strand
GCGGGCAACAGCTCGGCTTGATCCGGAGAATACGGTTGGTAGTTTGGCATGCGCCTTCATGCCAAATTCTTCCGCCCATTTCAAGTGCCAGTTGCGACACAGACTCTTCCGCCCTGGGCTAGTTTATGTCGCCCCTCCGGGGCTCTCCCAATTCTGATGATACCGCACGCCCGATTCATGTTTTGACAGAGGTTCCTACCTATTTGCTCAGCGGGATATCGATTACCTCGATGGTGTAGCCAGGAACGGCGTATTTCCATGGATTCGCCGTGACAACTACTTTGGATGTGATGGGGTGAATCGCGGTTGGATGATCGATCGTGTTGGTGGCCCAGCGGGTGGAGGCGTGGAGCATGTACATCGTCGCGGGGCCGGGGATTGCGCCCGTTAGGTTGATCGTGAGCGGCTGCGAAAGGTTGGAGGCGTTGACGAGTTTGAGGTGCAACACTTTGTGCGACGCCGGCGAGCTGGAGACCGTGGCGGACCAGAAGAAGCGCGGATTTACGCCGGTGGCTGAGGACTGCACAGTGTGATCGCCGATGTGCGAAGCGAAAAGCATTTGCGCGTAGTAGCTCGGTGAGCCGTAGGAGCGCAGCGCGTCGTATCCGATCAGGTCCGTGGCCCACTGCATGCCGCCGGGGTTCACGTTGGTGAATAGCGGCGCATAGCTGGACATCACGATCAGATCGCTGTTGCGCTCGAGGCTGGTCATCCACGCGGCGTCGCCGAGAGCGGCGCCCATGTCCGGCGTGGGTGAGCCGGTGCGCGTGGCCCATTCGCCGACGAAAATTTTCGGGCCGGTGGTGCGGTCCACGGCGTCGTATTTGTGCACGAGAGCGAACATCTGCTCGGGCGTTTGGTAGTAGTGATCGTCAATCACGTCGGGGGCCGCGCCGGGCGCGACGGATTTTAGCGGCGTGGTGGCGATCAGTTTGTACTGCTGGGCGTATTTTGCGCGGATGGCGGTGGCGATTTGCGCGAAGCGCGCATCGTAGCTGCCGGATTTATCGAACCAGTCTTCGTTGCCGATCTCGATGTAGTGCAGCGGGAACGGAGCGGGATGCCCATCCTTGGCGCGCTGCGCGCCCCATTTGGTGTCGGCGCCGCCGGTGACGTACTCGATTTCATCGAGCGCATCCTGCACGTAAGGATCGAGATCGGGGCCGGGCTTCACATACTCGCCGCGCAGAGAATATCCGGCATAAACCGCCAGCACCGGCTCAATTTTCAGATCCTCGCACCACTCCAGATATTCCAGCAGGCCCAGGCCGTCGCTCGAAATGTAATTCCACGGACTGCGATGCGTGGGGCGATCGACGAGCGGGCCGATGGTCTTCTTCCAGTCAAAGCGTTCGGCGATGGTGTCGCCTTCCAGATAATTTCCGCCGGGCAGGCGCAGAAAACTCGGGTGCATGGCGGCGAGCAATTCCATGATGTCGGGGCGATTGCCATTCGGGCGATTGTTGAACGTCGGCGGGAAAAGAGAAACCAGTTGAAACGATATCGTGCCGGAGTGCGCGAAGGTGATCTCCAAATGATTGGCTGAGCTGGCGTGAACATCGGCGCCGGTCTTCATGGTGTAGGCGTAGCGCTGCCAATCGCCGTCGGTGAGAGGGATATCGGCCGAAGCCAGCACGGCGCCGGTGGCGTCTGCAATTAGGGCCGCGTGCGCCGCGCCTACGCCCTGCGATTTGGCGTAGAAGGAGCCGCTGTAAATTGTGTTCGGCCGCACGGCCATTCCCCAGTAGCCGGAATTGGCGACGCCGGCTTCATTGCCCTCGGACGCAAGGGCGATCGTCAACTTCATGCTTCGCGCCAGCGCAGCGCTGGGGCCGGAATCATCGGCGTCAAGGCCCGCTTGCGCATTTCCTTTTGTCAGCAGCGCCCAGTGCTCAAAGCGCGGCCAGCGTGTGTTGAACGTGCGATTGTTGACCATCTCCGCGTACAGGCCGCCGTCGTAGGAATAATTGATCTCCTCGGTCATCAGGCCGTAGAGCGTGGGGCTCACGTCGGAGACGCGCGCGGTGGCATCGATCGAAAGTTGCGCTTCGGTCTTCGCGGCGCTTGGCGCGGGGCTCGGCGCGGCGGCAGGCTGGCCGGCATTTTGCGCGGTGAGCGCAATCGATCCGAGGATCAGTGCAGCAAGGGCGAGTCCAACGGTTGATTTGGTCATGGAGTACTTCCTTTCGGCTTGCGCGGCTTGTTCGATTCGATGCGCGACGAATTTCAACAGATTTATACGTTTTCGCATACAGGGCGGTCAACAGATTCAACCGCTGTGCGCGGCGGCGGATTCGCTGTGCTTCGCTGTGGCCGAAGCGCCGGCCAGCAGACTCGTCGCCGTGGCTATGACAATTGGTCCGAGTACGATGCCGAGCGGCCCGAAGACGGCGATGCCGCCGAGCACGCTGACGAAGATCACCAGGCCGCTGAGTTGCGAGCGATTGCCGATCAGCAGCGGGCGCAGAACGTAGTCCGCGCCGCCGGCGATGACGGCGGAAAGCGCCAGCAGCACGACCGCGCGGCCCCAGTGACCGGTGGCGAACAGGTAGATCGCGGCGGGGAGCCAAACCGGCCATGCGCCCACTACGGGCAGCATCGAGAGGAAAGCCATCACTACGCCCCAGAAAACCGGCGCGCTAATGCCGACCACGGCGAACGCGACGCCGCCCACCACTCCGTGCACGGCGCCAATCACCAAGCTGGTAGTGACGCTGGCGTTGATCAGCTCGCGCGATTCATTCAGGATGCGATCGCGCGCCGCGGGCGGGAAGGGCAGTAGGCGGCGGAAGTTTGCGACGATCCAATCGGCGTCGCGAAAAATGTAGAAGAGCGCGAACAGCGTGACAAAAAGATCGAATAGGAACACGATCGCATTGCGAAATACCGAGCCGAGTTTCGAGCCGAGGAAACTGGCAGCGTAAATCGCGGCGCGCTGCGCATAGTTGACGATGGCCGCAGCGTGTTGCGCAGGCACCTTCGAATCGATCCACGCGCCGGCTCGGCCCAATGCGCCGGGCAGGCTGGAAAGATCCGACAAGCCCGAAAGGTCGGCGAGGCTCGGCCAGCCGGTCGAAAAGCTGGGCGCGAGGTTGTGCACGACGCCGGCGGCCTCGCTGACGGAAAGCGCCGCAAGAGCGAGAACGGGGACGATCAGAATCAGCGTCACGCTGAGAGTGGAAACTACGGCGGCGGTGTTGCGGCTCATGCGGCGCTCGAGGCGTTTGTGCAAGGGATAAAACACAACCACCAGCACGCCGGCCCATCCGAGCGGGGCGAGAAATGGCTCGAAGATGCGGAAGACGAGATACGCCATCAACGCAACGATGCCGTAGAAGAGCACGTTGTCCAGGCGGCTGCGCGCGGTTTGGGTTTCGGGCATGTGCGCTAGAGTTCGGGCCGAGCCATTGTAATCCGGACGCGGGCTTTGCGGAATGCGGCGACGGAAAATTGGCGCGAGCGGTGGTAGGATCGGCAGACGCATGGCGACGATGACGGATGATTCAGCTTCGTGCAAGCACGCGCGGACGCAGTTGGTGGCGCAGGATTCCGACGCCACGTATGTGGAGTGCCTCGACTGCGGAATGATTCTGGAGCGCGATGAATTGCCGCAGGAGAAACAGGAGAAGAAGGACGGATTCAACGAAACATTGTCGGATGCGTGAGGCGAGACTCAGGGTGAGAAAACCCACAGAGAGATCCCTCCCTCCTGCGGCGGGCAGGCGTCGAGGACTCCTCGGGATGACGATCGGGGAAAGTAGTGCGGCGATTTGGGCCGTTCAGGAAATGCCGAGCTGCTGGAGAATGCGCAGGACTTCTTCGGAGCTTACGTCGTAGAGTTCGCGTTCATCTTCTTGTTGCAGGCGCTCGCGGAGATATTCGGCGGCGGCGTAGCTGGCTTCGCGATCGGTGAGATCGCGTTTCGCGCGCTCACGAAACGTGACGAACGCGGGATGCGCCAGGCCGACGATCACTTTGCGTCCATCCACCAAGAATTTCGTATCGATCGTATCGGCGTGGCGCGTGGCCATGCCGACCCACAGATGCGAAAAGCGGCAGTGATAGGCTTGATCGGTTAGACGCGAAGGCACGTCGAACGCGCCGATGAATTCGCTCATTGCGCCGCGATTCTGAATCGTGGTCGAAGATTTGGTGGACGGCGCCAAGGTTTTCGGCTCCCCTACTTCGTTTGGTGTTCGGCCACGGCCACGGCTGAGGCGTGCACGTAGTACTGCACGGCCGCGGCGGCTCCGGCTCCCGAAGGAACGCGGAAACCCTGGTCGAGCAGCGTTTTCTCAAACGCCGACAAGAATTGCAACACGTGGCCCTTCTGGCTGGAGAAGCCCATCAGGCCAACGCGCCAAAGCTTGCCCTTGAGCGCGCCGATGCCGCCGGCGATTTCAATGTTGAATTCATCCAGCAACTGGCGGCGCACGCGGCCATCTTCAACGCCCGCGGGAACCTGAATGCCGTTGACGGTGGGCATGCGCTCGGCCGGATCGGCGACGAACATCTCCAGGCCCATGGCCTCAAGACCGGCGATGAGCGCGTGTTGATTTTGGCGATGGCGCTCCCAACCGGCCTCGAGTCCTTCTTCGAGCACGATGCGCAGCGCTTCACGCAAGCCGTAGATCAGCGGAATGGCCGGCGTGTGGTGATAGGTGCGCTCCTTGCCCCAGTACGTCATCGTTGGCAAGAAATCGAAATACCAGCTTACCGGCTTCGTCTTGCGCGCGCGGATCACTTCTTCGGCGCGAGCATTCACGGTGATCGGCGACATGCCGGGCGCCGCGCTGATGGCTTTTTGCGAACCGGCGAAACAGATATCGATGGGCGTGCCATCGACGTCGACAGGCACGCCGGCCAGCGTGGCGACAGTGTCCACCACCAGGAGCGCGCCGAGCTCGTCGGCGACTTTGCGGAATGGATGGATCGGTGTGAGTGCGGAAGTGGAAGTCTCGCCGTGCACCAAGCCGAGCACCTTGATCTTGCGGCCCTTGCCGGCTCGGCGCACGTCTTCCGGATCGACGGTGCGGCCCAGCGGCGCTTCTACGCGAATGATTTTCGCGCCGGTGCGCTCGGCGATGATGGCCATGCGCTCGGAGAACGCGCCGTTCACGCAGACAATCGCTTCGTCGCCCGGCTCGAGCGGATTGACCACGGCCGCCTCGATGCCGCCGGAGCCCGAGGCTGAAATCGGAAACGTGATGCGGTTCTCGGTTTGAAACACGCGCCGCAGCAGGGTTTGGACCTCGCCCATCGTGGCGACGAACCACGGGTCCAGGTGGCCGACGAGCGGCGCCGACATCGCGCGGGACGCGCGCGGGTCCATCATCGAAGGGCCCGGGGTCAGCAACATTCGTGTCGGCGGTAACAGTTCTCCGAAATCAGTACTGCTGTTCATTTCGCGAACTCCTCGGTACCGTGCGGATTCGTACCCAGTTCCGAAAAAGCTGGGAACGGGAAGCGCCGAGCGGGCACGGAATCTCCAGAACCGAAAAGAGCGCCCGGCGGGAAACAACAGTCTGGCGGATTTGCGCGTTTCGCGCAACCCGCAAGATCGGCGCGTGTGGCGCAATCGGAAACCAATTTGGCCGCCAGCGTCTAGCGGTCGCCATCTGCGGCGCGGTTGGGTACAATGATTCCCGGCACACCACGAGGGAATCGCCTCCGGAATCAGCCGCAGAAACAGCAAGCATAGGAGCTGTCATGACCACTACTTCACAAAATATCGCGCCCACATCGAAGCTTGCCGCGCTGGCCGACAAAGCGCGCATTCTTCGCATTCATTCGCTGCGCATGACCACGGCCGCGGGCTCGGGGCATCCGACGTCCTGTCTTTCCGCCGCGGAGATTATGGCGGCGTTGTTTTTCGACGTGATGAAAATCGATGTGAAGGATCCGAGCTCGGTAGCGAGCGATCGCTTCGTGATGTCCAAAGGCCATGCCGCGCCGATCCTTTATGCCGCGCTGGCCGAAGCGGGAGCGCTGCCGGTTTCGCGTCTGATGACGCTGCGCACGCTGGCGAGCGAACTTGAAGGCCACCCAACGCCGTGGATTCCTGGCGTGGATGCGGCCACGGGGTCGCTGGGGCAAGGACTTTCGGTTGGCGCGGGCTTGGCGATGGGCGCGAAGCGGCGAGGATCAAGCGCGCGCGTTTATGTGCTGATGGGCGACGGCGAAATGGCGGAAGGCAACGTTTGGGAAGCGGCGGGATTCGCAGGACACTACGACGTGGATAATCTTGTGGCGATCGGCGATGTAAACGGGTTGGGGCAGAGCCAGCGCACGATGTACGACCACGACGCCGAAGTGTATAAGCGGAAATTTGAAGCGGAGGGCTGGACCGCGGAAGTGATCGACGGCCACGATTTGGCGGCCGTGCTGGCCGCGCTGGGCCGCGCGAAAGCGAATCAAGGGCGGCCGTACGCGATTTTGGCGCGCACGGAAAAAGGTCACGGCGTCAGTTTTCTGGCGGACAAAGACGGCTGGCACGGCAAGCCGCTTTCCGCCGAGCAACTCGTGAAGGCGCTGGCGGAATTGGAACCGGTACCGGCGATCATCCCGGACAACGGCAAATCCTGCGCGCGCAAATCGCTGCCCAAGCCGCCGGATTTTCCCGCGCCGACCGCGCTCACTTACAAGCTGGGAGATTCTGTGGCGACGCGCGAAGCGTACGGCACAGCTCTCGCGCGCCTGGGCGAGGTGAACGAGCAGATCATCGCGATCGATGGCGACGTGAAGAATTCCACGTTCTCCGAAACGTTTCAGAAGAGCTTCTCCGACCGCTTGGTGCAAGGATTCATCGCGGAGCAGAACATGGTGAGCGTGGCGGTCGGTCTGGCGGCGCAGGGTTATGTGCCGTTCGTGGCGACGTTTGCTTGCTTCCTGGCGCGCGCGTTCGATCAAGTGCGCATGGCCGGAATCAGCCAGAGCAATATCAATCTGTGCGGCTCGCACGCGGGAATTTCGATCGGCGAAGATGGGCCTTCGCAGATGGGCCTGGAAGACCTGGCGTCATTCCGCACGATTCCCGGCGCGGCGATCTTGTATCCCTCTGATGCTGTGGCCACCGAGCGGCTGACGGAAGCTGCCGCGCGACACCCCGGGATTTGTTACATCCGGACTTCGCGGCCGAAGACGCCGGTGCTCTACGCCAACGACGAAAAATTCCCGATTCCCGGACTCAAAGTGCTGCGCAAAAGCGCGGACGATCGCGCCACGGTGATCGCCGCGGGCGTCACGCTGTACGAAGCGCTGAAGGCGGCCGATCTGTTGAAGGCCAAGGGAATCGCAATCCGCGTGATCGATCTCTATTGCATCAAGCCGCTCGATACGGCGGCGCTGGTGGAGCACGCGCGCGCCACCGGCGGACGCATCGTCACGGTAGAGGATCACTATCCGGAAGGCGGCATCGGCGAAGCGGTGCTCGCGGCGTTGGCGGAAGCGGGCGTTGCGGTGCAGGGAGTGCGACTGGCGGTCGATCGCATCGCGCATTCCGGACACGCGGCGGAGCTGCTTGAGACATTCGGAATTTCGGCGAACCATATCGTCGCAGCGGTGGAGCGCTTCGCGAAGCATCCCGCCCGCAAAGGAGGCGTCGCGCCGAAACGAGGAGAGGCGAAGTAAGCCTGAGCGCGCCGCGAAAATCAGCGCATGTCCGAAAAATTCGTATTCGTCGGCGTGATTCCTGACGTGGCCGTCATCGGCCCCGGCGAGCAGATCGTTTGGCTCTCCAACGCCGGCCATCTGAAGATCGAATTCGATCCGAACCGCTGCCCCTTTGCCTCAAACGTGTACCAAGCCCCCGCCGGCATGCACCTGCAATCCGGCCCGCCGCGCCCCGGAGTAAATCCCGGCTCCTACCGCTACCGCCTGTGGCTGAACGACCAGCCCGTCGGCGCCGGCGAAGTGATCCTGCGAGAGAAGTAGAATCCCTCCATATTACTCTACGGTGAAGACTGTTGGTGGTATCATCCGCACGTGTGGACGGAAAAATGCTGGACACCGGAAGTACCCTCTCGCTGATGGTTGAAACTGATGCGGAATCGTCAGGGCTGTTGAAATGAGGCGGTGGATTTACATCGTTGCGCTATGTGTGTTTGGAAGCGCGGCCCCCGCAGCCGGATGGTTCTACTGGACTCGCAGTCGGGCGAATTGCTCCGCGTGGGTCCAAAAGAACTACGAGGTTCACTTCGATTGGGACAATGGGCTTAGAAGCGTTCGCTTTGTTGACGTGAAAACGGGTACGGAAGAGACCTCCAATTCGCTGCGGCGCGCCGCACTGCAAGCGGTTGCCGCGAATGTCCCGCCGATCATCGCTGAAACCAGACTGGACAAAGCCGAGGGTGTCGGCTACGTGAGCCTTCAAGGCTGCGGAGAGCCGTACCTCACCGCGTGGCGCGGAGACTGGAACGTTCCAAAACTGTCAGAACTTCTTTACGCGGCTGAAAGCTGGAACGTTGATGAACTGCGGCGACTTCTCAACGAAGGTATGAATGTCAATGCCCATGGTTTCGCAGGCCAGACTCCTCTCATTGCCGCTGCGTCGGACCCGCGAAGGGACCCGAGGATGAAATTTGCCACTCCGCCTGACGTCGGCACCGTTGAATTCCTTCTTCAAAAGGGCGCTGATCCCAATGCCCGGGACGGATCTGATCTGACTCCGCTGATGCATGCAGATGACTCTACGGCAGCGTTACTCATCGCGGCGGGTGCCGACGTAAACGCTCGCGATGGCATAGGGGAGACCCCCCTCATGTGGGCAGCTATGAGCAGGGACGGTGATCTGCAAACAATCAAGCTTGAGTTGGCAGCGCATGCCGATGTGAATGCTACAGACCGGAGTGGCTGGTCAGCCTTAATGCACGCGGCGCAGATGGGTAATTTGGAAGCTGTAAGGGCGCTGGTCACTGCAGGCGCAGATCGTGAGGCGAAAAACAAGGACGGTGAGACGGCCCTCATGATCGCCCGTAAACGGCAGCAGGGGAGTCCTGCGCTGCAGGAAATTGTGGCGGCGCTGTCAAAGACTCGCTAATGGGCGACATGTTCCTGCCAATGTGTTGTGTCCCGGCATAAACCCCGGCTCCTACCGTTATCGCCTGTGGCTGAACGATCAGCCCGTCGGCGCCGGCGAAGTGATATTGCGAGAAAAGCAGGGATGGGAGCGAGCCGAGACTGTGCAATTCCTTGATCAAGCCTATATGACTATGGTATTGTGACCATAGCTCCAGCCGAGGTCAGCTATGAAGAAGATGGCAGCAGGCGCCTTCAAGGCAAAGTGTCTGGCAGTTATGGACGAGGTTCAGGCCAAGCACGAGACCGTCGTTATCACCAAGCACGGCAAACCGGTGGCGAAGCTTGTCCCGGTGGATAGCGAGACGGACGATATCTACAATTTCCTCGCGGGCAAGGGCAAGATCATCGGAGACGTTGTTGCGCCCGCGCTTTCGCCTGAGGAGTGGGGCGATCTCGAGTGATTCTCGTCGATACACACGTCGTTGTCTGGTTGGCGCTTGACCAGGCCCTGATCACACGGAAGGCAAAGACCGCGATCGACGATGCGCGCCAGAATGCGAACGGCCTGGCAATTTCCGACATCACGCTTTATGAATTGTCTACGCTTGCGAGCAAGGGTCGAATCCAGCTCGGAATCAGCCTCGAATCGTTTTTGCAGGAGGTCGAGGCTCGATTCGTTGTCCTGCCAATTAGCAGCCGGGCGTGCGCCCAAGCCGTAGCACTTCCCGTGGCTTATCCTAAGGACCCAGCGGACCGAATTATTGGGGCGACTGCACTGGTGAATGGGTTGTCGTTGGTTACGGCGGATCGTGAGATCCGCCGATCTAAAGCCGTTCAGACGATTTGGTGAGTATCGCGCCGCGCGCTTAATCGCCGGCGGCGACGGCGCGGAACTGGTTCAGGGATTCGGCCAGATTGCGGCGCACGGGGGCCAGGGCGAACGCGGGCACGGGGCGATCGGGGGCGACCGTCAGGACCGGCGAGTGGTCGGGGAATTCGGCGCGGCGATCGGGCTGCAGGCCGTCTTCGCGCAGCAGTTCGGCGGAAAGATTCGGGTCGTCGGTGCGATCGACGCCCCAGAACCACAGGCGCTCCTCGGCGCGCTGCAGGAATTGCAGCGTGGCTTCGAGCTTCTTGATGCCGCGATCGAACGTGGCGGTGAGAAAATAGACGGAAAGGTTCCACTGATTGCGCGCGAATCCGGCGCGCACGCGCACGCAATACTTCCCGTTCTGATTCAGCTCGATCGAGCAGCGGTATTCGTTTCGGCCTTCGGTCTTTGCGCGCATCTCACACCTCGCTCCGTCGTCGTGTCCCGAAAAACATGGAAGAAAGCTTTGTGGCTTCAGGGGCTAAAGCCCCTTCTTTTCTGCATCCGATACGTGGGAGCTAAAGCTCCCACCTCCTAAAGAACTGCGCCGCAAGCGGTTCGATGCAATCATGTCGTCTCGATCGTGTGTGTGGGAGCTGAAGCTCCCACCCTCTAGAGAGCCGCGGCGTATGCCATTTGATGCATTCATGGCGCGGCTCGGGGTCTACACCATTCCCACGGCAAACTCGGGATTCAGGACAGCGTCAATTTTCGGACAACGTCGGGAAGGCGACGTCCCTTGCTCTTGCCCCTTCTGGCTGGGGGGCAGCGACTGCGGACACAACAATGCTAGCCGAAGTCAGGGACAAAAACAACGGGGCGCCATTATTTTGCTAAACCCTGTATTTACAAGACGTTGGAGTGGACATTTCGCTCTTGATCCCTACGGGCGACGGTGGCAAAGTGGCGGCAATCATGACTAAAACCGAGATGCGAAAGTATCTGGTGCTGTCTGCGTGGGTGGCTGTCGGTGCCGCGATCGCCGACCAGTTGTTTCTATATTGGCGCGGGGCGGCCGACGAGACCGCTGCGCTATTCGTCGGCCGGTTTGCCGGAGCGTTTCTCGGCGCCCTTGTGGTGTTCATTTGTATTCATTTGTGGCGATCCCGGGGAAAGCGATGAAGACCACGATCACAACAAGTTGGCTGAGATTCAGAGACGCGCGGAAATGTCACCCCCAGATCAGCGGCGGCCTCCTAAGTCCATTGCGTAGCTCAATATATAGTCCGAATTAGCCGTTAGGGGTGGTCAGCCGCTTCATATTGTCGGGCATGTACTTGATTTTGCCCTCTTGCTCGAGGCGCTTTTGGAGGGCGTCGCGGAAGGCTTCGTAGGCGGCTTCGCGCTTGCTTTGCAGCAATTCCTGGCTGATGGAGATCGCTTGCTTGGTGAAATCGTCCTGGCTGGGAACCGTGTGATCCAGGATGCGATAAACCACCCAATTGGCGCCCAGAAAGATTGGGTCGCCGGTTTGGTCAAGCTGCAAATTGAAGGCCGCCGCGAACTGGCGCGCGCTGCCGGCATCAGTGATTTCGCCATCGCGAGCGAATGAGTCGCTGGTCTTGGCTTCCAGGCTGTCGGACTTCGCGATGGCGTCAAACGTTTGGCCCGCGCGGCTGCGTTGCACGATATCCGCGGCAAGCTGCTTGGCCTGATCGGCCGCCTTGTCGTGGCGATAGTCTTGCAGGACGGCGTCGTGCACTTCGGCCAGCGTCGCCGCGTGGGCGGGCTCGATCTGCTTCACACTGACGATGACGAAGCCGGTTTCAGTGCGAATCGGCGAGCTGACGTCGTCGGCGCGCTGCTGGAAGATTTCCTGCTGCACTTCGGGCGCCGGGCCGATATCGGGCAGCGTATCGTTCTGCGCCAAGGGTTTTGAGTCCTCAACCGTGAGCCCGTATTTCTTGGCGACGTCCGCCAGCGGCACGTGGCCCTCGCGGCGAATGTCCTCGGCGATCTGGGAGGCGAGCTGCTCGGCGAGCTGCTGCGTTTTTTCCGTCTGCAGCGCTGTAGCGATGTCGGCCTTCACTTCGTCGAACGATTGCGTGCGCGCCGTCTGCCGCTCGATCACATGGATGATGTGGAATCCGTACTGCGTCCGCACCAAGTCTGAGATGGAGCCCACGGGCAGATTGAAGGCCGCGGCCTCAAATTCAGGAACGGTTTGGCCGCGAACGATCCAGCCGATATCGCCGCCTTGGTCTTTCGAGGCGTCTTCGGAATACTGTTTGGCGAGCGCCGCGAAATCGCCGCCCTTCTTGGCCTTTAGATCGACTTCCAGGGCGGTTTTCTCGATTTCCTGGATTTCAGCGTCGGTCTTGCCGACGGTCTTGAACAGAATGTGGGCCACGTGCACGCGGTCTTCGATGTGATACTTATCCAGATTCTGCTGGTAGTAGGCGCGCTCTTCGTCCTCGGTCACTGTGGCGCGTGATGCCAGCCCCGAGGGGTCCAGACGGATGTACTCCACCACGCGCTTTTCCGGGACGACGTACTTGGTTTTGTTCTTGTCGAAATAAGCGGCTAGTTCCGCGTCGCTCGGATCGATCTTGCCTTGCAGGTCCTCGGGCTTGATGATGATGTACTCGATCTTGATTTTCTCGTTCTTCCAACGGAACTCCTGCATCACTTCTTGCGGCGTCACGCTGATTCCGTCGGTCACCAGCTGCTCGAATTTCTGCTCGACCAGACTCTGCCGGACGAGTTCCTCGAATTCCGGCACGCCCATCTGGAATTGCTGCTGGACCGCGGCGGCGTACTGATCCATTCCGACGAACGTATCGCCCTGGAATGCGGTGGGAAGCAGTTGCAGGATGCGGTCGCGGCGCTCTTCATCGGTCACCGTCAGGCCCATGCGCTGGGCTTCCAGATCCAGCGCGTGCTGCAGCACCAACTGCTTGAGCACCTGCTGCGCGTAAAGCGGAGCCAGGGCCGGCGGCATCTGGCCGCCGCGCTCGATGCGGTCAAGCTGCTGCCGCACGTCGGCGAGCGTGATTGCGGTGTCGCCCACGGTCGCCACGGTTTCCGTGTTGGAGATTTGCTGGCCGCCCTGGCCCGGCACCAGATACATCAACATGCCGATGCCGAGGAATCCGACGACAATTCCCAGCACGATGCGAACGCCAACTTTTTTAGTATCGAACCACTTTTTTGCCAAGAGGTTGATGCTCCTCAGGTAGGCCGGCTTACGATTGGGCTCGGCTTACAACCAGGGCCTGGTTCCAACCCGCCATTATAGCGGTGCTGCGCTCGGCGGCTCAATGAGAATTCGTGCGAGGCGTGATAAAGCCCGGAGGATCGTGCGATTGTGGAAGTTGCTTGGCGTGTGCGGCAGACCGCTCGGGGCGCTCTCGATGAAGTTCGTTTTCGGAATTGCAATCGCGGGAGATACGCATACAATGGTCCGGCTTTTCGAGGCGATAAAGCGAATTCCGTCTTAAACTACAAAAGGAGATCGCCATGCCGAAATTTCTGATCGAGCGCGAAATTCCCGGCGCAGGCAAGCTCAGCGCCGCGGAGCTGCAAGGTGTTGCCCAGAAATCGTGCAGCGTGCTGCGCGAACTTCCCAAGGTGCAGTGGGTGGAAAGCTACGTCACCGACGACAAGATCTATTGCGTCTATATCGCGCCCGATGAACAAGCCGTGCGCGAGCACGCTCGCCAGGGCGGCTTCCCGGCCAACTCCGTTTCCATCATTCGCCGCATGTTTGATCCCACCACCGCCGAAGCTGCGCCGCGGTAATCATCGCCGATCCACCGCGCGGCGCCGGCCAGCGATAGTGACTGCCAGGAAAGTGCTTCAAGTGCGCTGCCTTGCGGCGTGTGTGTGCGTGTGCTAAATTGCAAAACTGGCCAGAAATCAGTGTTTTAATGCAAAATCAACAACACACGCCGGCACCACACCCGAAGATCTCGCGCATCGAGGTTTACTGGACCGCGGTCACTTACAAGACCGTCGCCATATACCTGATTTTGATTTTCGCCGTCGTGATGGCCACGCTGTATCTGGTGTATCCGGAGTGGTACGGCGCCGCCGTGACGCGGGTCGAGCGCGCGATGGGCGCGGGCGCGAACCCGTCGGCTTCGCTGGCGCAGAATCAGGCGCGATTTGTAAATCTTGACGGGCGCGTGCAAGTGAAGAAAGCGAATTCCGTGCAGTGGGCTGATGCCGATTATCGCTTCACGCTGGACAAAGGCGATTTGATCCAAACCGGCCCGGACGGAGCGGCGCGAATCACCTTCGTTGACGGCACAACGTTCACCGTGAAACCCAACACTCTCGTGACGGTCGAGCAGAATTCGGTGGCGCGCGACAGCTCGACGCGCGTCGGAATGCGCATCAGTTCCGGCGCCGTGGACCTGACCACCGGCACTTGGCAATCGCCGCAATCGAAGGCTGAGGTCTCCTTCTCCAACGCCGTGGCTTCGTTGCACGAAGATAGCCGCGCGGCCGTGCGCAGCGATCCCGCGACGCAAGACAATGAAATCACGGTGGCAGCCGGCGGAGCCGAACTGCAACGCGGCGACGAGCACGTCGATATCGGCAAGTACGAACGCGCCTCGCTGCCGGCCGAGGGCGGCCCGATCGTAAAGACCGCGGTGCTTGCGCCGCCGGATCTGTCGGAGCCGGTGAACTTGCAACCGCTGATCGATCCCGATCCAAAACATCTTCCGATTCACTTCGCCTGGTCGGCCGTGCCGGATGCGGTCTCCTACGATTTGAAGATCGGCATGACGGCGATGTTTTCGCGCATCGCCGTGGAAAAGCACATCACGGGAACTTCGGTGGACGTGGCGGGCCTCGATCCGGGAGACTACTATTGGAGCGTCACGGCGACCGATTCGCACAAGCATGAAAGCGCGCCCAGCGAAGCGTACAAATTCACGCTCGTAGCCGAAGGCAAGGGCGAGGACATGCTGCTCGAGGTCGACGGCACGGAATTGCACGGCAACGTCGTCGAGGTAATCGGGCGCACGGAGCCGGGCGCGGCTCTGATCATCGACGGAGAATCGGTGGCGGACATCAGTCCGGATGGACACTTCCGCTTCTTTACTCAGCCCATGGCGCGCGGCAGCCAGACGATCGTCGTCACGGGGCAAAACCGCCGCGGTGGAACGAACATCAAGAGAGTTACGATCGTGATCCCGTAGTCCGCGATCGCGCTGCGCCATTTGAATTCGCGGCATTCGATGCGCCCTGTGGGGCCCGCATCGTGAGCGTCCCTAGGGGCTCTCAGAGTTTTTTCAGGGGAAATGATGAGCAAGAACGGTTACAACTTTCGCTCCGTCTTCAGTTTGTTTTCGTCCGATCTGGCCATCGATCTTGGCACGGCGAACACGCTCGTTTTCGCGAAGGGCAAAGGCATCGTCGTGAACGAGCCTTCCATCGTGGCCATCAATAAGAACAATGGTGAAGTCGTGGCCGTCGGCAAAGAGGCGAAAGATATGCTGGGCCGCACGCCCGGCAACGTGGTGGCCATCAAGCCGATGAAAGATGGAGTGATCGCGGATTTCAAAGTCACCGAGAAGATGCTCACGTATTTTATTCAGAAGGCGCACAACCGCAGGATGCTGGTCCATCCGCGCATCGTGATCGGCGTGCCCAGTGAAATCACGCCGGTGGAAAAACGCGCGGTGCAGGATTCGGCGTATCGCGCGCGCGCCAGCGAAGTTTATTTGGTGGAGCAAGCCATGGCCGCGGCCATCGGCGCGGGACTCCCGATCGAAGAGCCCTCGGGAAATATGGTGGTGGATATCGGCGGCGGCACAACCGATATCGCCGTGATCTCCATGAGCGGCATCGTTTATTCGCGATCGGCGCGCGTCGCCGGCAACCTGATGGACGAAGCCGTGATGCACTACCTGAAGCGCAAATACAATCTGCTGGTTGGCGAACGCACCGCCGAGCAAATCAAAATGGAAATCGGCTCGGCGTATCCGCTGGAAAAGCCGCTGACCATGGAAGTGAAGGGCCGCAACTTGATCGAAGGAGTGCCGCGCACGATCACCATCGACGACAGCGAAATCCGCGAGTCGCTATCTGAATGCGTGGCCACGATCTTGAATGCCATCCGCGTGGCGCTGGAGCGCACGCCGCCGGAGCTTTCCGCCGACATCAGCGATCGCGGCATCGTGTTGACCGGCGGCGGCGCGCTGCTAAAGAATTTGGATAAGCGTATCCGCGAAGAAACGGGCCTGCCGGTTTCGATCGCCGACGATCCGCTGGCTTCGGTGGTGCTCGGAACGGGTAAGATGCTCAGCGATTTCCGGCTGCTGCGTTTGGTTTCGATCGACTAAGGCCGGCGTGACGCCCCTTGCAGCAAACACCGCCACAATTTCCGCAATAATTTCCACAACGGGCGCGGCAAAACGCAATATGATGTCCGCACTTCGATGATTGACGCTCCATCCCGCCAGAGGTCGCTCACATTACTGGGGATTGTTCTCGTCGCTCAGGTGTTATTGCTGGCCGTGCAAATCCGGCGCGAACGCCAAGTTCGCTTGATTCGCGTGTGGGCCGTCGAATTGATCTCTCCCATTGAACGCGTCGGCGTGTGGACGATCGATATCGTGAAGGGCGGTTGGGGCGGATACATCGCCCTGCATCATACGCGCCAAGAAAACGTCGAGCTGAAACGTGAACTCGACCAATTGCGGATACAAAACGAAGAGCTACAAGGCCGCGCCGCTGAGGCCGATCGCCTGGCGGGGTTGCTGGGATTTCGCCAGGCGCATGCCGACGTGCCGATGCTGGCAGCGCGGGTGATCGGAGCGAGTCCCGATCCGGGCAGCCACATTCTCTATCTCAATCGCGGCTCGCGTGACGGTGTGCGACGCGATATGGGCGTGATCACTCCGGACGGTGTGGTCGGAAAAATCCTGGCCATTTTTCCCGATACGTCGCAGGTGCTGGTTTTGAATGACAAAGATAGCGGCGTTGGCGCGCTGCTGGCGACGACGCGAACGCAGGGTCCGGTGAAAGGCACGGGCGATCCGCTTCTCGAAATGGATTACGTCAGTAGCGACGAAAAGATTACCGTCGGCGAAGCGGTGCTCACATCTGGGCAGGATCGCATTTTCCCAAAGGATTTGCCGGTCGGCACCGTCGTGCAATTTCAGCCCGACCCGCACTCGCCGTTCATGTTCATTCGCGTGCGGCCGACTGCGCAATTGGATCAGCTTGAAGAAGTTTTGATCCTGCTTACGCGCCAGGAACTGAATTCGCCGCAAAGCGAGCAGGCGCCGCCGACTGCCGCGACGTCTGCCGGCACGGGCGCGGCGCCCGCGGCCACATCGCCGTAGCGCGCCGGTCCGCGCGGAGCGCGTTGCGTAAATCGGCGGCGCGTAGCGCGTTTTTTGAATAGGAGCCGTTGCGAATGGAAGATTCTGAAGTTCGCCTGGGAGGAGAGCAATACATCGAGGTGCACCGGTACGCCCCGGTGTCGATTGTCATCACGGTCGGGGCCGCGCTGGCTTTGCAAGCCTTTCTTCCGGTGCATTTCGCCTGGGCCAGGTATCTCGAATTGCCTTTGCTGGTGACGATTTATTTCGCGCTGAGCCGGCGAAATGTTTCGATGGGAATGTTCCTGGGAATGACGATTGGTTTGCTGCAAGACAGCCTTAGCCGCACACCGATCGGGCTTTACGGCATCGCCAAAACGCTGGTCGGATATGTGGCCTCCTTGATCGGCGCGCGGATCGACGTGGAGCATTGGATCAGCCGGTTCCTGCTGACCGTGGCGTTCTTTCACTTTCACCACGCGGTGTTCGCGCTGACGCGACGCCTGCTACTGGGACAGCACGAGCCCTTTATGACCGTGCCGCTACTGATCGCCTCGCTCGTCAACGGCGTGATCGCGCTCGGATTGTTTCCGCTTCTGGACCGCTTGCGAAAGCCCTCATGAAACCCGGGAAATAGTGCCACTGGCGCGCCGCGCGCCGCGGCCGCGGTTGCACCAACCTAGTGCGAATGGTACCGTCAAGGCGTCTTCGCCGGTCTGCGCGGAGCGCATTGCTTGAATCGGTGGCGCGGAGCGCGTTGCTTAAATCAGCAGCGCAGATCGCGTTGCTTGAGGCGGCGGCGCGGAGCGCGGCTCTCCTGAGGATGCCGGCGCGCGATTCATCGCGCGACGCCCCGGCGCGGAGTTCGCGTGACCATCTGGTTTGAAAATGACAAAAAGTTGCCGCAGGCGCGATTGGCCGCGGTTTCCTATGCGATCGTTGCCCTGATCGGTCTGCTGCTCTTCGGCTTCTGGAATCTCCAAGTGATTCAAACGACGCGCTACGCCGATCTGGCCGAGCGCAATAAGATTCGCTCGATTCCCATCATTGCGCCGCGCGGTTCGATCCTGGATCGCAATGGCCGCGTCCTGGTGGACAACTATCCTTCGTTCAGCGTGCTCCTGTTACGCGACGATCCGAAGCTGATGCAATCGCTCTTGCCGCAAATCGCCGACGGGCTGGGCATGACGCTTGCCGATCTGCAAGAGCAGGTTGACGCGGCGAAGACGATGCCCAGTTTCCAGCCGATCGTCATCAAGCCCGAAGCGACGCCAGGCGATATCGCCTTCATCGAATCGCATATCCCCGATATTCCGGTGCTCGAAATGATGATGGTTCACCGCCGGCGCTACGGAGAGGGCGATTTCATGGCCAACGCCATCGGCTATGTCGGCGAAGTGAGCCCGGATGACATCGCTTCGAGCGGCGGGCGATTGCGATCGGGAGATATCACCGGCAAGTCCGGCCTCGAAAAGCAATACAACGACACGCTGATGGGAACGGATGGTTTGCGCCGCGCCATCGTCAATAGCGTCGGTAAGGAAGTGGGACAACTCGAGCAGCAAGATCCCACGCCCGGCAAGCCGATTCGCCTGACGATCGATTACGATTTGCAGTCGGTGGCCGAGCAGGCGATGGAAGGGAAAATGGGCGCGGTGGTGGCGCTCGATCCGCGCACCGGCGAAGTGCTGGCGATGGTCAGCCGTCCGGCGTTCAATCCCAACGATTTCGCGGTGCGCATTCCGCGCGAAGAATGGGCGCAGTTGAACGACGATCCCGATCGGCCGCTGCTGAACCGCGCGATTCAGGCGCAGCTTGCTCCGGGCTCGGTGTTCAAGATTTTTGAAACCGCGGCGATGCTCGAATCGAAAGCGATTCCAGCGGACTTCAAGGTTTTCTGCCCCGGCTACGCAACATTTTACGGCCGCGTTTTTCACGACGCGGAAAAGGGCGGGCACGGCGAGATGGATTTGCACAACGCCATCGTGAAGTCCTGCGACGTCTATTTTTACAACGTCGGGCAGCGACTTGGCGTCGATCGCATTTCGTATTACGGCACCAGCCTCGGCCTGGGCCGCAAGACGGGAATCGATCTGCCCGGCGAAGATTCCGGATTGATGCCGTCGGAAGCGTGGAAGGAGCGCGTATACCACCAAAAGTGGTACGCGGGCGAAACGATTTCGCTGGCGATTGGCCAGGGCGCAACGGTGGTCACGCCGATGCAGCTTGCGTACACGATCGGCGGAATCATCAGCGGCGGCGTTTTCAAGCAGCCGCACCTGCTGATGTCCAACCAGCCCGCGCCCGAAATCGATTTCCCGATTTCAGAGTCGACCGTGGATTTCATAACGCAGGCGCTGTATGGCGTGGTGAATGAAGGCGGCACGGCCGCCGCATCGAAGCTGCCGGGCATCGAATTTTGCGGCAAGACGGGCACGGCGCAAGTGATCAGTCTTGAAGGCAAGCAGCGCGCCACGAATAAAGCCGGCCTGAAGAACAATGGCTGGTTTGTGGGATTTGCGCCGCGGCGTAATGCGGAAATCATCGTCGCGGCGCTGGTGCAGGGCGGCGGCTTTGGCGCGGATTCCGCCGCGCCGGTCGCAAAGGAAATCGTGAAAGCGTACTACGATAAAAAGGCCGGCACATTTAAGAATGCGCAGGACTACGCGCTGAACGCGCCGCACAACGTCGCGGCGCCGGGCAGCCCAACCGCGACGGCGCAAGCCGCTCCCGCCGCGGCGAGTTCAGCCAGCCGGCCGTAACGCTTCGCGTAAGTGCCGATCCCGGTTTTGCGGATCTCGTAGGGAGACATTGTGAATCCGACGCGTGGCATCGAAGAATATGAGAACGATGCGCCTGTTTTGGAAAAGATCGCAGGAAATTATCCGGAGGAGTCCGTCGAATACCTAGTGTTGAAAAAGGCGGCCTTCGCTCTGCTCTGGTCGTTGACCCAGCACCACACCGAATTCAAAGAGTATCTCGCCAACGAGGAAGGCGGGGACCTCACGCCGGAACAACGACAGCACCTGATAGATATGGGCATAGATCCGGACGTTGATCCTGACGCGAAAGAGATCGGATGAGAGAAGGATCGGGAATTCGCGAATACGATTGGTGGCTGCTGACGCTGGTTTTTGCGATCAGCGGAATCGGGCTGCTTGAGATTTGGTCGGCCACGCACGCGAGCCATTTAGCCGGCATGCACTGGCGGCAGGTCTTCTGGATCGCGCTGGGCCTCGCGATCATGCTGCTGCTTTCACGCGTGAATTACCACACGATTCTGGATCAGTCTCCCACGCTCTACATAATTGGGCTCGCAGCGTTGATCCTGGTGTTGCTGGTGGGCCATTCGCGATTCGGCGCCAAGCGCTGGCTGCCGGTGCTGGGCGAGTTTTTCCAGGTGTCAGAACTTGTCAAGTTGATTATAATCGTGGTGCTGGCGCGATTTTTCAGTGAAGTGCGCACAGCCCGGCTCTTGCTAGGAGATTTGATCAAGGCCGGAGTGTTGGTCGGGGTGCCGGTGGGGTTGATCCTGCTGCAGCCCGACTTAGGCACGGCGTTGGTGCTCGTGCCGGTAGCCGCGGTAGGAGCGTTTCTGGCGGGGCTGCAGTGGAAGCATGCCGTGATCGTGGTAGCTCTTGCGGCGATGTTGCTTCCGGTTGGCTGGCACTTCCTGAAGCCGTACCAGAGATCGCGTGTGACGACTTTTCTGCGGCCCGAAAACGATCCGCGTGGATCGGGCTACCAGATTCTGCAGTCGAAGATTGCGGTCGGTGAAGGCGGTTTTTGGGGAAAGGGACTCGGCAACGGCAGCCAGAATCAATTGGGCTTCGTGCCGGTTCGCTACTCCGATTTTATTTTGGCGGCGCTGGCGGAGGAGTTGGGTTTTGCGGGCGTCGTGGCTACACTGGTACTTTACATGGCGTTGCTGTTACGCCTGGTGCAGAATGCTCAGCACGCGAAAGATCGCGCCGGGATGTTTCTGATCATGGGCGTGACGGCGGCGGTCGGGTTTCACGTATTGGTGAACGCGGCGATGGTGATCGGGCTTATGCCGGTCACCGGTATCCCGCTGCCGCTTATGAGTTACGGCGGGTCGGCCACGTTGTTTGTGTTTTTGGCTCTGGGCCTGGTGATGAACGTGCGGCTTCGCCGTTTCGTCAATTGAGGCCCCGCCAGATCGAAGAATAGATCGCAGGACATTTGGATGTGCCCCGCTAGCGCCCGGAATAGAGTCCGGTCGCGGCCGGGAATTCGAGGTTGCGAGGTTTGCATCGAGCGATGGCGAAAATATCTCAACGTAGCCGGCCCTCTCCGGGCGTTCCCCACGTAGCGGAACGTCGTCCCGGGAATTTGCGCGCCGGCGCCCGCCGATGGCCTCCGAGGAGTTTTCATGTCGAAGGACTTGGTGATTTCGGCGTCGCCACACGAAACGCGCGTCGCCATTCTGGAAGAAGGGCAACTTTGTGAAATTTATATCGAACGCGAAAAAGAGTTCGCGTTAGTCGGAAGCATCTACAAAGGCCGCGTAACGCGCGTGCTGCCCGGCATGCAGTCGGCTTTTGTGGACATCGGTCTGGATAGCGATGCGTTTCTCTACGTGAGCGATTTCCTCGAGAATCTCGAGGAGTACGATCACGTCGTCTCGACCGTCGAAAATAAAGTCGAGAAGATGCAGCAGCAGGGTGGCGAAGTTTTTTCGCCGCAAGCGGAAGCGCCGTCTGCGGCGCCTGCTTCATCGGACGGCTCCACTTTCACGCCTGAGCCGGGCGGCGATGCCGCCGCGGCTCCGTCGGCCGACGTGTCCCCAGCCGAATCGGCGGGTGATCCGCCGCAGCCGAGCAGCAATGCCGGAGCCACGTTTAGCCAAGGGCCCGGCTCACAGAATCGATCGCAGTCCGGTTCTCGCCCCAATTTTCAAGACCGGCAAGGTTCGCGCGGTCCCGGTGGGCAAGGCGGCTCCGGGCGGCCGGGCGGATACAACGATCGCGGCGGGCAAGGCGGCCGGCGCGGGCGTTGGGGCCGCGGTGGGCGCGACGACCGACGCCGCGGCGGCGGCGGACGCGATTTGCCGTCGTCGAAATATGCTTCGCCGCGGCAGGGCGAGCAGCGGCCATTCCAGCCGCGCACACCGTACGAACCGCCGGCGGAAGATTACGTGCCGGTGATTTTGCCGGGCGAATCGCTGGCGAAATATAAGGATCGCGTTCCGGGTCAGCCGGCCGCGCCTGTCGCGCCGGCCGCACCGGACGCCACAACTGGCGCCGCTGCGGAAGCGTTGACGGAATCTGAACGCGAACAATCGTCGTCGACAGCGGGACCAATCGCATTCGCCGACGCGGAACAGGGAATTTCCCTCGCGCCGATCGAAGCGCCGCCGGCTGAGCCGGAAGCGCTCGAAGCCGCCGCGGAGACCGAATCGCAAACCGAAACCGAAACCGAAACGCTGGGCGCAATTCCACAGCTATTTGACGCGGGCGCGGCGGCGGAATCCGATCTTTCCGCGGACGAAGTGACTTCGCTGGCCGAGCAATTGGCCGAAGCCAAGCACGAAGAAGCGCAAGCTCAGCGCGAAGAAGCGGCGCAGGACGCGCTGGACGCGTCGCACGCCGAGCCGTTCTCTGCGAGTCACGAAGCTTCCGAAGACCACACGGAGTTCGCCGGCTTCGACGTGCATGAGCACGAACACGACGAGGCGGAATCGGAATCCGAAGTGGCGACGGAACACGACGAAATCGAAATGACGGAGTCGCCCGAGCCGGAAGGATTCGAGGAAGAAGAGCACGGCGAGCAAGCAGCGGATGACGCGCACGCCGCGGCTCACGCCGAATCCGAAGGCGAAGTGCAACCCGCCGAGCATTTGGGCGAACGCCAGCCGGACGCCGCTCAGCCTGACGCTCCCGGCTCATCGGGGTTTCCTCCATCGAGCGCGCGCGTCAGCCAGCCTCCGCGAGCACGCTTCCAGCGGCCGATGCGCCGCGGCGGGCGCAACAATCGCGATCGCGACCGCGGCGGGCGGCCGATGCGCTCGCACGGCGGTCCGCGCCGCGATGTGCCGCGGCGGCCGCAGCTGATTTCCGAAATGCTGAAGGCCGGCCAAGAAATCATCGTGCAGATCGCCAAGGAACCGCTCGGGAAAAAGGGAGCGCGCATCACCAGCCACGTCGCGCTGCCGGGCCGTTTCCTGGTTTACATGCCGACCGTCGATCACATCGGGGTTTCGCGGCGCATCGGCTCGGCTGAGGACCGCTCGCGATTGCGGCGCCTCGTCTCCGAAGCCAAGGGCACGTATCCCGGCGGATTCATTGTGCGTACGGCGGCCGGCGGCGCAACCGAGGAAGAAATTCGCGCGGACGTGGAATTTTTGGGGCACACGTGGGACACGATTCGCAATAGCTCCGAGCAACGCCACGCTCCGGCTTTGTTGCATCGCGATCTGAACCTGGTGGAGCGCATCCTGCGCGATTATCTGAGCCAGGATTACGCCGCGATTTGGATCGACAACGAAGAGGAATACGGCAAAGTGGTGGAATTCGTGAACCGCTTCCAGCCGCGGTTGGTGGGCCGCGTGAAGTTGTACACCAAAGAGACGCCGATTTTCGAGGAGTTCGGCATTCAGCAGGAACTCGATAAGGCGCTGCGGCCGAAAGTGTGGCTGAAATCCGGCGGCTATATCGTGATCAATCACACCGAAGCGCTGGTGGCGATCGACGTGAACACCGGCAAATATGTGGGCAAGGGATCGACGCGCCTGGAAGACACGATCGTGAAGACCAACGTGGAGGCGGTGAAGGAAATCGTCCGGCAAATCCGTCTGCGCGATTTGGGCGGCATCATCGTGATGGACTTGATCGACATGGAGGAGCGGCGCAACCGCGACCGCGTGATGGCCGCGCTCGAGCAGGCGCTGCACTCCGACCGCGCGCCGTCGAAGGTGCTGCCCTTCAACGAATTCGGTTTGGTGAACATCACGCGCAAGCGCACCAAACAGGCGCTGGAGCGCGTGTTGTGCCAACCGTGTCCGTACTGTTCGGGCAGCGGGATGGTGAAATCGGGGCCGACGATCTGCTACGAAATTCAGGCCGAGGCGCGCAAGATGGCCGAGAATCTGGAATCCGGCAGCATGACGCTGCGCGTGAATCCGGAAATCGCCAAGGCGCTGAAGACGCGCGAATCGAGCATGATCGACGAACTCGAACGCCAAACGAAAAAGAGCGTGATCATCCAAGCTGATCCCACGCTGCATTGGGAGCAGTACGACATTTACTGATCGCTGAGTTAAAGGCAGCGTCGTCGTTCGTTCCGCGGCCTCAGGGGTGAAAGCCCCTGAGGCCGCTTTGTTTTGAGATAAAGCAGATTCCTCACCCACCGCGACGAGCGATCCCGATGTTTACGTCACCGACGCGGCCGGCGCGCAGTAAGCGGGCAAAAGCGCAGAGAGATCCCTCCCTCCTGCGGCGGGCAGGCGTCGAAGACTCCTCGGGATGACGGGCGGGGAGGGTGGACGCTCCCAGGAACATGTGAAGAAACTGAGGTGTGTGATTTAGTGCCAAAGCGGACAGACATAGCCGCTTGATCAAGTTTAGAGTGAAGGCAACTTGAAGAAGCTCGGAGACTCTCTGTGTTGTGCTTAGTCCAAGACGAAACGGCTCCAGTTGGTTTGCAATCGGATTATTCGTCTTGGTATGAGGCGCCCGCAGTTTTTGCGCGTCGGCGCCGGAAGCGCGGCCGGTAAGAAGGCCTGGAAGGTTTAGGCGCGAAGGCGCCCGATCTCTCTGGGAGGAGCGTGCGACATGTTTGACGATTTGGTTGAATCAGGCGTCGCGAAGCAGAGCACCAGGAAGCCCTGGACGGTCGCCGTGTCTTTGATCGCCCAATGTTGTCTCGTAGTGCTCTTGGTCCTGATCCCTTTGATCTATACCCAGGTACTTCCCGCGACCGTGTGGGCCACGACGATGACGGCCCCGCCTCCGCCCCCACCTCCGCCGCCACCACCATCAGCCGCGGAGCAGGTGACAGTCACGAGGAGTTCGGCGGTGCGGCTGCTGCGTAACGGCGAATTGACGGCCCCGGCTGCAATCCCCAGGGAAGTGGCCATGATTAAGGAAGACGCGCTACCGCCGGACGAAGGCTCGCTGGGCGTAGAAGGCGGGGTCCCGGGCGGCGTGGAGGAAGGATCCCAGGGCGGCGTACTCGGCGGCATCTTGAGCGGAATGCCCTCGACCGAACCGACTGCTCCCAAGGAGACGCAACGCATCCGCCTAGGCGGACAAGTTCAAGCGGCGAAGCTGATTAGCCAGCCGATACCTGCGTATCCGGCGCTGGCGCGTCAGGCGCAGGTCCAAGGCAGCGTCCTGCTGCATGCGATCATCTCGAAGGATGGGCACGTCGAGCAATTATCGGTAATCTCGGGGCACCCTCTGCTGATCGAGGCGGCCCTCGAAGCAGTCCGCAAGTGGCGCTATCGGCCTACGCTGCTGAACGGCGAGCCCGTCGAAGTGGACACGACGATCACCGTGTTGTTTAAGATGGACGCCCAGAAGTAACAAACGCGGCGATGGAGAATCGTAGCTATTAAGCAGGTGATCGAATTCTTGACCTTGCATGCATGGGAGGAATAAATGGCGAAGAAAAGCAAGCTTACGAAGGCTGCGGTAACAATTGGCACCGCAATGGGGAAAGCTGACCGCACGGCTCACAAAGTTGCAAAGGCGGGCGTGGTTGCGAAAGAGGAGCTTGAGGCAATTTCGAAGCAGGTTGAGGTTCTCAAGAAGCAGTTGCTGAAGACCACGAAACGTTTGAAACAAGCACTGCGTTAGCTAACAGGACCGTCCGTCGGCATCGTGCATTACGTGCTTCCGCTGCCGCCGAGACGCAGCGAAACCGCCATTAGAGCAATCCCTGGCGAGATCGCCGGATTCCGGCGGCCATTCCCACCTTCCGTTTTGCCGCCAATTCTCAGGACGGCGCAGGCGCTATAGGTGCTGCAGGCACTCTTTAGCGCACATCAGCGGGCGTCCTTTGACCAGCGAGCAGCGTGTGATATCGACCGCTTCCAGGCCGGCGTAGGAGCACGGGAATCCCGACTCGCGCTGGTCGGCGAGGACTGTGGCGCGCCTCTTTAGCAGCGGACATTTCACGGAGCGGCTGCGGAGTCCTGGGCCCCACTTCCAGATGACGAAGCCGGCGAGGGACCACGACACGAGTACCGCTATGGAAGCTGGCACGAGAGTGGATGTCATTGGTAGCCTCCTCAGGATTCATTAATAGGACCGCGTACCGCAACTTGATGTGACCGGGGTCACCGCGGCGCGTGACGGATTGCGCCGCCGTGAGGAGCACTCGCGACGTTTGCCTAAATCCCCACGTTCGCCCCTAAAGACGGGGCGAACATGGGGCACACACATCAACAACACCCACATCAACAAATGGTTCGAGCGGAGGAACAGACAAAACCACAGAGAGATCCCTCCCTCCTGCGGCGGGCAGGCGTCGAAGACTCCTCGGGATGACCAGCGGCGAGGGAGGGGCGGCGAACGCGGGGAGAGTTCCCGCGCCCCGGAGGTCCGGAGCGCGGGATGCCGAGCCCAGGGAAGCGTGGCCTACGCCGCGGTTCGGGACCAAGCGCGGATGCGGGTGATCTCGGGCTTCGGGATTTTCAAATACTCGAGGAATTCCTGGTGGTCGTCGGGGGCGGCGCGCTCGAATTCTTTGTGCCATTTGTGCATTGCGTCGTCGTCGAAACCGGAGGCCTCCATGATGGCGACCCACTTTTCTTTGTTCATGTCTTTTCTCCTGGCGAGTTGAGTTCGATGGCCCAGTAAACGCAAGATGCCGCGCTGGTGTTCCTTGAGCCGTTCCATTTCCACTCCGATTTCCGCCAGGCGGCGCTTGAGAATTGAAGCGGCCTCGGCGCGCTTTGGTTCAGCGAGAAGCGTGCGAATGTCGGCCAGTTTCAAGCCGGCCGCGCGGTAGGAGCAGATTTGCCGCAGGCAGCTGAGTTGCTTATCGCCATACTGGCGATAATTGCCTTCGCTGCGCGGCGGAGCGGGGAGCAGGCCTGCGGACTCGTAATACAACACCGCGGTGCGGCTCAAGCCACAGGCGCGCGCCAATTGCGTTACGGAGTGCATCGGTCTGTCCTCAGTCTCAACCCTACAGTTCTAGACAGGTCAAGCGCGATTTAAAGGATAACGCAGAGGCGCAGAGAACGCCCGCCACGGCGAGCACGCAGAGGTTCGCGGAGACAGGGTGCGGCGACGGCCAAAGGCACCGCCATGCGGTGTGGGACGCAGGTTCGCCGCGCACGATGTCGGCCGCGCAACGCCGGAGGGTTCTTTTATTTATCCGCGTATCGCTTGGCGGCAGCAAGGTCCTGGCGCAGTTCGTCTGCTGTTCGCCGCGGACCGTAGCCGGGAGTATCGCGCTGGATGCGCCAGCCCTCTTTCAGGGGGCCTGCGTCCACGGTGTCGAAGCCGAATTGATCGATCAGGTGGGTCACGATGGCTTTGGCGTCTTTGTCGTCACCGGCGATCGCCAGTGCGCGGCGATTTTTCGTGCCGGGCGGCTGTCCGTGAGTCGTAAGCTCGGCGGCGTAGATATGGTTGAAGGCTTTGACGACCTTTGAGGTTGGCAGGTGCGCCTGCAAGAGTTCAGCTGTGGTGGTGGATTCGTTGTCGAGCTCGGGAATGTGGCCGTCGCGCTGAGGGTAGTAATTGTTGGTGTCGATCACGACTTTGCCGGCCAGCGGCTGGACCGGAACCTTGCGGTAATTCTTCAGCGGCACCGAGACGACGACGATGTCTCCAGCCTTGGCTGCGTCGACGGCGGTTGCCGCGCGGGCCTTGGGGCCAAGCTCGGCGATGAGCGCGGATAAGGTCTCAGGGCCTCGTGAATTGCTGATCACAACGTTGTAGCCGCTGGCCACGGCGAGTCGCGCGAGCTGGCTGCCGATGTGTCCGGCACCGATGATTCCAATGGTGGTTGTGGCTGCTGGCATGGCGTTCCTCCGATTGTGTTTCGCGCAGATTGAACCGAGCGATGCGAGCGTGATTGACAGCGAAAATTTTGAGAATGCTGCCTGCGAGACGTTAGATGCAGGCGAAGTACTGGTTGATTCGCATCAGGCGGAATGGCGAATTCCAAAGGCGATGCTTTTCGACCGCGTACCGCTCCGCCGTGCGGGACTTCGCCTACTTAGCGACGGGTTGGACGCGTTGCTCGAGCGCGGCGATGGTGCGCGCACAAATTTCCTCGGGCGAGCCGCTGGCTTCGATCGGAAGAAGCAGGCCTTGGCGGCGATAGTAGTCGATCAGCGGGGCGGTGCTGCGTTCGTAGGCTTCCATGCGGATGGCGATCGATTCGGGGCGATCGTCGTCGCGCTGGTAGAGCTTGCCGCCGCAGAGATCGCAGACGCCTTCGACTTTCGGAGGCTGCTCAGTGACGTGGTAAACCGCCTTGCATTTTTCGCAGATGCGCCGGCCGCTGAGCCGCGAAATGATTTCGGCCAGCGGCAATTCGTAATTCACCACGGCGCTGAGCGAAATATTTTCTTCCTTCATCATGCGGCTTAAGGATTCGGCTTGCGCCAGCGTGCGCGGAAAGCCATCGAGCAAAAATCCGCCGCGGCAATGCAGGCAGGCGGAGCGCTCGCGGACCATGTCCCACACGGTGGAATCGGGCACCAGGGCGCCGCGGTGCATGTATTCGAGCGCGGCGGTCATCGCGGGACTCGGTGCGCAATTCGGGCGGCTGCCGGCGGCGCGGAACACGTCACCGGTGGAAAGATGGCACGCGCCCAGTCGCTGGCTGAGCAGATGGGCCTGGGTGCCCTTGCCGACGCCTGGAGGGCCGAGCAGCACCAGTCGCCAGAGATGCGCGGCCTGCGCGGGGAGCACGGAACATTCGGCGTCCGGCCCTTGTATCCATGTGGCGCGGTCATTCTTGATTTGTATGGTCATTGAGGGGCCTTGGTTGAAGTGCGTGTGGAGCAGATACCGGTACAGACAATCATATCTGTTTTTTGGGCCGAGAGCATTGGAGAATCGGCGCTGATGGCGCCAAGGGCCCGACCACGAGGCGCGGCGCACGCTGCGGCGCAACCGCGGCTAATCCTGGTCGAAGCGCTGCTCTTTCCAGGGATCGCCGTACATGTTGTAGCCGTTTTGCTCCCAGAAGCCGGGAGCGTCGGCGGGGAGCAACTCGATGCCGCGCACCCATTTGACGCTTTTCCAGAGATAAAGATGCGGGACGACCAGGCGCAGGGGATAGCCATGCTCGGGCGTCAGAGGTTCGCCATCGTGCTTGAGGGCAAAGAGCGTGGTGGGGCGCATCAGGTCGGCGAGAGGGACGTTGGCTGTGAAGTCCTGCTCGGCGTGGACCATCACGTAATGCGCTGCGGGCTTTGGCGCCGCGAGATGCACGACGTCGATGAAGCGCACGCCTTCCCAATGATTGTCGAAGCGGCTCCAGCGCGTGACGCAATGGATGTCGGAGACAGTTTCGGTGCGCGGCAAATTGTTGAACTCTTGCCAGGTGAGGCGCACGGGGCGCTCGACCAATCCCGAGATTTTGAAATCCCACGTTGTGGGATCGAAGCCGGGGACGCTGCCATATTGCAGCACGGGCCACTTCAGCGTGGCGGATTGACCGGGAGGCAAGCGGCCTTCGTCGCGCATCTTCTTTTCGAGTTGCTTGCGCTCGCTGAGTTCGCCGAAGATCATACCGGTTACCTCGTCTAATGCGTCCGATGCGTCCTGTTATTTTACTACGCTATTCGATTTCGCGAGTCGAGACGCGTGAGTTGGGCCACAGGCAACGTGATAAGATGGGCTGCGAGACATCGCGAAATATCGTGTCTCGGCCGAGGAATTCCTTTGACCGCGCGCATTCTCAACGGAAATCCAATCCGCGATCAGATTTTCGCGGAACTGGAAGACGAAATCGGTGTGCTCGCTGGCGAAGGCATCAAGCCGGGGCTGGCCGTGGTGTTGGCTGGCGGCGATCCGGCTTCGCAGATCTACGTGAAGAGCAAGATCGCGGCGTGCCAGAAGCTCGGTCTGGCAAGCTACGCATTTTCTCCGCCGGCGACGGTGCAGACCGGCGAACTGCTGGCGATCGTGGAAGGACTAAATCGCCGCGACGACGTGGACGGCGTCCTGGTGCAATTGCCGCTGCCGCCGCAGGTAGATGCCAAGCGCGTGCTCGAAGCTGTGGATCCGGCGAAGGACGTAGATGGATTTCATCCGCTGAATCTGGGCAAGCTGGTGGCGGGGCGGGCGGGCCTTGTGGCGTGCACGCCGGCGGGCGTGATGGAAATTTTGCGCCGCAGCGGAATTGCGATTGAAGGCGCGAACGCCGTGGTGGTGGGGCGCAGCGATATTGTCGGCAAGCCGATGGCGCTGCTTTTGCTGCACGCGAACGCCACGGTGACGGTGTGCCACTCGAAAACGCGCGCGCTGGCGGAAGTGGTGCGCGGCGCGGACATCGTTGTGGCGGCGATCGGCCGCGCGGCGATGGTGCAGGCGGGTTGGATTCGCCCGGGCGCGACGGTGATCGACGTGGGCATCAATCGCGTGACCGATGCGGCCGAAGCCGAGCGAATCTTTTCGGGCGCGTCGGCGCAGCACGCGGAGCGCTTGCGGCAATTCCGCGAAAAAGGCTCAGTGCTGGTGGGCGACGTGCATCCCGATGCCGCGGAAGTGGCTGGCGCGATCACGCCGGTGCCGGGCGGAGTGGGTCCGCTGACGATTGCGATGCTGATGAGCAATACGGTTCGCGCCGCGCGATTGCGGCGAGGAAGCAGCTTGGCGGCTTCAAGCGCGGGGAGGAACTAATGCTGCGCGTGGGATTGACGGGAGGAATCGCCTGCGGGAAAAGCACCGTGGCGGCGATGATGGGCGCGTTGGGATGTCACATTTTGGAAGCGGACAATATCGCGCACGATTTGATCGATCCGGGCCAGATCGCGCACGAGGAAGTGGTGCGCGAATTCGGCTCCGGCATTCTGGGCGCCGATGGCCACGTGGATCGCGCGGCGCTGGCGCGCATCGTGTTTGGCGATCCTGCGCGGCTTGAAGTGCTGAACCGGATCGTGCACCCGCGCGTGCTCGAAGTCACCGACAAGGAATTTGAGCGCATCGCCGCAGCCGATCCTGCAAGTGTCGCGGTGCTGGCGGCGGCGCTTTTGATCGAAGCGGGTTACGACGCGCATCTCGATCGGCTGGTGGTGGTGTGGTGCAGGCCCGAGCAGCAGATCGTGCGGCTGACCGATCACGCCAGCGGGCGCGGCATGCGGCGCGCCGAAGCCGAAGAGCGCATCGCCGCGCAGATGCCGCTCGAGCGCAAGAAAGCCATGGCCGACGATTTGATCGACGCTTCGGGGACGATCGATGCGACGCGGCGTCAGGTGACGGCGCTGGTGCGGTGCTTGCGCGTGCTCGCGGGGCAAGACCCTGCCGCCGCGGAAGGGAAATCGGCATGACCGGCACGCATTCGCGTTCGCGCACGATGCGCTTGGTTGCGTTGGGCGCAATTGTCGGCTTGGGTTGCTATTGGGCCGGCAGCCGATGGGGCACGCGCGGACCGGATCGCGTGGAAGCTGTGCCGAATCCCGCCAAGCCGCCGGACACCACGGGCATGAGCGAAGACGAAGCGATCAATGTGAAGGTGTACAGCGAAGCGGCGCCGGCGGTGGCGAACATCGTGACGCGCACGCTGGAATACGACATGTTCATGGACCCGGTGCCGGCGGAAGGCGCGGGCTCCGGATTCGTGATGGATCCGCGCGGCTATATTCTGACGAACAACCACGTGATCGAAAACGCGCAGGCCATCGAAGTGACACTCGGCGACGGTCTGCGCTTTCCGGCCAAGCTCGTAGGCACGGATGTGCGCGATGACGTCGCACTGATCAAGATCGATCCCGGCGATCACAAACTCACGGCGCTGCCGATCGGAGATTCGAGCACGCTGCAGGTGGGGCAGCACGTGCTGGCCATCGGCAATCCATTCGGATTTCAGAGCACGCTGACTACCGGCGTGGTCAGCGCGCTGGGGCGAACCGTGCAGACCAGCGAGGAATCGTTCATCGACGGCGCGATTCAAACCGACGCCGCGATCAACCGCGGAAATTCCGGCGGCCCGCTGCTCGATTCGCACGGCGAAGTGATCGGCATCAATAGCGCGATGTATTCGACGTCGGGCACCACAGCGGGCATCGGCTTCGCCATTCCGATCAATACGGCCAAGCGCATCGCCAATGACCTGATCACCGAAGGACGCGTGCGGCAAGTTTATCTGGGCATTCAAGCCACGGCGTTCGATTCGGGATTCGCGCAGGCGCTGGGATTGCCGGTTGACGGGGGCCTGCTGATCGAAAGCGTGGACCAAAACAGCCCCGCGGCGCGCGCCGGACTCCGCGGAGGAGATCGCGTGGTGATTGCTGGGATGCGGCGAATCGAGATCGGCGGAGATGTGATCACCGCGGTGGACGGCCAGAAAATATCCAGCCAACTCGATATGGCCGTCGCGCTCGACAAGGATCATCCGGGCGACACGGTGACGCTGGAAATTTATCGCGGCAATCAGAAGATGGATGTGCGATTGACGCTGGGCGAGCAGTAGGAGCTGCGCATCACGAAGCGAGTTCGTGCCCTCAGCGGCTAAAGCCGCATTCATTTCACGTCGTTCACGGCACGCCTCGAGCCGTGCCCTTACACCGCACGGCAGTTCTCATACAGATTCAGTTGGGACCCAGTAGGAAAAGAATTCTTCAGGCGTTCCACTCTGCGCGCGCGCGCCGGCGCTCATCTTCGGAAACTGCAAACCAGGATTCGGCCAGATCGCGCACGCGTTCGAGCGCCGATTGCAATTCGGCGTGTTTGCGTTCGACCTCGGCGCGATCCGCGTGGCGGGCCACCTCGATGGGCGGATGGATCACGACGACGGCGCGTGAAAACAGTTTGGGGATTTGGAACAGGTCCCACGTTTTTTCGAGCGTGCGCGCGCGTTCAAGGCCAATGTGGAAAGAAAGCATGGGGCAACCGCTGCGGCGAGCCAGCATCGCCGGACCGGGCTTCGCGACGTAACGCGGGCCGCGCGGGCCGTCGATGGTGAACGCGACGTCGTGGCCTCGCTCGAGGCCGGTCGCCATCTCCGCGAGGCCACGCAGGCCGCCGCGCGAAGAGCTGCCTTGCGCGGTGTCGAAGCCGAAGCGCTCGATCACCCGGCGCGTCCACTGACCATCGAAATTCGCGCTGTTCAGCACGACGATGCCGCGATTGCGCCACCACCACGTTGAGCTAAAGATGGCGCGATGCCAGAACGCCAGGATCGCGCCGCGGCCGGACGCGTGGACGCGCTCGATGTTCGAGCGGCCGAGAACCTCGAAGCGCAGCGTCGGCCCGAGCGCGCGAATCACTGCGGAACCCGCCCAGCCCAGCAGCGGCACCTGCATGCGTCTCCAGCGCGAAAGCGGCGCGGGGCGCACGTCGTAGTGGCGGGCTATCGCTTGGCTCTTGCCCTGATCTGGCGAGTACTGCTGGTCGGATTTTGAGGGTTCGGACATCGGTCTGCCGGTATAGTATAAGTGAATCCTCGGTGACCTCGTGACGACCTCGGGCAATGTTTCCGGATTTCGGCGCGCCACGGTCTCTACGCGTTGGCGGATCGCAGCGGTGTTTGCGCTGGCCGCAGGGTGCGCGCTGGCGCTGGTGGCGCAAGGGCCTCCGCTGAGTGAGCCGCAGATAATCGGAAGCATCGAAGGCGATGACCTGCTGGTGCAAGGCGCGCCGAACGACGCGATGGTGGTGCGGCAAGGCGTCACGCCTCTTGCAAGCGGAGCCGACATCACGGTGCGCACCGGCCAAGCGCTGGTGCAGCTGGCCGATGGAGGCGAAATCGGAGTCTGCGCGCCGGCGCACTTTTCGGTGATTCAGGCGGGGAACTCGATCACGCTGGCGCTGGATTATGGCCGCGTGCATCCCAAGCTGCCGCCGGCGACGAACATTGTGATTTTCACGCCGCTGATCGCCGCCACTCCCATCGCGATCGGCCAAGAACAGCGCGACGTCACCGTGGGTCTCGCCGCGACCGGCGCGATGTGCGTCGCGTCGTCTCAAGGAGCCGTGCGCATCGCGCAGCAGCTTTCCGATGAAAGCGTGATCGTGCCGGAAGGTGGCAGCGTCACTCTGGCCGATGGAGCGCTTGCGCCGGCGGGCGCGGCTGCGGCGTGCGCTTGCGAGGTGCAATTGGCGCGCAACTCGGCGCCCGCGCCGCCGATCGAGAATGCGCCGCCGGTACAGTCCGCGGAAACGAACGAATCGAAAGGCCCGGTGCAGCCGGCCGACTCCGCGCAAATCGGTCCGCCGGCACCGGAAGCGCATACGTCGAGTGACGAGCCCATCTATCAAGTTTTTGTTCCGCCGTTGAGATTTAATGCTAATTCACCGGCATCGACGCTCGATCCCAGCCCGGAAATGATACTGATCGTGCGCCACGCGCGAGTGCGGCCGGGCGCGATGTTTGTCGGCTACGTGCAGGCCGCCGCGCCGCCGCCTGCACAATCACCCGCGCGGCCTGCTCCGGCGGCTGCGCAGCCGCAGCAAGCGGCGAATCGTGGGGCGGCGCCCCAACGGCCGGGCATTTACAAGCGCGTGCGAGATTATCTGCACAATTTGTTCGGCAATCCGTCTTAGGCGCGATGCGCAGCGAAACGTTGCCGGCGGGTTTAATTTACCGCGTTGACACACTTCTCATTGCGTAGTAAATTGCACTGGTCGCCCTCCTGAAAGTGTCCCTATAAAATTTGCGGAATCGATTCGATCGCACTTGTGTCGAAACGCGGAGCATTTCAGGCGCGCCTTCGCGCAACGCCTTGGCGTGGGTGTTTGTCGCTCTCGCGATGTTGCCGTGGCTCGCGTCGTGCGGCGGCGGCGGTGGAGGCTCCGCCGCTGCGGACCCGCCAGCCGATCCGCCTCCGCCGGCGCAAACGACGGTCACGCTCGCGCCTCCGCTTGCCAGCGTGACGACATCGCAAACACTTGCCTACACCGCCGGCGGCACAAACACGAGCAACAGCAACGTGAGCTGGACCGTGGACGGCGTGGCGAACGGCAATGCTACGGTTGGCACGATTTCCGCCGCGGGCGTTTACACACCTGCCGCGGCGGCCGCCGGACAGCACACCATCAAAGCCACCAGCGTTGCGACGCCGAGCGCCTCGGCTTCAGCGACGGTTTGGGTGACGAGCTACGCCGGCACCTTCACCTGGCGCAACGATGCGCAACGCACGGGGCAGAATCCGCAGGAGGCGGCGCTGTCTCCGGCGACGCTGAACAGCACAAACTTCGGCAAATTATTTTCGTGTCCCGTGGACGGCGAGATTTTCGCCCAGCCGCTCTACGTGGCGAACCTGGAAATTTCCGGCGGCCAGCACAACGTGGTCTTCGTCTCCACGGAAAATGACAGCGTGTATGCGTTCGACGCCGATGCCTCGCCTTGCGTGATGTACTGGAGCGACGTGACCAACTCGGCGACGTCGCTGTTGCCGGCGAACGAATTCGTCGTCACCAGTGTGGACGTGGGTTCGACCGACATTCAGCCGAACATCGGCATCACCGGCACTCCCGCGATCGATCCGGCGACGAACACGATCTATCTAGTGACCAAGAGCAAGAACCTCGCCGCGCCGAACCCCGTCTACATCCAGCGGCTGCATGCCATCGACATCACGACGGGCCGCGAGCAGCCGGGCAGTTCCATCGTGATCCAGCCGATGGCGATGGGAACGGGATTCGGCAACAACGGCACGGGCCAGGTGGCGTTCGACGCGCTGACGGAAAATCAATCCGCCGCTCTTCTGCTTCTGGGCCACACGGTGTACATCGCATTTGGATCGCTCAGCTCCGCGCCGCCGTATCACGGCTGGGTGGTCGGCTACGACAAAACGACGCTCGCTCAAGTCAGCGTCGTCAACGACACGCCGAACGGCGAAGCTGGCGGACTCGCGATGGCAGGCGCCGGCTTGTCGGTGGATCCGGATTCGGGTTACATCTACGGAATCTCAGGCAGCGGCACGTTTGATGCGCCGAGCGCCACGCAACCCAATAACGACTATGCCGAAAGTTTTCTGAAACTCGATCCGTCGCAACTCACCGTGGTCGATTATTTTTCGCCGTGCAACGAAGCGGCGCTATCGAGCGCGGGGCACGATTTGGGTTCTACCGGCGCGCTGCCATTGCCCGATGCTGCCGGCAGCGTGGCCCATCCGCGTTTGCTTCTTGGCGGGGATCAGGCTGGCAAACTTTATTTGCTCGATCGCTCGCACCTGGGCAATTTCAATGGTGGCACGTGTCCGGACACCGCGCCGGTCGAGGAAGTGACGCTGTCCGGGCCGCTGTTCGGCACGCCGGCCGTGTGGACGGATTCGAAGGGCATCATTCGCGTGTACGCCGGCGCGAATGGCGCGACTCTTGGAGCGTATCCCATCGCGGGCGGCGTTCTGGCGCCCACGCCCGCATCGCAATCGCCCAGCGCGTTCACTGATCGCGGCCCGTCGCCGGCCATCTCGTCGAATGGCACGGCGGCCGGCGTCGTTTGGGCGCTGGACACCGCCGGTTACGATGCGAATCCGCCCGGCGCGGCCGTACTGCACGCCTACGACGCCACCAATCTTGCGACGGAACTCTACAACAGTACGCAGGCGGGAACGCGGGACGGCGGCGGCGTGGCCGTGAAGTTCACAGTTCCTACGGTGGGCAATGGCAAGGTGTACGTCGGCACGCAGACGGAACTCGACGTCTATGGATTCTTGCCTTAGAGGCGCAACGAACTTATTTTCCAAACGGGTCGGACGGCGACGAATGCCGCTCAATCCACTGTCTTTGCTCCAGTGTGTCCGGCACTGAACAACCCCGCGATTCTTCAATCGCGCGGAAAGCGGATTCTACCGAGAGCCCATTCCGGATCAGCGCCGAAGCCACAATCATTGACGACCGCCCAATGCCTGCCCTGCAATGAACTGCAACGGACCTTCCCTTTCGCAGGAGATCAGTCAATGATCCAACCATCTCGTTAAATTCGGTGGACGATGTGGGAACGGACCTGTCTTCGATAGCAAAGGAAAGAAACTCCATCCCGCTTTCTTCGCAGCACCGATTCTCCTCTACGAGTCCCAGCTCCTCATTCTCGGTCTGGGTCAATGCAGAAACGAGTACGTCGACTCCCGTTCGTTGCAAGAAGCTAATGTCGTCGGCGAGCCAATCATTTCCTCGCGGACGCGGCGCAATCGCGAGACGGATTCCCTCGACCTTTACCCAATACGGGTTCATGGCAGATCACACCTCAAGAAAACAGCTACGCGTTCACATCCCTTCGTAGTTCGGGCCGCCTCCGCCTTCGGGCGGGATCCAGGTGATGATTTGGTAGGGATCGGAGATGTCGCAGGTTTTGCAGTGGACGCAATTGGAGGCGTTGATTTTTAGTTGTAGGGTATCGCCGGCGCGGACCATTTCGTAGACGGCGGCAGGGCAAAAATACTGGCACGGGTTTCCGAACTCGACGGCGCAGCGGGTCGTGCAAACATTTTTGTCCGCGATGTGCAAATGGCAGGGCTGATCTTCTTCGTGGCGCGTGCCGGAGTGGTATACGTCGGTGAGGCGATCGAATGTGAGTTTGCCGTCGCCGGTGAAGCGCGCGGCCGCTGTTTGGCCCGGCGCGAGCTTGCGATATGCCTCGTGATCTGGGCGAATGCGCATCGGGTCCACCAGGCCGCGTCCGCCGGTAGCCATTTGCAGCGCGGTATTAAACAGGCCGGCGTACAGGCCGTTATGAAAACCCTGATGGAAATTGCGCACGCGCCAGAGTTCAGGCTTGATCCAGCTGTCGTCCACTTTTTTCGAGAATGAGGAAAGCGTGCGTGCCGATACGTCGTCTGCGCAGAGCGCTTCCAGAATTGTTTCCGCGGCGAGCATGCCGCTTTTGATCGCGAGATGAATTCCTTTCAGGCGCTGGCCGTTCAAGAAGCCGGCGGAATCGCCAATCAGCAGCACGCCATCGGCGTAGGTGCGCGGCATGGAATACCAGCCGCCTTCGGGAATTGTTTTTGCGCCGAACCGCACCAGCGTGCCGCCTTCAAGAATGCGCCGAATGTGCGGATGCGTTTTATAACGCTGAAAAGCTTCCTGCGGATCGAATCGCGGATCGTGATAATCGAGGCTCGCGACCAAGCCCACCGAAACGCGATTTTCGCGCATGCCGTACAGCCACCCACCGCCGTGCTGCGATGAATCGAGCGGCCAGCCCATCGTGTGCCACACCGTGCCGGGCGCAATGCGGCCGGGCGGAACTTCCCACAGCTCCTTCACGCCAATCGCGTAGGCCTGCGGATTCAGGCCATCGAGATGCAGGCGCGAAACCAAATCTTTGGTGAGCGAGCCGCGCGGGCCTTCGGCGAGCACCGTAACCTTCGCGCGCAGTTCGTATCCGGGCGTGAAGTTTTCTTTCGGCTTGCCGTCTTTGTCGAGGCCTTTGTCGTCGGTGCGCACCCCAGCCACGCATTCGCCCTCGAAAATTAATTCGGCTCCGGCAAACTGCGTGAAGAGATTCACGCTGGCCTGCTCGACCAAGCCCGCCATCCATTTCACGAGGCGGTTCAGGGAGACAACGTAATTGCCGCGATTGCGCAGCGGTGGCGGAGTGATTGGAAATTTCCACGCGGATGATCGCGTCAGGAAATAAGCAGCATCATCTGTGACCGGGGAATCGAGCGGCGCCTGCTGCGCAAAATCAGGCACGAATTCGTTTAGGCCGCGTGGATCGAGCACGGCGCCGGAGAGTTGATGCGCGCCGGGCTCGCGCGCTTTTTCGACCACGTAAATATTTTCCGCGGAAAGCGCAGGCTGGGCGCCGGATTCGTTGTGCTTGCGAATCAGATTCGCCAGATGCAGGGCGCAGGCGAGGCCCGCGGGTCCAGCGCCGACGATCAGGACGTCCGCATCGAGGCGCTCGCGTTCAACGCTCATAACGCGGCCTATCTTAGCAGAAGCCCGCGCCGGCAATTCGCACGCGCACTCCCGCGCGGCGCTGCTTCTTTTTCTTGATGCTTGGCAAATTGGTGAAGCGCAGGTCTTTGCCGCGCGTCATTTTCGTGATGTAGATGATTTGGCCCGCGTGATGCGAAAAATGCTCGTAAACGTGGCAGACGGCTTCGAGACCGGTAACGTGGAATCCTTGAATCGCGTATCGGCGCGTCAGTGCCGCAGCATCGAGTTTCTTCAGTACGCGACAGGCGTCGTTGACGGCGGTGCGCAGCCGTGCGGCGAGCGCGCGCCGCGGCACCGGGCCCCGCTCGCTGAACTCCAAATCTCTCGCGCGCACGTCGGCCGCGCCGCCCAAGCCGGAGACAATCCACTGCCGCACGTTGCCGGATAAATGCAGCGCCAAATTCCCGGCGCTATTGGCCGCTTCGTTTGGCCGCCACCAGATTTCCCGATCGCTCAGTTCGTCAAGGCAGCGAAGAATTCGCGATTGATAGTGCCGCAGGCGCTTTTGTGCGTCGTTCAATAGCAGCGTTGCAATGCGGGCGTCGCTCGCGCTCATACGCGCTAACTGCCCTTCGTGAGTTCGGCGGTGAGCGCGGGAATCAGCTCGAAGATATCGCCGACGATTCCGTAGTCCGCGACCTCGAAGATCGGTGCGTGCGCGTCCTTATTGATCGCCACGATTGTGCGCGAGCCTTTCATTCCGACCACGTGCTGGATTGCGCCGCTGATGCCCAGCGCCAAATAAAGTTTCGGCGCGACGGTTTGGCCCGAGCTGCCAACCTGGCGATCCATCGGCAGCCAACCTTCATCGCAAATAGGGCGCGAGGCGCACAGCTCGCCGCCCAGCGCTGTGGCCAATTTCGCGGCGAGGGCAATATTTTCCTGGGATTTGATGCCGCGGCCCACGGCGATAAGAACTTGCGCCTGCGTCAGGTCCACGGCCTGCTTGGTTTCCTGGAACGGCGCTTCGGGCTTGGTGCGAATTTGCGCGGCATCCAGTTTCACCGCGACAGTTTTCACCGGCGCTTTCGCCGCGCCTTGCGCCAATTGATCTCCGCGAAACGCGCCGGCTTGCAGCGAAGCGAACCACGGCCCCGCGCCCGCAAAGCTCACGTCCGCCGCAGTGCGTCCCTGAAACATTTGGCGCACGAAAACCAGGCTGCCGCTTTCCAGCCGATAGCCGACGCAATCGCCGATCATTCCTTTGCCGAGCGATGCCGCGAGCTGCGGCGCAAAATCGCGCACCTGATAGGTGTGCGGAAAAAGAACCAGATCGGGCTTGGCCCCGGCGATGGCTTGCTTCAGCGCGAGCGTAAACCCATCGGGTGTGTAGGCTTCGAGCAGATCGTGCTCGACCAGCCAAACGTCATCGAGCTTCGCGCCAGCCAATTCATCGGCGAGCGCCGCCACGCCCTTGCCGATCACCAGCGCCGCGACGCGCCCCTTGGTTTCCGCTGCGATTTGTTGGCCGGCGGCCAGCGCCTCAAAGCTCGTCTTGTTCCACGCGCCGGAGCGTTGCTCGGTAACGACGAGAATATTCATTAGAGTACGCGGGCTTCGTGCCGTAGTTTTTCTACGAGCTTCGCCGCGGCTTCCGCCGGCGTGCCGGTGATGAATTCCGTCTTCTTGGATTTTTGCGGCACGTAAATCCGCGCGACACGCTGCGTCGCATCGGAAGAAACACCGAGCGATTCGCGCGCGATGGTGACGATCTCTTTCTTTTTCGCCGCCATGATGCCTTTCAGCGTGGCGTAGCGGACTTTATTGAATCCGGATTGAATCGTCAGCACGGCGGGCCAAGGCAGCTCGATCCATTGGAACCAGCCGGCCTCGAGTTCGCGTTTCACGCGCAAGCGGTTTTCCTGCACTTCAATCTGCATGATCAGCGTGGCGTGCGGCAGGCCCAAAAGCTCAGCCAGCAGAACTCCGGTTTGCCCGGAACCCTGATCGTCGCTTTGCAGGCCGGTGAGAGTGAGGTCGGGTTTTTCCCGTTCGATGGCGGCGGCTAGCGAGCGCGCCGCGCACAGTGGATCGAGCGCGAAGAATTTGTCGTCGGCAACGTGAATGCCGCGATCCGCGCCTTTGGCCAGGGCTTCCTTGATGGTTTGCTTCGATCGCTCCGGCCCCATCGCAAGAGCGATCACTTCGCCGCCGTGCTTTTCCTTCAGGCGCAGGGCTTCTTCCAGCGCGAAGCCGTCCGGTTCATTCATCTCGAAGCCGATATCAGTTTCGCGGATCCAGTTGGCGCCTTCCGCGATCGCGAGCGGCGCGTCTTTGGCGGGAACTTGCTTGACGCAGACCAGAATTTTCAAGCCGAGGGCCTCTTAAGCAATGCGCTCCGCGCAATCCGGCGCGCGCCGATCGGCGCGCGTTCGGCTACCGTCCGTCCCAGCGGCGAAACAGCAGCGCGGCATTGGTGCCGCCGAAGCCGAAGGAATTCGACAGCGCATATTCCACTTCGGCCTTGCGCGCGTGATTCGGAATGTAATCGAGATCGCAAGCCGGATCGGGATTTTCGTAATTGATCGTCGGCGGCAGAATTTGGTCGCGCAGCGCGAGCACGCTGATGCCGGCCTCCAGGCCTCCGGCGCCGCCCAGCAAATGGCCGGTCATGGACTTGGTGGAGCTGACGGCGATTTTCTTCGCGTAGTCGCCGAAAGCGCGCTTCATCGCCATGGTTTCGATGGAATCGCCCAGCGGCGTCGATGTGCCGTGCGCGTTGACGTAGTTGACCTGGCTTGGCTCGATCCCGGCGTCGCGCATCGCCGCGCGCATCACGCGGTACGCACCATCGCCATTTTCAGATGGCTGCGTGATGTGGTACGCGTCGCCGCTCATGCCGTATCCGACGATTTCGGCCAAGATTTTTGCGCCGCGCCGCTGCGCCAATTCCAGCGCTTCGAGAATCAGAATGCCCGATCCTTCGCCGACAACGAAGCCGTCGCGCTGCGCGTCGAACGGGCGGCTGGCGCGCTCGGGCTCGTCATTGCGCGTCGAGAGTGCCTTCATCGACCCGAATCCGCCAATGCTCATCGGAGTGACGGCGGCTTCGCTTCCCCCGGAGATCATCGCGTCTGCGTCGCCACGTTCGATGATGCGAAACGAATCGCCCACCGCATGGGCCGAAGCCGAGCACGCCGTGACCGTGGACGAATTGGGGCCGCGCGCGTTGTAGCGGATGGAAATATGGCCCGAGGCCAGATTGGCGATCGAACCCGGAATGAAAAATGGAGAAATGCGGCTGGGACCGCCCTGCATCAGCTTGGTGTGCTCGCGCTCCATCACGTCGAACCCGCCGATGCCCGTGCCGATGAAGACGCCGACGTTGTCGTGATTTTCTGGGGTGACTTCCAGGCCCGACATGCGCATCGCGGAATCGGCGGCGGCCAGCGCCAACTGAATGAACCGCCCGGTCTTTTTAAGTTCCTTTTTCTCCAAGTATTTCAACGGGTCAAAATTGCGGACTTCACCGGCGATCTGGCAATCGAATTCCGTGGCGTCAAAATGAGTGATCGGCCCGACGCCGGATTTCCCCTCGAGCAGGTGCGGCCACACTTCTTCTGTCCCGATCCCGAGACCGCAAACCAGGCCCACACCCGTTACGACTACCCGTCGGTTCAACGGAGCCATTCTCCCGCTCCTGAATGAAATTCGGAGGGCGGCGGACTACTTCTTTGCCGAGGCGTGCTTTTCGATGTAGTCGATCGCGTCTTTGACGGTGGCGATTTTTTCGGCATCCTCATCGGGAATTTCAATCCCGAAGGCTTCTTCGAACGCCATCACCAGTTCAACCGTATCGAGCGAATCCGCGCCCAAGTCGTCCACAAACGAAGCGGTCGGCGTCACTTCGCCCTCATCAACTCCCAACTGCTCGACGATGATCTGCTTGACGCGTTCTTCCGTGCTGGCCATTCTGTTATGCCTCCGCTCTATCTGGTTTGTGCTCAGGTTTGCCTGACTCGCTGCATACGCCCCTTAAGAATCCCGCCCATTCTATGCACGCACCGCGGTAAGGTCAACCGCGGCGCGCTATCCCATCCTCAACCCACCGTTGACGTCCAGGACGGCGCCGGTGATGTACGCGGCTTCGTCGCTGGCAAGAAAAACGATGGCCGCCGCAATTTCGGCGTCCGTTCCCATGCGGCCCAATGGAATTCGCGCGAGCAATTGCTGCTTCACGGCGTCCGAAAGCGGGTCGGTCATCGGTGAAACGATGAAGCCGGGCGCCACTGCATTCACTGTGATGCTGCGCGAGGCCACTTCGACCGCGAGCGCGCGCGTCAGGCCGATCAATCCGGCTTTGGCCGCCACATAATTGGCCTGGCCGGCGTTTCCGGTTTCGGCTACCACCGAAGTCACGTTGATAATTCGGCCCGAGCGTTGCCGGAGCATCACGCCCAAAGCTTGCTGCGCGCAGATGTAAGCGCCGGTGAGATTCGTGCGCAGCACGGCGTCCCAATCTTCCGGCTTCATGCGCACGGCCAAGCCATCGCGCGTGACGGCGGCGTTGTTCACCAGGATGTCCAGGCGGCCGAAGCGCTCGATGGCGCGTTTGAAGCCGGCCTTCACCTGCTCGGCGTCGGCGATATCCATCGGGATCGCGAGAGCTTCCGCGCCGGCGGCAGCGATTTCCGTCTCGAGGGCCGCCAGCTTTTCAGCATTGCGCGCGGCCAATGCCACGCGCGCTCCGGCGCGCGAGAGGGCCAGGGCCGTGGCGCGGCCGATGCCTTGCGAGGCGCCGGTGACTAGCGCGACTTTGCCGTTTAGATCGAACATGGGAGTCTTCGAACGCCTCCGAACTTGCTTACGGCTCCGATGTTTCGCCGCGAGCCTGCGCCAGCTTTTCGAGCGTCGATCCCAGGGTCTTTTCGTCTTCGACGTTCGAGCAGTGCACCGAGCGATCCATCTGGCGCAGCAGGCCGCTCAGCACGCGGCCCGGGCCAACTTCGACGAACGACGTGACGCCTTCTTCAATCAGCGCGCGAATCGATTGCTCCCATCGCACGGGGAGCGTCACTTGGCGGATGAGCGCCGCACGCGCCTCGTCGCCCGTGGTGATAATTTCGGCGTCCACGTTGGTGACCAGCGGAATCGCCAGCGGCCCGAATTTCGTCGCGCGCAGATCGCCTTCCAATCTTTCGGCCGCGGGCCGCATCAATTCGCTGTGGAAGGGAGCGGATACCGCCAACACGACCGCGCGTTTTGCGCCCGCTTGCGAAGCCAGCTCCACCGCGCGCTTCACCGCGGCGGCGTGCCCCGAAATCACCGTCTGAACGGGAGAATTCAAGTTTGCCGGCGCGGCCGTTTCATCCGCCGTCGATGACTTGCGGCAAATCTCCGCGACCTGCGCGGGCGAAAGGCCCATGATGGCGGCCATCGCACCCTGGCCTTCGGGCACGGCCTCTTGCATGTACTGGCCGCGCCGGCGCACCAGGCGCACCGCGTCAAAGAAATCGAGCGAGCCCGCCGTAACCAACGCGGAAAATTCGCCCAGGCTGTGCCCGGCCACGTAGTCCGGGCGAATGCCTTTCTCGGTCAGCAGGCGCGCCGCGGCCACCGACACGGTCAGGATCGCCGGCTGCGTGTTGACGGTTTTCTTCAACGCTTCCTCTGATCCTGCGAAGCAGATTTCAGAGAGCGATTCGCCCAGCGCGCGATCCGCTTCGGCGAACACGGCCGCCGCCGTGGGGAATTTTTCCGCAAGCTCCTTGCCCATCCCCGGATACTGGGCGGCTTGACCCGGAAACATGAATGCCAGCTTACCCATCTCGTTTCCTGCTTTCTTTCTTCGCAATGCGGCCCGTGCTTTGAACGGATTACACCCAGAGCCACCCGGGTCACGGAGTTCGAGGCTCTCGCGGCTTAGCGATCGCCCGCAGATCTCTTGCGGATCGATGATCCGCGGCTCCAGCTTAGGCGGTTGTGTCCACCACTTCGCGTCCCTTGTAGTAACCGCAATGCGGGCAGGCCTGATGCGGCTGCTTCATTTCGTGGCAATTGGGACATTCGGCGAGCGCCGGCGCCTTCAAATGGTCGTGCGCGCGCCTTTGATTCTTGCGCCGATGGGAATGACGGCGTTTCGGATTGGGCATACAAACTCCTTCGCGGGGCCCGTTCGGAACGAGGGCATTTTATGCCGTTCCCCGCTGGATGACTAATGCTTCTTCTGCCAGTTCTGCTTGAGTCTCCCGAGCACCGCTAGGCGGGGGTCGGCGGCATGTGCTTCGCAGCGGCATTCTTCAGCGTTCAGATTCGCTCCGCACTGCGGACACAGGCCGCGGCAATCGCTGCGGCAAATCACTTTCATAGGTAATGCCAGAAGCACCTGCTCGGCCAGCACGTCGGCCAGGAACAGTCCATCGCCTTCGAAAAAGCCGATTTCAGTGTCGTCGGTCTTCAGGCGCAGTTCTTCTTCGCGGCTGATTCCCGCCATCGGCCGGTAAGTCAAATCGAAGTCTCGGCTGATCTCCTCAACGACGGGCTCCAGACACCGTGCGCACACCATCTCCAGGCGCGTGCGCAGATCCCCGGCCAGGCGGATCTGACCATCGAGCAATTCGGCCGTGGCGCGCACTTCGAGCGGCTCGATCTGACGGAATTCGCCAGAGTGAAAGTCCAGCGTGCCGGGAGCATAGCTCTTGCGGAGCTGGACCTTGTGGAGAGCGAGTTCTTTGACGTCGATAAACATCGTGTTTCCTGCGTGCTTCGAAGCAATTCTCAATTATAGGGAGCGTCCGGGCCAAGTCAAGGAAGCCGCGAAGCACCGCAATGGGGTGGTTATCCCGGCGTTGAAGCGACACCCGGATGCTAGTACACAATTGGAGTCCAGATCGCAAGAACCGCCTGTGATAGGTATCGCAAGGGCGCGTATCGTCATCTGATTGGTAGCACGGACCTCTCAGAACGGATTTGGTGGGCGACATGGTGATCGTACCGTTGGCGATTCTAATGGCAGTGGGATTGGTTCTACTGCTGCGGCCCTGGCCGTTTTTTCTTCCGCGCGAGCAGTCTCAGGGCTCGAACGGCGAGGTGAACAACCGAAACATGGCCCGCGAATTCGGCAAGTGGGTTGAACGGCAGGCCCGTGCCCGCGGGCTCAGCGTTCGCGGCTTTGCCCGCGACGTGCCCATCGAATGTCCCAAATGCCACAAGGCTTCCAATTATTTCGTGTACCCCGATGAAGTGTGTGAGCGCTGCTGGCGCGCCACGCTGAAGCCGATTTCGCGGCCGCTCAAGGGCGACCGTCACTAAATCTGCCTGGCATTCGAGCGATTTCCCGGAATTAAGCCTCTCCCGTTGCGGCCGAAGGGTCGATCAGTTCGCTGTGCACGCGCAGCAGGAACTGATCCGTCATGCCGGCGATGTAATCGCACACTACGCGATGCGGCGCGCCGGCTTGCGCTTCGCGCGCGTAAAAGGGCGGCATGGTTTCGGGGTGGGCGAGGTAGTAGTTGAAAAGCTCGCGCAGCGCGCTGACGGAGCGATCGCGGTCTTCGATGATCGAAGGATGATCGTAAAGGTGTGTGCGCAGAAATTGCTTGAGCGCGGCGTTGCCGTCGGCGACGGCGGGGCTGAAGCCGGCGATGCGTCGCGGGAAGCGGCGAACATCGTCAACGCTGTTCACGCCGGCTGCATGGGCTTGATCGCGCGTGTGGTCGATTAAATCGGTCGCCAGAAGATTCAGCAGACGCTTCAGCGCTTCATTGAACTTTAATTGCGAGCGGCCGGCGGGATGTCTGCGCTCGATCTCGGCGAAACATTCCGCGAACAGCGGCACCTCCGCGCGCAGCGTCGCCTGATCGATCAGGCGCGCCTCGCGGCCGTCGTCCAGGTCCGCCGTGTTGTAAGCGATTTCATCCACGAAATCGATCAGTTGCGCTTCCAGCGGCGGGCGCAGATCCAGCAGATATTCGGCGAGGGCGGGGAATTGATTGGCATCGTAATCGTGCGAATGCTTCACGATGCCTTCGCGCACTTCAAACGTCAAATTCAATCCCGGAAAATCCAAGTAGCGCTGCTCGAACTTTTCGACGATGCGCAACGCATGCAGATTGTGATCGAAGCGCTCGCCGAATGTTTGCATCAGCGAATCGAGGGCGTGCTCGCCCGCGTGGCCGAACGGTGGATGCCCCAGATCGTGCGCCAGAGCCAAGGCTTCAGCCAGATCGGCGTTCAAGCCCAGCGCGCCGGCGATGGTGCGGGCAATCTGCGCCACTTCGAGCGTGTGCGTGAGCCGCGTGCGGAAATGGTCCGAGTAGCGCGTGGTGAAGACTTGTGTTTTCGCTTCGAGGCGGCGAAACGCGCGCGAATGGATCACGCGATCGCGGTCGCGCGCGTAATCGTTGCGGTAGGGGTGCGGCGGCTCGGCGTAACGTCGCCCGCGCGTCGCGCGAACGTCCATGGCATACGGCGCGCTCACAGCTTCGGGAGCGTGGAGGAGAGGCTTGCGCTCGGCCGTCATGACGCCATTCTACTATCTACTAAGCTGGTTGCGGCGGATGTGGTGGGACAAATGCGACGCGCAATTCGCGGGGCGAAAATGAGCTAGGACTTCGTATTCAGCAGTTCGAGCCGCTCATCGGCCTGATCGGCGGCGGGCGTGCCGGAATAATCGGTCTTGATCTGGTTGTAAAGTTTGGCGGCCTGCGCGGGATCGCTTTGGGCGTAGTGGTCGGCCAGACTCAGCAGGACCAGCGCCCTGGGCACCAGCTCCGAAGGTTTGTCTTCAAGCTGCTGGTACAGCGCGACGGCCTCCGGGCCGCGGCCATTCTTGTCGTAAATTTGCGCCAGCTGATAACGCGCCAGTGCCGAGAGGTCCACATCGGAACCGCTGGCCAGCGATTTCAGATTCTTCTCGGCTTGGTCGTTATTGCCGAGCACTTCAAGACAAAGCGCGTCGTAGAAGTGGGCGATCTGCCCGGGATGCGTGCGCGGATAGCGGGCCGCGACGTCGCTGAACTTGTGTTCCGCATCGCTATCGCGGTTCACCTCGCTCACGTATGTCAGCTCGCCCGGCGCGGCGGGCTCGGCGTCGGTGCGGATGGGTGCTTCGTAGATTTTCAAGGCGTCGCCCAGCGCCGCTTCCGCCTTCACCGTCTGGCGCTGCGTATAGAATCGCCAGCCAAAAATTCCCAGCGCCACCACCAGGATCGCGCCGCCAATCGTCCAGGCCGTGTTCTGGTGAGACACCACGGCCTCTGCGCCGTGCGCGATGCTCTCGCGGAATTCATTCCTCTTCAGTTCTTTGCGCGAAATACTATGCTGTGGCACGAACTACTCCTCGATCATCAGCTTCTGGCGGGTTCTAAGTGGAACTCGCATCCAGGTTTCCAGGCGTCATCGTATCACATCGAGGTCTAAGGCCGCGCACGGCTAGCCGCGCCCAGGAACCTGGCAGACACCCGGGTCCGTGCGCGGGCTAGCGGCACTAGACCCGGGAAAGCTCGACAGGCTGGTTAAACTGCGGTGACGTTCTCGGCCTGAAACCCTTTCGGCCCCTGGCGGACTTCAAACTCCACCATTTGCCCTTCGTTCAGAGTTTTGTAGCCGTCCATCTGTATCGCGGAGAAGTGCACGAAGACATCTTCACCCGACTGGCGTTGAATAAACCCATAACCTTTGGAAGCGTTGAACCACTTGACGACGCCTTGTTCTCTGGCCAACTTCCTGACTCCTTCCGATCATGAAATGTTGCCAACTTGACGGGATGTAACGCCTGTCGGTTGCACGACCCAATCCGCCTCGAGGGCGCCCCCAAGCGCGGCCCCGTACACCAGACGGGATTACAAAACCCCCCAATGCCGCGATACTCTCGCATAAAAGCCCAAAGTTTGGCAAGCGGATAGAGGAGCATTACCGGCGGAACTCGTAAACGAAAAGTGACAGGAAGGGAAGGTCGCCGGGTGTCGGATCGAGCGGCCGGCTAGGTCCCCGGCTTCGAAGGCGGGGCCGGAATGCGCTTGGCCATCACGATTTCCGCGCCGCCGGAATGTCCCTTGCGCACCTCAAATTCGTCCATGAACGTGCGCATCAGGAATATCCCGCGTCCGGAGGACTTTAGCAGGTTTTCGTCGGAGCGCGGATCGGGTACGTTGGCCACGTTGAAGCCTGTGCCTTGGTCCAAGACGCGGATCACCAATTTTTCGGGGCCGCGTTCGAACGTCAGATGGACTTTCTTGGCGCGCTCGTGGTTGTTGCCGTAGTTCACGGCGTTGATCACGCCTTCGCGCACCGCCATGCCGATCTTGTAGCGCTCGCCTTCGTCGAAACCCGCGGCTTCGGCGACGCGCAAGCAAATCTCTTCCGCCAGCGAAACGCTGTCCAGCAGCGTCTCGAGCGTCACTTCGATGTGTTGAAGTTCCGTGGGCATGGCAACCTCAGCGATCGGCTGCGGCGGTATGGGAACACAGCCAGCGCGTCGAGTCAACGGGAAGATGGCGAGAAGGCGCAGGCCGCCGAATTAGATTGCTATCCGGCGGAATGCGCCCATACTAAAATCAGCTATTGCCGGTAGACCAACTTCCAATCACGGCACCCGGAAACTCTATCTGCTCCAGCACCGTACGCGCACGCATTTCGTTCAGCCGAGGTGCATTCCCAGCCCCCCCACCGGCTCGACGACGGACAAGGAGCAACATGGTTAAAATATCCCTGAGGGGGAGCTGCAAAGCCGTACAGGTCACCCCAGCCAATGGCACTCCGGGCCGTGGCATCGTGCATATCGAACTTGACCACAGCATTCCGCTCAAACATGAGCGGTATGACATCCAGTTCTTCGTTCCTGAAGAGTTTGCCTCGCTGCTGAAGGTAGGTGCGAGCGTCGCCATCACGCTCGAACAATAGCACTCAGATTCAGATATTGTTCAGAAACTCACGAAATGGGGGCGTTTCTGCGCCGCCTAAGAAACTCGTGGACTAAACTTCCCACTGATGTGTTTCCCAGGGATCGAAGGTTCCAACGTGCCAGATGTGCCCTTCGGGATCGGCACACGTGAACGCCTTTCCGCCGTATTCTTTTGTTTCCAGATCCGCCACCATTCGCGCGCCGGCTGCCTTGGCTCTGGCGTAAAGCGCATCGATGTCCGATACGACGAGATACGGCGCTTGTGTTTCGGCTCCGCCAATTTCATCGGGCTGCTTCAGCAGGTTCGAGGCCGCTGTCCCATTGTCCACCGAGCCGATCATGATCATGCCATTGCCGAAAGTTAGTTCTGCATGCATCACGACGCCGTTCGGTCCGGCATAGACTGCCTGCTTCTCGAAGCCGAACGCCGCAACCAGCCATTCGATCATGGCCTTGGCATTCCGATAGCGGAGCCCCGGGATCACCGTCGATTTGCAATCCTTCGCGTAGGTTGTCATAGCGTCTCCAAATTCCGCGCGCACATGAAAACATATTTTGGGGGTTAGGGCTACTGCTTCGATTGCGTGTCGTGTTCCACTGTCGAAGACATCGGGGTCGCGTCGCCCGCCTTGCCGGCGTTCGGTCCGAATGCTTTGTGGATGGAATACAGTACGAGGGCCGCGAGCGCGCCGGACGGGGCCGCCAGCCAAACTGCTTCGCGCTCGACGATCATCGGCGCGAGCACGAAGAACGTCCATAGATTCGGAGTGTCCCCCGGCCCCCACTTCATGGCGTCGCCCCAACGCGCCAGCAGAAAAACCTCGAGCGGCGCCAAAGCCGCCCCGGCAACGGCCCACTGCCAGGCGCGGCGAAAATGCGCGGCGATGGCCAATCGGCGCAACAAAAACGCGCCCGCAATGGAATCGATGAATCCGAACACCAAGCTGAAGAAATAGACGGTAAGTAGATTGCTCGCGCCGCTGGTTCCCGCAATTGTCGAGCGGCCCGCCGCAGCGGCGTGCGCCCACACGGCGATCGCCAAAAAGAAGCAGCCGCAAATCCACGCGGCAAGGTAATAGGCAAGGCTTCCGCTGCGCGTCATATGCGCCGCTGCGTGTTCGGGAAATCCACCCAGACCTTGACGCCGCAGAAGTGCGAGCCTTCGGTGCAAATCGGCGAAGCGACTCCGGCGCGCAGCGCGCACGGCGGGCCGAGAAATCGCCCCAGCTGCGGCAGCGCCGCCTGCACTTGCGCAACCTCTTCCATTGAGGCTTGGTAGATTTCCTCTTGCGCGTTAAAGCACGTGCGCATCGTCCACTTGTGCAGCAAATGCAGCAGCGAGCCGGATTCGATCAAGCGAATCGCCGTAGCATTCGGCAGCAAATACAAAGCGAATTCGGGGGACACGCCGCGCGACATCAATTCATTCTTGGCCGTCCATGCATCGGTCATCGCGCGCTCATAAATTTCGCGCGCGCGCGGATTTGCGGCGATCAGCATGGGCACGATGTAGTCCGGTTCGTCTGTGTCCGCCAGCGCCAGCAACGGCCGCGACCCCGGCACCGTGCGGTGGCGCTGATCCTGGCTATCGGCGGTGTGGCTGATTTTCTTGGCGAAGGTAAAATTCGCGTGTTGCAACGCGCGCATCATCGGCGCGTGCACGCCCACGTTCAGCGTCTCCAGGCGATACGGATTGCGCGCGGGATTCAGCAGGCGATCGAGCGCCTCGCCGTCCGGGCACGCCGATTCGGTGAGGCCGAGCACGGCGCGGTACGCCGCGGCGACAACGTGCGGCGCCGCGGCGGAATAATCCACCAGTTTCGAGGTGCGTCCGCCGAGATCGGCGTCAAATTCGCGCGCAAACGCGCCATCGCTCGCGCCGGCCGCAGCCGAGCCCGCGCGCCACTCAGGCGGCGCTTCCATCGGCTCCGTCTCAAAGCGATCGAAAAATTGCGGATCCACTTCGCGCACGCGCGCGACCATTTCGCCAATCACATGGCGCGCTTCCGTCGGCGCATCGGAGGCTTCCACCATCCGCCACAGCCGATGCAACACGATTCCGGAAAGTGTGTGCACCATCGTGGTCGCAGCGGCCACGGGCAGGACGTAGCGCGCCACTTCGATTGCGCGCTTATCCGCCTGCCGCTCCACTTTATCGACGCGCTTCGGATGCGAGCTGGAAGTCACATGCCAAATGTCGGCCAGAATCGCTCGCGCGTCGCCCACTAGCTCGGCGCTCAGATCGCGATAGCTTTGCCAGGCGCGTTCCACCGCGCGCCGGTAAATTTCTTCTTCGGCCGCGCCGAAGCCGGGCCCGGAAGCCGGAAGGTAGGCCGACGCGTGATCCAGGCGAACGTAGCGCTGGCTTTGCTGTTCGGAATTGTAAAAAGGATGCGCGTGCAGAAACGACCACACGAATTGCCGGCTGACATTCTCGAGGCCAAATTCGAAATGCGCGTGCTGATAAACGGTGTGATGCCCGGCGAAAAACGTGGCCGCGCCGATCATCACTCGCTGCTTATCGGTGATTTCTTCCGCGCCAATCAGCCGCGGCGCATAGCACGTGCGCGCGGCCGCGACGGCGGAATCGTACGGATGGGCGAAGTAATTGCGCAGCGTGACCCGGGGTGTCGCCGCCTCAAACGTTACCGGCGCGACCGCTCGCCGCGTGGACTCGGTGGCCATAGCCTGTCCGGCATTCTACACCGGGCGAGCATCGCACGCCGAGCGCGCGCGCTTACTTCTTTCTGGCTTCGGCGGCTTTTACAGCTTCGGCGGCCTTCGCGTATTTGCGTTGGAAGCGCTCGACGCGTCCGGCCGTATCCAGCAGCTTCTGAGTGCCGGTGAAAAATGGATGGCAGCTCGAGCAAATTTCAACGCGCAGCAGATCGCCCTTGATCGTAGAGCGCGTTTTGAACGTCGCGGCGCACGCGCAGTGCACGGTCACTTCGTGGTAGTCGGGATGAATGCCGGGTTTCACTGGGTACACTCCTCGTTGCGGGCCGGTCTGCGCGGAGCGCATTGCTTCCGCGTCGCTAGGCCCGCGGACAACCATTGATTTTACGCGATTCCGGCGCACTTGCCAACCAGGTGCGCCGAACAATTAGATAGGTTCCCAGCGCCTTTGGATTCCGCTCCGTTCTACCTCCGGCAGGGACGGAGATTGCCTCCCGGGCCATAGTGGCCGGTTCATTGTGTCGATGGCAGCAGAAGCGTACGATGCACGCTGTGGGGGTTTAAATCGGGGGTGCCGGTTCATGCCCTCGTCCTCTGTGTGCGGCCCGGAACAAGTGTGTACTTGCGGCACACGCCGATATCCTTTGAAGAGATAGAAAAATGCCAGACGACGAGTGGATTAAAACGCTTGAAGACGGCAGAAAAGTGAAATTTGTCTATCAAGAACTGCCGGCAGACACGGCATTTATCACCGCGCAGATTGAACGGCATGAGGTTGTCTATTCGGTTGTATTGACGGACACAGACGGGCCGCTGAGTCGTGAAGATGTTGAAAGTCATTTCAAAGGCGAGCTATCGAAGAACTAGCGACACTCCATTGGGGATCATATTCGTGGAGCGACCGGCCCAAACCGCACCCCGGCCTGCCATTCTTGGCAACTGTGCGAAATGGAACGGTATGGCTTTCATTCTGATGCCACGATGAATGCATGGTTCATAACAAAAATAAGAAGAACAAGAAGGCACCCGGCGGCGTGGCTCGCGTCACCGTACCGAAGGAACTGAAGGAGTTGGCAAAGCCGCGCATGTCCCGTTCCGCAAGAATTGCTGAACGCAAGCACGACACCTCGCGAATCGTAGATCACCCTCGCATGACGCTGCCCGGTACCGTCGCCAAAATCATCCCATCGCCGCACCCGAGCCAGCCGGAAAAAGCCCAAATTGCTGTGGATGGGCCCGAACGCCGATTCAGCGAGCTTCGCATCGAAAACACATTGCTTGACGAAAATGGTGACGACGTCAGCCTCAAAAAAGGCGCCCGCGTTGAGGTTACCGTCACCTCCGAACCGTAGCTGCGACCTGCCCGCGTAAGCGAAAACCACTCACCCACCTTGCACGTAACAGCCGTCCTGGGATTCGGCCGCCTAAATTCACAGCTATCGCTTCGGCGTGCCCGGAGATTATTCCGCCAGCTCGGCGCACGCGCTCGACCCGTGATCAAGCGCGCGGACGCACGCGTCAGCAATCAATCGGATGGCGCGGCTCAATCTCGCGCGAGGCCCCGAAAATCAGCGCCCCGCCCCGCAAAAAAAGCACGGAAGAATCCGCTACCTGTGGTCTAATGCTGTCCCACCAAGGGAGCGTAGCGCGAGCGATCGAAGGATGGCAACCGTGACGCAACCACTCGGATCGGTTCCGGCACGGCATGTTGCCGCCGTCGTGGTTGGCAACGCGCTCGAGTTCTACGATTTCCTCACATACGCCTTCTTCGCCGTGTACATCGGCCGAGCCTTCTTTCCTTCCAACTCGCCGACGGCCAGCTTGCTGGCATCTCTCGCCACGTTTGGCGTTGGCTTTGTCACGCGGCCCATCGGCAGCGTGGTGATCGGCAGAATGGGCGATCGACTGGGGCGCAAGCCGGCGATGGTGCTCTCATTCACGCTGATGGGCGTCGCGATCGCCGGGCTCGCGCTGACGCCGCCGCACTCGATGATCGGCGTGGCCGCGCCGGTACTTGTCGTTTTGTTTCGGATGTTGCAGGGATTCGCGCTCGGCGGCGAGGTCGGGCCGACGAATGCATTCCTGCTGGAGGCGGCGCCGCTCCACCGGCGCGGGTTCTACCTCGCGTTCCAGACTTGGAGTCAGCACGTCTCGATGTTGCTTTCCGGCCTTGTGGGCTTCGCACTTGCAAGCACGCTCAACGAGAAGCAACTGCAAGATTTCGGTTGGCGCATCGCTTTTCTGGTCGGCGCGGCCATCGTGCCTTTTGGCCTGATGATGAGACGCAGTTTGCCGGAGACGTTCCACGCGCCTGAAGGCAAAAAACGCGAGCGCGTTTCGCTGCGCCCTTTCATTCCGGTGGCGCTGTTCGGCGTGATGATGCTCGCCAGCGGAACCATCGGCACGTATATCAGCGGCTACATGACCACCTACGCGATCGCCACGTTGCATATGCGTACCAACCTCGCGTTTGCCGCGACGATTGTCGTCGGCCTCTGCGGCGTTGTCTTCGGTCTTGTCGGCGGCGCGCTGTCCGATCGAGTCGGCCGGAAACCGGCGATGATTGTGCCCGGCGTGCTGTTGCTCGTCACGGTTGTTCCGGCGTTCACTGTGATCTCGCGCTATCGCACGATGGGCGCGCTGCTCGGTGCGACCGCGGTGTTGTCGAGTTTGTTGGTGCTTTGCTTGGCCCCAGTCCACGCGTGGCTTACCGAATCTTTGCCCGCGGCGATCCGCTCCAGCGGCGTCGCCGTGATTTACGCGGTTTCAATCGCCACGTTCGGTGGCACCACGCAATACGCCGTCACCTGGCTGATCCGCGCCACCGGCAATCCGCTGACGCCCGCATATTATTGGTCCGCCGCACTGATCGTCGGCATCATCGGCATGAACCTCGCGCGCGAATCCGCGCCATGCAAAGCCGCGCAGCCCGAAATTCTCGTCGTTCCGCTCCCGCTCCCCGACGAATCGACATGAACCCCGCTGTGAACAGTGCGCAGTAAGCGTCGTCTAAATGTTCAGCGAAAATAAATTGACTTCGCGCGCAATGCTGGATAACTTTCCGGTCAGATAGCGTGGACTCCGTGAGGTCCCTATGAAAAAGTGCGCTTTCTGCGCTGAAGAAATTCAGGATGACGCGATTCGCTGCCGTTTTTGCCAAGCGGACCTCGCCGCTGGCACGCCGGGCCCGGCGCAGCCGCCAGTTCAGGCCCCGCCGCCACCGGTGCGTTTGAGTTCCGCCGGCGTGCCCCTTCCGCCTGGTCACATCGCGAAAGCCGCATACGTCCCCAGCGCCGATGCGCAAACCAGCGGTATGGCGATTGGAAGTTTGGTTTGCGGACTTTTGTTTTTCATCTTTCCAGCGGCGGTCGCCGCTGTAGTTCTCGGGCACATTTCCCTCTCCCAGATTCGCAAAAACGCCGGGCGGCTCAAGGGTCGAGGTCTAGCTGACGCCGGACTTTTTCTCGGGTACCTCGGAATCGCGTTCATTCCAATTATCCTAATCATCGCCGCCATCGCGATCCCGAACCTGCTCCGAGCAAAAATGGCAGCCAATGAGGCGTCAGCCGTGGGATCTCTCCGCACGATCAACACCGCGTGCATCACTTATTCCATCACCTACGGCGGCTTCCCCCCGTCGCTCAACGCACTCGGCGGCGCGGGAAGCGGCAGTGCACCTTCCTCAGCGGCAGCCCAATTCATTGATCGTGTGCTGGAGTCCGGGAGGAAGAGCGGCTACAACTTCTCTTACTCGCCGGGAGCGCCAGACGACAAGGGAAACATCGACGCCTACACTGTCGTCGCGAATCCGGTCATTCCAGGCAACACGGGCGTCAGATACTTTTTCACGGACCAGACTGGCGTGATTCGCGCGGACGAGACGGCCCCGCCAAACGAGAATAGTCCGCCAATTACTTAACTTCAGCCCTGCCTAAAATTCGCAAAGTCGGCCAGTCTGCTCGTCGTGTCAACTCGCCTCGAATCTCCGTTACAATAATGGATTCACGCGAGTTCATGGAGGATCGTAATGTCGCGGAGTGCAGGCTCATTCGCTCAAGTTCGCGCGCTGGTGTTCGATCTGGATGGCACGCTGATCGATTCCAAACTCGATTTGGCGCTCGCTGTGAACGCGGCGCTGCGCGCGTCCGGCCGCGCGGAGCTGCCGCACGAGCGCATTTACGGCTACGTGGGCCAGGGCGCGATGCGCTTGGTTGAGCGCGCTGTGGGCGATGGCGCCACGCAGGAGGAAGTCACCACTGCGCACGAATTCTTTCTTGCCTATTATCGTGCGCACATGCTGGACAACACGGCGCTTTACCCCGGAGTGCGCGAGTGCCTTGCCGCGCTGGAAAGCCACCCGATGGCTGTGCTGACGAACAAGCCAGTGCGCTTCAGCCGCGAAATCCTGGAAGGTTTGGGCATCGCGCGCTATTTTCTGGAAATCCACGGTGGGAACAGTTTTGAGACGAAAAAGCCCGATCCTTTCGGCATGCTGGAGATCCTCAAAACATTTGGCGTCCCGCCCAACCAATCCATGGTGGTGGGCGATTCCGATATCGATGTTAAGACGGGGCGCAATGCCGGCGCGTGGGTCTGCGGAGTGACCTACGGATTCGGCGCCGAAACCTTGAAGGAATTTCCGCCCGACATTCTCTTGGATACTTTGGCCGATCTTCCCGCGTATCTCGATGGGCCCGCAGCAAACGCTCGTTAGTTCTCAGGTGTCGCACTTGGATTAAAACGCGGCGGCATTGCCCAGCGCCGGGAACGAAGGTTCATCCCACGCACGCCGGTGGTCAAACAGAAGAGGGGCCGGCTGCCATTCTGATAGGCTTTGGTATCGCGCTGCGGGCGGACTGTTGCCGGCGCCAGTGATCGCGCGCTTTCGATCGCGGGCCGCTCGCCAGGAAATCGCTCGGTCGGCTATCATAAATGTTCTGGAATTCGCCCAACTCGAATGACATCCGGTCCGCGTCCCGCGCGGTGCTTCGTTGCGCTGTGGTTCTGCTGCTCTGGCAGATGCAAAGCCCAGCGATTGGGCAAGAGTCACACCACGTACAAACAAAACCGAAGACCGGCGCCGCGCCTGCTGTGGTTGCGAAACCGCCAGCGGCGCCCGTTCCTTTTGCCGTCGGCGAAACGCTCGAGTACCAAGTCTTGTGGTCGCAATATCGCGTGCGCGCAGCGACGCTCGATTACTCAATTATCGAGAAGCGGGATTTTTACGGTCACGCGGCGTGGCATTTCCGTCTGATGGCGCACACCACCAACACCATGCGCACGGTCTATCCACTGGACGACCAATTTGATTCTTACACCGATGCCGCGCAGCTCGCCAGCCTGCAATATGAGATGTACATTCACGAACTGGCCGCGCGCGAAAGCCACCTCTTCCGCATCACGACCGGCGCGGAGCCTGCGCCTGCCAATGCAACCGCCGTGCGCGCTCTGCCGGGGACGCGCGACGCCGTCGGCATTATTTACGCCCTGCGCGCCGTCGATTGGCAGCACACGCCGGAGTTTCGCGCGCCCGTTTTTGAGGGGCGCAATATTTACGATGTTCACGCGCGGCTCGAAGCGGAGAACGATAGCGTGCTGGTTCCGGCTGGGCAGCTGGCGGCGTCGCGGATCGCGGTGGACATCTTCGAGAACGGCAAGCAGCGGCAGGATATCAGCTTTCACGTGTGGCTCGCCAAAGATGCCGCGCGCACGCCGCTGCTGATCGCGGCCAACGTGCCGATCGGGACCGCTCGGATTGAGCTGCTGAGCTTGCCCAAGCGTTGACGGACGTTTTGAATTTCGTGTTGAACTTCGCCGCCTATTGATTGGCGCGGGTTTCGGCTCCAGCGCGGCTAAGTCTTGCGGGCTGCCGCATCCGGCGTAGACCAATTCTCCGGCGGAAACGAGATGTGCCAGAACTCCGGCGCCGGCTGGAGGAACTCGAGGCCGACCTGAACTTTTCCGGCCGTCACTGGTCCGAGGTAGACCACGCGGCATTTTTCTTCTTGATCGGTGGTCCGATTCACCAGGCGCAGCGTCTGTCCTTCTTCCAGCGTGGCTGCGAGCGCGAGCAAAACGCCGTGCGCATTGAGGACCATGCTCGCTGTCGTCTCCTCGACCTCCCGGCCGTCCGGGCCCTGCCACTTCACAGTGACCGGAATACTCAGGATCACCCTCTGGCTTCGGCGCCGGCTGATTTTGGGATCGTTCGATAAGTTTAGCGTCGGCATCGGGCTACCCTAAGACTTCCGTGACAAAGCGGCAAGTCAACATGGCATTGGCTCCTTCAATCAGTAACCCGTCGTTGGGACAGGTTAGGCTTAGGAGCGCGGCGGGGGGTTCGGGGGGCGCAGCGCGAATTGTGCAACGTGAATCAGCAGAGAACGATTTTTTGCCGGTGACGCGTGACGCGGCGCGTGGCGTTGCGCGCATCCACGACCAATTGCGCCGATTCCACGATCGCGGCGTAGTCGTAGATTGAATGGTCGGTTGAAATGAGCACACAGTCGTAACTTCCCAGAACGCCTCCGTCTATCTTCACCGATCGCTTGCCCTCGAAATGGTAGTGCCGCAATTTAGGCAGCTCGGGGAAATACGGATCGTTATAATCCACCTTCGCGCCGCGCTCCCCGAGCAGCTCCAGGATTTTCAGGGAGGGCGATTCGCGCATGTCGTCCACGTCCTTCTTATACGCGATTCCCAGAAGCAGGATCCGCGCGCCCTTCAGCGGCTTGCTGCGGGTGTTCAGCGCTCCCGCTACGGCATCCACAACGTGATACGGCATCGCTGTGTTGATCTCGCCGGCCAATTCGATGAACCGCGTCGCAAAATCGTATTCCTTCGCCTTCCACGACAAGTAAAACGGATCCACGGGAATGCAATGCCCGCCCAGGCCAGGCCCCGGATAAAACGGCATAAAGCCAAACGGTTTCGTCGCCGCCGCGTCGATCACTTCCCACACGTCCATCCCCATCCGCTGACACAGCAATTTCAATTCGTTCACCAGCGCGATGTTCACGCACCGGAAAATATTCTCCAGCAGTTTGGCCATCTCCGCGGCGCGCGTCGAGCTGACGGCCACCACGCGAGCCACAATCTGTCCGTACAGCGCTTGCGCCGCACGAGCGCTTGCGGCATTGACTCCGCCCACCACTTTCGGGATTTGCGCCAATCCGTATTGCTTGTTGCCTGGATCTTCCCGTTCCGGCGAGTACGCCAGAAAGAAGTCCGACCCTTTTTCGTAGCCCGCGACATCTACAGGGCAGTGCAGCCCGGCTTCGGTCAAAATCGGCAGCACCAACTCCTCGGTAGTTCCCGGGTAAGTCGTCGATTCCAGCACGACCAATTGCCCTCGCGTCAGCGTTGCCGCAACCGCGCGCGCCGTTTGCTCGACGTATTGCAGATCCGGTTCACGCTTTTCATCCAGTGGCGTCGGCACGCAGATCAAGATGGCATCCATCCGGCCCAGCTCCGTGAAGTTCGATGTTGCGCCGAAGTGTCGCGAACGCACGTACTGCTGAATCTTTGCCGTCGGCACGTGACCGATATAGCTTTGTCCTCGATTGAGCGCGTCAACCTTCTTCTGGTCCAAATCGAAACCGGTCACGCGGTGCCCCACCTCGGCAAATCGCAGCCCCAGCGGGAGCCCCACGTATCCGCAGCCCACGATGCCAACGCGCAATTGCGCGCCTTTGAAGAACTCCGGCTTACGGTCTACGGCCATAGCAATGATTCCTTCCCCTGCAACGAACTCGCGAATATAGCGATTGTCCAGGAGCGCCTAAAGCGCGCAGTCAAACCTCGCCTGCTTGTTGGCCAGGATCCAGCGCCAGGATCAGGAAGTCGCGCTGCGTCGCTGGAAGCAGAGCAGGATCAAATCGGCTCGGCGCCGCACGCCAAATTTGCTGAGAAGATTGGACACGTGAAACTTCACGGTGCGCTCGGAAATATTCAGATGGTTCGCGATTTCTTTATTGGCCTGATTTTCGAGTAGCGCGTCCAAGACTTCTTGCTCGCGGCGGCTCAAATCGCTGTAACCCTCGGCTTTGATTCTTCGGCTCGCGGAGCCGCTCAGAACCGATTCCACAAATCCGGCAAGCACCGCACGCGGCACCCAGAATCCTCCGGTGTGTACTTGAGACACTGCATGCGCCAATTGGTCTCGCGCTTCGGCGTAGGTCAGCAGGCCCTTGGCGCCCAGGCGCAGCAAAGAGTGGGCCTCTTGTGTGCTGTATTTTTCAGCCACCACCAGCACGCGCGCCGCGGGATATTTTTCCAAAATATTTGCAAGCAGCGCGCCCATCGCCGGCCGCGCCATGTTGGCGTCTACGACGTAGACCGCCGCTCGCGGCATGCTCAGGCGCTTGAGGTCGGGGCCGAGCGTGGATTCAAGCGCTCTGGAAATCGGCCGAAACACGGGGGCCGCCAGCACGCGCTCGAACTCTGCGATCACCAGCGGATGCGGTGAGAGCAAGCACACCGCCACAGATCGCACGTGCGTTGCTTGGCTCATTATTTTGAGACTATACGAATCGCCGTGGCCGAGCAAGGAAACGCAGAGTCGTGTAGTGCCATTCTGGCAACGCGCTCGTTTCGACGATTCAGCCGCTGTTGCCCACTCGGACAATCAGATTATCGCGGCGCGCTTTTTCGCGCGGCTTTCCGGCAGAATCTCCGCATGGCTTCCGGACCTGCTTACCGGCGACGCTATCCCCGCCTGGATTTGCCGAAGGGAATGCTCGTTGCATGGCAAGCCGGCGCAAAAAGGACAGTCTCTCGCGTTTCGACGCTGGGCGTGGGCGGAATTTTCATCGCCACGGGGAATCCCCCGCCGGCCGGAGAAGCTCTGCGTTTGATCTTCGAGATTCCGTCGGGCGTGGTGCGCGCGCGCGGCGTCGTGCGCGTTTCGCAGCCCGGCCGAGGAATGGGAGTTGAGTTCACGGCGATGTCTTCCGGTGGGCGTGTGCGCCTAGATCAATTGGTGAGGCGCCTTCTGATTTAGGGCCGAGTGCGGCCGGCGTGCCCTGCTTGGCGTGACTTGCTAAAGCCGATCGAACCAACTTGGCGTCGCGACGCCCGTTCACTTTATTGCCTAGCCGCCCGCAGACGTAGTACTACTGAGGCGGCAAAAGCCCGGAACAAGGCTGCTCATTAACGGAAACCGGTTTCCCCCCACCCCGCCGAAATCGCACTCTCAGCGCTGCTCCTGTATTGAGATATCCTATCTTCCTCTAGCTTAGTCACTTATGGGCCTACTCCGTCCGGGGAGAATGCTATGGCCGGCGAATGTACTTCACCCGCTGGCATTCAAAGTGCACAAACATTACGCGGGGGAAGTTGTCTTTCATCGCTAAATTCTGACTGTAAGGGAAGGCGTAATTTCGCTCGCCTATGGCTGAAGCAGGGGTCGCCAGAAGTTTGTATTCACCGCGGGTCGAGCAGTTGCCGCCGGAACGCATTATTTTCGGCCGGTCGGCGGCTATGCTTGCCGTGCGGCAGAAGGTCGAGCGTATCGCCTCGACCAGCGTACCCGTCCTTCTCCAAGGCGAAAGCGGCACCGGCAAAGGAGTCCTGGCGCGCTACATTCACGTGCGTTCAGGCGACGCTTCTAGACCCTTTATCAAGGTAAATTGCGCGGCGATTCCCGGCACACTGCTTGAAAGCGAACTCTTCGGCTACGAGAAGGGCGCTTTCACCGGCGCGTATGCCACAAAGCCCGGCCGCGCGGAGCAAGCCGAAGGCGGAACTCTTTTTCTCGATGGCATCGACGAGATTGACCGCTCGCTGCAGGCCAAGCTTCTCCAGTTGCTGCAAGACGGCCAATTCTCACGTATTGGCGGACAAGAGGATCGGCGCGTGAATGTTCGCGTGCTGTGCGCGACGCATCGCCCGCTCGAGCGCGAAATCGAAGCGGGGCGCTTTCGCCAGGATCTCTTTTACCGCATCAACGTGGTGAATTTGCGGTTGCCGGTCTTAAGTGCGCGCCGCGACGACATTCTCGAACTGGCCCATTATTTCTTGGAGCTTCACCAGCTTCGTCACAATTCGCAGGTGCGCCCGTTCTCCAGCACGTTGCTGCAACTTTTTGCGAGACACCCTTGGCCCGGCAATATTCGCGAACTCGAAAACCTGGTCGAGCGCTACGTCATCCTCGATTCAGAAGACGCCGTGACTGCCGAGCTGTTGCACTGGGAGCAGACGCATTTGACTTCAGAGCTGCCGACCGATGGCCCGATTCATTTGAAGAAGATCACGCGCCAGGCGGTGCACGAGCTGGAAAAGAAGATCATTCTGCGCGTTCTTGAAGCCAGCCGATGGAATCGCAAGCGCGCTGCGGCGGAACTCAAGATCAGCTACCGCGCGCTTCTTTACAAGATCCGGCAAGCGGGCCTTCCGCCGAAGCGATCCATGCGGCGCAAGGCCGGAACAGTAGTGGACGCCGACTCCAACGGGACCGATGGCTCGCTGAACGACTGATTTCGACCTGTGGGCTTGTTCCAATTTTCCCTATAACTCTAACTGCATCATTAACTTGCCGCCAGTCCACGGTGTTTCCCCGTCAGGGAAAATGTTTGCCACATAATGTAATTGCGATGGAGCGAAGCAGTATCCGGTTCGGTCGCCACTTGCCGAGGCATGCATGCTCATAAGTGATTGAAAACAATGCGAATAAGTAGGTTCTAGCAACTCCCCAGATTCACAGTCGCAGGTGGTCACCGCCTTGCTCCTATTGTAGTTTGCCGTAGGCTGCTTGTGAAGCCCGCATAAGAGAAATGGATCAAACACAGATCGCCAGTTTCACTCTTCCACGGTCCGCCCCTCAGGGCTACGCCATCGGCGCGGCCAGCCCCGCCATGCGACTGATCGAGCGCACGATCGCCGACCTCGCTCCCACGAACATTCCTGTGCTTCTGGTTGGAGAGAGCGGCACGGGCAAGGAAATCGTGGCGCTTGAGCTGCACCGCCTCTCGCGGCGCGGCCATTTGGCATTCGTCAAATGCAGGTGTGGGACGCTGACGCAGCAGACTCTGCGTGCGTGCTTACAGGGCGGTACAGACGGGACGGACGGATCGCAATGCGGTACGCTTCTGCTTGACGAGCCAACCCAGCTCGACGCGGAGTCGTGGGCGTCGCTCCTCCACCTTTTGCCGGATGGTCAGGCTGCTGCTTTCGAACCCGAGTGCGGCGCGCGGTTGATATCTGCGACCAGCCGCAATATCGAAGACGAAGTACACGCCGGCCATTTTCCGAGGGAGTTGTACTATCGTCTGAACGGCGTGACCCTGCGGCTGCCGCCGCTGCGCTCTCGCAAGGAAGACATCGCGGGCCTGATGGATTTCTTCCTGAAAAAATACTCCGCGCTGTTCGATAAATCCACGCCCGAGCTCGATCCTGGCGCGTGGGATATTCTATCGCGGCATTCCTGGCCCGGAAACGTGCGGGAACTCGAGAACGTCGCGCGAAAAATCGTCGCGTTGGGCGATGGCCAGCTGGCGCTGGCTGATTTGGAAGCCGGTTTGAATGCGGTCGAGCCTGCGAAGGCGCCCACGGCGTTCGGCCGGACGTCCGGTCTCCGGCCCCTTAAGGAGGCGTCCCGCGAGGCTTCGCGTCACGCCGAAAGAGAGCTGATCGCGCGGGCTTTAGATCGCACGCATTGGAATCGGAAACGTACAGCGCGAGAGCTGCAGATCAGTTACAAAGCGCTGCTCTACAAACTGAAGCAACTAGGCCTAAGTGACCAAGAATCTGACTGAGTGAACTCGAGGAGAGATGCAATGAAGCCGTCGAACTATTTGACCAATGCATTCCGCGCGAGCCGGCGAAATTTCGGGACTTTGGGGCTGCTGCTTCTGTTGGCGGGCACGCCCCTTGCTGCGCAGAGTCCTGCGTCCGCGAATGCCCAACAGAATCCGCCGGCCTCCCCAGCCTCCGCTGCACCTCCGGCGGCGGCAGCCGATTCCAGCTATGTCATCGGTCCCGACGACGTCCTGGACATCAGCGTGTGGAAAGAGCCGGATCTTTCGAGATCGTTGCCGGTGCGACCCGACGGTAAGATCTCTCTGCCGCTGGTGAGCGACGTCCAAGCCGCAGGGAAGACGCCGTCCGAGCTCGCCGCGACGCTCACCACGTTGCTGAAGGCGTACGTAAACGATCCCCAGGTGACGGTAATCGTCACGCAAATCAATAGCCGCCGCGTGTACGTTGTTGGAGAAGTGGCTCGCCCGGGCGCATTTCCGCTTCTGCCGGACATGACTGTGTTGCAGGCGCTGGCATCCGCCGGCGGATTCACTCCGTTCGCGAACACCAAGAAAATCCACATCGTGCGAACCGTCAACGGCCATGAAACGCAATTTCCGTTTGATTATCACGAGGTGCTCAAGGGCAGCAAACCTGCGGAAAACATCCAGCTATTGGCGGGCGATGAGATCGTCGTCCCCTAAGAGGAGTTGATTCATGAGGCGCATTTCAGTCACCACATTTCTTCTCGTCGCCCTGCTGTGCGTGCCGGCCGCGCGGAGCCAATCGACATCGGGCCAAGGCGGAACGACCGCCACGCAGCCAGAGCAGCCAATTTCGGGAACCACCGCCTCTCCGTCTGGGAGCTCCAACGGAAGCGGAGCGGTGCCTGCCGGACGCTCCATATTTGGCGGCGGGGATTCGTCGCAGGAAGCGGATCAGACCGAGTCGCTGCCGCTTTCCGGCGCGGAAAAGTTGGTGGTCCCGGGTAGTCAGACCAATGATTTCTTCGACGCCAGCGTGTTGGCGTCAGTCTCGGGCTACAGTGACGTCACCAACGCCCAAGGACAGCAGGCCTTGGGTGTGAACGAAGTTATCGGAGGCCAGCTCTTATTCGATCGGACTTGGAAGGACAATCACTTTTCGTTGGCCTATACGGGCGGGGGCACCCTGTTCCAGCCAAGCGCGTTGTACCCGGCCGCGATGTACCAGACGCTATCTTTGGCTCAGTCGTTCGGTTGGAAGCGCTGGAACCTGCGTCTCATGGATCAAGCCTCGTATTCGCCCAACTCGTTATTCGGCGGAGCTGGGATTGGCGGTCCAGGCCTGCTGTCGGAGACGGGCCTGGGGTCATCGTTCAATCCCACGTACAGTTCTACGAACACGATTCTGACAAACCAGACCCGCATCTTGAACAACTCCGCCGTTGTGGAAATACAGTACGACCTGTCCCGGCGCTCCTCATTTACGGTCAATGGGTCGGCTGAGCTTCTCGATTATCTTAAAGGCGGTTACATCGATAGCCACGACTACGTTGGAGGCGCCGGCTACAACTACATGCTCAGCCCGAAGGACACGTTGGCCGTGACGTATACCCTAAGCCAGACGTATTATGTTGGTTCGCCGAAAAGCCTTGAAGTTCAACAAATCAATTTGGCGTATTCGCGAGAACTGACCGGCCGCCTGATGTTCCAAGTAGCGGGTGGACCCGAACTGATCGCGTTTCACGGCTACACCCCAAGCGTTGGGAATTCGCTAACCTGGGATGTGAATGTCGGTCTGCAGTACCGGTTGCGGCGCACATCTTTCGGCGTGTCGTACTCGCGTGGCGCCAACGCTGGATCAGGAGTCTACTTTGGATCGGATACACAGGACGTTACGGGGTCGGTGAGCCACCAGTTTTCACGAACCCTGGTGGGCGCGGTAAGTGTGGGTTACTCCCGGAATAGCAGTTTGGCGAGCGTACCCGGCGTTTCGAATCAGTACCAAAACTATTATGGTGGCGTAAGTTTGGGCCGCCAACTCGGTCAATACTCACACCTGAGTTTCAACTACGGAGTGTTTCAACAGCCCACAGGCGGGGTTTGCCCTGTAGCGAGCTGCGGCACCAGCCGGCTGTATCAATCGTTTGGCATTGCGCTCGATCTGCATATACATCGGGTCGGTTTCACCGAATAATTAGCAACCAACTGGTAGGATTCACGGCGCAACAGGTTTGCGGCATGCGGCCCCGTTGAGATTCGCGGTCGAGTCTCGAGACTCGCTTATGCGCCGCGAACTCAGCCGAACAAGTTGTATCGGAGTATGCACCAGAGCGTGAGGAAGCCGTCCTTCCACGTAATTTTCTTGCCTTCCGCGTAGGTCCGGCCGGAATACGAAATCGGAACCTCGTAGATACGCCACTTTCCCTTGGCAACTTTGGCTGTGACTTCCGGTTCGAATCCGAAGCGATCTGAGCGCAGCTCCATACTTTCGAGCACTTCCCGACGGAACACCTTGTAGCAAGTCTCCATGTCGGTCAGTTTGATGTTGGTCAGCACGTCCGAGAGCAGCGTCAGGAATTTGTTGCCGGCGTAGTGCCAGAAGTAGTGGACTCTCTGCGGTCCGCCGAGGAAGCGCGAGCCGTAGACGACGTCGGCGCGGCCATCAAGGATCGGGGCGAGCAGATTGCCGTACTCCTGCGGGTCGTACTCGAGATCGGCATCTTGCACGATTACGATGTCGCCGGTCGCGGCCTTGAACCCGCGGCGCAGCGCGGCTCCCTTGCCGCGGTTGCGATCCTGGAAGAGGAAACGAACGTTGGTGAGCGCTAGGCTCGCCGCTCCGTTTTGCACGGCGGCAGCCGATTGTCCCGCTGCTTGCTCGCGGCAGAGCGATTCGAGCAGTTGGCGTGTTCCGTCGGTCGAGCCATCGTCGATGACAAGAATTTCTTTCTCGATGCCGGTGGCTTGCACGCGAAGCAGCACTTGTTCCACAAAGGCGCGCTCGTTGTACACCGGAATCACGACGGACACGGTCATTGGAAATCGTATCTCCGTATCAAAACTGGTTCGCGCAGGCCCCGCGACACCCAGGCCGCGGCAAACGCAATATCATGCGAGAGCTTGCACGCGAACGCAAATTGTTTGCTCGACCGCTCCGACCGCGCGCGTCCTATGGAGTGCGTGCCTTCGCATCCTGTTCAGGGAGTCGATGGTCCCGCAGAGCCTGGCGAGACCGGATAACGGCGCATCAGGCCATTCCACCGAATCACGACGAGCTCTCCCACCATTCTCAGCCCATCGCCCACTACGTGCACTTTGGTGGCGGGATCGTGCGACCAGCGCACAGGAATCTCTGCAACTGTCCGTCCGTGATGCCGCGCCAGGTAAAGCAGTTCAGGGTCGAAACCAAACCGCTCGATTCGTTGCTGCTCGAAAAGTATCCGGGCGCGCTCGCGGCGAAAAGCCTTGAATCCGCATTGCGTATCGGCGAAACGTATACGTAAGATCCATCGAACCGCCCAGTTGAAGGATCTCCCCGCCAGCTCTCGAATGCCCGATTGGTGCGCTTCGATCAAACCGCGATCCAGCGCGCGCGAACCAATGGCCACATCGAATTTTTCGAGTGCTCTCAACAGTTTGTCCGCTTCCTCGATCGGCGCCGAAAGATCTGCGTCGGTGAAAAGCGCGAAGCGCCCGGTGGCCTCAAGCATTCCGTGGCGCACGCTATAGCCTTTTCCGCGATTGTTTCCGTTCGAAACCAGGCGCAGCCCTGCCAAGCGTCCTTGCCAGCGCTCGACCACCTGAGCGGTCGAATCGCGCGAGCCGTCATCGACCACCAGGATCTCTGCCGCGAGCGTGCGTGCGGCGAGATACTTCTCGATTTGCTCGAGAGTCCGCGGCAGGCGCTTCTCTTCGTTGTAGGCCGGAATGATGATGGAAACGTCGGGAGAGGCGGCGCCGGCTTGCATTGCGGCTTGCCGGTCATCTGAATCAAGAGGTGGGAGAAGCGTTGAAGTCCCGTTCCTCGGCTCAGGCGGTGCCAGGTTCATTGCGGATGATTTCGTAGCGTTCAATCACTGCGGCCACGCCAATCCGAGCGGCCCCATTCTCAGGTCGCCGGTCGACGCGCACCACTTTTCCCATGGCGCGGATGAATACTTCCGAACCTCGCGTGACCTCCGCGGGAAGCGTCAGCGTAATGTCCAGCTCGCTGCCGGAGTTCAAACCTTCTTCCACGGTGAAGTACACGCCGCGCGTCGAGATGTCTCGCGTCTTGCCATTGCGCGCAGAAGCTTCTTTTTCGATTGGTAACCGGATCATCACCGGCAGCGAAAGGTCGTATCGTCGAGCCGTGCGTCTCTCCGTCATCGGGCCCCCGAATTATCCCCGGCGCGCCGCAGGCGCACCACATCCTCCCGTAAGGGAGCACTTGCCATTCCAAAGGGCGCGTTCAACGCCAGAAACTTCATTGTCGGTCCCGGCGGCCCAAAACTTACCAACCATGACTGGCCCCGAGTTTTACGCCGATAACCAATTTAGAATGAACACAATATAGTGGCTTGTTTTCGCCCGTTTTTCGCCGGCGCAGGGACAACATCCAAGTACCGGTCCCCGGCTAGCTTGGCGCGGATTGTAGCTCCAAAAGTATGGTAAACGCTAGGCCCCAGTTGCGAAGCGAGTGCCCTGAATAGGCAACTGGTTGCACCTTGCCGGTCCGCGCCTATTCGACGTGTCCGGCGGGTACTACCGGGGTTTTCGGCTGTGCCGCGTCTACAGGGGCTGCGTGAGCGCCGCGGCTCGACCGCCCTGTATCCAGATTGAATTGGCGAATCTTGTAAAGCAACGCCTTGTAACTAATGCCGAGCATCTTCGCCGCATCCTTGCGGCACCAATGCGTTTTCTGCAGAGCGTCGGCGATGGCTTCCATCTCCGCCTCATCCTTCAATCCGCGTACCAGGGCTTTCAACCCCTGGGCACGCGCGGGCATCGCTTCGTCGCGCGGAGCGGTCCGCTGCTGTGTGGCGGACATCTCCAGCAATTCGCGCAGGCCGCCCTCGTTATCCTCAAGGATGACGTAGCGCTTCACGAAGTTTTCGAGTTCGCGCAAATTTCCCGGCCACGGATAGCGCACCGCCGCTTCCAATAGATACTCGGTGGGTGCAGGCGCTTCCTTTTGAAATTTCGCGCTGTACTTCTCCAGGAAATGCCGGAATAGCAGCGGAATTTCCGAAGTTCGCTCGCGAAGCGGCGGCACGTTGATCGAAAGCACGTTCAGCCGATAGTAAAGGTCCTCGCGCAGGCGGCCGGACTTCATCGCTTCTTGCACTTCCATGTTTGTCGCGGCCAGCACGCGGACGTCTACATCGATCAGATGGCGTCCGCCCAGGCGCGAATACTGATGGTCTTGCAAGACGTGCAACAGTTTCGCCTGCAGATGCGGGCTCATCTCGGCAATTTCGTCCAGGAAAATCGTTCCCTTGTTGGCTTGCTCGAACTTGCCGGGCTTTGACCGCACCGCTCCCGTGAACGCGCCTTGCTCGTATCCGAACAGCTCCGATTCCAGCAACTCGCCGGGCAGCGCCGCGCAATTCACTTTGACAAACGGCTGGCTGCGCCGGTTCGAGCGGAGATGAATCATCCGCGCGACCACTTCCTTGCCGACGCCGCTTTCGCCGCAGATAAACACCGGCACGTCCACCGGCGCGATTTGCAGCACCTGCTGGCGGATGCGGATCATTTGCGGGCTGGCGGCCAGAAACGAAATGTCCTCGGTCAGTTGATCGCAGTATTCGCTCAACGCCCTGTTTTCCGCTCGAAGTTCGCGCTTTTGGCGGCATTTCAGCATGGCCACGTCGAGTTCGGTTTTCTCGAAGGGTTTCGTCAGGTAATCCATCGCTCCCAGGCGAATGGCCTCAACGACTGTGCCCACCTCGTTCGAGCAGGAAAGCATGATGACGTTGAGCGTGCGGTCTACGGCCATGATTTGCTTCAGCGCCTCCAGGCCATTCATCTCCGGCATGAACACGTCGAGAATCACGAAATCGGGCTTCTGCCCGGACTTCACCGACTCCAGCGCTTCACCGCCGGAGCCGACTGTGTCAACGTCGTAGCCGTCCACCTCGAGCAGTGTTTGCAGGTATTTTCGGATGCTCGGTTCGTCGTCGACGACAAGAATCTTCTCTCGCTTGGCCATTTCGCTTTTTCCTCTCACTCTCTGAAACTTGATCCTAGGCGTTATCGAGCGGCAGCAAAAATGTGAATGTGCAGCCTCGGCGGGGTTCGCTATCCACCCAGATCTTCCCGCGATGCGCTTGAATCAGCCGTTTGGCTATCGCCAGGCCCAAGCCCATGCCGGATGAAGACCGGTCCACGCGCACGAAATCCTCGAAGATCTCCTGATGATGTTCGGCGGCGATGCCCGGACCGGTATCCGATACCGCGACGCGCACGCTGTTGGGCTGCTGATTCCGCTGGGAACGCCGCTCGGCGCTGGGAGCTTCCTCTGCCGCGCGCCGCTCCCAGAAATGCGGTTCGGCTCGCAGCGTGACGGTGCCGCCGGCCGGCGTGTGTTTCAGCGCGTTGTCCAGCAGATTCGCCACGCTTTGCTGCACCTTCTGATAGTCGAATGAAAACGTCGGCATTTCAGGCGCATAGAACGTATCCAGACGCACATTCTTGCGCGCGAACGCGTCGCGCCAGCGCGTTTCGATCTCCGTCAGGCAATCGCGCAAATCGTTTTCCCGCAGGTGCATTACCAGTTTGCCGCTTTCGAGCGCCGAATAGTTCAGGAACATCGACACAAGGCGCACCAATCGTTCGCAACTTTCCTTCGACTCCTGCATGATGTCTTGCTGTTTTCCGGTCAGTTTGCCCAAGGACCCCGAGAGCAGCAGGTCGTAGTATCCCTTGATCACAGCCAGCGGCGTCTTCAACTCGTGCGCCGCCGAAGCCAGAAACATCGTCTTCTGCCGATTCACTTCCTGCAGGCGGAGATACGCCGCAAGAAGATTCCGGTACGTGATCTCGCGCTCCTGCAGCAAATCGTGAACGGTGCGTTGCATAGCGCTGTCGCCGTCGGAAGGTTCCTGGGAAGAAGGGTCGGGTTCGAGGCGCACTACTAACCAATCCGGTTCCGGCAGCCACTGAATGCGCGCTTGCGCCTGCCCGTTGGGGCACTCCACGCGAAGATTTACTTCGTTTTCGCCGCTTTCCATTTGCTGGACGATCACCTTCGGATCCACGCGCAGCAGATGGGTGAACAGGTTCGTCTGATTCTCAGCTGCGACGCCGCGTGCCGCGAGATATTGCTTGGCGTGCAGGTTCGCGATGATCACCCGACCATCGCGCTCGGCGACCAGAATTGGCTGCTCGAGCAAATCCAGCAGGCTGCCCATCATGCCCAGCGGCAAGCTTTCCTTTGGCCGATTTTCGACAGCGCTGCCTTGCTTCACCTAAAATCCTCCCAAGAACATCCAACCACCGGGACGCCAGCGAGAATTCTCAAATAGTTGCGTCGTCTCTGCAGTTTGCTTTCGCGGGACCGGCTGGATGGTCGCAGAAGGGGTAGGTCGAGTCAATGGTAAATAAGTTCCACCTTGCACAATTGTAGTAATCTTGTGGAAATGTTTTCCTAATATTCTCCAGCAAGACACTTGCATCGCGTGCATCCAGAAAGAACATCGTATTTATTTTCAGTCAGTTACGAGATTGACCGATATTCGCCTTGCGTGGACTCAAAGATGCTAGTCTAGTTTAAGTACTAGAACCAGAGTACTAGCTGCCAGCGGAGCTTTGCCCGGACTAATTTCGAGTTTTCTGGACAGTATGCGCTTACCCCCTGCCGAGCGCCGGCGCTCTTCCCGAATACGCATCCAGATACCCGTCTTTGTCCGCGGTCTGGACAGTGCGGGCTCCTCTTTTCTTGATCTCACAAAGACGCTCGATATCAGCGCCACGGGCGCATTTATCGCTAGTCCCCGCGCGTTGAACTCCGGGCATTTGGTTTATCTCACCGTTCCGGCACCATCGTCATCCGTTACGGGCTCCATTCCGCCGGAAACGCCGCCAATTCAGGCGCGGGTCTGCCGCCAGCAACCGGCTGGTGACGTCCACTTGGTCGGATTGGAGTTCTTAACGCCGCTAGAATAAGTGCGCACCAGAACCCAAATAGCGCGAATGATTTAGCCAAGAGTGTGAAAGAAATTTCCAATCCACGCTACGACGCCGCCTGTCCGCCCGGCTCTGCCCGCCAATGCGATCTCTTTCTACTTGTAAACAAAGCAGTTAGACCAAACGTGCCGGTGAGGCGTACTTGATCTCCGGCGTTGGCAGCCGGCGTGCACCCCTATACAGGCTTCCCTCTGGAATCCCCCAACCCGCAGTGGGGGTGAGCTGGAAGTCTGGACGATCTTGATGCCCAGCCCCGCTGACCCATCCAACCTGCACCCGCAGGCCGACGACGGCTTTCTCCAGCTCTTGATGGAGACCCTCGAAAGCCTGGAAGATCCTGCGCGCGCACAATTTCTTCAGCGATTTTTCAGAACCATCGCGCAAGTCGAGCTGAGTGAATCGGTCAGTTCAGAATATTGGGAACGCATTCGCGCGCGCACGCTCGAACTGGGTGGCATCCCTGGAAGTCCGGTAGCGTTCAAGCGAGCCATCATGGACGTTCTGATTTCCTCAGAATCGCTGCGCATGCCGATTTTGATCGAATATAACGAGCTTAAGAAACTTCAAGTCAACGCCGCCACCGATCCGCTCACGGGTCTCTACAATCGCCGCCTTTTCGAGGAATATTTCGAGAAAGAACTAAACCGATCGACGCGTTACAGCCACCATCTTGGTTTGGTGGTTTTTGACATGCACGTCTTCAAGCAGATCAACGACCGCTACGGCCATCAGCGCGGTGATCAACTTCTGCGCGCCGCTGCCGATACGCTGCGCGGCTCTCTGCGAACCTCGGACTATGCGTTCCGCATTGGCGGGGATGAGTTTGCGCTTCTGCTGCCGCAAACCGATTCTGAGGCAGCCATGGCGCTGGGCCGCCGCCTTCGCGCGGCCTTTGCGGATCAGGTCGAGCCGATGCGCCTCGGAATCGCGGTTGGACTTGATTACGGAGTGGCTGTGTTTCCCGATGACGGCGCCCAACTGGAAGCGCTGCGCACCGTCGCCGACGAGCGCCTCTATCAGTGGAAGACGTATCGCGGGTCGGGCCGGCCCCCGGACCGGCCTTCGGAGATTCCTGCGCCGCCGCCGTTCCCGATACGCAACATCGCTGCCGCCCCTGCGCGGCCCCCAGCCGCGCCGCCGCAAGAATCGCAGTTGAGCGGCGACGACCGCCGCAAATCGGAGCGCGTGACGCTGTCTGGAACGAAGGCTTATGCGCAATTTGCCGTTTCCGCGGAACGCACCGCGCGTGTTGTGGACCTTAGTTCCGGCGGCGTGGCGTTGGAGATGGATCATCCGGACGAATTTGGCGCAACATTCAGCGCGGTCCTGCACGTGCCGATTCTTCCTCCGGTGCGAGTCAGCCTGCGCCGCGTCTATTTTCTCCCCGGCATTGGCACTACGGCGCGAATCGGTTGCGCGTTCGTCACTTAAAGTTAGACTTCGCTTGGAGAAGTTGGTGGTGTCTTAGATTGAAGTTCCTGGCCGGTAGCCGCTCCATGTGAATCAATAATTTGATAACACGCCTCAAATATAGCATCGCGAAATTTCGTGTTCGTAGCTGACCTGCTCCCCGTTTTTGGTCCAGTCATAAGTTAGCACTCTGGGGTTCCTGCACATCCGATTCGGCCCAGGCCGGGGCGATGGAGGCGACCGGCGTGGGGGGAGACGCCGGTCGCGCG
>Ga0187875_10000103_pt1 | contig 75192 bp, 72 predicted proteins | sample June2016WEW_17_1_2_FD_132978 | JGI IMG/M metagenome (GOLD analysis project Ga0187875, IMG submission 132978) | Peatland microbial communities from SPRUCE experiment site at the Marcell Experimental Forest, Minnesota, USA - June2016WEW_17_10 | ecosystem: Environmental > Terrestrial > Soil >... | reverse complement strand
GCAGAATTCCCTGCCATCCACGTGTGGCACCAACGACGTGCCGAATGCGAACAACGTATTGCGCGCGGAAGTCGCATCGTCGTAACGGATCAACGTCAGGACACTAGCGAACGTGCCTCGGCGGGTTCGTTGCGGAACCGTATGCCTGATTCCGCGGCGGACGCGACCGAACTGACGTCATGAGCACGGCTCTGGCTCCGAAGACTTGGGCGCAGTTGTTTTGTGCTTTCCGCGTGGTTTCGCCGGGGGTTTAATGGGCTTGTTGTATGTTTTCTTACAGCCGAGATGGGCGAAAAACGGCACCCGGGACGGGCAGAGCGCTTATTACCCAAGACAGGTGAGGCATCTCACACATTATGAAAACTCTCGTCGCTATTGTTGTCGCCGCACTCAGCCTCTGTCCCTTCGCCACACCGTCCTTTGCCGGCAGCGATGTTGACAGAAATCTCACGAAGCAAATTTCGGACATCCTGACGGAGTGCCAGAAGATCACACCCGGGATGACGCGTGCCGATCTCTTGAAGGTTTTCACTACAGAGGGCGGCCTTTCCTCCGCCACGCATCGCACGTTTGTTCACCGCCGTTGCCCATACATCAAGGTTGATGTGGAGTTTGCGATTTCCGGGCAGAAGCAGCCGGCGATTGAGGGGAGATCGACGGACACCATCATCAGAATTTCCAAGCCGTATTTGGACTGGAGTGTCATCGATTGAACATGACGCCTGGCAAATCGATCGAGCCAACGGCGAGTGTGCCTCAGTTTGCGAATGGCACTATCCATCCCGCCTCGCGGCTTTCCAGCACAGATGTATTGGCCTGCCTGCAGACAAACGCCATGTAGCCGTCAAATGATTCCAAGCCGATGTACTCCTCCTTCGGTCTGGCCAAGCCATGGACCGCCGCCACCGCCAACGCTCGTGCGGACAGCTCGGCGGGAGCCTCGCCCTCCCTGCGGTGGACAAGGCGGCGACGGCAGGGCGGAGGCGAAAGGGTTGCGTTGACGCGGGGGAGAGGTTGGTGTACAAAGGCGTGGGGAAGGTGGGGCGGTTCTGATGGCTTCTTCGAACATTCATTCTACCGCAATCGTTGATGCACACGCGCAGGTTGGTTCCGGCAGCGAGGTGGGGCCGTATTGTGTGGTCGGCCCAAACGTGAAGCTGGGCGAGGGGTGTCGGCTGCAGTCGCATGTGGTGGTGGATGGGCTGACGACGATTGGGCCGCGGTGTGAGTTTTTTCCGTTTGCGTGCATCGGGCTGAGGACTCAGGATTTGAAGTATCAGGGGGGGAAGTGCTATCTGGAAATCGGGTCGGACAACGTGTTTCGGGAACATGTGACGGTGCACACGGCGACGGGCGACGGGTTGTATACGCGGATCGGTTCGCATAACAATTTTCTGGCATACTCGCATGTGGCGCATGACTGCGTGGTGGGGAGTCATGTGGTGTTCAGCAACAACGGGACGTTGGCGGGACATGTTGTGGTGGAAGACTTTGCGATTGTGGGGGGGTTGGCGGCAGTCCATCAGTTTTGCCGGATTGGGAAAATGGCGATCATCGGGGGGTGCGCGAAGGTGGTGCAGGATATACCGCCGTATATGATCGGGGATGGGAACCCGGCGGAGACGCGGGGGGTGAACAAGGTGGGGTTGGAGCGCAACGGGGTGTCGGAGGAGGTGCATCGGAGCCTCCGGGAGGCGTTTAAGATAATGTGTCGAGCAGGGTTGACAGTTGGCAATGCATTGGATAGGATACAGTCGGAACTTCCGCCGAGCCCAGAGCTCGAACATTTTATCGACTTCTGTCGCAAGTCTGAACGCGGAATTGCCCGATAAGCAGAGCGAGTAATACCCATTCAATGGCGAAGTTGAATCGTAAGCCGATTCAAGATTTGGAGCGCATCGTCGAGTTCGATCTCGTGCGGGCCACCGAAGCGGCTACGTTGAACGCCGCGCAGTGGATGGGCAAGGGCGACAAGAATGCGGCGGACCAGGCGGCTTGCGACGCAATACGGGGGATGTTCGACCTGTTGCCATGTTGCGCGGAGGTGGTGATCGGCGAGGGGATCAAGGATGCAGCGCCGGGGGGTTTCTTGGGTGAGCATCTCGGGACGTGGGAGCCGGGATCGATCCCGTTGGACATTGCGGTCGATCCGTTGGACGGGACGACGAACATCTCGAAGGGGTTGCCCAACGTGATTTCGATGTTGGCGGTTCGCCCGAGGCGGTGCTGGCCACGGCGGCCTTGCGGTGCCTCGGTGGCGATAGGCAGGTAAAGATGTGGCCGCGTGACGAAGCCGAGCGACAGAAGTTGGAACAAGAGGGAGTGAAAGAGGAACTAAACCAGGTGTACTACGCGGAGGATCTGGCGCGGGGAAGCGGGATTGTATTCTGCGCCACGGGGATCAGCGACAGCCCGTTGCTGCCCGGCGTGCGCTTCATCGGGCACACTGCCACCACGCACTCGATCGTCATGCGCGCCAGGACACGGACGGTCCGCTACATCAAGTCGGTGCACGACCTGACAACAAAAACCATACGCTTGCGCTCGACGCGGGCAGAGCAAGAATTGTGAACGAGACAGAACAGCCGCAAACACAACCACAGCCTCCACCACAGCAACCAACCGAGAGCCTAGTCCGTGGCGTCCTGGAAGTTGGCGAGAAGGGGTTCGGGTTCCTCCGCAACCCCGCCCGCAGCTTCCAGATCAGCCCGAACGACATTTACGTGTCGCCGGACATCATCCGCAAGTTCAAGTTGCGGCCCGGCCTCGAAATCGAGGGGCGCGCCGTGCCGCCGAAGAAGGGCAGTCCGCAGTTGGCCGAGATTTTCAAGATGAACGGCCAACCGCCCGAGAAGTGGACCAGCCTGAAGAAATTTGACGATCTCACCAGCCTGAACCCGAATGAGCGGTTCTTCCTCGAAACGGTCGCCGACCGCTACACGACGCGCGTCGTGGATCTCATCGCGCCTGTCGGCAAAGGGACGCGTGGCCTCATTGTGGCCGCGCCGCGCACGGGCAAGACCACGTTGCTGCATCACATCGCCGATGCCGTGATCTCGAACCATCCGGATGTCCATACGATGGTGCTCCTGGTGGATGAGCGTCCGGAGGAAACGACGGATTTTCGGCGTTCCGTCAAGGGCGGCGAGGTCATCGCCTCGACCAACGACCAGACCATCGAAGAGCATGTCCGCACCGCCAAGATGGCCATCGAACGCGCCAAGCGCATGGTGGAATTCGGCCGGGACGTCTTCATCGTGTTGGACTCGATCACGCGCCTGGCGCGGGCGTTTAACAATTACATCGGCTCGACCGGTCGCACCATGACGGGTGGTCTCGACGCCCGCGCCATGGAACAACCGCGCCGCATCTTTGCGTCCGCGCGCAAAGCGGAGGAAGGCGGCTCGCTCACGATCATCGCCACGGCATTGGTCGAGACGGGCTCGCGGATGGATGAATTGATCTTCCAGGAGTTCAAGGGCACGGGCAACTCGGAGTTGGTGCTGGACCGCAAGATCGCCGAGCAACGCTACTGGCCGGCGGTGGACATCAACGCCTCCGGCACGCGGCGCGAGGAATTGCTGCTGGCGCCGAAGGATTTGGAGGCCATTACGCGGCTGCGTCGCGCCCTGAGTGGCGCGCCACCGATCGAAGCGCTCCAAAGACTCTTGACCGGTATGTCGAAATTCAAGACCAACAAGGAATTCCTCAAGGCGATGGCGGCAGGTTGATCAGCCCCGGTTGTCACGACGGGCACTCTGTGCGATAACTTCCCGGCATGGGGCGCGTTCAAGATTATCACGAGATCGCACAACGGCTGGAAGCTCTGCCGCGGCGTGACTGGCGGGTCGAGCAGGTGGGCCGCGTGTGGGGTTACCCGTTCTATCGCGTGCGGCGGCAAATCGATCGGCGGGCTCCCACGATTCTGCTCACGGCGGGAATCCACGGCGAGGAACCGGGCGGTGTCGAAGGCGCGCTTTGCTGGTTGGAGGGCGGCGAGTGGGCGAAGTGGCGCGTGAACTGGTTCGTCCTGCCATGCATCAATCCCTACGGGTGGGAGCGGAACCAGCGCCGCAACGCGCAGGGCCGCGACATCAATCGCCAGTTTCGCAATCCCGCCGCTTGTCCGGAAGCGCGGCTGGTGACACGACTGGTGGACGGCCGTCGTTTTCATTTCCTCTTCGACCACCATGAGGATGTGGATTCTCCCGGATATTATCTGTACGAACTTCGCGCAGGACCGCCGTTCGTGGGCGAGCGGATTATCGCGGCGGTCAGCAAGGTGATTCCCATCAATGGCGACAAGGTGATCGATGGCACCCGCGCCACGGGCCTGGGGCTGATCCGCCGAGAAGCCAACGTATCCCGCCTGAGACAACGCCGTCGCTGGCCGATGGCGTATCATTTGTTCCTCAACGGCTGCCGGCACATTCTGGGCAGTGAAACTCCCGTGCATCTTCCACTCCCACAACGCGCCCGGGCGCACAATGTGGCGCTGCGAACGGCATTGTCCGCGCTGTGCGATCGTCGATAGCCCGAGGCATTTTCCTTGTTCGGTCCCGCGCGAGCGTGCTACCGTCGTTCCATGCGCCGATTGATTGCTCTCGTATTTCTTGCGGCCCTTTTGGCTGCGCCCTCGGGTGTCCGTGCTCAGATCTCCGTGCAGGTGAAGATGGACCGCGACACGCTCATCGTGTTTGAATCCATTCCCGCCGTCGTTACCATCCGCAATTTCTCCGGCCGCACCATCGAGCTTGCCAACCAGGGCGAGACTCATTGGCTGAACTTTCTCATCACGGACGAGGCCGGCGCGACCCTGTCTCCCGTGGGCGATACTTTCGCGACGGAACCGGTCCGGATCGAACCCGGCCGCACGCAGAGCATTTCAGTGAATCTCTTGCCTCATTTCGATCTGCGGCAACGGGGCGTTTTCACGGCGCGCGCTGCGGTCGAAGCGGACGGGATCCATGTGGTATCAGCGCCGGTCAACTTCACCATCATCAACGGCCGCGAGATCTGGCGGCAAACGGTTGGGCTGCCGGTGGCGGAGGGTGAAACCAACCAACAATACCGCACGTATTCCTTGCTGCTGCGGCGAAGCTCGTACGACGAGGTGCTCTATGCGGGGGTGCAGGATGAGCCGCATGATCTGGTGTATGGCATGATTCCACTGGGAAATTTTATCGCCTTGGGAAATCCGACCGCCAAGGTGGACGGCAGCGGTCACCTGCATGTGTTGTACCGCAGCGGACCGCGCTCAATCAGCTATGACGAAATCGATCCCGACGCGAACATCGTGAAACGCCTGATCTACTCGGACGTCATGTCGACGCCGCAACTCGTGGCCCAGGATGACGGCGTGGTGACGGTGCAGGGCGGAGAGCAGGTGTATCCGCGGCTGGAGCGGGTGATGACGGATCAGGATCTCCAACCGGCGCCACCGGTGATCACGAAGCCCCAAAAGCGCAAACACTGGTGGTGGCCATTCGGCCCGAAGAATACTCCACCGGCAAGCACCAACAGTGTGGCGACCGCGACGACCAACGCCCCCGCCACGAATGTTGAGCCGCACAGTTGATCATCGGCGGCGGGGACGAAAGTCAGCTCAAGCGGCGGCCCGCGCTTGCGGACAAATCTCCAGCGCTTGAATGGCACGCTCGTCGTTGGTGGTTTTGAACACCGCGATTGACTGGTCGCCCGCCAACCGTGAGGCATAGGAGTAAAGAATCTCGACGCCGGACAGTCCGAGATGCGCGCCGATGATTGCCGCCGACCCAAGCTCGTGCGACGCGCCGACCAGCACAACCGAATTTGCCTTGCAGGAAAAGCCCGCACGTTGGAGCGCATCTTTCGCGGTCAACGCGTCGTCCGTGACCAGAAGAATCACCAGATCATCACGTTCCGTGTAGGTGCAGTAAGCCAGGACGCTCAGACCGCAGGCGGCCAGGATCGACAACACCTCCTGTGTCGCCGCAGGACTGTTACCGACACGTACTGCGATCTCGACCTCTTTGCGTGCCTTCGCCACAGGTTCCCTCTCGCGCTTGCGGTAGTGTACGCCGATTTGAGTGGGACGCAAACAAAATGCTTTGCACCGCAACTGGTTACAAGCGCAAGCCTGCCGGCCTTGACTTACCTACCCTGTGCGTTTGCAGCCGAATAGGCCTCGACGGGAAGACACGTGCACACGACGTGACGGTCCCCATAAACATTGTCAACACGGCCGACGGCAGGCCAGAACTTGTGCTCACGCAACCACGGCGCTGGGAAGGCGGCTTGCTCGCGACTGTAGGGCCGATCCCACTGGTCAACGGTGACGGCTAGCGCGGTATGGGGCGCGTTCTTCAACGGATTATTGGATTTGTCCATCCGGCCGGATTCGATGGCCTTGATTTCTGAATGAATGGCGATCATCGCATCGCAGAACCGGTCGAGTTCGGCCTTCGACTCACTTTCGGTCGGTTCAATCATGAGCGCGCCCGGCACGGGCCACGACATCGTCGGCGCGTGGAAGCCGTAATCCATGAGACGCTTGGCGATATCCTCGATCTCGACGCCCGTGACAGCCTTGAATTGCCGGCAATCGACGATGCACTCGTGTGCGACAAGACCGCCGTGGCCCTTGTAGAGCGTCGGGAAGCAAGGCGCGAGTCGGTGGGCCACGTAGTTGGCGTTGAGGATGGCCATCTTGCTGGCATATGCCAGGCCGTCCGCGCCCATCAGTTTGATGTACATCCACGGGATGACCAAAATGCTGGCGCTGCCCCACGGCGAGGCGGACACGGGGCCAATTCCTTTCGAGGCGCCAATCGGAGTCAGAGGATGCTTCGGCAGAAACTCAGCCAGATGCGGAGCGACCGCAATCGGTCCCATGCCAGGACCACCTCCACCGTGCGGTATACAGAAAGTCTTGTGCAGATTCAGGTGGCAAACGTCCGCCCCCATGTCTCCTGGCCGGCATAATCCGACCTGCGCATTCATGTTGGCGCCATCCATGTAGACCTGACCGCCGTTCTCATGAACGATCTGGCAAATGTCGTGAATGGTTTCCTCGAAAACACCGTGAGTGGATGGGTACGTCACCATCAACGCGGCGAGATCGTCACGGTGCTGCCGTGCCTTTGCGCGAAGATCCGCGATGTCGATGTCGCCCTCGTCTTCGCAGGCGACGGGAACAACGCGGAACCCGGCCATCCCGGCGCTGGCCGGGTTGGTCCCGTGCGCGGAGACCGGAATGAGACAAACGTCGCGTTGACCCTGTCCGCGTTGCTGGTGATACTTCCGGATGACCAGCAGGCCTGCGTACTCGCCCTGTGAACCGGCGTTGGGTTGCAGAGAAACTGCGTGGAGTCCGGTGATCTCCGCAAGCCAGGTTTGCAGGTCTTGAAAAAGAATTTGATATCCCTCGGTCTGCTCCAGCAGCGCGAAGGGATGCAGTGTGTTCACCTCAGGCCAAGTCACGGGCACCATTTCGGTCGTTGCGTTCAATTTCATCGTGCACGATCCGAGAGGAATCATGGACGTGGCAAGTGACAGGTCCCTGGCTTCGAGTTGTTTGATGTACCGCAACATTTCGTGCTCGGTATGATGCCGATTGAACACGGGATGCGTCAGAAATGGCGTTGCACGAGTGAACGCGCCGAATCCTGGCACGGAGGCTTTCTCGACGTGCTGCCCGATCATCTGGCGCAAATCCTCCGCGGTTGTTGTCTCGTCGACTGACATCCCCCATGATCCGTCGGAATACTCACGAACATTCACACCCTTCGGCCTCGGTGCCCTGCGAAACCGCAACGTGTCGAAGAACGGTCCATTCGGTGGTTCACCGAGCACGTCGGCCAGGGTTGCGGCCAGCGCGTGGATCCGTTTGGCGATTCGCCTCAATCCCTCGGGCCCATGATAAACCGCGTACATCGACGACATGATCGCCAGCAAGACTTGCGCGGTGCAAATGTTACTGGTCGCCTTGTCCCGTCGGATATGTTGCTCCCGCGTCTGAAGGGCAAGCCGCAACGCCGGCCGTCCCTGGGCATCCTTCGAGACGCCGGCCAACCGGCCGGGCATGTGCCGCTTGAACGCATCGCGCGTGGCGAAGAACGCGGCATGCGGCCCGCCGTATCCCATCGGCACGCCGAACCGTTGCGCGCTGCCCACGGCCACGTCCGCGCCGAACTCGCCGGGCGGCTTCAAGAGCGTGAGAGCGAGCAGGTCAGTCGCCACGACCGCCAACGCCTTATGCTTGTGGACCTCGCCAATGAACGGCCCGTAATCCAGAATTACACCGTCCGTTGCCGGATATTGGAGCAACACGCCGAAGACCTTTTCGTTCAGCGCGAATTTGGCGTGATCGCCAACAACGACGTTAATCCCTACCGGTTCCGCGCGCGTCTGGACTACCGCGATGGTCTGCGGATGACAAGTCTCGGAAACGAAGAAAGTATTTCGGCCTTCGCTCCCCTGCAGCCCATGACACATGGTCATCGCTTCCGCGGCGGCCGTCGCTTCATCCAGCAGAGACGCGTTGGCGATCTCCAAACCCGTCAGGTCGGACACCATGGTCTGAAAATTCAACAGCGCTTCGAGCCGGCCCTGGGAAATCTCTGCTTGATACGGTGTATACGGCGTATACCAGCCAGGGTTCTCCAGAACATTCCGTTGGATGACGGGCGGCGTGATACAGTCGTAATAGCCCATGCCGATGAACGAGCGGCACAGTTTGTTCTTCGAGACGATCGCCTTCAATTCGGCGAGCACCTCGTACTCGCTGCCCGCCGGCGGGAGTGAGAGTGGTTTGGCCAACCGAATCTGCGGCGGTATCGCCGCGTCAATCATGGCGTCGAGCGCGGGAAACCCGAGAACGCGCAGCATCTCGTGAACTTCTTCCGGACTACTGCCGATATGTCGGTCGGCGAACCGATCTGCCTCTTGCATGGTCAGGCGCCGATGTGGTGGGCGTAATCCTCGGGGCTGAGCAGGTCGTTCAGTTCGCCCGGATCGGTGATCGTGATGGTAAACATCCACCCCTTTCCGTAGGGATCCTGATTGAGCAACTCCGGCGCGCTGGCGAGTTCTTCGTTCACCGCAGCAACGTCACCCGACACGGGCGCATAGATGTCACTGGCCGCTTTCACGCTTTCGACGACGGCGCATTCCTTGCCGGCCTCGACGCGCGCGCCCACCGAGGGAAGCTCCACGTAAACAACATCGGTCAATTCATCCTGGGCATGGTCGGTGATACCCACGACGGCCGTATGGCCATCGATACGCACCCATTCATGCGACTTCGTGTACCTCAGATTCTTCGGAACGTTCATTGGCCTCGTTTCAGGATTGGTTTCTTTTCGATCGTGGCAGGAAATCTCCGACTGCGAATCTCGATCTCGATGGGCACGCCCGTCTTTGCCGCGGTTGCCTCAACATACCCCATGCCGATGCCTATGCCGAGCGTCGGCGATTGCGTGCCGCTGGTGACCCGACCAACCTCCCGACCATCTGCCACAATGGCGTAGTGTGGCCGCGGAGGGGGCGATTTCCCCGTCATTTTGAAGGCAACCAGTTTGCGGCGGACGCCGTGCTCTTTCTGCTCAACCAAGACATCGCGTCCGACGAACAATTTCTTCTCAAAGGCGACAAATGTCCCAAGGCCGGCCTCGATTGGTGACGTCTCCTCCGTAATGTCGTTCCCATGAAGCGGATAACACATCTCCAGTCGCAATGTGTCGCGCGCACCCAGTCCGCACGGCTTGATTCCAAACGGCTCTCCCTGACCGAGCAACCTGCGCCAGAGATGAGGCGCGTCCGTCGCTTCGCAAAAGAGTTCGAACCCGTCCTCACCCGTATAGCCCGTTCTCCCCACCCAGCATTCTTTGCCGAAGACTTCCTGTCGCTGAATCTGAAAGTGGGGGAGCGTCGCGGAAAATTCAAAGAACTTGCTCGCCGCCGGACCTTGAAGAGCGAGGCCCGCAAAGCGATCGCTCAGGTTCTCGATCACCGCGGACACCGTGGCGTGGGTGTTCATCCACACAAAATCATTCTCGATGTTGCCGGCATTCACAATCACGAGGTAGACGCTGGGCTCAAGCCGGTACATAATCAGATCGTCGATGATGCCGCCTTGTTGGTTGCACATCAATGTATATTGAGCCTGGCCAACGGCGATGTTGCTGACGTCGTTCGTAAACAGGTCGTTCAATGCGCGCTCCGCATTTGGCCCGGCGACGAGAAACTCGCCCATGTGCGAGATGTCGAACAGCCCGACCCGCTCCCGGACAGCCGCGTGTTCCTCCAGTATCCCCGAGTATTGCACCGGCATCTCCCAACCGCCGAACGGCACCATTTTCGCACCGCATTCGAGGTGGGCCGCGTAGAGCGGCGTGCGCCGGAGTAATTCGGTGTCGTTCATCGCGCGGCTACGTTAACGAGGGGGTGAAACCGTGTCAATTTAGGAATAACGCTTGGCATCCTTTGGAGAAAGTCGCGCGCGGACGCAACCCAGCCCGTTGGTTTTTTGGTTGAGTCTACGAATTGAACTGACTACCGTACCGCCCATGAGTGAGAAGATTCCTGTGGACGCGGTCGTCGTGGAGAAGACATTTGTGGGAAAGGTGAGTTTTCCCGCGCACGTGCCCGAGCAGTTCTTCGACCTGTTCAGGTTTCCCGAGGATATGTACGAGAACATCGAAAAGATGGGGCTGAATCAGCGTACCGTGAAATTTCTACTCGCGGCGTTGAATGGCAAGCGGGGGCTCAAGGCACGGATTGATCTCCAGGACATTGCCATCAAGACGGCCATGCAGTATTCGGAGATGGATACGATCATCCGCGATCTGATCGACAAGAATTACGCCAGTCTGGGCGAGCAGCTCGACCTGTATCGTTTCTGGGTCGTACTACTGCACGTCAAGGGCGTTCGTTTCGAACCGGCGCGCGACTGAAAGCGGTATTCGACGTGAACGAAGACCCCACGCCCCCGCCCACATCCCCGGAGGGCTACAGCCGTGGCACAACTTCCAATGGTGGCCTCGGCAAAGCTCATCGACTGTTCAGCTTTGAATTACCGAAGCTGCTAGATGAGCTCAACGAGGTGCTCGCGGTGTAGGAGTGCTTCGAAATGGCTGATCCCCTCTTTTACGAATTTCATCTAAGTGAGGTTCTTGGGAAGCGGCTACAGCAAGCGTACGGCGAAATCAACGGCTTGAACGAAGATTATCTCCTGAACGCTTCTGAAACGGATTTAGTGGCAAGTCTTGTGTCTAGGTACACGGTGGATGCACCCCGCCTTGGCGACCCTTTTATCGCGGCGTCGGGAGAGACTGACATTGATGTTAGTCGTGACATGCGGTATATGGCTGGCGCTGATTTCTTGGGCGGTAACCGTCCCGCATATGCCAAAGGGACAAGTGTGGAGATACACCTCCCCTACACAGGCTACAAATACATGTTCCGGTGCTGCCCTTCAACACAGATCTCACCCGGGACACGGGCCGAGATACGCGATGACCATCTCGCATTCATTTTTGCGACACCTGGCGAGGTGGATACCGACCAGATTAAACGAAGTATTGAGAAAGCGATCGCGTACGTTCGCTCCATGGTTCAATACGTCTCGGCTGATTGCGCGAAATGGAACGGCGGCCTTGAGACCCAGATTCAGCGAGCGGTCACCGGCCGAAAGGACCGTCTGCTTAAGAGCCGCCAGGCGGTGGCCGGTATCGGCCTGCCGATGAAGCGACGTGAAGAGGGTGCAAAAACGTATGCGATTCCCACTGTTCGACGTAAGCCTCAAATCCAAATGCCGGTCGTGAAGGATAAAGCCTTCGTACCTGAACCGGCGCTGGCACAGGAGCAGTACGAGCATATTCTCTCCGTGATTAAGTCATGGGCTGTTTCCGTCGAGCGCAGTCCCGAAGCTTTCAGGCAGATGGGCGAAGAAGATCTCCGCTGGCAGATTCTCGTCATGCTCAACAGTCATTACGAAGGCCGGGTGACTGGTGAGACCTTCAACTGCCAAGGGAAGACTGATATTTTGATTCGCGAGGGCGAGCGAAACGTTTTTATCGCGGAGTGCAAGATTTGGAGTGGTGAAGCTGATTTTCTGAAGGCAATCGATCAAGTTCTGTGTTACCTGCATTGGCGCGACACGAAAGCCGCTCTAATTGTGTTCAATCGCAACAAGTCCTTTTCCGACGTGCTCGCGCAAGTCGAAACAATTGTGAAGAAGCATCCCTGCTGCAAGAAATTGTTGACGAACGTTGGCGAGACCGAATGGCGATTTCTGTTCGGAAACAAAGACGATCCGAACCGAGAACTCCAGCTTGCTGTGCTTCTTTTCGATGTTCCCAATAGCCGAGCGACTGGCTCTTGACTGGAGTGCGGTATTCGGCGCGGAGAGCCTCGATGTGGCGCCTCTGGCAAGCATTTCGCCTGAAACAACGGCTTCCCGAGAATGATACACTACCCTGACTGCACCGGGTTTGCCTTCCCGAATGGTTACTGGTATCATTCACCCAGTTGCCATGAGTGATACGTCCCATATGCCGTTGACCCGGTTCAATTCGATTGAGGAGTGTCTCGAGGACATTCGTCAGGGGCAAATCATCGTCGTGACCGACGACGAGGACCGCGAGAACGAAGGCGATCTCATCATGGCCGCCGAGAAGGTCACCCCAGAAGCGGTCAATTTCATGACGAAACATGGACGGGGCTTGATCTGTGTCCCCACGACGGAATCACGCCTCAAAGTGCTCGGCATCGGTCGCATGGTGGCGGAGAACCGCGAAAGTTTTAAGACCGATTTCATGGTCAGTGTCGACGCGCGCGACGGCGTCACCACGGGCATCAGCGCCCAAGACCGCGCCCGCAGCATCCGCGTGTTGGCCGATCCAAATGCCACACCCGAACAACTTGTATCGCCCGGCCATATCTTCCCACTCCAGGCACGTGAAGGCGGGGTGCTGCGCCGGGCCGGCCACACTGAGGCGTCGGTGGACTTGGTGAAAATGGCCGGGCTGTTTCCGGTGGCCGTGCTCTGCGAAATCCTGAACGAAGACGGCACGATGGCGCGCTTGCCCGACCTGATGAAGTTCAAGGAAGAGTTTGGCCTGAAGATGTGCACGATTCGCGACTTCATTCAGTATCGGCGGCTGCGGGAGAAATTGGTGGCGAAAGAACAGGAGGTTTCGCTGCCGACGCCCCACGGCGAGTTCAAACTGCATCTCTACCGGTCCCTCGTGGATGGCCAGCATCACGCCGCGCTGGTGATGGGAGAAGTGCGCGGCAAAGAGAACATCCTCGTCCGCGTCCACAGCGAATGTCTCACGGGCGACGTGTTCGGCTCGTTGCGGTGCGATTGCGGGTCGCAACTGCACGACGCGTTGAAGCGCATTGCGCAGGAAGGTGAAGGCGTGCTCGTGTACATGCGGCAGGAAGGACGAGGGATCGGTTTCGCCAACAAGATTCACGCGTACGCGCTGCAGGAAAAAGGCCTCGATACGGTCGAGGCCAATGAGAAACTCGGGTTCAAGCCCGATTTACGCGAGTACGGCCTCGGCGCGCAAATTCTTGTCGATCTGGGCCTGCACAGCATTCGCCTGCTCACGAACAATCCAAAGAAGGTGGTCGGCTTGGAAGGGTTCAACCTCAAGATTGTTGAGCAGGTTCCCATTCGCGCCACGCCCACGCCGCACAACGCCAAGTACCTCGAAACCAAAAAATCGAAAATGGGGCACGCCTTGTAGCCATGCTTCGCGCACGGAAAACCGAGCGACATCTTTCCGCGAGCGGGCTGCGATTTGGCATTGCCGCGGCGCGCTACAACACCGACCTCGCCGACGCGCTGCTGGCGAACTGCCTCGATACGCTGGGCAAGGCGGGCGCCGACATGCGCGATATCAAGGTGTTGAAGGTACCGGGCAGCTTCGAGGTCACCGCCGCGGCGGCGAAACTGGCCCGAAGCGGCCAGTGCGATTGCGTGATCGGGTTGGGTGTCCTGTTGCAGGGCGAAACGAGACACGCGCAGCACATCGGTGACGCGGTGGCGCACGGTCTGACGAACGTATCGATTCTCCTGGGCGTACCGACTGTGTTTGGGGTCGTCACCGCCGACACGGTGAAACAGGCGCGGGTGCGTTGCATCGGCAAGAAACACAATCGCGGTCACGAGGCGGCGTTGACCGCCATCGAGATGGCACGGGTATGGAAATGCCAGTAAAATCACACGTCACCCGCCGCGCCGTCCGCGAGCTGGTCGTGCAGTTCCTGTACCAGTTTGACATGAGTGGCGGTTCGTTGGACGAAGCGCTGGCGCTGTTCTGGGAGACACAAGAGGAAGTGGGAGAGATGGGCCACAAGTTCGCCGAGGAACTGGTGCGTGGCGTCATCGAGAAACGCGCTGCGATCGACGAGAAGATTGCCAAGTATACGGAGAACTGGGACCTGCCGCGCATTGCCGCGGTCGACCGCAACATTCTCCGGCTCGCCATGTACGAGATGCTGTTCCGCGACGACATCCCGCCCGTCGTCAGCATCAATGAAGCGGTCGATATCGCCAAGAAATTTTCCACGCGCGAATCCGGCGCATTCGTCAACGGGATCCTCGACCGCCTGAAGGCGGATCTGACGCGTCCATCGCGCACCTCGACCTCGACGCGATGAGTTCGGCCGCGCCTCCACCGCGGTTTGCGGATTTGCACCTGCACACGCGTTATTCCGACGGCTCGTTCACGCCGCGCGAGTTGGTCCAACACGCCGCGCAACTCGGTTTCGCCGCCATTGCCGTCACCGACCACGACACGATCAACGGAATCCCCGAGGCGCTGGCGGCGGGCAAGGAACTGGGCGTCGAGGTGATTCCCGGCGTCGAAATCACCAGCCGTTGCGGGGCGCAGGAGCTACATATGCTGGCGTATCTGTTCGGCGACGCCTGGAGGGACGCGAGCCTGCGCGCCGTGTTGGACCATGCCGCGCGCATACGCGAAGAGCGGGCCGAGGAGTTCGTCAGGAAGCTGAATGCGCTCGGCATCGCGCTGACGATCGAGGACGTGCGCGCCTGCGTACAGTCCGGCACCGTCGGTCGCCCGCACGTGGCCATGGCGCTACTGAAACGCGGGCATGTGACGAGCACGGACGAGGCGTTCACGCGGTTTCTCAAGCGGGGCAAGCCTGCTTATGTTGAGCGGTATCGCATGGAGGCCGCGGAAACCATCGGCCACGTCAGGCGCGCCGGCGGCCTCGCGGTGATCGCCCATCCGGGATTGAACACCCTCGACGAGCGGATCCACGACTTGGTCGCTCAAGGGATGGCGGGGATCGAGGTGTGGCACTCGCGGCACTCGCCCACTCAGACCGAGCGTTATTTGCGGATGAGCGAGATGCTCGGCGTGTGCGCCACCGGCGGCAGCGATTGTCACGGCTCGGGCCGCGATGGGATGCTCCTCGGCAGAATCAAATTGCCGTATGAACGAGTCGAGGCCCTCAAAGCACTCTTGGGAACAAAAGCCTGATGGGTCTATTCCAAAAATTCCGAGACGGATTGCGCAGGACGCACGAGAAACTCGCGACCGAGGTGAAACGGATCGTCACGCGGGGGCCGAAACTCGATGCCGAATCGCTCGAAGAACTCGAGGCCACGCTGATCTCGACGGACATCGGGGTCGACACGGCGGTCAAGATCGTCGAGTTGACCAAGGAAGCCGCGAAACAATCCGGTGAGGTGGACGTGTTTGCGATCGCGCGCGCCGAGATCGAGCGTGAGTTGGGCATGGCCACGCCGGGACTGGCGAAAGCGCCACAGCCGCCGACGGTCATATTGCTGGCGGGCGTCAACGGCACGGGCAAGACGACGTCCACAGCCAAGCTGGCGCATTTGTTGAAAGAGCAGGGGAATACGGTGCTGCTGGCCGCGTGCGACACGTTTCGGGCGGCGGCCATCGAACAGTTGAAGATTTGGGGTCAGCGCGTCGGCTGCGAGGTGATCGCGGGACAGTACGGGGCGGATTCCGCGGCGATTGCGTATGACGCGCTCGAAGCGGCGATCAATCGGAAGGTTGATTACCTGATCATTGATACCGCCGGACGGCTGCACACGAAGAAAAACCTGATGGAGGAGATGAAGAAAATGCACCGCTCGCTCCAGAAGAAGGCGCCGACGGCGCCGCACGAAGTCCTGCTCGTGCTCGATTCCACGACCGGCACGAATGCCCTGAATCAGGCCCGCGAGTTTCACCAGGCGCTGGGCGTTACCGGCTTGATCGTTACCAAGCTGGACGGCACGGCCAAAGGCGGGATCGTTGTCGCCATCGCCCGCGAACTGAAAATCCCGGTCAAATTTATCGGCTTGGGCGAGCAGGTGGATGACTTGCAGCCGTTCGACCCGAAGCAGTTTGCCGAGGCATTGTTCGCAGAGAGCCCCGAGACGCGCAAGTTGTGACCGGGTGACGTGTCGGAAAATTGAGAGATCTTTTCCAGTTCCGTCACATTCTTTTTTTCTTGCAATGCGTTATATTTGTATAAATATATCGCCCCCATGAAAACCACATGCCCTGCGCCTCTCAGACGCTTGCACTTCGTTCGATTGCTGTCATCGCTCGCCATCCTTCTGGCAGTCGCCCTGCCGCGAGGCGCGGCGGCCCAGGATGCAACCAATCAAACGCCTTCTCCGTCCTCCCCTGATGAAGGCTATTTCGGCAACTGGTTTGCTCGCGTGAACAAAATCCAGTCTGAACAGCCCCACTGGATCACGCCATTGGTCACCGTCACGCCCCGCCTGGAGGAAGAGGTGCGTTACGATCAATTCTGGGAGACAACGGACTCGGGCCACCACCTGACGAGTTTCGGCGGCGGCAAGGGGCTGGAACTGATTCCCATTCAAAACGTGGAAGTCATTCTCGGTGTTCCCGCGTATCAGACCCGAAACACCGCCGGAACGGACGGCTTCGCCGACGACAGCTTTCTCCTCAAATACCGTCTCGCATCCGCCAACGAGGAAAACGGCAATTACATCGTGACCGCGTTCCTTGGCCTGCAAGCGCCGACCGGAAGCGAACAGAATACCAAGCGTTATTACATGGTCACGCCCACGATCGCGTTCGGCAAGGGCTGGGGCGATTTTGACTTCCAAAGCACGTTTGGCGTGACCATCCCCAGCGATGGGACATTACCCACCGGTCCGGGCACGCCGTTGGCACTCAACACGGCGCTCCAGTATCGAATCATCAAGGTGCTGTGGCCGGAATTCGAGGTCAACTACACCTACTGGCCCGATGGGGAGCACGATGGCAAAAACCAGGTGTTCCTGACGCCGGGTTTTATCATCGGACGGCTGCCGATCTGGGAGCGCGTGGGGTTGACGATCGGCTTGGGATACCAAGTCGCGGTGACCCACTATCCCACCTACAATCACAACGTGGTCCTGTCAGCGCGATTGCCATTCTGATCGGTCGGTGCGAAAGCCTTGCCGCGCACGCTGGCCGGTGTTACCGTGTCGATGCCGCAGCCGAAAAGGGAAACCGCGATGAATGGCTTTCGTTTTGCAGCCCTGTTTTTTGTTTTGGCGGCCGCATCGTTCGCCGAGGAAACGAACACGCTCCCCACAGCGATCACTGTGGACGGCGTCACGTACTCAAACGTCACCTGGCGTACGGTCACCCCGGGGACGGTTACCATCTTTCACGAGACAGGCGTGGCGTCGATCTCGCTGGAAAAACTTCCGCCGGAACTTCAGCACCGGTTCGGCTACGACCCGCAGAGGGCCGCGGCCTACCGGGCGCAAGAATCCGGGGCGGCGCAACAGCACCTGATTGAGATCCAAGCCAGGGAACGGCTGCGGCAACAGCGCGAGGCTGCGGCACTGGAGGCGGCGCAGAAGGAGCAGGAAGTTCAGGAGGAACAGGCCAGGGGACGGCTAGCGGCCCTTCAGAAGGCAAACGCAAACGTGGAGGTGATTCCGGTGTTCCATATCGATGGTGGGATTAACCCTCTCCCCACGGGGGGCTACGTCGCGCAGTTGGCGCTCACCAATCACACGACCGTCTGCGCACACTTTGACGAAGCTGGCCGACGATTCCTCGAGGACGTGAGTCGAAAGTACGCGGAATGGAATGCTCGACAGGATCCACTGGAACAACAACTCCAAGTGCAGGCCCAACCGGGGACGATCATGCTCTACGGAGGAAAGGGCAGCATACGAGTGATGGGCGGTGGCTATGGTCTGACCTACGAAACAGGTGATTCGCAACCAGTTCCCGGGGCTGCGCCGCCCGTTTCCGCCATTTATGCGGTTCGCGAGGAGAACTCTTCTTGCTATTCCCTGAAAGGCAGCCAGGAAATCTCACAAACGGGCGGTCTCAAGCAGTATTCGTGGCCGTGATAAGGCCAGTGCCTCGTCACAGTTCATTTGACGGGCTGACCCTGCTCGAAACGGCGGCTTGGCCGCGATCCAGACCGACCAAACTCATTCCGTTGGCCATGCTCGCACGACAGAGGCCAACAACTGAATGAGGGGAGGGGTTGCACGCCAGCACGACCGCTGCCAATCCGTCCGGCTATTCCAAAACCACAACTCGTTTTTGGCCGTCTGCGTAATACACGCCCAGTGCGTTGTCCTGAGAGTCTGTCACAAGCCAGGCATGCCCCAGGAAAGTCTGCTGTTCACGTCTCTCGCCTGGTTTCAACTCGCCGTACCCCTGCCGTCCCCCTTTGTAATCCAGCCAATAGATTTTCCGCAAATCCTGGCTTTCATTCAGAAACACCATCAAGGCGGGAAATTTCGTGGGCGAGCTGGAGCTGATTCCCGCTATTTCCGCCGGATGTCTTCGACTGCTCTGATTGACGGCTGCCGCTGTCTCTTGCGACGCTCTGAGTTCTGCCGCCTTCTTCGGGTCGTAACCGAATCGCTCCTGTAGGTCCGGCGGGAGTTTCTGCAGAGGAATTGTCGCCACACCTGTCTTGTGGAAAATCGTGATCGTGGTCGGCGTGATGACGCCCCAATGGTAGTTCTCGTACGTCTCACCGTCAATGGTGATGGTGGAGTTGGTGTCGTCGCCGCGGACCATCGCGGCGGCGAAGAGACAGCACAGCAAGGAAATCCGAAGGATTCTCATACGAGCGACCCCTTTCGTGGGGAAACCATAATCTCCGCCAATCCCAAAGGCAAGCTCGCCGAGGCCGAATTTGAATGAGAATTGGTAGGTCTAATGATCGCCGTTGTTCTTTGACAAGGCCGGAGTACGGGGACACAAACGAGTGCTTTTTGCGAGACCAACCCAAGTTTTCTGGTCTAAGATTGCGTGTTGATGGGATTGCGCGCCGGGCGTTGTAGAAATCAAAATCTGGCTTTTGGCTTGGGTTCGTTCGGGTCAGCAAACCCAAATATGAGGATAGAGCGGGCGGCACGAACATGGAAACGGCAGTCGCGGCTCGGCAAGAGCCTCGCTCTCCCACCGAAGGTTGTCGGTGCGCTTGGGACGGCAAATCTGGTAAAGTCGGAACATGGCTTTCGGAAAACAGGATGAACGGTTCATGCGACGGGCGCTGGCGCTGGCGCGGCGCGGCTTGGGAACGACCAGCCCGAATCCCGTGGTCGGTGCCGTGCTGGTGAGGAAGGGACGCGTCGTCGGCGAGGGATGGCACAAGAAGGCGGGCGGACCGCACGCGGAGGTCGTCGCGTTGCGCGGCGTGAACGCGCGTGGCACGACGCTGTACGTGACTCTTGAACCGTGCAGCACGTGGGGCAGGACGCCGCCGTGCACGGATGCGATCGTCGCGGCAAGCGTGAAGCGGGTCGTGGTTGCGGCGCGCGATCCGAACCCGAAACACGACGGGCGCGGATTACAAATGTTGCGGCGCGCCGGGATTTGCGTCGAGGCGGGGTTGTTGGCCGCGGAAGCGGGCGGGATGAACGAGGGATTCAACAAATGGATCACGACGGGGATGCCGTTGGTGATCGCCAAAGCAGCGATGAGTCTCGACGGGAAGATCGCCACGCACACGGGCGACGCGAAGTGGATCACGAGCGTGGCGGCACGGCGCGAGGCGCACCGATGGCGGGCGCGGGTCGATGCCATCGTGGTGGGCGCGAACACCGTGATCCGCGACGACCCGGAATTGACTGTGCGGCATGGGGTCCATGGCCAACAACCGTGGCGGGTGGTGGTCGACGCGCGGGGCCGCGTTTCAAGGATGGCAAGAATTCTCCGGGACGCGCAACGCCGGCGCACGTTGGTTCTCACGACGAGTCTGTCGCCGGCGACGTGGCGGCAATATTTGTCGCGGACGGGCGTGGAGGTGATCGTCGTGCCGCACAAGAGCGGGCGCGCTGATTTGCGAGCGGCGTTGAAGGCGCTCGGGAAGCGGGACATTACGAGCGTGCTCGTGGAGGGCGGCGGCGAATTGCTCGGGTCGCTCTTCGACGCGCGGCTGGTGGACAGGGTGGCGTTGTTCTATGCGCCAATTGTCATCGGCGGACGCGGCGCGGTCGCGGTGGTCGCGGGCAAAGGCGCTTCGAGGGTCGGGAAGGCGATGCGACTTCGGGATTGTCGATGGCGGCGTGTCGGCAGGGACGAGATGCTCTTGGAAGCGAGCGTGGCGCGATGATTCTTGTGGTCGGTTTGTCGCCCGCATGGCAACGGACACTCGTGTTTGAAGAGCTCGTTACCGGCAAGGTCAACCGCGCGACGCATGTCGACGAGACGGCGTCTGGCAAGGGAGTGAACGTCGCGCGCGTGGCGTCGATCCTCGGCGCGGACGTGCGGCTGTTGACGGTGGCGGGTGGCGCTCGCGGTCGGTTGCTCCGCGCGAAACTAGGGCGGGAACAATTCGGCACGCGCATCGTGCGAGTGGAAGCTGAGACGCGAATTTGCCAGACGCTGCTGGGCGGTGATGGCGCGACGGAGTTGGTGGAAGAATCGGGGGCGTTGACGTCGGTCGAGGTGAGGAACGTGCGGCGCGCGTTTGGAGCGGAGGCGCGGAGGGCGAGGTTGGTCGTCCTGACGGGAACGGTGCCCGACGGTTGCGGGGACGATTTTTATGCGCGGTTAGTCACCGAATCGCGACGGCTGGGCGTTCCCGTGCTGATCGACGCGCAGACGGCGCAACTCCGGAATGCGTTGAAGCGCCGACCCTTTCTCGTGAAGATCAATTGCGATGAACTGGCGGCGGCAACGCGGGTAAACGCCGAGGACAAAGCTGCCATGTCGCGCGCGCTGCGCCGGTTGGTCAGGGAAGGGCCTCAGCACGCCGTGATCACCGATGGCGCGAAGAGCGTACAGGCATCCGCGAAGCCCGGGCGCGCGGTGACGACGTGGAAGCCGCCACGGGTGAAAGCGAAAAACCCGGTCGGCTCCGGCGACGCGGTGATGGCCGGGATTGCAGTCGGGTTGTGGCGCGGTAAGTCGGTGGCGGAAGCCGTCCGTCTCGGAATAGCCTGTGGCGCGGCGAATGCCATGACCGTGGAGCCGGGTTTCGTGCGAGTCGCGGACGTGAAAAGACTTTGCTCGACACACAAGAATCGCATCCCTATCGTTTGAGCCATGTTTACGGGAATCGTTGAAGAAGCGGGCGTCGTCGAGAAAATCCGTCCGGGCAAGCGGTCGACGGAATTGATCGTTCGCGCGCCAAAGGTTGGCCGATCACTTCGCGTCGGCAACAGCGTCGCAATCAATGGCGCGTGCCTCACCGTCGTCGGATCGCGGGGCGGCGTGTTGAGGTTTGACGTGCTCGACGAGACACTCCGGCGGACAAACCTCGAATTCGTCCGACGCGGTTCCTTCGTCAATCTGGAGCGACCACTGCGCGCTGATGCGCGGCTCGACGGGCATTTTGTGCTCGGCCACGTGGATGCGCGGGGCAAGGTGCGACGGTTTGAACGTGACGGCAAAGATTACGTGCTGGATGTCGAAGCGCCCGCTTCGGTGATGCGCTATATCGTCGAGAAAGGGTCGGTCGCCATCGACGGCATCAGCCTGACCGTCGCGGGGATCGGTCGTAACTGGTTCCGTATCTGGATCATCCCGCACACGCGGGACGTCACGAACCTGCGGGCGTGCCGGGAAGATGATTTGGTGAATCTGGAAGCGGACATACTTGGCAAATACGTCGATCAGCTCATGGGAAAACGGGGTGGGGCGCGGCGTTGACACATTGTGCGCGTCCATTTACACTTATTGATGTAGGAAGGATGTCATGCTGCCAGCTCTCGAAAAACTCCTGCTAGTGCAGGACCGTGACCGGCGGATTGCGCAACTCAAGATGGAACGGATGCGCATTCCCGAACAGGTCGCGGCGGCGGAACAACGCCTGAAGGCGGAGTCTGCTCGTTTGGATGGTTTGCGGGATGAGGCGAAACACCTCGAAGCCGAGCGGAAGAAATGGGAGATTGACGCCGAGTCGAAGCGCACCCAGATAACGAAGTACCGGACGCAGCTCTCCCTAATCAAGTCGAACACCGAATACCAGGCGCTGCTGAAGGAAATCGCCAGGGTCGAACGGGAAATCGATGAGATTGAGACGCATGAGTTGGAAGTGATGGAGAAGGGTGACGAACTTCAGCCTTCGGTGAAGACAGAGCAGGTTACGCTGAAGGAGATCACGGCCAAAGTGGAGGCCGAGCGGGCCGATCTTCAGAAGCGCATCGCCATTATCGATCAGGACCTGAAACAAGTGCTGGCGGAGCGACAGCAACTTGCCCAAGAGGTCGATCCCGATGCGTTGAACCGCTATGAGCGGCTGATGCGCAGCAAGAGCGATTTTGCGATTGTTCCGATCCGTAACGGGAATTGTGGCGGGTGCCATCTGAATATCCCGCCGCAACTGGCCCACAACGCCAAGCACGGGACCGAGTTGACCAGTTGCGATTACTGCGGGCGCATTCTATATTGGCAGCCGGAATGATGGCGCGCCAGCGTGTTGTTTGATTTGAATTCGATTTGGAAGGGCGGATAGCCGCTGAGCCCGAAAGGGCTGGGAGGAAAGTCCAGACTCCACAGGGCGCGATGCCCCTCGCAAGCGGGGGCAGCCCGATGTAACGTCGGGTTGACGGACAGTGCCACAGAAAACAAACCGCCCGCCTCGTCAGCTTCTGGGGCGGGTAAGGGTGAAATGGCGGGGTAAGAGCCCACCGCGTCGGCAGTAATGCCGGCGGCACGGAAAACCCCATCGGGAGCAAGACCAAATAGGCGGCGAGATGTGGCCCGCATCAGTGTCCCGAAGCAATTCGGGGCGAAAGCCGCGGGTACCGGTCGCATAGATAAATGGCTATCAGAAACAGAATCTGGCTTACGGCCCTTCCAATGAACGGATGGCGGGGGTGACACCAGGTCACCCCCGCTGCCAATTTCTTAGATGCACTACCCACTGTTTCTCGATCTCGCGGACCAACCCGTCGTGGTCATTGGCGCGGGCGGTGTCGCGACACGCAAGATCCACACGCTGCTTGGCGCAAAAGCGCGGGTGACCGTCATCAGTCCCGAAGCCAACGCAACGATCCGCCGGCTGGCACAAAGCAACCGGGTTCGGTGGGTGCGTCGACCGTACCGGCGGGGGGATCTGCGTAGCGCGTCCCTGGCAATTGCCGCCACGAACGATCTGGCCATCAATGAGTCTGTGTGCGTGGAAGCGAAGCGTCTCCGGGTGCTTGTCAATTGTATTGCCCCGCCGTCGGCCGGCAATTTCATCGTGCCGTCTCACGTGCGTCGCGGCGGGATTTCTCTCGCGATTTCGACGGGAGGAGTGAGTCCGGCGTTTGCCAAGCGGTTGCGCCGTGATCTTGAACGATTCCTTGGTCACGGGTATCCTCGGCTGCTCAGAAGGATGAGCGCGGCCCGCCGCGTGAAGAAGAAGGCATTATGACCGACCGAACATTTCTCTGGCTGGCACTGGTTTTTTATGGCGCCAGTTGCATTGTGACCCTCCGACGCCTGCGGTCGGCCGGTGGCGGACCGGGCTTGCAACAGGCGAATTACGCGGCCATGGCGGCCGGGTTTGTGTTGCATACGGTCTTCCTGTACCTGCGCGGCCGGGCACTCGGACGTTGCCCGTTGACGAACCTGTTCGAGACGCAGGTGTTCGTTACCTGGGCGGCTGTGCTTTTCTTTCTGCTGATTGGGCCATCGTACCGGGTTTCGTTCCTTGGCGCGTTCACCGCGCCGCTGGTATTGGTGATTTGCCTGGCGGCGCTGTTGCTGCCCGTGGACGTGGTGAGCGCCCAGCCGCCGTCGCGGAGCGCGTGGGTCGAGTTACACGCCGCGATCGCGGTCCTGGCGTACGGCGCGTTTGCCCTGGCATTTGTCACCGGCGCCATGTACCTGTTTCAAGAGCGTCAACTCAAAACGCGACGGCTGACATCCTCCTTCCTGCTTCTGCCGTCGATCGAACAACTCGACGTCATCCATTTCCGATTGCTGATCATGGGGTTTGCGATGCTGACCGCGGGCATGGTGGGTGGCATCATCTCGTATCACATTGTAGGTCATTGGACGATCCCGAAGATCATCTGGGCATCCTCGGTGTGGGTGCTGTACGGCGCACTCGTTGCCGCGCGAGGGTTGTGGACATTGCGGGGGCGAAAGGTGGCACTGGCGTCGATGGCGTCCTTTGCGCTCATGCTCATCGGATTTTGGGGTGTCAACCTGTTCCAGCCATGAACCTGATTGTCATCGGCTTGAATCATCGAAGCGCGCCCGTCGAAGTGCGCGAACAACTGGCCTTCGCCAAGACGAGCCTCGGCGACGCGCACACCCGGTTGCTGGCCGCCAGCCCGTTGCACGAGACGGTGATCCTATCGACGTGCAACCGGGTGGAAGTGTATGCTCTCGCGGAGAACGCCAGTGAAGCCGCCCGCTCGGTCCGGGAGTTTCTCCATGACCATCACCGCCTGACCGATCGCCTGGACGCCCATCTCTACGAGCATCGTGACGACTCGTGCATCCACCATCTGCTCGAAGTCGCTTGCGGGCTCGACTCCATGGTGCTCGGCGAGACGGAGATCTTTGGCCAGGTGAAAGACGCGTACTCCGTCGCGCAAGTCGCCGGTACAACCGGGGTGGTCCTCAATCGCGTTTTCCAAAAGGCGTTCTCCGCCGCCAAGCATATCCGGTCCACCACCGCCATCGCGCGCGGCTCGACTTCCGTCGGCACGGTTGCGGTCGACCTCGCGGAAAAGATCTTCGGCAAACTGCGGAAGTGCGCCGTGATGGTCATCGGCACCGGGCAAATGAGCGAAGCGACGGCGCGCGCCCTTCAGAGTCGCGGCGCCGGCGCCATTCTGGTCTGCAGTCGCGCGCACGAACGGGCCGAGGCGCTGGCCGTCCAACTTCAGGGACGGGCAATCTCCTATGACCAGTGGCCGAGCGAATTTCCCGAGGTTGACATTGTTATCAGCTCGACAGCCGCGCCACACCCGATCCTCACCAAGGAGAAGCTTGCGCCGTTGATGAGAATCCGCCGGCAGCGTCCGCTGTTCCTCATCGATATCGCGGTGCCCCGCGACATCGAGCGCGCGTGCGACGAGTTGGACGGCGTGTACCTATATGACATCGATGATCTTCAACAGATCGCGCGGGAGAACATGGCGGCACGCGAACGTGAGATCGCCGCATGCCAGGTGCTAATTGCCCAGCATGTGCGTCGTCTCGCGGATTGGCTGGAGAGCAACCGTGAGGCTGTCGAGGAGCGATACCGCCGCCGGGCCGCCGACACGCCGCTACCCAATCCCGCCCGGCCCCAGGTCTCATGAAGCCGTTACTCATTGGCACGCGTGGCAGCCCGCTGGCATTGGCGCAGGTGGAGATTATCCGTGGGCTGCTGCGGAAAGCGAACCCGGCGCTCCGGTCGGAAACCAAGATCATCAAGACCAGCGGGGATAACTTCGCGAATCTTTCGCTTGTCACCGGCGGTGGCAAGGGATTGTTTACAAAGGAAATCGAGGAACAGCTTCTCAACGGCGACATTGACGTGGCCGTGCACAGCATGAAAGACCTCCCGACCGTGTTACCTGACGGGCTGACCATCGGCGCGGTCCCGCCGCGCGAAGATGCCCACGACGTGTTCATTTCGAAAGCGTTCCAATCAATTCCGGAGTTGCCAAACGGCGCCCGCGTCGCCACCAGCAGCATCCGGCGTCGCGCACAGCTCCTGGCGCAAAGGCCCGACCTGCACATCGAGGAAATCCGCGGCAACGTCGAAACGCGACTGCGTAAACTCGCCGAGAATGACTCGATGGATGTCCTCATCCTTGCCGCCGCCGGATTGCGACGGCTCGGCTTCTGGAAGAAATTTGGGAAGTTTCACTGGCAGGAGATCGGGTTCGATACAATGATTCCCGCAGTAGGGCAGGGGGCCATCGCCTGTGAGGTGCGCGAGGCGGACACCGGGACACGCGCAGCGTTGGCAGGCATCCACGACGCGAACACGGCGGCGTGCGTGACCGCCGAACGGGCTTTCCTGCGGGCATTGGGCGGCGGCTGTCAAGTGCCGTACGCGGCTCATGCCGTGGTCGAAGGCGGCCAACTGCATTTGGTCGGCGCGACGTTCACCCCCGACGGCAAGAACGTCAGGCGCGTGGATATTGCCGGGCCGATGAATGACCCGGCAGCGTTGGGCGAGCGAGCGGCGAAGCAGGTTCTCAAATGACGAAGAAAGGCAAAGTGTATCTGGTGGGGGCCGGGCCCGGCGACGCTGGCCTGATCACCGTGCGCGGGCTGGAGTGCATCCAACTCGCCGACGTAATTGTTTACGACAATTTGGTGAATCCATCGCTCCTGAAGCATGCGCGGCCCGACGCGGAGATCATCTTTGCCGGCAAGATGGCGAAAAAGCACACGCTCACGCAGGACGACATCAATGCCCTGCTTGTTGAGAAAGCGCGGGACGGGAAGATTGTGACGCGCCTGAAAGGGGGCGACCCGTTCGTGTTCGGACGTGGCGGGGAAGAGGCAATCGAATTGCACAAGGCCGGTTTCAAATTTGAAATCGTGCCCGGGATCAGTTCGTCAATTGCCGCGCCCGCGTACGCGGGCATCCCGGTGACGCATCGGGCGGTCGCCACGGCCTTTATGGTCATCACGGGGCACGAGGACCCGACAAAGGAAGAGAACCAGGTGGATTGGGCGGGTGTGGCGAAATTCTTCGGAACGCGCGTCATCCTCATGGGAGTGGAACGCATCGGCACCATTGCCGAGGAACTGGTCCGGCACGGCGCGTCGACGGAAACTCCGGTCGCCATGATTCGTTGGGGCACCACCGGAAGGCAACAAACAATTCAAGGCACGCTGGCGACCATTGCCGACGTCGCTTCCAAGGCGGATTTCAAACCACCGGCCGTCACGGTCGTAGGCGAGGTGGCCCGGCTGCGCGAGAACCTGAACTGGTTCGAGCAACGGCCGTTGTTCGGGCGGCGGATCGTCGTCACGCGCAGCCGCGAGCAGGCCAGCGAGTTGGTGCGTCAACTCAGCGAACTGGGCGCCGATGTGCTGGAGATTCCGACGATTCGCATCCAGCCGCCTCCGAGTCTGGCGCCGTTGCGGGAAGCCGTGGACGGGCTGGGGGAATACGATTGGTTGGTTTTCACTAGTCCCAACGGCGTGGATGCGTTTTTTCGAGAGTTCTTTGCGCGCCACAAGGACATCCGCGAGGTCGGTCCCGTGAAGATCGCCGCCATCGGGGCCGTGACCACGCAGAAACTCACCGAGTTGCACTTGGAGGTGGACTTGCAACCCAGGGAGTTCACGACCGAGGCATTGCTGGTAGAATTTAAGAAATCAGTGAGTTGCGAGAACCTGAAGATGCTCCTCCCGCGGGCCGACCTGGCGGACCAGCGGCTGGCACGCGGGTTGGAGGATCTCGGGGCCATCGTGGACGATTTGGACGCATATCAAACCGTGCCTGATACGGAGGATCGCAACGGTCATCGGGCGCGACTGCTCAGCGAAGGCGCCGACATCGTGACGTTTACCAGTTCGTCCACGGTCGTGAACTTCTGTAATCTGGTGGATGTTCCGGCGCTGGTGAAGCAGTATCCGCAGATGCGATTTGCGAGCATCGGGCCGCAGACATCGCAAGCCGCACGCGAGAAGGGATTGGAAGTCGCCGTCGAAGCGAAGGTGCATACCATCCCGGGCCTCGTGGAATCAATTCTCGCGCTGGTGACGAAGAAATGATCGGAGCAATTCCCATCATTGCCGAGAACCGAATCCGCGACGCGATGGAGCGGGGCGAGTTCGACCATCTGGAAGGCGCCGGCCAGCCGCTGAGTGATATGGATGGGCATTATGACCCTGATTGGTGGCTGAAACGCAAGTTGCAGCGGGAACACTTGACGACAGAGGAGGCCGTACCGACGCGCCGGAGAACATGACGAAAGAAGAACACTACGACCAGGGCATGGCGGAATTCGCGATGGCGGAATACGACAGGGCCATCGAGTGTTATCGAAAAGCCGTTGAGACCGATCCGTCGTACTTCGACGCCTGGCACGCGCTGGGCATGGCTTACCTGCGTGCGAACCGAATCCCCGAGGCGATCGAAGCCGGCAAACGCGCGATCGAGATCGCTCCCAACGACATGCTCGCGCACACGAGTCTGTCGATGTATTACATGCGCGCCGGCGACAAGGCCATGGCCGAAAAGGAAAAGGGGCTGGCTACCGTGCTTTCGTGGGGCGGAAAAATCGATCAGCTCGACGACAAACCGAAATCCTAGCCCGGCTCAGTGGAACATGTAGGACGGGAGGAAATACATGCGCCCGGCCTGCAACTTGAATTCATCGGGCGTCAACTGGATCTGAATCTTCGCCCGGTCGTTCTTGCCCATAAACCGCAGCAGGTTGTGGAGACTGAACGGCTCGACGTACCGAATCACTCGCGCCTTCTTGATGGACGCCAACTCCTCCGCCTTGTCGATGGCATCATCGAAATAACCGAGGCCATCCACAAAACCGGCATCCAACGCCTGTTTGCCCGACAGAATCCGCCCGTCGGCCAGGCCGTTCTTCAAATCGTCCACCTTCATGTCGCGTTCCTGCGCCACGATGCCGACGAATTTGTCGTACACCTCCATCACCATCCCCTGCACCAGCGCCTTCTCGTCGTCCGTCGGTTCCCGCGACGGGTTCAGGATGTCTTTGTACTTCCCCGATTTGAACGTGTAAAATTTGACCCCCACTTTGTCCGCCAAGCCGGCGAACGTGAAGCTCTCCATGATCACGCCGATGCTGCCGGTGATGCTCAACTCATTCGCCACAATGTAATCCGCCCCGACCGCGACATAGTACGCCCCCGACGCGCCCATCGTGTCGATGTCGGCGACCACCGGCTTCTTCTCGCGGGCCGCCACCACCGCGTCATAAATCGTATCCGAAGCCACCACCTCGCCCCCCGGCGAATCGATCCGCAGGATAATGGCTTTCACGTGCTTGTCATCGACCGCCTGTTGGAGCTGGTCCTGGATGTCCTCCACCATCCCGTCCTCGCTGGCGTCACCCTCTCCCGACGAACTGATCACTCCCTGCAAATAGATGACCGCGATCTTGTCCTTCGCGTCCTCTTCGCCTTCCACATACTGTTCCTGGTAACGCCCGCGATGGCTCACGGAGATGACATCGGACGCGCCCCTTCCAAACACCGCGGCAAACAACACGAGGTTGGCCAGTACGCTCAAAAACAGGAAAAACGTCACGATCACCGCGTACACAATCCACCCCGTCCGCCTCGGCGGCGGCGGCGGCTGGTTGACAAGATACGGCGGCACCGAGTAGTCCATGGTCAGTACATTGCACGACGCGCGACACCGTCGCAAGAGCAAAACGCTCGCCGTCTTTTGACTTGGTCAACGCCCGCGGTTATCGTACCGTCTCGCGTATGCTGCTGGTCATCGACAATTACGATAGCTTCACGTACAACCTCGTGCAGTATCTCGGCGAGTTGGGCGTGGACATGAAAATTTTCCGCAACGACGAGATCACGCTCGACCAGATCCGCGCCCTCAAACCGTCCCGCATCCTCGTTTCGCCCGGCCCATGCTCGCCCCGCGAATCCGGCCTCTCCAACGACATCATCAAGACCTTCGGCCCGACCATCCCCACGTTCGGCGTCTGCCTCGGCCACCAATGCATGGGCCACGTGTTCGGCGGCGAAGTCGTCCGCGCCGAGCGCCTGATGCACGGCAAGACCTCGCCGATCCATCACAATGGCCGCGACCTGTTCGCGGGCATGCCCAATCCTTTCACCGCCACCCGCTACCACTCGCTCCTCGTCAAACGCGACACGTTGCCCGACGTCCTCGAGGTCACCGCCGAAACCAAGCCCGAAGGCGAGATCATGGGCCTCCGCCACAGGAAATTCCCGATCTGGGGCGTCCAGTTCCATCCCGAATCCATCCTCACGGAAAATGGCAAACATATCCTCACCAACTTCTTGAAGTTGACGGCCTGACGCGGCTCCATGAACCTGCCCATTACCGGCGGCTGCCTGTGCGGCGCGGTCCGTTACGAATGCTCCGCCGAACCATTGCGGATGCTCAAATGCCACTGCCGCGACTGCCAGCAACTCAGCGGCGGTCCGTACCTCCCCGTCGTGGTCGTTCCGCTCAGCGCGTTCCGGGTCACCAAGGGCGAGTTGAAGTATTATCCCACACCCAGCGTGCTGGGCCGACCGAATATTCGCGGCTTCTGCGCCAATTGCGGCTCCCGCCTCACGGGCGCGGAGAATCCCAAATGGGATTACATCGGGATCACCGCGTCGAGTTTGGACGACCCAACCCTGTTTCAGCCCACCATGGACATCTTTGTTGCCGACGCCCAGCACTGGGACCTCATGGATCCCGATTCACCCAAACATCAGCAATACATGCCGCGCTGATAGCGCCTGCAGCGGAGATCGCGTTTTGAGGTTCGCAGTTGTAGGCCGCGTGCCCTCACGCGGTGTTCCGTGTCGTACTCCCCCCTTGTCATGCTGAGCTTGCCTACCCTGAGCTTGTCGAAGGGTCTCTGCCGTTTCCTGCTGTCCGTGCTCCAGCCGCGCCACTTTCTGTGACCGCCCCTCGAAATCGTTTCGCTACTCGCAAAAGATTCCGCTGCCGGGCCGACTCACGTCAAATTGGAGGGCCACTCTCCGTCGTGGCCTTCTCTCCGAAGTGTGCGTAGTTTAGAGGTCACATCTAATGGGCCTGTTGCCCGGATCACTTTCTTCTTCCGGATGGGAGTGTGGTCGGGCAGAATCAGTGGCGAGGAGGCACGTCTGCCGGGGTCGGGAAACCGATCTTGGAGTCGCAAGAAGGCTTGATAGCCGTGTCCGCGGGGATAAAATGCTGATCAATGAAACTGAATGGCCCCCGACGGTCGCGGGCCGTAGGTCATATGGGAAATGTCGGCTCAAATGGCAGGCATCGAATACAACCAACTCGCCCACGAGTACGCCCGATATCGCCACAGTGATGCGGCAACAATCGAATTGCTTGTCGCGCGAAGCGGCGTTTCCAAAGCATCCAGGGTGCTGGAGATTGGCTGCGGTACTGGCAACCATGTGTCCGAGATTCAGAAGCGCATCGGCTGTGACTGCGCTGGTGTTGACCCCGCTGAGAAGATGATCGCTGAAGCCCGGCAGCGCAACACGACCGTGGCATACCGCGTCGCACCTGCCGAGCATCTCGACTTCCCTGAGGCTGTTTTTGACATGGCTTTTTCGGTGGACGTCGTTCACCACGTGGAGAACCGTGCGGCGTATTTTCGGGAGGCCTTTCGCGTTCTCAAGCCCCAAGGGCTACTGGCCACTTTGACGGATTGCGAGGACACGATCCGTCGGAGGATGCCTCTGGCGTTTTACTTTCCAGAAACGGTCGAGCACGAACTCAAGCGCTACCCGAGGGTCGAACAGTTGCGAGAGTATTCCGAACGGGCTGGCTTTGAGATGGTCGGCCAGGGAATTGTGGAACAGGCCTATGAGTTGAGGGACGCCGAGGCCTATCTTCGGAAGGCTTACTCATGCCTACGGTTGATTTCCGAAGGGGCCTTCGCTTCCGGAATCGCGCGCATGCAGAGCGATTTGGAGAGAGGGCCGTTGGCGTGCGTATCTCGAAACTTTGTCCTCTGGAACCGGAAGCGCGAATGATGGGAAAATGGGTAATGCGAGTGTAATAATGTTAGACTTCTCGACCATGGGACTCTCAAACGATCCAGCAGCGGTTGTGCAGAGACAGCTTGATGCCTTCAATGCGCGAGACCTTGAGGCGCTGCTGGCGACATACGCGGAGGATGCACAGATGTTGGAGTATCCATCCAAGTTGCTGGCCAGTGGAGCGGCGGCATTTCGAGAGCGTTACACGGCTCGGTTTCAGGAGCCAAATTTATATGCCAGACTTTTGAGCCGCACCGTGATGGGGAGTTTTGTCGTTGACCACGAGGAGGTGACTCGGACCTTCCCCGAAGGCGCAGGCAAGATTAGACTCTTGATGATTTACGAAGTGCAGCAGGGCAGAATTGCCAAGGCTTGGAGCATTCCCGGTGCGAAGACGCTCGATAAGCCATGAAGACGAGGCCTAATAAAGAGGAGACCCGTTTGGGTCTCCGGAGTCACATCTAAGCATTGTGACATTGTGGCCATCCGGATCCTCCCGCAGTCTTCCCCTCCGCTCGCCGCACCGCGTGCCGCGCCTCATCCGTTCCGTCCGTGTGAATCTGCCTCTTGCCCTGAGCGAGGTCGAAGGGTGGCTCGCCCTTCGCATCGCTGACAGGGCAGGGAGCCGTCCGCCTTCTGCCTACGAGCTTCCGCGTTTCGGGTAGATACGATCAATAAAACGCATGGCCGTCTCCGTTTTCTGTTCGTCGGTGTCGGATACACGGCAACGACTCGTCACGTCCACGTCGTCCACTTCGATGATCCGCTTGCCCCGCGCCGGTGGATTCATCGTCAACATCACGCCATGGGACGCGAATTCAACCTCGTCTCGTATCACAATCTTGTGGGTTCGATACTGTGTTTCGCTTCGAGTCATAACGCCGCCAGTTTCAAAGCTGGCCATTTCAAAGTACGGTTCATGGAAGAACAGTACGGGGAACAGAGGCGCAACGCCATAGGGTGTTGACCCCACAAGAACAAGTGGCGCTGTGGCTCACCCTTCCTCGTCCGTTTTCCGTCTTCTGCCTTCTGTCTTCCATTCAAGGTTGACGGCCATGCGATAATGCCGACAGCATTCTGGGGATCATCAACAATGCTGACCGACAAACAAGCAGCCCAATACTTCCACCGCTGCTACACGGCAGTCGACGGGCTGTGGTTTATGAAGGTCGAGGAGAAGCACGGGTTCGAAGCCGCTTTGGAGGCTGACCATCAAGTCTGGAAAGTCCTGCCGAAGATTCAGGCGCGGATGCTCAAAGCCATGCTGAATGCCGACCGGGGAATCGACGCGCTCCGGGAATGCCTGACGACAAAGCTGGCTCTCGAGGAGTTTGATTTCGAGACCCGGAAGACCGTCGATGGCTTCAACATTCTGGTCAATCGTTGCCCCTGGCATGATCAACTGGTGAAGTCAGGCCGGGAACATCTCGCGAATATCGTGGGCCGACGGATCTGCGGAACGGAATACCCGGTCTGGGCCGCCGAGTTTGGCGACATCCAGTTCGTGCTTCAGCAGCAGATCTGTGAAGGCTGCGGACAGTGCGTGCTGCGGTTCAGCCAGAATGTCGTCCAAGCCGTTGAAACCCCGGCCGCGCCACCACCGAACAAGACGTTAACGGGCCTTCCATGAAGCGAAGGCTTTGGATTCCTGTCGTCCTCACACTCTTGGCACTGGTGGCCGTCGTCGTCCTGTACCGGGAGAAGTGGGAGAAGGCGTATTATTGGGTTCAACTCCGCCAGTTGAACAAGCAGGTCCTGGCTCTCGAAAAAGCGGGTAAAAACACTCAATGCGCCTACCAGATTCTCACCGAGACCGACTGGCTCGTGGATTCAACCCGCGATTTTGACCGCATCGCCAGCCGCATTCAGGACCTTCGCGCCACCCTGAAAGATCCCTCAGCAATGAACGCTCCCGACGAACAGTCCGAGACCGACGGCAGTTGGGGCCGATGCTATACGGAATGGTTTTTCAAGTTGGATGCGTCCTTCGGTGAAATCTCCGAGCTCGACGACAAACATCTGGTGCCAAAGTATCCCTGCCGTTTCCTCGATCAGATCAATTCCCCGGAAAGACTCACCGCCCATCTCAACAATCTTCTCATCTCGGACCCGGATGCCGACGGCGTTGACCGTGGCCGCGAGTTCAACGAGACCGTGGCGAACCTGCTGCGGCTGGTCATCCACCACGAGCCGGCAAATTACCCGTATCATCCCCAACTCAAGAAAGCGTTTCTCGATTTTCTCATGAACAAGGCGCGCAACACCGACACCGGCTACTGGGGCGCCTGGTTCAAGTCGGGCGACCGCATCATCAAGACGGATCGCCTGAGCATCACGTTTCACATCATCAGCTATCTCAAAGGCGATATCACCGATTGGCCGAAGGTCATCGATACCACGCTGGCCATCAAGGACAAGCGATACCCAAACGGTTGGCTGAGCCACTCGGGTTATGCCAATCATCACAACATGGATGTGGTCGTGCTCTTTCGCTATGGCTGGAAACACGCCACCCCGCGCCAACAAGAAGCCATCCGCACCGAGCTCCGCAAAATGCTCGATTGGTGCTTGAAGAAATCCCTCCAGCCGGATGGGTCATTCCGAGTGCGCGACGGGGAATCCCTGGAAGAGACGGCGTACTTCGGCACGGCGTTTCTCGCGCGCGTCGGCTACTTCGACCGGGCGCGGCGTTTCTGGACCGACGAGGAGTTTCCGGGCGCTTCGGAGGCGAAGCAGCACATCGCCGCGTACATTCGCGCGCATCTCGGCTCGGGCGGGGAAGGAGGATCGTATTACCGGGACGCACTCGCCGAGCTGGGCGAGACAGCGCCTTGAAGCAGTCGCCCCTGCTCGCGTCTTCGACAAGCTTGCCCGCGCGCGGGTCGCTTGCTAGATTGTTGGTCACCGATGCGTGCCCGCTGGGTTTCGGAACGTCCATTCGCGCCACCCGTTCTTGCCGCCACCGTCGTGGCAAGCTGGTGGCCAGGCCGCTATCTCCGCGTCTCGACCGTCGAGACGGACGTCCAGTGGCGCGACAAAATGCTCAGGCTGTCGGCAGGAACGGGCGCGCAGCCGCCCCCGCTGTGCGTTACCCAAGTCTTCGTGTGTCGCGGCGTTTTGGCCAGCTACACGGCCAGCGTCAAATCCCTGCGTCATCCTTTGTACGAACGCGAATACGCCGACAAATCCGAGGCGGAGAAGGGGCATCGGGAAATCGTCGAGTTACTCGCCGCAGGCAAACTCAAATTCTAATGACGGTCGCCGAGTTGGACTTTCCATCAGCCATCCTCCCGCGCACTGGCGCACTTTGTGACTCCGTGGTGAATCCGTTTGCCTGTACGCTTTTATCGTGAAACACCCTGCCCAAGAACCACTTGCGATACTGGCCGTGGCACGGCTGGTGCTCTTTTTTGGAGGCACAAACGTTCGAACATGTGTCGAATTGCCCACCAGAGGCATGGGGAGCGGCGGCGCGAGGCCCCCATGCCATTTTTCCACCATCTTTTTGTCGCCAGGATTCTCTCTTGGTGCGCCCGTGGTACACGCGGTCTGATCGCGGCCAGCACCGCCGCAGTTCTCCTCGCCAGCCCAACTCGGGCATCTGAAACCCGGACCCTCCGCGGCCACGTACCACGCGCCGTGACCGAGTTGAAGTTGCAACCCGTCGACCGTCTTCCCGGCACCAACCGCTTGTATCTGGCGATCGGGTTGCCGCTGCGCAACCAGGACGCTCTCGATAGCTTGCTCCGCCAGATTTACGACCCGGCCAGTCCCAACTACCGCCATTACCTGAAACCCGGGCAGTTCACCGAGCTGTTTGGTCCCACACCCCGTGATTACCAGGCCGTCATCGATTTCGCCAGATCGCACGGTTTTACGGTCGCCGCTACGCATCCGAATCGGGTCTTGCTGGACGTGAACGCCTCGGTGGCGGACATCGAGAGAGCCTTTCACGTGACCATGCGCGTGTATCGACACCCGACGGAAGCCCGCACCTTTTACGCGCCGGATACCGAGCCATCCGTCGACCTCGGCGTTCCCATCCTCGACATCAGCGGATTGGACAACTACGTCGTCCCACACCCGATGAGTCTCAAGCCAACTCCCGTCAACCAGCGGACAAATGCCCAGCCCGCCGATGGTTCGGGGCCCGGTGGCGCCTACATCGGGTCTGATTTCCGGGCGGCATACGTTCCCGGCGTTTCACTCACCGGCACCGGCCAGACCGTCGGCCTCCTCGAATTCGACGGCTACTACGCCAATGACATCACCTCCTATGAGACGCAGGCCGGTCTCCCGAGCATCACGCTGATGAATGTTCTGCTGGACGGGTTCCGCGGCCGGCCCGGCGCCAACGATGATGAGGTATCGCTCGACATCGAAATGGCCATTGCCATGGCACCGGGACTGTCCAAAGTGATCGTGTACGAAGCCGGACCTCGCGGTGTTCCCAACGACGTCCTGAGCCGTATGGTCACGGACAATCTCGCCCAGCAACTCAGTTCCTCGTGGACGTGGAGCGGTGGCGTCAACGCCACCACCGATCAGCTCTTTCAAGAGATGGCCGCCCAGGGACAATCCTTCTTTCAATCCTCCGGCGATACCGGCGCCTATTCCGGCTCGATCTCATTGGCCAATTATCCCGCGGACGACCCGTACATCACCGTCGTCGGCGGGACAACCCTGACCACCACCGGACCGGGTGGATCCTGGGCTTCGGAAACTGTCTGGAACTGGATGCCCACCCAGCCCGACGCCAGTAGCGGCGGCATCAGCACTTCCTACACGATCCCTAATTGGCAGCAGGGCACCAGCATGTCCGCCAACAACGGTTCGACAACCATGCGCAACATTCCCGATGTCGCGCTCACCGCCGACAACATCTACGTCATTTACGACAACGGCCAGACCGGCGATTTCGGTGGAACCAGTTGCGCCGCGCCGTTGTGGGCGGCGTTCACGGCCCTGGTCAACCAGCAAGCCGCCGCCAACAGCCAGGCGACCGTCGGTTTCCTCAATCCCGCGATCTACTCGATCGGCAACAGTTCCAGTTACACGAACAACTTCCACGATGTCACGACCGGCAATAACACCAACAGCGCCAGCCCTGCGCAATTCTTTGCCGCACCCGGCTACGACCTCTGCACCGGCTGGGGCACTCCCAGGGGCCAGAGCCTCATTAATGCCCTCAACGGTCTCGCCGCCGACCTCGTGCTCACCGAATCGGCCTCGCCCGACCCGGCCGTCGCCGCGCTTCCCCTTACGTACACCCTGACCATCGCCAACAACGGTCCCGCCACCGCCATCGGCGTCACCGTCACCGACGCTCTGCCAGCCGATGTCACGTTCAGTTCCGCTTCCGCGAGCCAGGGCGCGTGCACGAGTATCGACGGCATTGTCATCTGCAGTCTCGGTGCCCTCACCAACAACGGTGTCGCCACGGTCGCCATCAGTGTCGTGCCCGCGGTTCCCGCCCAGCTCACGAATACCGCCGTCGTGACCGCACTCACACCGGATCCCGTCGCGTCGAACAATACAGCTTCGCTCACCATCACCGCCACCGATCCACCGCCGTTTGTCGTCCGCCCCGCCAATCTCGACTATGGAACCCTTCTCACTGGCCAAACCAGCAATCAGGCGTTCAGCGTCATCAACAATACCGAGACGATTCTGACGGGCACAGCCGCGCTGGTTATCGACGGCAGCCCGTTTGCGGTTCTCGGCGGGAATCCCTTCAATGTTTCCGTGGGACAGACCGGCATGGTCATCGTGACGTTCAGCCCCACGTCCGCGGGACATTATACCAACTCGGTCGTGCTCACGAGTGGCAGCGTCACATGGTCCAACGCGGTGACCGGCACGGCGACCACGCCCGCACAACTCGACGTCAGCCCGCTCTCGCTGAATTTCGGGACCGCCACTGTCGGGCACACCGTCTCGGCGAGTTTTCTCGTAAATAACAGCGGAGGCGAAGCGCTGAGCGGCACGGCGACGATCACCGCCGCGGGATTTGCCGTCGGCGCGGGTACTTCGTACAACGTCCCGGGGTTCGGTTCGACCAACGTCGTGATCAATTTTACGCCGTTTTCCGCCAGAAGCTTCGCTGGCACCGTCATCTTCGTGTCCAACGGCGGCAATTCGAGCAATGCCGTCACCGGCAGCGGCACGTCGGGCCCGGCGGCCCGCTTCAGCGCCGCACCGACCAACGGCTCGTCGCCGTTGCTGGTCACCTTCGCCGACACGTCGTCCGGCACCATCACCAGCCGCTCATGGAACCTCGGAGACGGGACCGTGACGAATACCGCCGCAACAACCTTGGTGCACACGTACACGTGTGGCGGCCCGTACTCCGTGAGCCTCACCGTGCGCGGCACAGGCGGCTCAAATACACTGACCGAAAGCTCCTTGATCACCGTGGTCGACACGACGCCACCGACCATTATCACCTGCGCCCCGGCCGTGACCGTGCCGGGCAACGGCGTCGGGCAGGCGGTGGTGCCGGATTTCACCGCCAAGGTCCAGGCAACGGATAATTGCACGGCCAGCAACGCGCTGCTCAGAACCCAGTCACCGCCTGCCGGCACGGTCGTGGGAGCCGGAGCGACAGAGGTCGTCATCACTGTCACGGACGCTTCCGGCAACTCGTCGTCCTGCGCCACGACATTCACGGTGCAAGTGCCCCCGCCGGACGCGCAATTTACCGGCTCGCCAACGAAGGGTGCCGTGCCCCTCGTGGTTACGTTCGCCAACAGTTCCACCGGCCTGATCACCAGCGTGGTGTGGGACTTTGGTGACGGCGCCACCAGCACCGCGACCAATCCGACGCACACCTACACCAACGCGGCGACCTTCAGCGTCAGCCTGACGGCGCAGGGACCGGTCGCCACGAATACGTTGACCCGACCCGGTTACATCACCGCTTTCCAAGCGTTGGCGCCGATCATCAACTCTCCACCCACGGTGACGAACGCCCTGCTGCAAATCGGCAATCGCGCCGTGGTGGTGGTGGACGAGACCAATTTCTTCCGCGTGACCGCCACGGATTCGCAAAGCCTGTCGATGGGCTATCAATGGCGGTTTGGCGACGGCAGTACCAGCGCCACTTCGCCGCAGCCCACCGCCCTCCATGCCTACGGCACCAATTGCGGGCCGTTCGTCGCCAGCGTGACGGTCAGCAACGGCTACGCCTCGGTGATCACCAACCTCGCCGTGGCCGTTGCCTGTGAGATGCCTGTTACCAAACTGCAGCTGAAATCGAACTTCGCCAAACCGAACTCCGATGGCGCCACCCTGATCGCGACGACGGACCTCGGCGAGGGATTCAAGCCCCTCGGCCAAACGTTGGTTGTGGACATGGGCAACGCCCAGGTACAGTTCACGCTGAACAAGAATGGGCTCGGAGTGAGTGCCGCCGACACGGCACGGTTGAGATTCAACAAACATGCGGGCCTGTGGACGCTGAAGGTGAGGCTGCGCCAGGGCAACTGGCACACCTCCTGGCTCTCCTACGGCCTGATCGACGCCACCATCCAACGCCCCGGCTCGGCTGTCACCATGCCCGTGGTTGTCCTCGCGGGCGATCTGGGATTCGCGACGGACCGCTCGCTCAACTATACCGCCACCGCGCACGACGCCGGCCTTGCGAAGTAGCGAACCGGCCACCCAGATCGAATCGGTGGGCAGGGGCTTTGTGCTCGGTGGGCTGGGGATTCGCGTTACCCAAGATCTGTCCAACTGACCAAATCCGCGAGGTTGGGCCGTCCGTCGTGGTGCCAGGAGAGCGGGGGACGTTGCATCTGGCCAATCGCGCAGACACGGTGCACACCCATCCGGGCCAGATCGCTCGCGAACGCCAGCGCTCGCTCGTTCATCGGCGCCACGCCCACCGTGGAAATGCTCGACGCAAACCTCTGGATGGCATCCAGCACGCGCTTGTATCCATCGGTTGGCTTCACAAACACGATCCGGTTCAGGCAGGACGCAACGAACGCGGGGCTGTCTTCGTAAATCACCGCCCACTCGCTTTCCGCCGGACCCGACCAGACGCCAAGCCGACGGTCCGACGCGGCGCCAAATTCATAACCGGTCCGGAGTCTCACGACCTGCGCCGCTTCCTCGATCGAGAGCCGGCCGCGCGGCACGCGCGCCTGATACGCGGCCATCGCCTCGGCCAGTGCCGCGGCAAACTTGCGCGGGCCAAACTGTCCGCGTTCCTCCACGTAAAACACATGCGGCGAGAGACACCCCTGCTGGTCGTACACGGACGCATCGAACGCCGCCGCCTGCGCCAGTTGGGGAAGGTTCTCCTCGGTCATCGCCTCTTTCGCCACCACCGCAAAGCTGATCTTGTGGCCGTAGCCGGCAAATTTCGCGGTCGGCGGGGACAATTGCCGCAAGGCCGAGACCGTATGATCGTCGCCGTACGCGATCACCGCGTCGGCGTCGGCCACCGCGGCCTGCGTCAATGCCAGTTCGCCACGCGGCCAGTCCAGCGTCGCGGCGCAATCGGCGAGTTCCGCGTCCATTTCGCGCACCGATTCGAGGAACAGGGCGGGGAACACAGGGTCGCGCGCGGACATCTTCACCAGGTTGGCCGAACGCAGCAGCAACCCGCCGCAAATGCTCACGATGCCGGGCATGGGAACGTTGCCCGCCAGGAAATGCACGATCAGGCGGGGTGCCATGGCCCGCGTTTGCACGCGGCCGCGCAGACAGAACTCGTCGAGCACGCGGCGGTTGCCCAGTTCGCGGTCGAGTAATTCACCGAGCGATTCGTAGGTGATCGCGCCGAACGTGAGATCGATGGCCTCGTTCACCATCGCCTCGGAAAAACCGGTCGGGGTCGTCGCCAGTTCCGCCGCGCGTTTCCGCCACGGACTCTTTGGGTCGAGCCAGTTCTTCGCGGCCTGCGCCAACGTCGTAATCACCGCATCGGTCGTGCGATGTAGCCACACCCGCTCGCGGGCTTCCCGCGTCCGGCTTTCCGCCTCGCGAATCTCTTCAACAGTTGCGCTCATTCCAATCGTAAATCTTCCGCAGTCAACGAGCACCCGCGCACTTCCGCGCCGGCCACCCGTCCAAGGACTTCAAATGAATTCGCGCCTGACGCCGGGTCGGCGTCGCGTGCGACCCCTAAATCCTCCGTCTGTATACACATGATACTCCATAAGTTCGCCAAATCATAGACACGGATGAGACCACGTTCATTCTCAGCAGCCTTCCTGCCAGTGTTCGGGTCTATAATCACCACCCGCGCCCACGGCGGCGCCGTCTTGGCATCCGTCTGGCGACCCGCTCGCAAGCTGCCGTCGTAGAATTGCGTGCTCAGCTCGGTCATGCCGTATTCGTTGACGATGCGCGTCTTCGGGATGCCGATGCGTCGCTCGATCAGCCCGTACAATTCCGCCTTCGGCATCTCGCGCGAACGTCCCTTGAACCCGCCCGTCTCCATCACCCGACTCCCTTTGGCCATTTCAAATCGCAACCCTTGGCGGGCTAGATGATCGAGCAGATGGACAAAAGCGAACGCGGTCCCGAGCAGGAAGACCGGTCGATGCGCCACTTGCGCGTCGGACAGGTCGCGCACCACGCGCTCGACATGCAGCAGGCCGTCTTCCACATAGAACGCGCTGTTCTTCGCGCCGAACTCGCGGGCGACGATCCCCATCATGTGCGACAGCGAGGAATGCGGCGCTTCTCGCGGCGACGCCATCAGAATTATCATTGGCAACCGCGTTCCGTCGGGAAGAAGATGCGCCGCGAAATTCGGACGAATCGCCGCCTCGTACAATTCCAGTGTCCGCAGATAATGTTTCCCGGCCTTTTCCCGCGTCGTCCCGCTCGTGTGAAATTCTGCGACGGCTTCCTCGACCGGAAAACACGTCAGCGCAAAGTCTTTGAACGCGCTCGTCGGCACAGCGGGAATCTGCTTCCAATGTGTCACGGTTTGCGGGGTCAACTTCACCCGGTCGCAATACGCCCGATACGGTGCGCACCGCTCGTATTGAAACGCGAACACCTCGCGCGCGAGTCGATCGAATTCCTCATCCGTCGTCGCCTGCGCCACCCCGCGCACCATCAATGCGACGATGCGTTGCTGAAGTTCAAGAGCGGTTTTGTCCATGCCCGATCAAATCCTTAGAAGCTGGTTTTCCGCCAACAGCTATCGCATAATGCTGCCTGTGAAGCGGATTGTCAAACGGGCGATGCTCGTTCTGGGCGTGCTTCTTATACTTCTCGCCGTGGTCGGCCTCATCGGTTTCCGCTGGGGGCTCACACCGCTTCCGAAGCCGCCGCAGGGCGTTCGGATCGAACCGCTGTCTCCACCGCTCACGTCCGAGCGTCTCACTCCCGATAATGGCGCGTTTCATTACATGAAGGCCATCGCGTTCATCCAAGGCCATCCGTCGTCAAGAGAATCCGAGGATCAAATCGACGCGTTCGCTGCGGGTGATATTTCGGGGGGTACAAACGCAATAGAGCAAGCCCTCGGTGAGGTTCGTCCAGCTCTTGATTATGTTCGTGAAGGTACCCGTGCACCATCATGCCAAATGCCATGGGCAAATGACGAGCAAAGTGCGATCTCTTTTGAGTCGTTGAGGCAACTGGCGCGCTTTCTTGCCGCAGATGGCAAATTGGCGGAGCGCAGTGGCGATTTCGCGCGGGCAATCGACGACTATCTCGCCATCGTCAAATTCGGTACGGACTACGCCAAGGGCGAACCTGTCATTTACAGTCTGCTAGGCAACTCCATCGTTGGAATCGGCACGCAAAAGGTCAGAGCCTGGGCTTTACAAGGCACACCTTCACCACAGGCATTGCACAGCATCATGGAAACGATCGGGCAGATCAATCGCCAAAGGCTCCCGCTTGCCGAAACGCTTCGATATGAACTGCAATACTCAAAAGAGCAATTCGACACGACCATGTTTAGGGGCATCCACGCTGGTACCAGCCGGCGCATACAGCAGAGTTACTTTGATGCCGCTTTTGGCGATCTGATTCAGGACGCGGATAAGCCGTTGTGGGAGAGCGAGACAAAGGCGATCATCCGGAAATGGAGCATAGAAAACAAATCCATGTGGCTGGTTGCCATCAATCGCCCTATCCCACGCATTCTCGTAGCGCTCCTGCTTCCCGTCACGGATTCGATACACAGTCGAACTAGCCGAACAGACTTGGAATTCGAGGCCACAGGCGTCGTGTGCGCGTTAAAATCTTATGAATTCAGTCACGGCGCTGCTCCGGACCAACTCACCGATCTTATACCGGATTTCCTCCCGTCAGTTCCCATCGACCCATTCGATGGCAAGCCGCTGCGTTATCGACGCGAAGGAAAGGAATGGGTCCTCTGGAGCGTCGGGTCCGATATGAAGGATGACAACGCCGCGTGGCACGAGTTCAAGTATCGCAAACCCGGCGACGAGCGCACTGGTGGGGACATCTATTTCGAGTCAACGGAACCACAGGACGATTTGGCGTTTTACCTGAGTCAACGAAAGCTCAAAGCAAGCGAGCCAGCTCCTTCACCGCGAAATCCAACTGCCTCTCCGTAATCACAAGGGGAGGGGTGAGGCCGAGGATTTCGTTGTGGTCGCCTTCGGGCAGGGCGAGGATGCCGCGCTGCAGCAGTTTCTCGACGAGCGGGACCGCGTTGCCCACCTCCAGACCGAGCATCAGACCTTTGCCGCGAACCTTCCCGATCTTCGCGAGTCGTTTCGCCAACCAGCCGCCCAACTCGCGACTCCTCACATCCAACTTCATCCGTTTCATTTCGCCGATCGATGCGAGCGCCGCGGCACAGCCAAGTGGGTTGCCCAGAAACGTGCTGGTGTGAATCGCTTCGCCACTCGACTCGGGCCAACTGTCCATCACGTCTGCGCGGCCAATACAGGCCGAAATCGGAAACCCGCCCGCCATCGCTTTGCCCACGCACACCAGGTCGGGCGTCACGCCCCAATGTTCGCACGCAAACCACCGTCCCGTGCGACAGAAACCGGAATAGATTTCGTCAACGATCAGCACGAGCCCATGGTCGTCGCAAAACTTGCGCAGTTTCGTCAGAAAATCGTCCGGCGGAACGACGATGCCGCCCCGGCCTTGAATCGGTTCGACAATGACCGCGCCGAAGTCCCCAATGTTCGCCACTCTTGGCACACGACCGAACGGCACATGCGCGGTGAAATGGCCCAGTTGCTTCGAGAATGGCGAACGGAAGTGGGCCCGCCATATCGTATCCAGCGCGCCGTAGGTGAGTCCATGGTACGCACCCTCAAACGCAATGACCCCGGGCCGTTTCGTATGGATCGCTGCCGTCTTGAGCGCCGCCTCGACGGCTTCCGCACCCGAACTGGCAAACACCGCACGCCCTTCCGATCTGTCCCATCGCGAGAAGGTCAACGACACCAACTCCCGGGCCAATTTCAGTTTCAGTTCGTTCGGATGCACGTCGCCCATCGCGTGCAAGAGCTTTCCCGCTTGCGCCTTGAGCGCAGCCACGACGCACGGGTTGCCGTGCCCGACACTGGCCACGCCGAACGCCGCCGTCAGGTCGATATAGCGGTTGCCATCGACGTCCCACACGTTCGCGCCCGACGCGCGCTGCCAGAATATCGGCCAGCGGTCGGACACGAACGTGATATTGCGGGATTCGTAACGGCGAAGCTGCCGGGACAGCGCGCGCGACCTCGGGCCGGGGATTCGGGTCTTCCGCGATGGCAGCAAATCGTTCACAACGACGGCATCACTCTAGCCGTGTTGGATGAACCGGTGGAAGGTGTTGCCTGCCTCCTGATCGACGAGCAGGACGAGGTGGTTGAGCCTCATCGCCTCCAGCAGGTCATCCACGCTCACGGCTTCGTAATCAGGCTTGTCCGCCGTGGCGGACTTATCGCCCCCGAACAACACGGCGACGTCGCCGTCGGTATTCCGCCGGCGCGCGGGCGTGCCGCGGCGTTCCTCGATCCAGTTTCGGATTTGATCGGCCTTGACGATGATGCGAAGCGACATGGTGCTAGACTCCTCGGGTCTCGGGTCCCCAAATGTGTTTGTGCCACTGGGTCTGCATGCGGACGGGCAGTTTATCGGCTAAGATCCATTCGGCAAGCGTTTTGAGCGGCAGCTTGCCCCAGACGGGTGAGAACAGGACCGTGCACGTGTTCGACAATTGCCGCTCGGCCATGACCTCTCGCGCCCAATCGTAATCCGCACGGTCGGCGATGACGAATTTTACTTCATCCTTCTTGTCGAGATGGCGAACGTTGTCGTAGAGGTTCTTCTCGCACTCGCCGCTGCCGGGACATTTCAGGTCCATGATCTTGATCACGCGGGGATCGACCTGCGACACGTCCACCGATCCGCTCGTCTCCAGCAATACGTGTTTGCCGAGGTCGCACAGCCGCGCCATCAACGGAAACACATTCGGTTGCAGAAGCGGCTCGCCGCCGGTGATTTCGACGAGCGGGCAGTTGTATTCGAGCACCTTCACGATCACGTCGCTGAGTTTCATCGGCGCGCCTTCGTGAAAGGAATACGTCGTGTCGCACCACGTGCAGCGCAGGTTGCACGCCGTCAACCGCACAAACACACACGGCAACCCCGCATACGAGGACTCGCCCTGAATGCTGTGAAAAATCTCGTTGATGACAAGGGTATCGGCCACGCTGGGAAGGTATCAAACCGCCGCCATTCCGTCAATTTGCTGGATGGGAATGAGCTTGCGCCCGGCAAACCATACGGCAACGATGCGCGTGGACAATGACAACGCTCACGCCAGAACAGTTTGGCATCGTCGTTCGCGAACTTGAATTGATGCTCCGGGAAGGGGAACGCGACGAATTCTGGCGCGTCGTGAAGATGTTCGCCGACAACCGCTTCAATTTCTCGATAAAGGAGTTTCCGCCCGCCATCCAGACCGAATTCGCCGGTCTCGGCCCAACACGCGAAAAGAATTACGCTTCGCTCGTCGCCGACATTCGCAATCTCGCCGGCAATGTCTTCGACGTCCAAGGAATTGGCACCCTGAGCTTCAAGGGGAAGGGATACAAACTCCTTAAACTCGTCAGTCGTGCGTCGCCTTCGCCCTACGCCGTCCAGGTCCCGATCTGTCTCGTGGCGGGCGTGCATGGCGACGAACCCGACGGTATTCTCGCGGCCTTGGAGTTCGCCCGCCGTTTCTCGCGCACGCCGCAACTGGTGTCCAACTACGCGCTCACGATCTATCCGTGCGTCAACCCCGTCGGCTACGAGCACATGACCCGCGAGAATGGCGACGGCAAAGACCTCAACCGCGAATTCTTCTGTGAGAGCCGGGAAGAGGAGGTCGTGATGCTCGAAGGCGAATTGCGCGCGCACGAGTTCACGGGCTTCATCGGAGGCCACAGCGACTACGAATCCTTTGGCCTGTACGCCTACGCCACCGGCGCGGTGCTCAGCGAACGCCTCGCCAAACCCGCGCTCTTCCAGGCGAGCGGCGTCATCCCGATCAACACCGACGCGGTGATTGACGGTCATCCCGCGCAGCACGGCATCATCAACCAGAAGTTTCCCGGTTCGCTCGGCCCGCTCACGAAGGGCGCGAGCGAGCCGTTCGACATCACGATCGAGACACCGAACCTCTTCGCCCTCAGCAAGCGCGTCGACGCCCAGGCCATCGCCTTCGAAACCATCCTCCACGAATACCGCGCCGTCGCCTCCGAGGCGATGTACCTGTAGCAAACTGGAAAGTGATTGCCGGAAGTACGCTCTTCCAGCACAATACACCGGCCGACTTTGGGCGAATGAACACACCCTACAGACCTTTGCGGTCCCGACGTCCGTTTAGACCCCGATAACATGGCAAAATCTCACGAGAGCGGTCATAAAGGTGAATTGGAAGTCGTTCGGGACGTTGGCTGCCCCAACTGTGGTGCGCGACTAATGAAGCTACCTTTGTCTTTTCCACTCTTCGACGTGCAATGCGTACGGTGCCTATTCCGAGCGCAGGTGAAAACGGCCCATTGCAAACCAAAGGGAGAGATATTTGGTGCTGGATGGAGCATTCTCGAGAAGACTCTCAAGGCCGGGCACATGATTCCACCGTTGATCGTCAACTTCCAGTGGAAAGACAGCGCTCGCAAAGTCAGGCGAAAGGTATACTTCTTTCCGTTCTTAATCTCGGACAATATTCGAAGACGTCAGCGGTCTACGCGCGGGAAAAGACCCGGATATAAGGAGTTCAACTATGTCGGCTTGCTTGATGACAACGTGCCGCGAAAACTCCTTTTGGAGACACCATCCCATCCCCGTCCCCATCCGAAAAATACTGGAAAATGCGATTGATTCTCTATATGCCGAGAACGAATATTGAGTTACTATGGTGTTGTGGGCAACGGCCCGCTGGGCGGGCGGCAAGAAGATGGGACAGACTGAATTGAGGTAACGCATGAAAGTGGTACGGTTCATTTTGGGAGCGATCCTGTTCGGGGCGCTCATCGTGGTCGTCCAACTGGCCGATTCGCCGCTGGACACGCCCGCGGCAAAATACGCGCGGTTGCCGGACGTTAGCCTGCTGCACATGGCGGACGCCGAATCGGCGGTCGGGCGGAGCAGCTCGGCGCTGTTGCTATTGGACTACGTAATCCAGCACGATTCGTCGGAGAAGCAGCAGGCAATTGACGATCGCCAGAAGGTTTTTGCCCAACTCACCAGCGAGAACACACCGATCAGCCACTTGAAGGCGACCGGCTGGGCGGCCACGCTCGGCGGGAACTCGTTTGAGAGTCTCGCCGGCACGACAGTCGCCGACGCGGCATTGTATGGCGACATCGCCGATCTGGCCCGGCAGGGCGGATTGGAAGGCAATCAGGATGGTTTCGTTACCGCGCTCAATGGCGTCACGAGCATGGACAACGTTTTCCCGCCAGCCCAGGGCGCTATCACGCTCACCAAGGCGGCACGGCTGGCCGGCGCGATCAATGGATCATTGACGATGCAGTTGAGCCAAATGCTCACTCTCATGCAGTCGGACCCGAAGTCGGGGATCGCCGTGGAAAAGTTCAAGGACAACTTCATGCCGATATTCGAGCTGGCCCGACGCTGCCGGACATGGGGCGAGTTTGAGACGATCTTGCGGCAGGCTGACAGTCCCGACCAATTGGCGGTATTGACGAAGATGGCATCCATGACGCCCGACGCGCCGAAGGAACTCGCCCAGGTACTCGCCGTCGCCGGGGCAGATGGTCGAGCGGCTGCATCCGCGTGCATCGATTTCATTATGCGCCAGGGGCCTCAGGGCCTGGATAGGCTGCACGCGGCGGTGAGCAAGGGAGCGGCCGGATTGAAGTTCGCGGTTGATCATCCGGGATTGACGCCGCAGCGTTTGGGCGCCATCACCAAAGAACATCCGTCAACGCTGGACTCGATCCAGCAGGCCTATCAGTCGCTCCGGTACCAGTATGGGGCGAGCGTCGCGGCAATCAAGTACGCGCTGATGGCCGTGTTGTGCGGCCTGCTGATTCTGGTCGTGGTGCCCGGCCGCTATCTGGAAAAGCTGATTGCCAGACCTGGAAACGCACCGGCACCTCCCACTCCCGCCCATTTCCTGCTCACGGCGCTGGCTGTGGGAGTCGTCTTGAGCCTGTTGCTGTACCTCCTATCGTTGGCGATGCGGCCGGCGATGGAGTTGCCATCCGTTGCCGCTGGGACTGGAGAACCTGGCAGCGCCGCGACCGCCGCAATGGGAACGGACAACGCGCTCTTGTCGGGGACGGTCGTATTGTTCTCACTGGTGGTCCACGTGGTCGTCTGGTTTTTCGTGAGAGGCAAGATTCGCCGGGTCGAAGACGATGAGAGCGCTGTCGCCGAACTGCGGCTGAAGAGACTGGAGAACCTCGACATCTTCCTCGATCTGCCGCTGTTCATGGGACTGGCGCTGACGGTCATTGCGCTCATCCTCATCGCCTTGAATGCCGGGATGAGCCGTTTGTTTGCGTACACGTCCACCGTCGTGGGCATCCTGTCGGCGGTGTCGCTGCGCATTCGGTACGTCTACCCATTGAAGGAGCGCCTGATCCAAATGAAGTAGCCGTTGGGATACGATGAGGACATCCATTCTGGTCGTAATGCTCGATTTTCTGGTGTGTTCGCTGTTGCTGTTCGTCATCGGCACAGGCGGCGAACATACTCAGTTTGAGACCTCGGCTCCCAAAACGCCGCGCGTCCACGAAGAATTCACGCCGGCGGCAATGCAGGCGCAGCAGGAAGAATGGAACCGCGATTACGAGCAGCAGTCGCTTCTAACCCAGCTCAACTCAGCCTCGTCGGAAAACCAGCAGCTTCGCAGCCGGTTGAATGAAACGACCGCAACCCTCGCCCAACAGGAGGCGAATCTCAAGACCGTCACGGAAGAGAAGGCGCAAACCGAAAAAGCGTTGTCCAACGTCCAGCAACAACTCGCCCACGTAAGCGAGGAGCGGCAGAAAGCGCAACAGGAGGGCGAAGCGGCCAAGGAGAACCTCGCGAAACTTCAAAGCGAAGAGGCCAACCTTCAGCAGGAAAGGTCGCAATTGTCCCAGCAGGCCCAGCAGTTGGGGCAGACCGTTGCCAGCCAGCAGGCGACGATCAGTACGCTCAGCCAGCAGGTACTCTCTTCGCAACAAAGGGTGGAGTCCCAACTAACGGATGTCGCCAAGGGCCAGCAGGAAATGGGAGCGACCCTCGCCCAGCTCGATGCGTTCGCTCGCACGCTCCCAGCGACCATGCAGAAGGACGTCTCGGGCGTTCATGACGAACAGCAGGCGATGCAGCAGGACTTGGCCGCCATGGCGGAAAACGTGAAGGGCTTGCAGTCGGAACTCAACGGCGAGGAAAAGGGCGGTCTGGGACAGGCGATGGAGGATATCGCCAAGGGCCAGCAGGATCTTCAGTCCAAGTTGGATGCGCTGATGAAATCGGGGCAGGGCGATCAAATCGCGCAAAGCTTGAACGCCATCGAGGCCGGCCAAGATGCCTTGCGCCAGCAGACGGCGAAGCTCGGCGATCAGATCGAATCGATCAAAGCCCGCGGGCCGGGCCCGTACAAAGCTGTCAAAGGCGCCCGCCTCGGCCTGCAAGTCGCGATCGCCAAGACAGATTCCTCCAGGAGTTCTACCATCTCCCATTTCCGGGCGACCGCTTATCCTCCGGTGGTGAACGTGGGCGGCCGCTCGTTCGTGGTGGCGAATTCGCAAACGCTCGGATTCAACTGGTGGGAGTTGGGCAGCGATAGCGAGATCACGCAACTGAAATATGGCGTCGACAGGGCGGGGGACACGCCCTGGTCCGGCGCGTTGACCGGCCCCGCGTGCGTCTTGCGCGCCAACCCACAAGTGGTGGCCGTCGAATTGAATCAGCCCACGCCCGGCGTGACGACCATGGAACTGGCCGGGCCGGATGCCATCGTGCAAAATGATCAACACAGGCTGTACGTTTTCAAGAGCACGGCAGCGGGACTCAGTTTTGAAATCGATACCGCGCCTGACCTGGCCGATCCCCGTTATTTGGTCATCAAACGCGCGTTGCGGGGTGTCGCCGCGTGGTTCGAGAACCCGGCTTACCGAGCCGACGCGGGCGATTACGTGGTGACCTCGGACGGCAAGCTGGTCGGCATCATGGTCAGCCGCGAGCGCTGCTTCATCCTCGGCAAGGACAATCTCACCGACTGCGCCCTGTCCATCCCGCTGACAGACGGACGGCACTTCCTCCGCGCCATCAACGAATTCCAAAAGCTCAAATAGCGGGAGAGGGCTTCGTCCCGATAACCGCGTCAGTTCTTCGCTTGGATTGACGTCTCCACGACGCGCGACGGACCATTAATGGAAGCGCGAAGAGACCCGCCCACTCTGTCAGGGCACCATAAATGGCTGCATTTCAGGTCCAAACGAGCCTCGTTTGGCCCTACCGCCACCGCTGCAAACACATGCCGGACACCGCCTTGACAAGGTTCGGCAATCCTGTTACCTACATTGTGAAAATTGGAACAAGCGGTCGCAGTTACGCCGTGTTTTGGGGTCGGTCGCGTGAAAGATTTATACATAAATCAGTACCTGTTTGTCATCGTGTTCCTGCTGGTGGCGGTGGCGTTCCCGCTGCTGCCGCTGGCCCTCGCGTGGCTCCTCGCGCCGCGCCGTCCCGCCGCCACCAAGAATGACACCTATGAGTGCGGCCTGAGTTCCAAGGGCGACGCCTGGGTCCAATTCCGCGTCGGCTACTACATCTACGCGCTTGTGTACGTGATTTTTGCCGTCGAGACGGTCTTTCTGTACCCATGGGCGGTCGCTTTCGCTGGGCTGGGCTTCGGCGGGTTCCTCGCCATGATGGTGTTCGTGCTGCTGCTGGTGGAAGGGCTGGTTTACGCGTGGGCCAAGGGCGCCTTGGATTGGAAATAACATGCCTGTCGACGAAGGTCTGAAAAGCGAGCTCCAGAAACAGGGGATTTTCGTTCTCCCCTTCGAACAGCTTTACAACTGGGGCCGCAAAAGCTCGATTTGGCCGTTGCAGTTCGGACTGGCCTGTTGCGCCATTGAAATGATAGCCAGCGCCGCAGCCCGCTACGATCTGGCGCGATTCGGCGCCGAAGTCTTTCGCGCCACTCCCCGTCAGGCCGATTTGATGATCGTTGCGGGCACGGTCACCAAGAAAATGGCCCCGTTGGTCGTTCGTCTCTACAATCAGATGCCCGAACCGAAATACTGTATTGCCATGGGTGCCTGCGCCATTTCGGGCGGACCGTTCAAGGACGGGTACAACGTGCTCAAGGGCATCGACCGCTACATTCCCGTGGATGTGCACATCCCCGGCTGCCCGCCGCGTCCCGAGGCGTTAATTCATGCCATCATGACTCTCCAGCGGAAGATCGCAAATCAGCATCTCGACACAGAAGACCGCCTCCGCTGGTACGATAAAAACGCCACGACCGAGTTTCCGATCCCGTCCTACGGCGACCACGATTTGCAGCCGCCGGCCAATCGCGACGTCTGGCAGCCGCCACGGGGTTATCGCGACGTGACACTCGATGAGGTCAAGAAATCCTGATGGAAGCCATCGAGAAAATCAAAGAGGTCGCGGCGCAGGCTGTTCCCGGCGCGAAGGTCGAGCTCGTCAACTCGACGCCGGCCGCCCAGCAACCCGCGTTGTTGATCGACTGCGAACACATCTATGCCGTCGCCAAGTTTTTCAAGGAAGATCCGCGCTTCCAGATGGATTTTTGTTCGTGTGTCACCGGCGTCGATTACCTGCCGAAAGCTGACAAGCCCGGGTTTATCGAGGTCGTCTATCATTTGTATTCCGTCGCGCTAAAACAGGGGCCGATCATTCTCAAAGTGCGCGCGCCACGCGAACTTGACCAGTGCCGCGTGCCGTCGCTGACCCCTCTCTGGCGTGCGGCCGAGTTCCAGGAGCGCGAAGCGTACGATCTCTACGGCGTGAAATTCGACGGTCATCCCGATTTGCGCCGGATCCTGATGTGGGACGAATTTACAGACCATCCCATGCGCAAAGACTACGTTCCGCCGGCCGACTACGAGTGGGAGCCGACTCCTCACGACGACACGCTCCAGCGAACCGTGCAGGCAGGTGGCATCACGCCGCCAACGGCCCGCGAAGAATTGGAAAAGGCAAAGAAGAAATGATCCAGCCGCTCACAGAAGAGAGGCGGTTCACGCTGACGCCCGGATCGGAAGGCCTGATCGAGACCCAGACGCTCGATGTTTCCATCGGGCCGCAACACCCGAGCACCCACGGCGTGTTCCGTATGGATTGCGTGCTGGACGGCGAGACCGTCGTCGCCCTCAAGCCCGTCATGGGCTATCTGCACCGCAATCACGAGCAACTGGCCGAGCGCATGGCCTGGCTTGGTTCGATGCCCTACACGGACCGCCTCGACTATTTGAATTCGATGAGCAACAACTGGGCCTATGCGCTGGCCGTCGAAAAGCTCGCAGGCATCAAAGTTCCCGAGCACGCTGAGTACGTGCGCGTGATCATGTCTGAGCTGACGCGTATCCTCAACCACTCGTGCGTCATCGGGTTCATGTTGCAGGACCTCGGCGCGTGGGGCACGCCGTTGCTCTACGCCTTCCGCGAACGCGAACGGATTCTCGACCTGTTTGAAGCCGTCAGCGGCTCGCGCATGATGTGCAACTATATGCGTTTCGGTGGCGTGCGCGTCGACATGACGGAGAAAGATTTGGCTGTCGCGAAGGACATTGTGGCCCGCTTCCCGCGGTTCCTCGACGAATTTGAGAAATTGCTGACGGGCAACGAAGTCCTACTCGCCCGCACCCAGCGCGTCGGCATCTTGCCGAAGGAACTGGCCATCAACGCCGGCATTAGCGGCCCGATGGCCCGCGCCAGCGGAATGGAATATGACATCCGCAAGGTCGACAAGTATGGCGTCTACGGCCGTTTCGATTTCCGCGTGCCCGTCGGCGATGTCGGCGACGTGTACGACCGTTACTACATCCGCGTCCTGGAAATGCGCGAGAGCATCAAGATTCTACAGCAGGCGCTCCGTGATATTCCCGCCGGACCGCACGTCGCGCCCGAGGTGAAACTCCGCAATTTCAAAATCCCGCCCGGCGACGGCTATGGCCGCGTCGAGGCCCCGAAAGGCGAACTCGGTTTTTACCTCGTCTCCGACGAAGGCGGCAAACAGCCGTACCGTTACCATGTGCGTCCGCCGAGTTTCATCAATCTGACCACGCTCGAGGACATGTGCCTCGGCCAGAAGGTGGCGGATGTCGTCATTATCCTCGGCAGCGTCGATATCGTATTGGGGGAGGTGGACCGCTAATGGGCTTCATCGGCAAGGGCTTGTTCGAGGGCATGGTCGTCACCGCCCGCAACTTTGTCGGCAGCTACTTCGACAAGGAGCGGCTCGTGACCGTCCAGTATCCCGAGGAGCGCGTCCAGACACCCGAGAACTCGCGCACGTTCCCGTTCCTCGTGTATGACGATGATAAAAGCCCGGTTGACACGATGCGCTGCGTCGCGTGCAAGATTTGCGAGGTCGAATGCCCGCCTCAGTGCATTTACATCGTCATGGACCGCGACGAGAAGGGCAAACCGCGGCAGCGCCCGAAGGTGTTCGACATCGACACCAGCGTCTGTATGCAGTGCCAGATTTGCGTCGAAGTCTGCCCGTTCGACGCGATCAAGATGGACAACGACTACGAGAAGTCGCAGTACGACCGCTTTGACGAGCTTGTCGAACACCTGCCCGATCTGCTCAAGTCGAACGAATATTACAACCGGATCAAGCCGACCGAAGCGACCGCGGTCGACGCCAAGCTGAAGGCGGAAAAAGAAAAGAAGGCGAAGAAAGCCGCTCCCGCTGCCGCCGCAAAACCGGCAGCGCCGCCGCCAAAACCGGCCGCTCCGGCCGCGCCGAAGCCTGCGCCGGTTGCCGCTGCCGCGCCGGCCGCAAAACTTACAATTCCCGACGATGCGCCGTTCACGCCCGAGCAACGTCAGTGGCTTAGCGGGTTTCTCAGTGCCGTTTCCGTCGGCGCTGCGCCTGTTGCTGGTGCAGCCGCGCCGTCTGCGCCAGCCAAAGTGGAGGCAGCGGCCCCTGCCGAGCCGCAAGCTGCTCCCGCAGCCGCGCCGGCTGCCGAAGCGCCTGCCGGAAACTGGCCGTGGCACGACCCGGGCATGGGCATGCAACAACGCCTCGATCTGGCAAAAAGCGCGCCGTTGGCCGACAAATTGATGGCCGCGATGGCGCAGACCGACTGCCATGCGTGCGGGTACGACTGTCGCGGTTATGCCGATGCGATTGCCGGCGGCGCGGAGAGCGATTTGTCACTTTGCCTGCCAGGCGAAGCCGAGACCGCCAACATGCTGAAAAAGCTGATGGGGGAGGCAGGCAAAGCGTAAGAGTTGTGTGAGGTTTGACACAAGTTCGCTGTTTTCTTATAACCAGCGAGCTTTAGGGTAGGGGATTCACTCGGTTTGGAAACGATTTATCAACAACTGCGTATTTGGTTCGTGAATGCGCCGGACGGCGTCCTGCTGTGGGCGTCCATCGTCATTCCCATTCTTTTCGTCCTTGGCGTCTTCTCCGGCATTTTTGCCTACACGACGCTCATCGAACGCAAGGCATTGGGCCGAATCCAGAACCGCATTGGACCGAACCGCGTCGGGCGCTGGGGCATTCTCCAGCCGATCGCTGATGGCCTGAAGCTGCTCACGAAAGAAGACATCGTGCCGCGCCGCGCCGATCAATTTGTCCATTTCCTCGCGCCGGTCATCGCGGTGATTCCCTCAATCCTGCTTTTCTCGGTCGTGCCGGTCGGCGCCGGGCTGGTTCCCGTCAATCTGAACATCGGGATTCTGTTCGCGTTTGCGGTGAGCACCGCGAGCGTGCTGGCGCTGTTCATGGGCGGCTGGGCGTCGCGCAACAAGTTCTCGCTGCTCGGCGCGATGCGGGCCGTGGCGCAGGTTGTGTCCTACGAGGTCCCGATGGTGCTGGCGGCAGTGGCGGTGGTCATGGCCGTCGGCTCGCTCTCGACCCTGCGCATCGCGCGCGCGCAAAGCGGTGGGATTCTTAACATCACCAATTGGTTCGTCTTTCGACCCTGGGGATTCGTCGGGTTCGCCCTGTTTACCATCGGCGCGATGGCCGAATCGGCTCGCACGCCGTTCGACATTCCCGAGGCCGAATCGGAAATCATCGCCGGCTATCACACCGAATACAGCGGATTCAAATTCGCGCTCTTTCAGATGGGCGAATATCTCGCGTCCATTGCGATGGCGGGGATCACGGTGACGATGTTCCTCGGTGGCTACAACGGCCCCGGCAGCGGCCCCGGCTGGGTGGGCGGTTTGATCTCCATGTTTTGGTTTTTCCTCAAGCTCGCGTTCATGATCGTGCTCAACATCTGGATCCGTGGCACGTGGCCTCGGGTGCGCGTCGACCAGTTGCTGGGATTCGCCTGGAAAATCCTGTTGCCGATGTCGATCGTCAACATCATCGCGGTGGGGATGTGGCATTTCCTGACGTTCCGGCCCCTGGCGTGGGTGGCGACGACGCTGTGGCTCGTTCTCTGGTTCGTCACCCTTTGCAAACTGGCCGCGACGGAGACCGTCGCACCCCGAACGTATCGCTACGCCTCCTGACTGCCATGGAAGCCATCTTTTGGATTCTTTCCGCCATCACAGTGCTCGGCGCGCTGTTCGCCGTGACACTCCGCAACCTCATTCATTGCGTCCTGGCGTTGATCCTGTTTTTCCTCGGCATCGCCGGACATTACTTCCTGCTGCGCGCGGACTTTCTCGGGGCGGTGCAGATCCTCATTTATATCGGCGCGGTTGCCGTGTTGATGTTGTTCGCGATCATGCTGACGAGGCACGTGACCGGCGACGAAGGCCCGCGCGAGGTCCTCGGTGGCAAATGGTGGACCGGCATGGGCACAGCCATCATCACTGCGGGGTTATTGTGGGCGATCGTTCGCAAAGACCAGCTTGCCCAGGTGCTCCCGACCGCCGGAGCGCAAACCTCCCTGGTGGAAATCGGTAGGGCGCTTGTCGCGGATTGGGTCGTCCCATTCGAGGCGATGGCGGTGCTGTTGACGGCGGCACTGATCGGCGCGGTTGTCATCGCGCTGGAGGAGGTCATCCGCAGGCGATGAACATCCCCCTGAGCGATTATCTCATGCTTTCGGCGTTCCTGTTCGCCATCGGCCTCTGCGGAGCGTTGTCGCGCAAAAACGCCATTATCGTGTTGATGGGTATTGAAATCATGTTCAACGCAGGCATCCTCAACCTGATCGCCTTCTGGCACTACAAGTATTTCACAACCCCAACCGCCTACCTGTTCGCCATTTTCGCCATCTCGATTGCCGCGGCGGAATCCGCTGTCGGCCTGGCATTGGTTATCGCCATCTACCGACAGTACAAATCCGTCGATGTTGACGAGTTCACGGACCTGAAGGGGTAAGATGGAACACAGCGAATACCTTCGGCATCTCGCGCAGCAGCAGTGGTTGATTCCGCTGTTCCCGCTGGTGGCCGCGGCAATTCAGTCGTTGCTAAAGAGTCCGGGACGCAAAGCGTCTGGAGCGCTGACGATCATCGCGATGGGCCTCTCTTGTGTTTTCGCGCTGCGGGCGTTCTTCGCGACCCTCGACGGCGGCGAGCACCACGAAGTCGAGCGGGCCATCTTCAATTTTACCTGGTTCAAATTCGGGAGCACGAGCCTCGACCTCGGGTTCGTTCTTGATCCGTTGACGGCGGGGATGGCAGCGATGGTCGCGTTTGTCGGCTTCTGGATTTTCGTGAACGCCACAGGTTACATGGCCGATGATGACAATTTCACACGGTTCTTCTGTTTCCTGTCCCTGTTTGCCGCGTCGATGCTGGGCCTGGTCATTTCGAACAATCTGCTGTTGCTGTTCATGTGTTGGGAACTCGTCGGCTTGTGCAGCTATTTGCTCATCGGGTTCTGGTATTTCAAGCCGTCGGCTGCCGCCGCCATGAAGAAGGCGTTCATCACCACCCGTATCGGCGACGTCGGGTTCCTGCTGGGCATCGTGATGTTGTATTGGAAGACGGGCACGCTGACCATGTACACGCACGACGCGCTTCACCCCGGCGCGTTGGAGCAGGCGAGTGCGCTGGCTCTGCGGAGCGGTTGGTGGGGCCTGTCGGCGGCGAGCACGATTGCGTTTCTGATCTTTATTGGCGCAATGGGCAAGAGCGCGCAATTCCCGTTGCATGTGTGGTTGCCGGACGCGATGGAAGGCCCCACACCCGTCAGCGCGTTGATCCATGCCGCGACGATGGTCGCCGCGGGCGTGTTCATGGTCGGGCGCATGTATCCGCTGTTCACGGCGGAACCGGGGTCCTGGGTGATGGATTTCGTTATGTGGATCGGTTGCATTACAGCGGTGTTTTCCGCGACGATTGCCGTCGCGCAGTTCGACATCAAGCGCGTGCTGGCGTATTCGACGTGTTCACAGCTTGGTTACATGGTCATGGGCCTTGGCGCGGGCAGTTTGGTGGCCGGACAATTTCATTTGCTGACGCACGCGTTTTTCAAAGCGCTGCTCTTCCTCGGATCCGGCTGCGTCATCATCGGCACGCACCACGAGCAGGACATGCGGAAGATGGGCGGCCTGCGCAAATACATGCCGATTACGTTTGTCTGTTATCTCATCGGCATGTTGGCGCTGTCCGGGGTGCCGCCGTTTGCGGGGTTCTTTTCCAAGGATGAAATCCTGCTGTCGACGTTCCATCGCAACAAGTATGCGTGGGGGCTCGGGACGTTCGCCGCGTTTCTCACGGCGTTTTACATGACGCGCCAGATGTTCATGGTTTTCGCCGGGAAATGGCGCGGCGGAGAAAACAATCACGGCCACGACAAGCACGAGGATCACGGGCATGGTCATCACGGCGGCGAACCGCACGAAGTCACCTGGAACATGTGGCTGCCGATCGCCGTGCTGAGTTTGTTCGCCATTGGGCTCGGCTTTTTTGGCCACAAATACGCGGAGTACGTCGGCGTCGAGGGGGCTGAATCAGAGGAAGGCAAGGCCGTTGTGATGGGTGCCTCGCTGGCCGTGGTGGCGCTGGGTCTGTTGCTTGGTTGGGCGATTTACGGCCGCAAGACCATGGAACACGCGACCGATGCCGACCCGCTTTCGACGGCGTTGGGGAGTCTGTTCACATTCCTGAATCGCAAGTGGTACATCGATGAGCTGTACGACGTGACGATTATCCAGTTCACGGCCACGTGCGCCATGTTTTTCCGGTTAGTGGACAAATTGGTTATCGACGGCATCCTGCACGCGATTGCCTGGACGGCATGGGGCATTTCGCAGATCTTTCGCTGGCTCGGCGACGAGTTCTTTATCAACGGCGGCTTTGACGCCGGTTGCGAGAGCGTGCGGCTGGGCGGCGACGAGCTGGCGAAGCTGCAAAACGGCCGCATCCAAAACTATTTCCGCGTATTGAGCCTGGGGGCAGCAGTTCTCTTGCTGATTTACTTCTTCACATGACCCACTCCTGGCTCCCGTTGTTGTCGCTCATCACGTTCATGCCGCTGGTCGGCGTGGCACTGATCTTGTTGGTGCCGAAGAGCGGCGAACGACAAATCAAACTGATCGCGCTGGGCGCCAGCATCATCTCGCTGCTGACGACCCTTTGCGTCTGGAGCCGGTTCGATCCGAATGCGGGGCTGGCGTTCGAAGAGCGCTGGTCGTGGATCCCCACGCTCAACGTCGATTATCGTCTGGGTGTCGACGGACTCAGCATCACGATGGTCCTGCTGACGGCAATCGTCACCCCGTTGGCGTTGCTGGCGCATTGGAAGCAGGACCGGAATGTGAAACTGTTTTTCATTCTGTTCCTGCTCCTGCAGACCGGCATGTTTGGCGTCTTTACCGCCCTGAATTTCTTCCATTGGTTCATCTTCTGGGAACTCGGGCTGATCCCGATGTACTTCCTCATCAAGATCTGGGGAGCCGAGGACCGGACGTACGCATCGTTCAAGTTCTTCGTGTACACGCTGGCCGGCAGCGTCGGGATGCTGCTGGCGTTTGCGTTTATCTATCTGGCGACGAATTCCCTCGATTTCCTCGACTTGCGCCAAAAGGCGGCTTCGGGAGAACTGGGCGCGGCCATCTCGAAACTTGTGGCCGGCATTCACGAGAGAACGGGCTTTCCCATCAGCGTCTCCTGCTTCGAATCGTTGCTGTTTTGGGGCACGTTCCTCGGCTTCGCGATCAAGGTACCCATCTGGCCGTTTCACACTTGGTTGCCCGACGCGCATACGCAGGCGCCGACCGGCGGCTCAATGTTGCTGGCGGCCATTTTGTTGAAGATGGGTGTGTACGGTTTCCTGCGAATCATCCTGCCCATTTTCCCCGATCAGGTCCACGCGCACGTGCAGATCCTGTTGTTGTTGGCGTTGGCCAGTATTGTGTTCGGCGCTTACGCCGCGCTGGCCCAAACGGATTTCAAGCGGCTCGTCGCGTACTCGTCCGTCAACCACATGGGCTACGCGATGCTGGGCATTTTCGCCATGGTCGCCTCGGCACCGAACGTGGCCGACATCGCGAACGAAAAAGCCGCGGCGCTGAACGGCGCGATGCTGCAGATGTTCAACCATGGCATCAGTTCCGCGGCGCTGTTCTTCCTGGTGGGCGTGATTTATGAGCGGACGCACACGCGCAAGCTCGAGGAATACGGCGGATTACGCCGAATTATGCCGATTTACGCCGGAATTCTGGGCATCTCGATGTTCTCATCGCTGGGATTGCCCGGACTTAACGGGTTTGTGGGTGAATTTCTCATCTTCAAGGGCGCGTTCCCGATCGTCACGTTGGTCACGTCACTGGCGACCATCGGGCTGGTCATCACGGGCGTGTTCCTGCTCGGCATGATGCAGAAGGTCTGTTTCGGCCCGCTGAACACGAAATGGGCCGGCTTGTGTGACATGACGGGACGGGAAATCTTCATCGGGGCGGTGCTGATGTTCTTCATGTTTTGGATCGGGATTTACCCGGGGCCGATGATTACTGTCTCCAACACGGCGGTGAAACAACTGGTCGACATTTTCCAAACGATGACGGTCGCGAAATTCTGACGGAACCATGCAAGTTGATTGGACAATTTATCTGACGTTCCTCGGTGTGGGGCTGATCCTCCTGTTGCCTCGCGAGTCGAAGAACCTGATTCGCTGGGTTGCGTTATTGACAGGTGTGGCGGCGCTGCTCGTCGCCCTCAAGGATTATTTCAACTACAACGACTGGGTCAACGCGCAGATCAGCGCCCATGGCGCGCTGCAGGACGGCTTCATCCAGATTGTGAACGTGCCCTGGATTCCGGCGATCAACACGAGCTACCATCTCGCGGTGGACGGCATCAGTTTCCCGCTCATCGTGCTCAACGGTTTCGTGTGCGTGACGGGCATCCTTTTCAGTTGGAACATTGAAAACCGTGTGAAGGAGTTTTTCGCGTTCTTCCTGACCCTGATTGCCGGCGTGTACGGCGTGTTCATGGCGATGGATTTGTTCCTGCTGTTCGTGTTTTACGAACTGGCGATCATTCCGAAGTACTTCGTCATCGCGATTTGGGGTTCCACGCGCAAGGAGTACGGCGCGATGAAGCTCGTCATGTACTCGTTCGTGGGCAGCGCGCTGGTGTTCATCGGCGTTCTGGCTGTTTATTTCAGCGCTGGCGGACAAACCTTCGATATTCTCGAACTGGCCAAGCACCCGATCGCGCCCGACGTGCAGGTGTGGGTGTTCCCGCTGATTTTTGTCGGGTTCGGCGTGCTGGCCGGCATGTGGCCGTTCCACACGTGGGCGCCGACGGGCCATGTGGCGGCACCGACGGCCGCGTCGATGCTGCTCGCCGGCGTGGTGATGAAACTCGGGTCGTACGGCTGCCTCCGCGCCGCGATGTTGCTTTTCCCCCAGGGTCTCGAACACTGGAGATGGTGGATCGCGTGGATCGCGGTGATCGGGATCGTCTACGGCGCGGCAGTCGCGCTGGTCCAAAAAGATTTCAAGTTCATCATCGGCTACTCGAGCGTCAGTCACATGGGCTTTGTGTTGCTGGGCCTGGCAACGCTGAATCTGATCGGCATGTCCGGGGCGATTCTGCAGATGTTCTCTCACGGCATCGTTGCGAGCCTGCTATTTGCCGTTGTCGGTCGGATGGTCTACGACCGGACCCATACACGCCAACTGGACGAATTGGGCGGACTGGCCAAGGTCATCCCGTTTGCCTGCGTGACGTTTATCATCGGCGGCGCGGCTTCCATGGGAATGCCGGGGTTCAGCGGGTTTGTGGCGGAGTACCAGATTCTTGTTGGTGCATTCCATATGCACCCGATGCTGGCGCTCGCGGCGGGGTTGAGCATCCCGATTACCGTGGCCTACATCCTGAACGCCAATGACAAGGTGTTCATGGACCAGGATCAGCCCGCAGGCAGCGGGGGGCATGGCCATGACCACAAGGCGGGTAGTGGCGAATCGCATCCGGCCCTGCCGCCGATCACACTGCCCGAACGCGTGGCGGCGATCATTTTGATGGCGTTGCTGGTGATTGTGGGAGTGTACCCATCCATCATGTTGAACATGATCAAGGCGAACGTACAATTGTTCCTGCGAGGTGCGCCGTGACACCCGTACCCTATTTTGAGGTCCTGAAGGGCCTGGGCGTGGAAGTGATCCTGACACTGACCGCGCTGGTCGTGTTGACACTGGATCTTGCATCGGTGCGCCGCGCGGAGATGAGCGTGCGGTCGCGGACCATCGGCACAGCCGCCGTGGTTGGGCTGCTGGCGTCGATCGTTCCCCTGTGGCAACAACTCAACGGCCCGCGCACGGTGCTCCTAGGTGGTACGCTGGCGGTGGATGATCTGATCATATTCTTCCAGCTGGTAATCGTGGCGCTGGCGGTGATCACCGTGTTGATTTCCATGGATTACGACGTCGGGCGGCATGTCGGCGAGTATTACGCTGTGTTGCTGTTCGGCGCGGTGGGGATGATGTTGCTGATCAGCGCGGAGGAGTTGATAACGATTTTTGTGGCGCTCGAGTTGACGAGCGTCTCGCTGTACATCCTCACCGCCTTCCACAAGGGCGAGCTGCGGTCGCAGGAGGCGGCGGTCAAATACTTCATGTTCGGCGCGATGTCGTCGGCATTTCTGTTGTTCGGGTTAAGCTATGTATTCGGGGTGACCGGCACGACCGGTTTACAAGCGATCCAGGACGCCGTGAAGAATACGGGCGGGCTGAGCATGAGCCCGCTGCTGGCGACAGGTTTGCTGTTTACGATTGTCGGCTTTGGATTCAAGGTGGCGATTGTTCCGTTCCACTTGTGGGCGCCGGATGCGTATGAAGGCGCGCCAACACCGGTCACCGCCTATATAGCGACCGGCTCGAAGGTGGCCAGCTTCTTCATTTTGCTGAAGGTGTTATTCATTGGGTTTGCGGGTCTGCAAGGCTCGGCGTACTGGGGCAACTTCGCTTCGGGATGGACGATGCTTCTGGCGGTCACAGCGACCTTGAGCATGATCCTGGGCAACTGCGCCGCCATCGTGCAGCACAACGTGAAGCGCCTGCTGGCGTACTCCAGTATCGCGCACGCGGGCTACATCTTTATCGGCATCATCGCCGCCACGAGAATGGGCGCGAACGCAGTGCTGTTTTACATCATCGTGTATGCCCTGACGAACCTTGGCGCGTTCGGAGTTGTCGCCGCCCTGTCCAGCCGGGCTGGGGGAGATGAAATGCAGAACTTTGACGGGATGGCGAAGCGGGCGCCGTTGCTCTCTTTGTTGATGTTGATCTTCGTGTTGTCGTTGGCGGGGATTCCCCCGTTGGGCGGGTTCTTCGGCAAGTTTTACCTGTTCGCGTCCGCCGTTCAGAAGGACGCGCAACATTTTGGTCTGCTGTGGCTGGTGGTTTTGGGGATCGTCATGAGCGCCGTGTCGCTCTACTACTATCTCATTCTCCTCAAGCACATCTACGTCATGGACGGCACCGACGAGAGTCCGATCATCACCCCGACGTACCTCAACGTTGCGCTGGGCCTTGTGGCGCTGGCCGTGGTTGTGCTCGGCGTCTATCCCAAGCCGATTCTTGAGCTTCTCAACAGCTTCAGCTACTCTGTTGTGGCCGGGTTGGTGCGGTAAGCGCCACCGGCGCACGCAAGTCCGGATCGCGGTCAAAATGCATATCGACGGCTCAACGACAATTGTTGGAGTGTTCGGGGCACCGATCACCCACACGGCGTCACCGGCGATGCACAACGCCGCCTTTGAAGCGCTCGGGATGAACTGGGTGTACCTGGCGTTCCACGTTGACCCGCGCAACCTGCGCACGGCGCTGCAAGGCGCGCGCGAGATGGGCCTGGTCGGTCTCAATCTGACGGTGCCGCACAAGATTCTGGCCCTGGATTGCCTCGATGAAATCGACCCCGAAGCCCGAAAGGTCGGCGCGGTCAATACCATCGTGATCGAGAAAGACAAGACGCGCGGGTTCAACACAGACGGCTCCGGTTTTCTCAAGGCCGTCAAAGAAGATTTCAACCTGTCGATCAAGGGCAAACGCGTGCTCGTGCTCGGCGCGGGCGGAGCCGGGCGGGGGATCGCGGTGAAATGCGCGCTGGATGGGGCCGCGAAAGTGATTGTGGCCAATCGGACGGTGGCGAAGATCGATCCCATCGGCCGTGAGATTGCCGGCACCAAGAGCGAATTCCAGTCGCTGGCGCTGACGGTGGACGCCATCCGGAAGGTGATCGCTGAGGTCGATCTGGTGGTGAATGCGACGTCGGTTGGCCTGAAGGAGGGCGACTCACTGGGACTGGGCGCCGAGTTGTTCTCGCCGCGCCAGCACGTGTACGACACAATCTATCACCCTGCGGAAACCCAGCTACTGCAGGTCGCCGAGAGCGCGGGCGCCAAGGTGGCGAACGGGCTGAGCATGTTGCTGCATCAGGGCGCGAAGGCTTTCGAGCTGTGGACGAAGCGGAAGGCGCCCCTGGCCGTCATGCGGCGGGCGTTGCGGGCGGCGATCTATGGGGACAAGTCGTGAGCTGGTTGCGGCTCTACCTTGATTTCGTCGTGTTCGTATTTGGAGCTGTGATTGGCAGCTTCTTGAACGTGTGTGTGCATCGCCTGCCGCTCGACCAATCGATTGTCACGCCCCCGTCGCATTGTCCGCACTGCAACGAGCGCATCCGCTGGGTCGACAACATTCCGTTGATCAGCTACCTCGCGCTCCGGGGCAAGTGCCGCCACTGCGGCGCGACGATCAGTCCCCGGTATTTCCTGGTCGAACTGCTGACGGCCGTGCTGTTTCTCCTGATGTGGCTGAAATTGACCGAGTGGGATCAGCCGCCGGTGCAGGGCATTTACCTTCTGAAAGGGCCGATCTTTTGGATGATCATCGCCGGATTAATCGTTGCCACCTTCATCGACTTTGAGCACATGATTATCCCCAATGAAATCACCCTCGGGGGTATTGTTGTTGGATTTATTTGTTCGGTTTTGGTGCCGCCGCTCCAACACACGCAATCACACGCCGTTGCCGCACTCGGGTCGTTGCTGGGCATTTTCACGGGCAGCCTCGTACTGATCGCGATCGCAAAATTCGGCAAACTCCTGTTTGGCCGGTTGCGCGTCCCGCTGCCACCCGGCACAACCGTCACGATTGTCGATCGCAGACTCAAGCTGCCCGGCGAAGAAATCGACTGGTCCCACTTGTTTTCCCGCAGTTCCGACAAGGTTCGATTTGAAGCCGCATCCATAAAATTCGCCGACAAGGAATTCCAGGATGCCACGGTCATCGTCCGTGAAGATTCAATCGCCGTGAACGGCGCGAAGTATCCTCTGCCAGACGGAGCAATTGAGGCGATCGTCAATGAGATAGTCATCCCGCGGGAAGCAATGGGGTTTGGCGACGTGAAACTGCTCGCGGCCATCGGCGCGTTCCTCGGTTGGCAAGCGACTGTGTTTTCAATATTCCTTTCGTCCATGGTTGGTTCGATTGTGGGCTTGGCGCTGATTGCGCTACGGAAAAGGGATTTGCAGGGCCATATTCCCTATGGGCCATACATTGCCCTGGGGGCCCTCATCTGGCTCTTTGCGCAAGACCAACTTCTTGCTATCATGGCCACCTACGTCGGCAACATGAAAGACATACTGCCATTGATATTCAGGCGAGGATAGGATGCCAGAATTACGGTACTTCACGGCGGGCGAATCCCACGGCCCGTGTTTGATTGGCGTGGTGGAAGGTTTGCCGGCCGGTCTCAAGATCGACCTCGCGGCCATCAACCGCGATCTCGCGCGCCGCCAGCAGGGGTATGGACGCGGCGGCCGCATGAAAATCGAGACCGACCAAGCGGAAGTGCTGTCGGGCGTGCGGCGCGGAGAGACCATCGGCTCACCTGTCACGTTTACCGTCAAGAACCGCGACTTCAAAATCAACGAATTGCCGGCCGTGACGAAGCCGCGGCCCGGCCATGCAGACCTGGCGGGCGTGATCAAGTATGACCGCCAGGATGCGCGCGATATTCTGGAACGATCCAGCGCGCGGGAAACGACGATGCGCGTGGCCATCGGCGGGGCCTGCAAACTTCTCCTGGCGGAGGTCGGTGTCGACATTGTCGGGCACATCGTCAGCCTCGGCGTCGTGCAGGCGAAGACGGACGGGCTGACGTTTGCGCAAATCCGCGAGCGCAGTGAGGCCAGCGAGGTGCGCTGCGCCGATCCGGTAGCCGAGAAGCAAATGATTGAGGCCATCGACGCGGCCAAAGCCCAGGGCGACACGATTGGCGGCGTGTTTGAAGTGGTCGCCATTGGCGTTCCGATCGGACTGGGAAGCCACGTCCAATGGGACCGGAAGCTCGATGCCAATCTGGCGCGAGGCTTGATGAGCATTCAGGCCATGAAAGGCGTGGAGGTTGGGCTGGGTTTTGAGGCCGCGCGGCGATTCGGCTCACAGGTGCATGATGAGATCTTGCCGGCCCAAGACGGCATCCTGACGCGCGCGGGCAACAACGCCGGCGGGTTTGAGGGTGGGATGACGAACGGTCAACCGGTCGTCGTCCGTGTCGCGATGAAACCGCTGTCAACGCTGATGAAACCGATGCGGTCGGTGGACATCCAGACCGGACAGGAAGTGAAGGCGACCGTGGAACGTTCCGATGTGTGCGCCACGCCTGCCGCGGCGGTCATTGGCGAAGCGGTGGTGGCGTTCGAACTGGCCAAAGCGCTCCTCGATAAGTTCGGCGGCGACAGCGTCCGCGAACTCAAGCGCAACGTGGACAGTTACCGCGAAGCCTGCAAGCGGTGGTAGTAACCCGTTGGGCTAGAGGCCCTTCTTCAGCTCCAGCTTGGCGATCTTGCCGGTCGCCGTGCGTGGAAGCGTTTCCATCACGCGTACCTCACGCGGGATTTTGTAGTCGGCAAGCCGGTCACGACAAAACCGCAAGATCTCATTCGGATCCAGCTTCGCCCCATTGACCGCGCTGACGAACGCAATCGGCACCTCACCGCGCTTCTCGTCCGGTTTCGCCACGACCGCGGCCTCGCGCACGTTCGGGAACTGGTGCAAGACTTCCTCGATTTCCCGGGGGTACACATTCATGCCGCGCACCAGCAACATCTCTTTACGGCGGTCGACAATGTAGATGTAACCGTCCTCGTCCTTCTTGCCCATGTCGCCCGTGTGCAGCCAATTGTCCCGCAGGGCCGCGGCGGTTTCCTCCGGGTGGTTGTAATATCCGCGCATCACGTTCGGGCCGCGTACGGCGATTTCACCGACCTGGCCGTGCGGCAGTTCACGCCCCTGATCGTCGACGATCGTTACCTCGATGTCGCTCAACGGCAGGCCGACCGAACCAGGTTTTTGGACGCCACGGATTGGATTGAAGGACACCACGGGTGACGCCTCGCTCAGTCCGTATCCTTCCAGCAACGGGAAGTGGAATTTCCGGTCAAATTTTCCGAGCGTTTCGCCCGGCAGGGGAGCAGCGCCCGAGACCGCCAGCCGCAGCTTCAGCAGCCAATGCAACCAAAACGGGATTTTGGCGTCGGCCAGGGCCTGGAACAGTTGCGGGATGCCGACGAGGATCGTGGCGCGGTTGCGGATGATCTCGCGCATGGCGGCCTTGAATGGCTGGAGGGACTTGATGAGCACGATGCTGGCGCCCATCGATAGCGGCGTAAAAATGCACACGGTCAACATGAAACTGTGGAACATCGGCAGCAGCAGTGTCAGGCGATCATCGTCGGTTTGTTCGAGTGCTTTGATGCAACTGCGGACATTGGACGCGATGTTCCCATGGGTGAGCATCGCGCCCTTGGACTTACCGGTCGTGCCCGAGGTATAAATAATCACCGCCAGATCGTCCGGCGCCAGCATTGGCCACGTCGGCGCCGACGCCGGTGCGCCCCGCTCGAGTTCGGGGAGTGGAATCGCGGTAATGCCCGTGAGCTTCGCGATTGTCTCGTCGAAATCCGCCGAGGTAATCAGGCATTTGAGCTGGCAGTCGTCCACGATGTGTTGGATTTCGGGGGCTTTGAGAAAATTGTTGATCGGCACGACGGTCGCGCCCGATTTCAGCACGGCGTACAAGGCGAAGATGAATTCGGGGCAATTTTTCAACAAAATGCCCACGCGGTCGCCCCGTCCCACACCGTGACCGGCCTGCAACTGCGCGCCGTACCGCTGGATGTGACCGGCCAGGTCCGCGTTCGTAAACCGGTCGCCGCCCCAGTAGATGCAGACCTTGCGCGGCTGACTCGCCACGACCGCATCAAACTGCGCAATGACGGTTGACTCTGTCATATCGACACGTGGATGGCTCCTACCAAAGGACCGATTTCTCTTCCGCGACAACCGTGTCGCCGTCCCACAAGCTCACGCGCCAGGCGGAAACCACGCCACCCGAGCGGAACTGTTCCCCGCCCACTACAAAAAGCTTCCGGGCGTCTCCGTGCGGAACGTAGGTCTCCTCGGACACCACGCCGGGCCTGGCCACCTGGCGATACTCAAATTTTACCAGGCTGATGGTCCGAGGGCCTGATCTCGGAATCCGGCCAGGCGTCCAGCGGACGTAGAATTCCTCGCGCTGGTCGTTAATGCCCAGATCCTGGGGTTGGTAGGTAATGAGGGACGCGCGATCCTCAATGAAATAGTCGCGGTCGGCAATGTCAACGTCTTGAAGGCGGGTGCGGTTGGTGACTTCGAGTACGCGCGGCCCGGCGGTGGTAGAGCAGGCGGCCAGAAACAGCGCACAGAGGGAGGGAAAAGCGCGGCCCGGCAACCGAAACACCCCATGGAGCGCTGGATTGGGCGGCGTATTCATTCCTGTCGGCCCTCGACGATGACGGTAATTTCGCCTTTGATCGAGCGGTTCTCAAGCTTTTTCAGGACGGACTCGATATCGCCGCGGAGGAACTCCTCGAATTTCTTCGTCAACTCGCGAGCGACGACGATGCCGCGATTTCCCAGCACGTCCCGCATGTCCCCGAGGCTTTTCAACAGGCGATACGGCGATTCGAAAAAGACGAGGGTGCAGGGCAGGGGAGCGAGGCGGGTGAGGGCGGTACGGCGCTGACCCGATTTGTGCGGGAGAAAGCCAAAAAACAGAAATCCGCCTTCTCGGCTCCAACCGTTTCCGCGGACAAGCCCGCTTCCTGCCAGCGCCGCCGTGATCGCGGAAACACCGGGAACGACTTCCACGGCCACACCGGCGTCGATGGCAGCCCGAATCAGGCGCAGTCCGGGGTCGGAGAGGGTTGGCATACCCGCATCGGAGACAAGGGCGATCTGGCGGCCTTGTTGGAGCTGCGCCAGCAATTCGGGCGTCCGTTTGGCTTCATTGAACTGGTGGTAGCTGACAAACGGCTTCTTGAGGCCGTGGCGGGCGAGCAGGAGGCCCGTGTGACGGGTGTCCTCGGCGGCAATGAGGTCGGCTTCCCGCAGGACGCGCAGGGCGCGGAGGGTGATGTCCTCCATATTCCCGATGGGCGTGCCGACGATGTAGAGTTTGCCTTGGGGCGAAGCCACGAAACGACTGTATTGAGACACAGGCGAAAAGACAAGCCGGTGGAGGGCGCCGGGCTTTTGAAAAAGACAACGTCATCGAAGTACACGAAGTACCCGATTGAGGGAGAGACAGAGGCGGAGAATGTCAATGCCTCCACGCTGCCAGCGAAGGCCGACACATCGTATCCCGCTGGCGGAGCACGTGCCGACGGAAGGGCCGGGAATGAGGCTCAGTGTAAAAGCCAGAGGTGGTCCGTCAGCCGGAGACGGTGAACCGCCGGGACGCCGCCTCGCCGCTCGCTTACTGACTGCCTTGCAGTCGCGCCAACGCGTTTCGAGCCGCCGCGAGGTCTGGCCGAAGCCTCAGCGCCTGCTCGTAGTGCTGGATTGCCTCCGGCACTCTGCCCGTTTTCTCCAAGGCGATCCCCACATTGTAGTGCGCCTCGGCGTAATCGGGCTTGATTCGCAGCACTTGTTCAAATTGCTCGATTGCCTCCGGCATCCTGCCGACCTGCGCCAAGGCGGCTCCCAGGCCGTTGTGGGCATCGAAGTCATCGGGTCTGACCCGCAGCACCTGCTTAAATTGCTCGATCGCCTCCGGTATCCTGCTCTCCTGCGCGAGGGCCAGCCCCAGATCGTAGTGCGTCTCGGCGTCGTCGGGTCTGATTCGCAGTGCCGCTTCGAATTGTTCGATCGCTTCCCGCATCATGCCCTGCTGCGCCAAGGCCAACCCCAGACTGCTGCGCGCTTGAAAGTAGTAGGGATTGAGCCGCACCGCCTCCTTATAATACCCCACCGCGACCGACATTTGGCCCATTTGCTCCAAAATGCCCCCCAGATTGTTATGGGCCTCGGCGTCGTCCGGCCTGAGCCGCAGGGCCTGTTGATACTGCTCGAACGCCTCCTGCGTCCGGCCGACCCGCAACAAGAATGCACCGAAGTTGTCATGGGCCTGGGCGGAACGCGCGACGCTCACGAACAGGTTAAACACCACCGAGAAAGCCAGCAGGAGGCTCCAACCCCAACGTACCAGACGCCGCCGGACCGGTCGGTGGGTCACGGCCGCCCCGGGTGTGGCCACGGCGCGCTCCAATCCGAGGATGCCGATCACCGCCAACAGCACGAGCGCCGGCAGGAAGTCCAGCTCGTAGCGGACCCCCGCGCAGCAGATCAGCCCGAGGGTTAGCGCGCATATTCCAAACTGCAGCGCGGCGGCTGTCAGAAACCAGCCCAGGGCCGGGTCCGTCGAACCCGACCGATTCCGCCACGCCAGCGGCGCGGCGAGCGCCAACCACACCAGCGGGACGGTCGTCAGCACGCCGAAGCATTCCATTTCGTGCTCATGACCGGCGGGCACCGATGGCAAGAGGCGTGCATGCACAAAGGGGAAATGAGCACTCCAACGCGCCGGCTCCAGAAAATAGATTCGGAAATTGAACCAGAGAAAATGCAGGCTGAACATCCGCCGCATCAGCTGTTCTTCGCCGGCCAACTGGTAGCGCCAGCCGAACTCGAAGGGACTATCGAATCGCAACGCATTATAAAGCATCAGCCCGAGCCCAATCAGTGCAATGGGCGCCGTCGCCGCCACCAACGGCGCCAACACCGGCCGTCGCTCGCGCCAGGCTTGGGCGACCGGCACGAGCAAGATGACCGCACCGAACAACAAGGAAGGCCGGGCTCCCACGGCCAATCCGCAGGCCAAACTCGCTGCGGCCAGCCACCGGCCGCGCTGCCGCGGCGCATGCAACGCCATCCAAATCGCCGCCAGCGCCAGCATGGCGAATGCGTACCCACAACTGATGGCCACCTCGTAAACATCACACGCCGCCAGAAGGAACGGCGTGCCTGTGGCCAGGCCAAGCGCCAGCGTACCAGCCGCCACCACCCCAACGCTGGCTTCGGCAAAGTAACGCCGCCAGAGCGCACTCAACAAACCCATGCCGACCAAAAAACCCACCGCGCAGAAAACCAGCACGGCGTCTGTTTGAGTCAGGTAGTGGCCGGTCAGTGCCGCGTACGGCCAGAAAAGCACCAACGCGGGTGTGACTCCAAAATAGAGGTAGAATTTCCCCTTGTAATAGCTCAAGTCGAGCACCGGAAGGCGAGAATAGGCCGATGGATCGTACGGGTTGGCGAGCTGCGCGAGCGCGGAGGGCGGATCCAGTTTCAGGTTGAGTTGGCCGGCGCGGAAGCCCTGGACCATTAAATTGTAGTACGCGTGAGCGGTATCCAGGCCCGTCGTTATCAAATAGCCCGACTGCGCCGTGTACGCATACACCCCGATGACCAGCGCGCCCACGACACCGAGGATTCCGCGCTGCATCCACCGGCGGCTTCCTCCGGGCGCCTCCGCCTCGCTGTAATCTGACTTGGTGTCGTTCATCTATGGGTTGAGGCCCACTCTCCTTCCGTTCTCACGATCGGAAGACAAGCGCGCCGACGATGTAGAGTTTGCCTTGTGCCGAAGCCACGAAACGACTGTATTGAGCCACAGGGGAAAAGACAAGCCGGTGGAGGACGCCGGGCTACGGCATCGAAGGGTGGTGGCGCAGGAAACCGATCAACCCGAGTAGCCCCAATCCGACAAGGGCGGTGGTAGAAGGTTCAGGGACAGACATCTGGGAGAAAACAATGTCATCGAAGTACAGAGTGGTCAAATCGCGCGACACCATTGGGGCAGAGAACGTGAGTGTTTCCACGTCGCCGGCGAATGCCGAGACATCGCCGGCGAGGCGTCCACCGGCAATTGGGACAAGAGGGATATTCACACCACCGAGTGTTACGACTGCGTTCGTCTGGGTAGGACCCACCAGGAAATTGATGGACCGGGCGTTGGCTGGGACCAAACCTGTTTGGCTCAAAATCGGGAAAGAGTCAACGGTGTTGGAAAACGTCATGAGCAACACGGAGTAGGAGCCTTGGAGGGGTGTGTAGCCCCAATAATTGGGAAAGTCCGGCCCGATCAAACATACCGCGGCTGACCCAAGACTCAGATCGTTGTAGAACGTGGCTGTGCTGGCAGTCGGAGAGGGATTGGTAATTGTCCATCCCGGAAAAGCAAGCGACGGGTCGACAAAGCTACCGAGCTGGCCGACCGGGGTTGGCGGCACGTTTGCCAGTTCAAAATCGAGATTCACGAACGCCTGCCCGTTGGAAATAGTTTGCAACAGGGGGAGAGAAGCCAAGGACAGCCAAACAACCCACCGGTGGGATCCCAGTCGGCGCACATTCACCTCACACGTACGTTTGTAGCACAATCACCCGCATTCGACAAGACACCAAGCACCAGACAGGCTGCTTATCAACCGGCTATCGACTGGGGCAGTGCCCCGCGTTGATCACGGCAAACTGATATTGACCCGATAGAACTTCTGCGTTTGCGTTGCGCTCAGGTCGGTGACAGTAACCTGATTGGTATTAACGTTGTTGGTCGTCGGGCCGCCGTAGCCGGTCAGTTTCGTGTACACTCCGCCCACCAAGTTGGTGCAATACTGGACCGTGTAGGTGCGTCCGAACGCAATCGGGTTGTAGATCAGATTCATCTGGGTGGAGACGCCGGGGACGTTGGCGATTTGCAGCACGAACACCGAGGCTGGGCTCGTCGGATTAAGCCCCGCGACGTACTTGAACAGGTTGTCCTGGCTCGTGCCGTCGGCATCGCAGGTGGCGCAGGACGAGGCATTTGTCGTCGAGCCGGTGCCGCCGAAATACTGCGCACGCCACGTGTCCGGAATCGTATCATTGACAGTCGACGCGGGGTACAGCTGCACCGCGATCCCCCAGCCCTCGGCGTCCAACTCGATGTCGTTCTCCTCGTTCCCGTCCGAATCGAACTCTAAAATCGCGGGAGAGTAACTATCGTACGCCGTCGCGAAGAGATTGCCGCCGCAGTCGAAAACCAGGCCGAAGGGTGCGAGCAGAGCGGATTCGTAAAAGGAAAACAAGTGTCCATTTGGAGTGATTTTCTCAATGGAGCTTCCCAGGTAATTCGCGACGTAGAGATTGCCGCCGCTGTCAAAAGCCAGACCGGCTGGGCCATCCAATCCCAAGTTGGCGAAGACGGACCGGTTTGCGCTCGGATCAAATTTCACGATGGTATTGCCCATATAATTCGCCACATAGAGGTTGCCACTGCTGTCGAAGGCCAACCCAATGGGACCATCCAAACCTGAGTTCGCGAAAACAGTGCCGTTGCCGTAGGCATCGAATTTCACGATCGTATTCCCGTCCATGTTGGCGACATAGAGATTGCCGTCGCCGTTAAAGGCCAGCCCGGCAGGACCGCTCAAGCCCGAACTGGCGAAAATGGACCCGTTGCCGGTGGTATCGAATTTCTGGATGGTGTTTGCCAGATAATTCGCGACGTAGAGGTTGCCCTGGCTGTCAAAGACCATACCCAGGGGCCCAGCCGATCCCAAATTCGCAAAGAGAGGGTTTTCGTTCCCGTTCTGGTCGAAGCTCTCGACCATGTCCTCATTGGTGCCCCACGTGGTCAGGAGAATGTTATAGCTGTACACCGCAATGAAATTCGCGACCAAGACCCGATTGCTCTCGGCAATGAATTCGTAACATGGACTGGTACTGACCACATTGCCGTCCTCGGTCCAGTTCCCGAACGTATAGCATCCAGTTGTCGTGGCACAAAGAGTCACGTTCGATCCACAGGCGACAATCCCGCCACCGCTGTCCGAACCTGCCCCCGTCGGCCAATCGCTCGTGGCGACGATGTACGAGGGAGATGACGACAGCAGCGCGCCGCGACGGATGGTGCTGTTATCAGTATCGGCCACATAGACGTTGTCCGAACTGTCCACCGCAATACCCGCCGGATAGTAGAACAGCGCCGCGTTGTTGGTGCCGTCAGCGCTGCCGACCGTCCATTGTGTGCCGCCAACGGTGGTGAGCGCCCAATTCGCGCCGACCGGCGTTAGCTCCTGGATTATGCTGTAGTTTCTGTCGGCAACGAACACGTTGTCCGAATGGTCCACCGCAATACCCGTCGGATAGTCGAACCACCCGGCGCCGCCTTTGGAAGACGCCATGCCCGTAATGGTGGTGACGACCCAGTTCGTGCCGACCGGGGTGAGCTTCCGAATGGTGCTGTTATCAGTATCGGCCACATAGACGTTGTCCGAACTGTCCACGGTAATACCCTCCGGATAGTTGAACCGCGCGGCATTGTTGGTGCCGTCGGTCGAGCCCCAGCTCCCGGCCACGCCCGCGATGGTGGTGACGACCCAGTTCGTGCCGACCGGGGTCAACTTTCGAATGGTGCTGTTACCAGAATCGGCCACATAGACGTTGTCCGAACTGTCCACCGCAATACCCAACGGATACTCGAACCGCGCGGCGTTGTTGGTGCCGTCGGTCGAGCCCCAGCTCCCGGCCACGCCCGCGATGGTGGTGACGACCCAGTTCGTGCCCACCGGGGTGAGCTTCCGAATGGTGCTGTTGTCGGTGTCGGCGACAAACACGTTGTCTGAACTGTCCACCGCGATAGCCTGCGGATTGTAGAACCGCGCGGCATTGTTGGTGCCGTCAGCGCTGCCGGTGTTCGTGACCGT
>Ga0187875_10000101_pt1 | contig 76645 bp, 64 predicted proteins | sample June2016WEW_17_1_2_FD_132978 | JGI IMG/M metagenome (GOLD analysis project Ga0187875, IMG submission 132978) | Peatland microbial communities from SPRUCE experiment site at the Marcell Experimental Forest, Minnesota, USA - June2016WEW_17_10 | ecosystem: Environmental > Terrestrial > Soil >... | reverse complement strand
GCCGCGCGACCGGCGTCTCCCCCCACGCCGGTCGCCTCCATCGCCCCGGCCTGGGCCGAATCGGATGTGCAGGAACCCCAGAGTGCTAACTTATGACTGGACCAAAAACGGGGAGCAGGTCAAGCTCCGCCCAAGGCTGCGACCTCGGTGACCTCGTCTAAGTCGTTTTTCAGCCAGTCCGCAAATGGCTCATAAAAGTCCGATTCCTTGACCTTGATCCCCGTCTCCGCGATCTGTTCTGTGCTTCCGACTTCGATAGTCTCGCTAGCGCCAGACTTGGAGACCGGTGTGTACAGGCCGCGGCTGGGCTTGGCAATCTCGTTAGGAAAGAGAGAATCCAGATTCCATACGGAACCGTGCACGGTGTTCTTCGGAGTCTCAGGAGATTCTTGGCAGATCTTGTCGACGAGCACGCTGTACCGAACTCCTCCGGGGCTAGCGGAGATAATTGTCCGAGCCAATTGCTGAATTTGCTTGACAGTTAACTTTGACATGCGAGGAATGATAAATCCCAATCCGAGGGAAGACAAGCGGCTCCGCCACATATCGGGAGGCCGGCGGCAGCCGGGACAGGTGTTCGAATGCCGTCATTCGAATGCTAACGTATGAATACCTATTGACGAGGAGTAAGAACGCGTGCTAAGCTCTCGCATGAGCCTGACACAAACCTTTGTGGCCGCCCGGCGCGCCCTTCGCCGACCGCGCCGCGCCGAGCACCCGACCAAGGGTGCGCGCCTCTTGCGTCCCGGATGTTTTCCAGTGGCGAGTCCCGAGCCTGCCTGCTGTAGCAGGCTTGCCTGCCGTCGCAGGCCTGCACGCTGCGGCGGGTCCGCCGTGGCGGAGATCCCTCTGTCTCAAATTTGCAACGCCCTCTACTTGCAACAAATTCTTCCACTACAGTTGCAACTAGCAGCATTTCCCAGAAGTGTTGATTATGCAAGACTTAAGTCGAACCTAAGTTCCTTTAGAATCAACACTTCCAAGGTCCCGGAAGTGTTGATTATGGAGGACTTATGTCGTACCTAAGTATCTTCAAAATCAACACTTCCAAGAATTCTTGCACATTTTGTATCTCGCTCATTAGCGGGCATTTGAAGTCTCCTATAATCAACACTTCCACGATTTTCGACTTTAAGCTCTCCATAATCAACACTTCCAAAAAAACCGGGGGTGGGGGGTCCAGTTGCAACTGGCTGTTGCCACTACAGAGCGAGCATCCGACCCCGTCGTGGCGGGCGAGTCCCGAGCCTGCCTGCCGGCAGGCAGGCGTCGAGGACTCCTTGGGATCACCAGCATGGGGGTGCGTGAGCCCTCGCGCGGTCGGCGGACGATGCGCGGTGCGGGGTAGAATGTCTGGGGCGAGTGAGCGAGAGGGCATTCATGGCGGAGTTTAGGGCGGGATTTGTGGCGGTGGTGGGGCGGCCGAACAGCGGGAAATCGACGCTTGTGAATCGATTGGTGGGGCAGAAGATTTCGATTGTGACGGCGCGGCCGCAGACGACGCGCAATCGGATTCAAGGGATTGTGAATCGGCCGGAGGCGCAGGTGGTGTTGATCGATACGCCGGGGCTGCATCGGCCGGACTCCGTGTTGGGGAAGCAGATGAGCGCGGAGGTTGACGCGGCGCTGGAGGGCGTGGATGTGGTGGCGCTGCTGCTGGACGCGAGCGAGCGCTTGGGGCAGAGCGAGCTGCGTGCGATTGCGCGGGCGCAGGCGTTTCGCGGGCCGCGGCTGCTGTTGCTGAACAAAATCGATCGCGTGGAAAAATCCACGCTACTGCCGCTGATCGAGCGATGCCAGCGCGAAGGAAAGTTCGATGAAATTATTCCGATCTCGGCGCTGAAGGGGTCTGGCGTGGAGGATGCGTTGGCGGCGATGATCGCGCGGCTGCCGGTGGGGCCGCCGCTATTTCCGCCGGATCAGATCACGGATCAGCCAGAGCGATTTTTGGCCGGCGAAATTGTGCGCGAAAAAGCGATGGCGGCGACGCGCGAGGAAGTGCCGCACGCGGTGGCGGTGATCGTGGAGTCGTTTGAGGAGGGTGCGAAGCTGGTGCGCATTTCCGCGACGATTCACGTGGAGCGCGAGGGGCAGAAGGGAATTTTGATTGGCGCGGGCGGCGCGACGTTGAAAAAGATCGGAACGGAGGCGCGGCGGGAGTTGGAGGTGCTGCTGGGGACGAAAGTGTTTTTGGAGTTGCGCGTGAAGGTGAGCAAGGATTGGCGGGACAATGCGGCGCTGGTGCGGCAGATGGATTGGCGCAGGCAGTTGGAGATGCTTTCAGGCGAGTGAAAGGCGACAAATCGCCAATCGGGAGATTGGCGTTCCCAGGAAAAGACGGACCCACGTTCGCCCGGAAAAGCTGGGCGAACATGGGGCACCCCACCGCTTAATACCGAAAATCCACTGAAAAGAAATCGCGGAGCTAGTCGGCGTCGCCGGGGTCGGGGGATTTTTCGTCGGAGGAGATTCCTAGGGATTTCATTTTGCGGTAGAGGTGGCTGCGCTCGAGGCCGATGGCGGTGGCGGTGCGTGACATATTCCACTGATTTTCTTCGAGCTTGCGCAAGATGAAATCGCGCTCGTAAGCGGAGCGAGCTTCGTGCAGCGTGGAAGGCGGAGCTTGCGGCGTGTGGCCGGAGCTGCGGAAAAGCTCGGGCGGAAGATGATGCGGCTCGATGCGCTGCTGCGGGCAGACGATTACCAGGCGCTCGATGACGTTGCGCAGCTCGCGGACATTGCCGGGCCAGGAGTAGCGCATCATCACTTCGAGCGCGCCTTCGGAGAGTTCCTTGGGCTGGCGGCCGTAGGTGCCGGTGTAGCCGGCGAGAAAATATTGCGCGAGGATGGGGAGATCCTCGATGCGCTCGCGCAGAGCGGGAATGACGAAGGGGATCACGTTGAGGCGATAGAAGAGATCCTCGCGAAAACGCTCGTGAGCGATTTCCTCTTCGAGGCGCTTGTTGGTGGCGGCGATCACGCGCACGTCGACGCGCAGCGCGCGATTGGAGCCGACGGGCTCAATGCTTTGCTCTTCGAGCACGCGCAGAACTTTCGATTGCGTGCGCAGGCTCATATCGCCAACTTCATCCAAAAATAAAGTGCCGCCATCGGCGCGCTGGAATTTGCCGACTTTATCTTCGTGCGCGCCGGTGAAGCTGCCGCGCAAGTGGCCGAAGAGTTCGGATTCGATGAGCTCATCGGGAATGGCGGCGCAATTCATTTCCACGAATTGGCGCGCGGCGCGCAGGCTGGCGGCATGCAGCGCGCGGGCGACGACTTCTTTGCCCGTGCCGCTTTCGCCGTAGATCAGCACGCGGCCGGTGGTGGGCGCGGTGACGGCGATCTGCTGGCGCAGAGCTTTCATCGAGACGCTGCCGCCGATCACTTGGTAGCGCGAGCCGAGTTCTTCGCGCAGGCGGAGATTTTCGCTTTGCAGGCGCAGATGCTCGACGGCGTTCTTCACGACCAGGATTATTTTTTCGAGTTCGAGCGGCTTCTCAAGGAAGTCGAAGGCGCCGAGTTTGGTGGCGCGCACGGCGGTTTCGATGTTGCCGTGTCCGGAAATCATGACGACCATCGCGGAAGAATTTGTTTGTCGAATTTGCTCGAGGGTTTGGAGGCCGTCGATGCCGGGAAGCCAAACGTCGAGGAGCACGACGCCGGCGGGACGCGCTTCGAGCGCGGCGAGGCAGGCTTCACCGGTGGCCACAGCTTCGACATCGTAGCCTTCATCGGCAAGGATGGCCGAAAGCGATTGGCGGATTCCTTCTTCGTCGTCAACGATCAGGATGCGATGCTTCATGGCAGGAGGGCCGTCAGGACTCGGTGGAAAGCGGCGCCGTGCGCACCTCCGCGACCGGAATTTGCAGAATGAAGCGCGCGCCGACGGGCGTGTTGTCCTCGACGCGAAGGATTCCGTTGTGTTCGGCGACGATGCGGCTGGAAATGGCGAGGCCGAGGCCGGTGCCGCGATCCTTGGTGGAAAAATGCGGCAGGAACAATTTGTCTTTGTCTTCGGGCGAAATTCCGTGGCCGCTATCGGCGATGATGAGCGTGACAGTTTCGCGATCGGTGTCGAGGCGCGTCGCGACGGTGAGTTCGCGGACGGAGCTGCCTTCCATGGACTCGGCGGCGTTGTCGATCAGGTTGACGAGCACGCGGCGCAACTGCTCGGCGTCGGCGCGGATGAGCGGCAGATCGGGCTCGAGCGTGGCGCGGACGCGAATGCCGTCGAGGCGGCCGCTGAAGACGTCGAGGGCGCTCTGCACGATGGTGTTGGGATCGAGCGGCTCAAGGCGCGCGGTGGGGAAGCGCGCGAAATCGGAGAATTCTTTCACCAGCGCTTCGAGCGTGGCGACTTCGCGTTGAATTAAACCGGCGCATTCGCTGGAGAGGCGCACAAGTTCGGGAGCTTGCGCTCCGGCCGCGGCGAAACCGTGGCGATCGAGGAAGCGCGTGAGGCGCTGGGCGGAAAGCTGAATCGGAGTCAGCGGATTTTTAATTTCGTGGGCGATGCGTTGGGCGACTTCCTGCCAGGCCGCGGCTTTTTGCGCGCCGAGGAGTTCGGTGAGGTCGTCAACGACGACGATGTACCCTAAATTAGCGCGGCGCGGACCGAGCGCACTGACGGTGACGGCGGCATGCAGCAGGCGCCCCGAGCCGGCAATTTCCAAATCTTGCGACGCGGTGCCCATGCGCAGAGCGCGGCGCATCAGCGATTGCACGGCGCGCGCGGCAGGCTCGCCCATCAGCGCGTCCAGAGTAGCGGCCTTGCGCGATTCGGAGCCGAACATTTTTTCGCCGGCGGGATTGACGCGGCGCACGGCGCCATCGGCGCTGAGGGAAATCACGCCGGTAGGAATGCTTTCGAGAATGGTTTCAAGCAGAGTGCGGCGCTGTTCGAGTTCTTGCACGGCTTGTTGCAGGCTGTGCGTGAACTGATCGAGCTGGCGGCGATTGTCGGCGAGCTGCGCCGTCATTTGATTGAAGGAGTTGACGAGCAATCCGAGTTCGTCGCGGGCTTGCACATCGACGCGGGTATCGAAGTTGCCGGCGCTGACGGCGCGCGTGGCTTCGGCAAGGGCTTGAATCGGCACGGTGAGCTGCTTGGCGAAAAATATCGCGAACCACGACGAGGCGGAAAGCAGCAGGATCGTGAAAAGCAACAGGATCATGATCATCTGGAATTTGTAAGTGCGCAGACCCTGGCGCTGCTTTTCGTAGCCGGAAATTTGGCCTTCGATGGCCTCCAGGCGCTCCTGGAAATTGTTGGGCGTGATGCGCGCGACGATCAGAGTGCCGGCGGGCATCGATTGCCGCACGCCCATCATCAGGACGCTGCCGTCTCGCCACAATTCGGCGCCGCCCGTCATGTTCCCGACGAATTGCGGACGCATTGCGATCAGCGAGCGATCGGTGGAATCGTGGGCGATGACCGGCGCGGTTTCACCGGGACGCTCGGCGCGCATTCCTTCCGTGGCGTTGCCATGCGCGTCCAGAATCCACGCGGCGTCTGTGCCGGAATTGATGCCGAACAGAAGCGCGGATGGGGCCGGCTTGCCTTTTATCGCCGGAGCGTTCTTGGCGGCTTCCTCCATCTTCGCGGCGGCGAGGGCGGCGCGGCCGATGCGCAGCACTTCGTTGGCGCGGATTTCTTCTTGCGTAGAGACCATGGCCTTCGCGGCGAGTTCGAGCGGGCGCGGGAACCATGTGACCAATGTGCGGTTCAACAGGGCATAGCTGACGACGAAAAGAAAAATCAGCGGCAGCAGAGAAATCGCCATCGCGGCCGCGACCATACGCATCTTGAAACGCGCGCCAACTTTTCGCTCGCGGCGCTCGGCCTGAAGCTTTAGCAGGCTGCGCGTGAGGACGAGGCCAAAAACCAGCAAGTTGACAACAATGAAGGCGGTGAGCGCCCAGAGGACGAGAACCTCGGGGCCCATGTGAGACTGGATAAATGTGGGGAGGCGCAGCGAGCCGAGCGTGAACACGGCGGCAAGCAGCAGCGCGAAGAAAAAGCCGCCAACGGCCAGCCAGAATTTTGTCCTGCGAGTGGTGGGGCTCACAGGGCCGGCTCCGCTACGAGTTGCATTTGCGTTGGTGCGATCGCGGTCGTGGATGCGTTCGCGCTGTCGCGCGAGCGGAGCGGGGAATTGGGCGGCAGCAGATCGTGCAACGGGCAGTCTGAGCAGCGGGGCGCGCTCTTGCGGCACCAATTTTTGCCGGTGTTGACGATGAGGGCGTGGAATTCGTTGTAGAGGCGGGCGTCACGAGGGAGTACGCTTTCGATCATTCGGCGTGCAGCTTCGTAATCGGGCTTGGCGGCCGCGGACTGCGCGGCGCCGCGAATTTCGTGGCGATCGAGGATGCGGTGCGTGTAGGCGTCCACCACGAACACGGGATGGCCGCCGGTGTAGAGCAGAATCGAATCGGCGGTTTCCGGGCCGATGCCGTGGACTTCGAGGAGTTTCTCGCGGAGCTGAGCGGTCGGCGCGCGAAACATTCGGGCGAGCGAGCCGCCGAAATCATTGCGCACGAAGGCGACGAAGGCTTTCAGCTTGCGCGCTTTCTGGCGGAAATATCCCGATGGACGCACGAGAGTTTGCAGGCGGCGCAACGGGACGCGCTCGAGTGCCGCGAAAGTGAGCACACGCTCGCGGCGCAGATTGGCGATGGCGCGCTCGACGTTCGACCATGCGGTGCTTTGCGTCAAGATGGCTCCGACGATCACTTCAAAGGGCGTCTTGGCCGGCCACCAAAGCATCGGCCCAAGCGAATCCGCCAAGGTTTGATAATACGCCATTAAATCCGGGGAAGCTTGCGGCTCTGTGGTTGCGTGTGCGGCGCGCGCGGGTGTGCTGGAGCGTCGACGATTTGGAGCAAGCCGCGCGGCGGCGGTTCGGCGGTTGCGTTGCGCGCTCAAAGGATGCCTCGACGCAAGATATCCAGCGCAGGAAGGCAAGTCAAGGTGGCGCGAGCGGAGGTTTGGGCACTTCTCCGATTATCTGACTATACGTCCAAGTGAAACGGGATCATAGAAGAGAAAGCGGTTTCGGGGGCAAATCTGCTACAGGTGGCACTATGCTTAAACGGACCTCGTCCAGAGGCGTTGCAACTCAAGAATGCTCGTGAGGGGTGCGGGGGAGCTTAGCTTTTACCCGTACCGCAGCGCCACCATCGGGTCCACCCGCGTCGCACGCCGCGCCGGGATGTAGCACGCGAGCAGCGCCACGCTTGCGAGCAGCGCCGCGAAGGCGACCACCGTAACCGGGTCCGTCGCGCTGATTCCAAACAGTATCGATTTCATCGTGCGCGTGAGCGCCAGCGAGCCGCCGATTCCCACCATCAAGCCGACCGCCGTCGTCTCTGCGGCTCGCTCTTAACGACTGCTTGCTCCGAATTGTCCACGTATCCTCCAAGTGGACACCAAAGGAAGTGTCCACCAGGAGCCATCATCTTCTCTCACCCCCACCTCGTCCACACGTCACAGACCGGGCGCTTACGGTTCAGCAGCAACTGGAGATCATTCAAGCGAGGTTATGCAGTGTCGTCAGTGCGGTCCGGCGGTGAGGCTCGCAGCGGTTAGCGTGGCCACGTAGCTCGCGTACAGTTTGCTGCCCGATCAAAAAAAAACGGAGGGGGAGCTTATCTCCACGATAGGCTCCCCCGCTCAGAGATCACCTATTCAATCACTCGGCGACGGAGAGTTGTTCCTCCGAGACCGACCAAGCCAAGCAGACCGACCAGCCCAGTAAGCAATAGCACCAGGCTCGATGGCTCCGGCACATTAACATCGAAGTTAACAGTGCCGGCCACATCGGTGTAGTCCGATTCGCCGCCACCTATGATTTCGAAGTCCCCGGCGTAGAGACCCGTCGGGGTTCCGGGTGGTACGGTCACGTCGAACAGCTCAGCGGTGTAGGACTGCCCTGCCGTTAGGTCGAGGGGGAAGTTGTTAAAGTACGGGCTGTCATCCAACGTCAAGGGTCCAGCGAGCGTGCTGCTGTCGGCGTTCAGATACACCGTATCTGCGCTAGTGTTCGCCACAGTCGCAACAAAGATGGGATTACCCCCAGCAACAGAATCGACGCTTTGAAACGCCGAGGCAAGCGTTATGGTAAGTGGATCTGCCTTTGCCGCGGTGCCGGCCAGCAGGAAACCCACAATCGTCAGAGAAAGTACCAGCGAACGTCTCAAGATCCTCATCTTATCCTCCCGGGTTCTATTATTCTTCAACATTATGGTTCTCCTCTGCCTATGGCAGCACCGCGCGGACGCTCGCATTGAACGTGCCACCCGTATAGGTTCCCGAGTAGCTCTCAACAGTCCTCGCTCCCGGGCTTCCCGCGCTCTCCGAGAAGGTAACCGTGGCTGTGGCCGATCCACCGTTCGCGGCGATGGTTCCCAGGCTCTGCGGCAACGTCGTTCCCGTGACGGAGCCAAGTGTGGCCTTCGTCAGTTCCACGTTGCCAGCAGGTCCCGTGCCGCTATTGGTGACCGTGATTGTCGCTACATAGCTACCCGACACCAAAGCCAGGGATGTCGTGGTTGTAAGCACCACAGTGGGAGCTTCGATAACCGACACGGTTCCGGTAGCAGTTGTGAGACCCCCCGCCGTGGCTGACAGCGAATAGACGCCGGGGGTGTTCAAAGCAACGCTGCTCAGATTGAATCCAGCCACGGCTGCGGAGCTCGAGACGGTCGAACTCTCGTTGAGGCCTCCGGGTCCGGCAGGCTGGCTGCACGATTTGTTCAATCGGCCTGTGGGAGACCCCGGGCAAATCGCTTTCGCATCACCAACACCAATCCGATTCCGAGCATTGTGAGACCGACGGTGCCAGGCTCGGGCGTGGTGAGAGGTGAAAATTCAGTGCAAACGGCCGCCCTCAAATCAGCCGCGCCGCCGCAGGCCTTCCCGCTTCGCTGCAGCCAGTACAAGCAGAGCGAGCAGTCCCGTGCCCAGCAGCGACAGGTTGCTGGGCTCAGGAGCGGCAACCGGTGTCGCTAAGAATCCCTCGTTCTCGCCCTCTGCGTTTACATAATACCCAACGATGTCACCACTATCGTTGATGCCGAGGGCCGCGCTGGAATTTGCGCCTGGAGGATTGATCACACTAAAAGTGCCGGCGTCATCGAGAAAACCTTCGAGGACGCCGCCGTTGATTTCCTCGCCAACGATGTCCCCACTGCTGTTGATGCCGAAAGCCGTGCTGGAACTTGCGCCTGGAGGATTGATCACCGTAAAGGTGCCCCCGTCATCAAGAAAGCCTTCGGAGGTGGTGATATTGTATCCCACGATCTCACCGCTGGCGTTGATGCCGAAGGCCTCGCTGGAACTTGAGCCGGGAGGATTGATCGCAGTAAAGGTGCCCCCGTCATCCAGAAAGCCTTGGTAGGTGCCGCCAAGTTGGAATCCCGCGATCTCCCCGCTGTCATTGATGCCGTTGGCCTCGCTGTAAGTTGCACCGGGAGGATTGATCGCAGTAAAGGTGCCCCCGTCATCCAGAAAGCCTTCGGAGGTCGTAGCATTGAATCCCACGATCTCTCCGCTGGCGTTGATGCCGTAGGCCTGGCTGGAACTTGAGCCGGGAGGATTGATCACGCTATACGTTCCGCCGTCATCGAGAAAGCCTTCGTACGTGCTGTCGAATTCGAATCCCACGATCTCTCCGCTGGCGTTGATACCGTAGGCCTCGCTGGCACTTGAGCCGGGAGGATTGACGACAGTGTAGGTGTAGCCATCGGCGCGGGCGGCGCGGGCGCCGACCGAGAGCAGGAGGCCCAAGATCACTAGGGTCATAGTCGCAGTGCTGGCGGTGCTTCCGATGCGGCGAGCACTCAGTGCGAGTAGGACTTTCTGAATAATTGTGATTTGGCCGACGCTTTCCATGTTTCCCCCTGGCCCTCGGACGCGCTCCAAATACATACGGCCGATGAAATGCCAAGATGAGCGATGCAATTCGAGACCCGCCGAGGGCCGCAGAGCCACCTAGTTAACTAGTTTCTTTATCGATGGTTAGGGATCAGACGGGGAACGCGAGACCGTGGGAATGCAACTTTGTGCAGATATGGGCGAAAAGCGGTTCGGGTTTAGCCGCAAAACAACTGGCCGCGGGCGAGTGGGTCGACGATCTCGTAAGGCTCGAGTTTCTTGCCAGCTGAGAGTGCCATCGTGTGCGCGGATTATACAGGTTCAGAAGTCGAACGGAGCGACAGCTGTCGCAGAGCCACCTCAATGCCTGAGTAACGCATAAACCGTACAAGTGCATTTGCATTCCCGATGTCCCGTAGCCTGGTTTAACGGCCTCAGCAGGTTCATCCACGCGCGACGAGGAGTCGATTTCCGCGAGTGTGGCCGGTCGCAACGCAACGTTCGGAAGAATTCCGAAGGTTCAGCGCACTACTGCACCGTCGGCATGACGGTTGTTGTGTGCGCGTCGGCGCTGGCAGTCCTATTTTTTCGGGCGCGGGACGTCCGGGGCGACGTAGGTGTAGGGGCCGTCCATGTTGGGATTCACGGCGACGAAATTTTGGCGCTGGAACTGGGTTACGTGGTCGAAGGACCAAATGCGGTCCTGCGGCGGCGGCTGTTCGGCGGTTGCGTTGCGGTCTCAAAAGTAGCCTCGACGCAAGATATCCAGCGGGGGAAGGCAAGTCAAGTTGGCGCGTGGGATGGCGCGACTATCATCGCTTCAAATCAGCGGCCCAATTCATGACGACGGTGACGGGTGCGATGGTTTGTTGCTCGACGTTGGTGACGGCGAGGAAGCGCTGGCCGTCGGCGGTCACGGCGTAGACGCCATTTCCACTGCCTCGATCGGGGCGAAAATCGACAGCGAAGAGAGGCTTGGGAACACCGGACTGGAACTGCGGGCCGTCTGTCGAGACGTCCATGGCCACCAGCTTTCCGCTCGAGATGAAATAGAGTTCCTTACCGTCATGCCGCCACTCGGGGTGCGCGCCGCCGCCGGATGAGACCTGCCATTTACTCGTCGGGTCTGGAAACGATCGGACGTAGATTTCGTAATTGCCGGTCTCGTTTGAGGAATAGGCGATGTAGTGGCCGTTGGGCGAGAAGCGCGCCTCCCTGGCCTCCGTAGAGCCCTGCACAAAGAGAGAGGGTTTGCGGTCGCCGAAGAGCGGCAGAATCCACAGACTGCCTGGAGAAGTCGTGTCGTACACAACGTAGCGGTCGTCGGGCGACCAGTCGTCAACGCTCTTCTGCTGATCTTTGGAGGCGAAGACAAGCTGGGAATTGCCGAGACCGCTGGACGCCTTCTGGTAAATGTCTCGATTTCCGGTTTGCGTCGAAGTGAACACGATTTGGCTGCCGTCGTGGGACCAAGCAGGATTGGACTCGTCCGTGGGATCGAATGTCAATCGCGAGGCCGTAGCTCGCTTCAAATCGAAGAGCCATAGATCGCGGGTGCCGACGTGCGGGTCAATCATACCGACCGCGACTCGGGTGCCGTCGGGCGATAGGGCTGGGGCGCTGTACAAGCCGGGCTGGCCAACCGTACCAAGCGTCTTGCCACTACGATCAAACCACTGCATCTGGTACTGAGTGGCCGCTTCCGCAGGAGTGTAGGACAGGATGCCGCTGTCGGAGACCGAGAAGCTCTGGACGCTCTCGGCGATCGGAACTGGGTCGCCGGTAGTTGCAAGCGCGTGGAGATCGAACGGCTGGGCCACGAGCGCGTTCGCGCGCACGTAGAGCAGATAACCTGGCGGGGCGTAGCGGACGACAGAATCGGTGTTCCCCAAGCACTTGGTCTCGTTAGAATCGAGCGAGCCGATGCACGTCCACGCTGTGGGGCCGGTGGTGTTGCGAATGGAAAGATAAAGGAAATGCCGCCCATCCGGCAGGAACCAGGGGGCGAGGTGCCTGGTTTCCGCCAGCGATCGGTCAAGCGTGGTCGCAGGACTGGGTTCGCCGCCATCCGCGGAAACTTTCATAATCGGGCCCGCGGCATTGGTGCCATAGAGAATCACGCCAGCGCTACTCCAGCCTCCGTTTCCGATTCCGGACAACTCACATAGCGTCTGCGGGGTTCCGCCAGAAATGGGCACCTTTTTCAGACTGACGGCGTCGTAGTACGCGAGATAGCGGCTGTCCGGCGACCAGAAAAAAAAATCCGCGCCCTTCGTTCCGGCCATCGGCTGCGCGTCCACAGCGTCAATCGGGCGCACCCAAAGCTGGCGCACTCCATCCTTGGTGACACCGACAAATGCCAAGTAATGGCCGTCGGGCGAGGGGCTCACCTGAGAGATGAACACGTTGTCGGGCAGAGAGACAAGAAAGCGCGCACGAGTCGGCTTAGGCTGGTTGAGGTAGGAGCGAACATAGACGAAGGCTAGCGCGGCGGCGAGGATCAGGCCCACCGCGGCGAGCGCCCATGCGATTCTTTCGCGGCTGCGGCGGTGCGCGACGACGGGCGCGGCGACTCCTGCTTGCGAACCGGCTTCGGCTATCCATTTGAGTTGCAGGCTGAGATCGTGGGCGCTTTGGAAACGCTCATCGGGATCTTTCGCGAGACAGATTTTCACCAGGCGCTCAAGCGCCGGCGGAGTCATGGGTTGCAGAGTCGAGATCGGCGTGGGCTCGGCGGCCAGGACGGCGGCGATGACGCTCGCTGGAGTCTTGCCGTAGAAGGCCTTTTTGCCTGTGGCCATTTCGTAGAGCACGGCACCGAAAGAAAAAATGTCGGAGCGCGCGTCGGCTTCGCCGCCTTCGATTTGCTCGGGCGCCATGTATTGGAATGTGCCGACGATGATGCCTTCGCCCGTAAGCGGCTTGGCCGGGTCGGCGGGAAGCATTGTCGCGAGCATGGTTTCGGCGTTGTTTGCGGCAGGCGCGGCGAGCGCCGTGAATTTTGCAAGGCCGAAATCGACGAGTTTGATTCCGGCTTTCGTGAGCATGATGTTACCGGGCTTCAAATCGCGGTGAGTGATTCCGAGGCGGTGGGCCTTATCGAGGGCGTCGGCGATTTCAGCGCCGAGGCGCAGGACTTGCTCCGTCGGGAGCGCGCCTTTTTCGAGGCGCGTGGCGAGCGTCTCGCCTTCGACAAGCTCCATCACCAGATAATCGGTCGCGCCCTCGCGGCCGATGTCGTACAACGTGCAGATATGGGGATGATTCAGCGCGGAGATGGCGCGGGCTTCGCGCTCGAAGCGCTCGCGGCGCTGCGGTTCGGAGGAAAGATGCGCGGGGAGGACCTTGATCGCGACGTCGCGGTTCAATCGGGAATCGCGCGCGCGATAGACTTCTCCCATGCCGCCGGCGCCGAGCGGGGCGACGATTTCGTAGGGTCCTAATTTGGTGCCGGCCGAGAGTGCCATGGTGTCCGCGAATTATACAGGTTCAGAAGAGGAATGGAACGGTAACTCACGTTGAGCGTGTTGGCGCGCGAGGAACGCGTGAACCGGAGATGTTCGAGCCCCCGGCGCGGATCGTTATTTGTTTCTGGGGGCGCTGGCTTCCCAATTCACGATGACGTTCAGCGTTGTCGTAATCGGCTGGGTGGAAGCGGTCACAAGGAACCGCTGGCCGTCCGGCGCCACGCTATATCCGAAAATGTTACGCTGCGGGACGATGCCGAGGTAGTTGAAGTCGAAAAGCGGTTTGGGTGTTCCGGCCTCGAAAGTCGCGCCGCTCGCGTGAACCGGCACGGCCATCAATTGAGTCTTGAAATGGCCCGTTGTGGTCCTGTTCAGATAATAGAGTTCCTTGCCGTCCGGGCTCCAGCGCGGCGCGACACCGCCATCGGCGGAAATTTTCCATTCGCCAGCGGTTGCGGAAGGCTGTCCGGAAAATGGCCGGACATAAATTTCGCTCTGACCAGATTCGTACGAGGTGTAAGCGATCCACCGGCCATCGGGAGAGAACTGTGCTTGGCTTTCCATAAACTGAGTCTGAAGAAAGGGGAACGGTTTGCTATCACCGGACTTCCCGGACGGATCGGGCAGCACCCAAATATCGGCGCCGGTCTTGGAATCAATATAGGTGTAAAGCAAGAACCGGCCGTCGCGCGACCAGTCGGACGGATACTTTTGGGCGCCGTCCGCCAGCAGCGGTTCCTGCTGACCGCCCCCGTTCGTCCGTTCTCGATAAAGCTTTCCGTCGCTAGTGGCGAAGATTATTTGGGATCCATCTGGAGACCACACCCCTTCAAGGCCGTGCGTCGGATCAAATGTGAACGGGGTCGCGCTGCCACGGGCCAGATCTTCCAGCCACAGTTCGGTGTCCGTGCCGCTAAAGTTGCGATTCATCGCCGCGATCTTACCGTCGGGCGAAAGCTCGGGTCCGTCTTGGCGTCCCGTCGGCCCGACGTTTCCCAATTCTTTCCCGGTATGGTCAAACCAAGAGAGCTGGTAATCACGGACCAAGTCGGACAAATAAAGTAAGAGACCGTTCTCGGAAGTCGAGACGGCAAGTTGGATGCTAGCGTCTAAGGCGACGCGCTGGGCGACGGGGAAGGCGTCTCCCGCGAGTTGGAGCGTGCCGGTGTTGAATGCCTGCGCCGTCAGCGTGGTTCCGCGCCGAAAGAACAGATAACCTTGATTGCGTCCGTGACTCGAAGGAACAAATAGAGCGCTGGTTTGGTCAGCAAGCAGGCGCTGACCGGCGGGATTATCGAGCGACGCGACGTAAATGCCGGCTTTGGATTCGTCGGCTCCCTGCACCTGGTAGAGGAAATGCTTTCCATCGGGCAGGAAAATGGGGGAGATGTCATTTTCGCCAGACTCTTCCTTCATCAACGGAGCGCAACTTCCTCCCGAAGCGTTCACTCTTTGAAGAGGCCCGCTATCGGCGGTGAAGAGAATCACTCCGTCACCACTCCAGGTTCCGCCGTGTCCGGCCTGGTCCGCGTCACACAACACCTGTGCCGGTCCGCCATCGGCGGAAATCGTTTTCAGTTTTCCACCGGAATAAAACCCAATGGACCGGCTGTCGGGAGACCAAAAAGGGGACCGGGCGTTGTCGGTCCCGGGCAGGGGCTGAATTTCGGATGAATCTAGGGACCGAAGACAAAGCAGCTGTTGATTCTTTACGAGGACGGCCAGGACCACGCGACGGCCGTCCGGCGACAGTTTGGCGAAAACGGGGGCTGACATGTCCTCGGGAAGCGGCACAGCCAATTGCATCATCCGATCGGACGCCGGCGCGGGCTTCAGCAGCCATGCCGCGGCTCCGGCTGCTGCGGCGACTGCGACGCATGCGAGCGCGGTGATCGACGCCCATCGATTGCTGCGCGGAGCGGCGGCCTGCTCCGGCGGCGCGCCGCTTTCGGCGATCCAATTCAATTCCGATTTCAGATCGCGCGCGGTTTGCCAGCGATCGTCCGGGGATTTCGCAAGGCACATGCGAATCGCGTGATCGAGCGCGGGCGGCGTGAGAGGTTTCGCCGTGCTGATCGGCTCGGGATCCTTTTCCAAAATTGCCGAGGCGACGCTGAGTTGCGATTTGCCTTGAAACGCGCGCCGGCCGGTGAGCATTTCGTAGAGGACGGCGCCGAGCGCGAAAATATCGCTGCGCCCATCCACTTCCTTTCCTTCGATCTGCTCGGGCGACATGTATTGGAACGTGCCGACGATTGTGCCGGCCTGCGTGACGGGCGCGACTTGCGTCATTTCAGCCGTGAGCGCCGAACCCATCGCCTGTGAGACCGGCGGCTTCGCGAGGCCGAAGTCCAGAAGTTTCGCGCCGCTGCGCGTGAGCATCAGGTTGCCGGGCTTCAGATCGCGATGCACCACGCCGCTGCGATGGGCTTTGTCCAGCGCGTCGGCAATCTGCGCGCCGATTTTCAGGACTAGATCGAGGGGCAGGGGGCCGCGCTCCAGGCGCTGCGCGAGCGTTTCGCCATCGACCAACTCCATCACCAGATAATCCACGCCGTCTTGCGAGCCGATATCGTGCAGGACGCAAATGTGCGGGTGGCTGAGCTGCGAGACAGTTTTGGCTTCGCGCTCGAAGCGCTGCTTGAGCATGGGATCGTGCGAAAACTGGGAGGGAAGAATTTTGATCGCGACGTCGCGGCCCAGACGAGTGTCGCGCGCTCGATAGACTTCGCCCATTCCGCCGGCGCCGAGCGGCGCTCCGATTTCGTAGGGGCCTAATTTAGTGCCAGCGGACAGTGCCATGGTGTTCGCGGATTATACAGGTTCGGAAGAGGAAAGGAGCGATAAGTGTCGCAGAACCGCGTTGATACGCGATTAGCGCGCTAGTCGGAGACGCAGCCAGTGGTTTCGGCGCCCGAGGGTGCTGGATCGTCGATTGAATGGAGCGGGCCGCGCCGCGGACGAAGCGCGGCGCGGCGGCACCCGTCAATCTTTCGGGGCCATGAACAAGGCGTAAGCCAGCAGTGCTAAACCAACGAGCAATGGAATAAGGCCAACCAGAAATGCAGGGCGGGAATGGGCGGCTGCCGCGATAAAGATCATCAAACCGATGCCGCTTGCAAGGGTTACGAGTCCCCCGAGCTTGATGCCTTCTGTTTGCTTGGTCCGCGCAATCTTTTCTTTCTCGCGCAACAATTCGAGTACCGGATTCGCTCCGCCGCCTTGCATGTCAGCGAATTTCTTCAGCGTTTCGCTCTCGTAGAAGGCCTCTCGCTCTTTCAGCCGCGTGCCCGCCCAGGTGGCCACGGCAAGGAATGCAAAAAACGACAATGCTCCGACAGCCAGAAAAACGAACAGCGGAAAATTCGCTGGCATCACACCCTCCTTCGCACGTTTTGTGTCTTGCACTGGGTATGACAACGGCGCGGTCGCGGCGGTTGCATTTTCTTGCGCTAGGCTGAAAAGAAAATAAAATGCAACCATTGCCGGCACGGTCTGGTCGTACCATGTGGAAGCACGGGGGAGCGAGGCGAGGAGTGTCCGCGGCTGAAGATCAGGCCGATGTGGAAAATGTGCTGGCCGGAGACGATTCCGCGTTCGATGGCATCGTTCGCCGCTGGCAGGGGCCGATTGTGAATCTGGCGTATCGTTTTTGCCGCGACCGCGCGCGCGCCGAAGATATGGCGCAGGATGCGTTTCTTCGGGCGTATCGCGCGCTGGCGTCCTGGCGGCGGGAGGCTGCGTTCTCCACGTGGCTCTTCGCGCTGGCGACGAATCTATTTCGCACCGATCTGCGACGGATTCCCGCCGGCACAATTCCGCTTGAAGAGCTGCCGGAACTCCAGGATACACACGCGGCGGACGGCGGGCTGGAGGATGAGGATCGCGACCGCGTCGTTCGCAACGCGGTGTACGCGCTGCCGACGAAGTATCGCGAGGCGATTCTGCTTTTCTATTTTCATGAGATGGATGTGCCGGCGGCGGCGCGCAGCCTCGGCGTGCCGGAAGGCACCTTTAAGGCCAGATTGTTTCGCGGCCGGGAAATTCTTCGCGGTAAACTCGAGCGACGCGGGGTTTCGGCCGGCTTACAGGAGGAGATTCCATGACGCGTGACGCCTTGGACCGCATTCTCTCAAGCGAAGAACAAATCGTTCCGTCGTCCGGGTTTGCCGGTTCGGTGATGGACGCTGTCCGCCGCGAGGCCGCGACACCGCCTCCGATTCCGTTTCCTTGGGAGCGCGCTCTGCCCGGATTCGCATTGGGCGTCGTCGCGCTGGCAACACTGCTATTTGCGGGATTCATGCTGCGTTCTCCCGCGAGTCCAGCGGCTGCGCCCCCCGCTTACACCCTGCCGCAACTGCTAGCCGCCGCGCGCGTCGCCGCTGTGAAGGCCGATGGGGCCGGGTGGGCCGCGCTGGCTTTGTTGCTGACATTGGCGTCCGTCTTCTTTTCCTTGCGTGCGACAGGCTCGCGCACTTGAACTAGGGTTTTCCGCCGGTCGCCGCCTCCCGTCAGTTTCGACGAAATCGCGCGAGTCCGCTCAAATGGCAAATTCGTTGTGTCCAGGGCGGGAGAAGCGTACGATGCGCCTAGGTAGACATCTAAATCACAAATCCCGATGAGAACGATGGAAATGTGCCAGTCCCGCGAGCTGGGAAGCTGGCGCCCTGACGGCGAGACGCTCTGCGCTGTTAACGCAGGCGCGGGCTCCGGAGAGGGATTTACCGAGGGCGCTGATTGAAGGAAGGCGGTTCTCCTCTGCTATGCCTGCCGGGACTTGGGCGAAAATTAAATTAACGGTGGCAGTCTCCGAGAGGTGAGGCATGGATACTCCTTTGCAGTCCTGGCAAAGAAGCGCAATCCGCAACGGCATGGAGCGCTACCGGCGCGCCCAGGAAGATTACTACGTCGGGGGGAAACCCTTGGCGGAAGTCGAAGGGGGCTACAAGGCATTCTCGCTGGTGAGCCCGCCAATGGGATCGCCGGTGACGCGGCGAAGAATCCGTCTGATCGTGGACAACATGGTGCACAGCAGCAAGGCGGGGACGGTGACGCTTGCGCGGACGCCGCACGTGGCGACCGTGGCGGTGACCTACAATTGCCAGTGCGAATGCGCACACTGCTCGGCGGTGGACTACCAGCGAGAGACGGCCAAGAATGGCGACGCGCTCAATTACCACGAACTGAAAAAGGCGATCGACGATGCGCTCGATTTGGGAACGACGTGCGTCGTTCTGACCGGCGGCGAGCCACTGCTCTACAAAAATATCTACAAGCTTATTGCCGAAGTGGACCGGTCGCGCTGTGTCTGCACGATGTTTTCAAACGGGGAATTTTTGCGCGAGCCGATTATCGCGCGGCTGAAAGCAGCGGGACTCTACGGCGTATACGTGAGTCTGGATTTCCCGGACGCGGCGCGCCACGACGAAAACCGCGGCCGGCCTGGCCTATTCGCGAAGGCCACGCGCGGTCTGGAACTCTGCCGCGAGGCGCAGATACTGACCGGGATCTCGACCTACATCACGCGCGAGAAAATGCAAAACGGCGATATGGACGCGATGATGGAGGTGGCCAAGAAGCTGAACGTGCTCGAGGTGTTTCTCTTTGACGTGATCCCGACGGGCCGCTTGGACGGCCAGCGCGAGTGCATTTTGACGGATGCCGAAGCCTCGAAGGTGATCGAGTTCCGCGGCAAGTACGCAGAGAAGCCGGACTACCCGCGGATCGTTCATCAGACGATGTTTGCCAGCATTGCGTATCCATGCGTGGCTGAGGGCTGCCCCGCGGCAATGGTGCAGCTGCATCTGCGGGCGAACGGAGACGTCTCGCCCTGCGATTTCACGCCGCATTCCTTCGGCAACATCCGGCAGCGGCCGCTGCGCGAGATTTGGGAAGCGATGGGGAATAGCGATCTGTACGCGCAGCCATCGGCGCGATGCCGGCTATCGCGGCCAGACTTCTGGGTGAAGCTGGACGAAATCGCACGTCCCGCAACAGCGCCGATTTCCTCGCCAGCTTCCTGAACTGCACTGCTTTCGGAGCCAAATCCCCGACGCCTAACTGACCGGAATGGTGCGCTGGAGCCTAGCGCGTCAGCTGCGATCCTTCGAAGCTTTTCCCGCATTTTTCGTGAGATGCCATGCGTGGCACCAGGAGCATAGATAGGCGCGAAGATCCTTTGGTGCATTAGCGGTTGCGATCTGGTGTGCGGCTGTCGCCAGAGCATCGCCTTCGCTGGCGTACTTGCGCTTCCCGCTGACCGGGCATTTTGATTCGTCGTCCACCACGAGCCCTTCCGGAGATTTTTCTTTGCAGCGATGCAGCCGTGCGGCCGCGATGAATCCAAATTGGCCACGGCGAATCTATGTATAGTATCGCGCCCCAGGAGGGACACAAATGCTACGTATAAACGACGAAGCGCCGAATTTCACCGCGGAAACTTCGCAGGGAACGATCAATTTCCACGAATGGATTGGCAACGGCTGGGCGGTGTTGTTTTCGCACCCCAAGGATTTTACGCCGGTGTGCACCACCGAACTGGGCTACATGGCCGGCCTGCAGCCGGAATTTGAGAAACGCAACACCAAGATCATCGGGCTGAGCGTGGACCCGGTGAGTAGTCACGCAAAGTGGGCCACCGACATCGAAGAGACGCAAGGGCACAAGGTGAAATACCCGATGATCGGGGACCCCGAGCTGAAGATTGCCAAGCTCTATGACATGCTGCCGGCCGACGCCGGCGACACCTCCGGAGGCCGCACGGCTGCCACGAACGCCACGGTGCGCACGGTTTTCGTGATCGGTCCGGACAAGAAGATCAAGCTGATGCTGAGCTACCCGATGAGCACCGGCCGCAACTTCGACGAAGTGCTGCGCGTGCTCGATTCGATGCAGCTGACCGCCAAGCACAAGGTGGCCACGCCGGTGAATTGGAAACACGGCGAAGATGTGATCATCCTGCCGTCGGTGACAGAGGACGAAGCCAAGCAGAAGTATCCTGGCGGCTGGAAATCCCCGCGGCCGTATCTGCGGATCGTTCCTCAGCCGGAGTAGTTGCTCGCCAGCGAGGGGATGCGCAGTGATCCTCAAGCAGTTCTATCTGCCGTGCCTGGCACACGCTTCTTACGTGATAGGAGACGAGGCGACAGGCACGGCGGCGGTGGTTGACCCGCAGCGAGACACCGACCAATACATCGCGTTTGCCGCCGAGCACGCACTGAAAATCAAGCACGTAATCCTGACGCATCTGCACGCCGATTTTGTGGCGGGGCATTTGGAGTTACGCGATCGCGTGGGCGCGACAATCTATTTGGGCGCCGCGGCGAAAGCGGCGTATGCGTTCACTGCACTGCACGATGGCGACACGCTGGAACTCGGGCGTGTGCGACTGAAGGCGCTGGAGACGCCGGGGCACACGCCGGAATCGATCTCCATCGTCGTGTACGACCTAAACGCGAGCGACACGCAAGCGCATGCCGTCCTCACGGGGGACACTTTGTTCATCGGCGACGTCGGGCGGCCCGATCTGCGCGCGGCGCTGGGATGGTCGGCCACCGAGCTTGGCGGAATGCTATTCGATTCGCTGCGCACGAAACTATTGGCGCTTTCGGACGATAGCTTAGTTTATCCAGCGCACGGAGCCGGATCGCTCTGCGGGAAATCGCTGAGCAAGGAGACGGTGTCCACTCTGGGGGAGCAGCGGCGATCGAATTACGCGTTACAGCCGATGAGCAAGGAGGCGTTCATTCAGGTGGTGACCGCCGATCAGCCGGAAGCGCCGGCGTACTTCGTCTATGACGCGGTGCTGAACAGCCAAGAGCGGCCGACGCTGGACGAATCGCTGGCGCGGGAGATGAATCCGCTGACGCTGGACGTCGTGCTGGCCTTGCAGGCGGCCGGCGCGCAAGTTCTGGACACGCGCGATGCGGGCGAATTTGCCGCGGCACATTTGGCGGGGAGCATCAATATTGGGCTCGTGGGCCAGTTCGCGACGTGGGCGGGAACCGTGCTCGATCGCGAGCATCCGATTGTGATTATCGCGGACCCTGGGCGGGAGCACGCCTCCGCCGTGCGCCTGGGGCGCATCGGATTCGATCACGTGGCCGGATATTTGAAGGATGGATTGCAGAGTTTGGAAGCGCGGCCGGAGCTGGTCGCGTTCACGGAACGTTTGAGCGGGCAGTATGCCGCGGAGCTGTTGTCATCGCAAGAGCCGCCGCTGGCGATCGATATTCGCACGCCGCGTGAGCGCGGGCAGAAGCACATCGCGGGAAGCTTGGGCATCCCGCTGAATCATCTGACGGAAAATCTGGAAAAGTTGCCGAAGGACCGCGCCTTGGTGGTTTATTGCGCAGGCGGCTATCGATCGTCCATCGCCGCGAGCTTGTTACAACGCAGCGGATTTGGTCCCGTCGGGGAAATTGCCGGCGGCATCGCGGGATGGGAAGCGGCGGGGCAGCCAGTGGCAACCGCCCAGGTCTTGCCGTAGAAATCTCCGCGCTGTCTGCGTAACTCCGCAACCAGAAACTGGCGCGCTGCCCTCGCGCTGGAATATCAGACAAGCGAAACGGGCTCCAGCTTCGGCGCCAAAATCTGGATCAGCGCGAGCGCAACGATGTACGCGACCCCAGCGATGAAGAGCGGGATTCCATAGCTGCCGGTGCGCTGCAACACGTGGCCAACCGTGTTGGCGATGATGAAGCCGCCTATGGCTCCGGCAGCGCCCCCGATCCCGGTCACCGAGCCCACTGCTCGGTTAGGAAACAAGTCCGAAGGAAGCGTGAGGAGATTCGCGGAAAAAGCCTGTTGCGCGGCGGCCGCCAGGCTGATCAGCGCAACGGCGACCCACGCATGATTGCTACGAACCGCGAACATCACCGGAAACACTGCTATGGAACAAATTAGCATGGCGATCTTGCGCCCGGCGTTGACCGTGGATCCGCGAGCAATCAAGTACGTCGAAAAGGAGCCGCCGAGCACGCTGCCAACATCCGAAACGAGATAGATAATCAGAATTGGAAGCGCGATTTGAGAGAGCGTCATCCCGAAGCGGCGTTGAAATAAATCCGGCGCCCAGAAAAGCCAGAACCACCAGATAGGATCGATGCAGAGCTGGCGGCGGTGTACGCCCAGGTCTGGCGATGGGGTAGGAGCGCCGACAATTTGATCTTCGATTGCGGCGAGGCCTCTTGCGGGTCAGAGAGAATGTAAGCGAGTTCGAATTTCGATACGGACGGATGTTCCTGCGGGGGGCGATAGACGAGCAGCCACAAAATCAGCCAGACGAATCCCAAACTGCCGACAACGTAAAACGCCCAGGGCCAGGGAAGCGCGAGACGTATGGTGACGAGCGCCACCGCGTACGGCGTAATGCTCATGCCAACGTTTGTGCCGGCGTTGAAGATTCCGGTCGCAAGCGCGCGTTCTTTCCGCGGAAACCATTCGGCCACTGCCTTGTTGCTCGCAGGGAACAATCCTGACTGGCCCAATCCCAGCGCGGCTGAGACGACAATGAACCCGGCAACGGTGCCATTGCCAGCAGGGAAATAACTCCACAAGCTGTGCAACACAACAAATGCTGGCGCGACAATCCTGGCGATCGCGGGAGCGATGCCGTAAGACATCGCGGCAAGACTCCAAACCACCACGAAAATGGAGAACGCCTTGCGCGTCCCCAATCGATCGACCATTCGTCCGGAGCCGTACATACCGATTGCGTAAAAAAGTTGAAAGGACGAGACGAAATGGCCGCGGTCGATATCGTTCCAACCGAGGATGGGTTGGAGCGTGTGTTTCAACGAAGAGAGGACGTTGCGATCCATATAGCTCTTCGTTGTGGCCAAAAGTAGCAGCGCGCAAATCACCCAGCGGAAATGGCCTACGACGCCTGCGACGCGACTTCCGGCGGTTTGTGCGCCGGAGGCGTGCGGAGGCGCGACGCCAAAACTTTCATCCGTCATCTGTGGACCACCTGGTCCTTCTATCTATGTGTTCGGAATTTCCGTTCTGCGGGTCCCCGTTACGCGCAAGCCTAGCCACCGCGCCCAACCGTGTCAACCGCACGTTGCGCTGACGTGCCGTGCGATGCGGCCAGGGAAGGGCTCAACTTCGGTGCTTCCACTACGGTATTGCGCCTTTCACTACGGAGGGTCAACGCGACCCGCTTGGGGAGCTTCCGGTTCTGCTACCTTCAATTGTGAAGTGGTGTGTGTTTGGAGGAAGTGGCGGAATGTCGTCGCGGCTGGGAGAAATGCTCATTAAGGAAGCGCTGATCACGCCCGATCAGCTGCGCGAGGCTGTGTCCTATCAGAAGCAGCACGGCGGCCGGCTGGGCTCGGTGATGATCAAGCTGGGCTTGGTGAACGACGACGAGATCACCGGTGTGCTTTCCCGGCAGTACGGCGTGCCCTCCATCAATCTGAAATATTACGAAGTGGATCCTTCGGTGATCCGGCTGATCCCGCAGGACACGGCGGTGCGCTATCAGGTGGTGCCGCTCTCGCGCGTTGGCTCAACGCTGACGATCGCGATGACCGATCCCACAAACGTCTTCGCGATGGACGACATCAAGTTCATGACCGGTTTCAACATCGAGCCGGTGGTGGCGCCGGAATCGGCAGTCAACGAGGCGATTTCGAAATTCTACGGTGAAGTAGAGAGCGTCGAAGAGCTGACCAAGGTGATGAAGGACTTGGCCGGCGACGAAGGCGCCGATCTGGAACTGGCGGCCGAAGAGCAGGAAATGGACCTGGCGGCGCTGGAACGTGCCGCGGAAGAAGCTCCGATCATCAAGCTGGTGAACTTGGTTTTGACCGACGCCGTGAAGCGAGGCGCCAGCGACATCCACATCGAGCCGTACGAAAAAGAGCTGCGCGTGCGTTTCCGCGTGGACGGCGTGCTGCAGGAAGTGATGAACCCTCCGCTGAAGTTGCGCGACGCGATTGCCAGCCGAATCAAAATCATGTCCAAGCTGGACATCAGTGAAAAGCGGCTGCCGCAAGACGGCCGCATCATGATCAAGTATCGAAAAGATGGGCGCATCAAGGAATTGGATTTCCGCGTCTCGACGGTGCCGACGCTGCACGGCGAAAAGATCGTGATGCGCTTATTGGACAAGGAAAACCTGCGGCTGGACATGACCAAGCTGGGATTCGAGCAGGAGTCGCTGGAGAAGTATGAGCGCGCGATCTTGCGGCCGTACGGCATGGTGCTGGTCACCGGGCCCACCGGATCGGGAAAAACCAACACTCTTTATTCTTCGGTGGCGCGGCTGAACACGGTGGAAACGAACATCATGACCGCGGAAGACCCGGTCGAATTCCAGTTGCAGGGAATCAATCAGGTGCAGATGAAGGAGCAGATCGGGTTGAACTTCGCGGCCGCGCTGCGCGCCTTCCTGCGGCAGGACCCGAACATCATTCTGGTCGGCGAAATCCGCGACTTCGAGACGGCCGAAATCGCCGTGAAGGCGGCGCTCACCGGCCACTTGGTGCTTTCGACGCTGCACACTAATGACGCGCCTTCGACGATCAGCCGGCTGATGAATATGGGGGTCGAACCGTTCCTGGTGGCGACGTCCGTGAATTTGATTTGCGCGCAGCGGTTGGTGCGGCGCATTTGCGACCATTGCAAGGAGCCGCTGGAAATTCCGCAGCAGGCGCTGATCGACGCCGGCTACACGCCGGAGGAGGCAGCCGGCACGACGATTTACCACGGGCGCGGCTGCGGGAAATGCAACAAGGGCGGTTACAAGGGGCGCGTCGGCTTGTACGAAGTGATGGAAGTGAGCGACGACATGCGCGAGTTGATTTTGGTGGGCGCATCGGCTGTGGAGCTGAAGAAGAAGGCGCTGGAGCAGGGAATGATCAGCTTGCGGCGAAGCGGCCTGATTAAGGTGGCGCTGGGCCAGACGACTTTGGAAGAAGTGGTGCGCGAGACGGTGGTCTGAAAAAAGGAGATACGCGATGCCTGGAATCACGCTGAGCGAATTGCTGAAGAAAATGATCGAAATGGGCGGGAGCGACCTGCACATCACCACGAACAGCGCTCCCCGTGTGCGCGTGCACGGGAAACTGCGCCCGATGGATTTAGCTCCGCTGACAGCGGCGGATACCAAGGCTCTGGCCTATAGCGTGTTGACAGACGCGCAGAAGCATCGCTTCGAGGAAAACTTGGAGCTGGACTTTTCGTTCGGCCTCAAAAACCTGGCGCGGTTCCGCGGCAACATCTTTCATCAACGCGGCGCAGTGGGCGCGGCGTTCCGCACGATTCCGTGGGAGATCAAAGGCTTCGACGCGCTGGGATTGCCGCAGGTGGTGAAGGGTCTGTGCGACAAGCCGCGTGGCTTGGTGCTAGTGACGGGGCCGACGGGATCGGGTAAGTCCACGACGCTCGCGGCGATGCTGGACAAGATCAACAACGAGCGCGAAGAGCACATGATTACGATCGAGGACCCGATCGAATTCCTGCACAACCACAAGAAGTGCTTGGTCAATCAGCGCGAAATCCATTCGGATACGCATTCATTCGCCAATTCGCTGCGGGCGATTTTGCGCGAGGACCCGGATGTGGTGCTGATCGGCGAAATGCGCGACCTGGAAACGATCGAATCGGCGCTGCGCATCGCCGAAACCGGCCACTTGACCTTCGCGACGCTGCACACAAATTCCGCGGTTTCCACGATCAACCGCGTGATCGACGTGTTTCCGGCTTACCAGCAATCGCAAATCCGCGCGCAGCTTTCGATGGTCCTTGAAGGCATCCTTTGCCAAGCGCTACTGCCGAGGGCGGATGGCCGCGGACGCGCGATGGTGATGGAAGTGCTGATACCCAACGCCGCGGTGCGCAACCTGATCCGCGAGGACAAAATTCACCAGATCTACTCGGCCATGCAGACCGGCACTGCGCACAGCGGGATGCAGACGTTCAACCAGTCCCTGGCCAACGCGTACTTCCAGAAGTTAATTACTTTGGAAACCGCCGTGTCGCGATCGTCCAACGCGGATGAGTTACAGGATATGATCAACCGCGGAGTGGCCACCTCAGGTGGCCGTGCAACGAGTACCACAACGGCGCAAGTTCACGCGCGAAAGTAGCGGCGGAAGTGGGTCGTTTGGGCACGCGTTTCCGGTGTTGCTGTTCGGGCGAGCCCTGGAGATTGTGTTTGGTCGATCTGAAACGTGACGTTTGATGTGTTGAGCGGGATCTGAGGAGGCGAGTAATGCCAGTTTACACCTACCGCGGTACCACCCGAGCCGGGGCTGCGGTCAGCGGCGAACAGACCGCTACAAGCAAGGAAGAACTGAAGAGCCTGCTGCGGCGGCAGCAAATCGACGTCAAGAAGATGTCGGAGAAAGGCCGCGAATTCAACCTGCCGACATTCGGCGGCGGCGTGAAGCCCAAGGAGCTGGCCGTCTTCACGCGGCAATTTTCGGTGATGATCGACGCCGGCCTTCCGCTGGTGCAGTGCCTGGAGATTCTGGCCAATCAGCAGGAAAACAAGACGTTTCAGAAGGTGCTCACTGGCACGCGATCGGCGGTGGAAGGCGGCGCGACGCTATCGGCCGCGATGCGCCAATACGAAAGAGTTTTCGACGCGCTGTACGTGAACCTGGTGGAAGCCGGCGAGACCGGCGGTATTTTGGACACGATTCTGCAGCGCTTGTCGTTGTACATCGAAAAGAACGTCAAGCTGAAGCGCGCCGTGCGATCCGCGCTGGTTTATCCGACGGCCGTGCTGGCGGTGGCGGCTGCGGTGATCACGCTGCTGTTGTGGAAGGTGGTGCCGATTTTCACGACGTTGTTCGTCGGCTTGGGAGTGGATTTGCCCCTTCCGACGCGCATCGTGATCGGGCTGAGCAACTTCGTGGGCAGTATTTTTGGTTTTTTGGTTTTCGTGGCATTCGTCGGCGCGTGCATCGGAGTGAAGGTTTGGTATGGCACGCCGGTTGGACGGATGACGATCGACCGCATACTGCTGCGCTTGCCGCTGGTCGGCATATTGCTGCGGAAAATCGCCGTGGCGCGTTTCACGCGCACGCTGGGCACGCTGATTTCCTCCGGCGTCCCGATTCTGGAGGGCCTGGACATCACCGCGCGCACCGCGGGCAACGCCGTGATCGAAAAAGCGTTGCTGCACGTGCGCAAAGCGCTTGAAGCCGGACGCAGCTTGGCCGAGCCGTTGAAAGAGACTACGGTGTTTCCCGGCATGGTTACGCAGATGATCGCCGTCGGCGAACAGACCGGTGCGATGGACGCCATGCTCCAGAAAATCGCGGATTTCTACGAGGATGAAGTGGATGCCGCGGTGAAGGATTTGTTGGCGGCGATGGAACCCATGATGATCGTGTTCCTGGGCGTCGTCGTTGGCGGCATCGTTATTTCGATGTACTTGCCGTTGTTCTCGTTGATCGGCAAACTGAGCGGCCATTGAGACATTGTTCGAGTCAACCCGGAAGTGGCGAGAGAGCGGCCGCGCTGCACGCATCTTTGCGGCGTGAGCGCTGCTCTTGCCCTCCGGTCTCACCTTTCTGAGGGATTCACGCTGGATGCAGAGCTTGCCGTCATAGGTCCGCGCCGATGGAACTGACACAAAATGTCAATCAGTGGCTGGCGTGGCTGACGCGCGTCCGCTTCCTGATCATTACGCTGGTGTTTGCGATCGTGGTGCTGTTGCGAGAGTATTCGCTGCTTTCGATCGCGGCCGACCAGTTTGTGCCGCTGATGGTCGTGTGGTACGCGCTGGCGATTCTGTACGCCGTGCTGCTGCGCTGGATTCCACAGAACCGCTGGCACGCGCCGATCGAAATGGTCTGCGATCTGCTGATGATCACGGGCCTGGTGTACATTACCGGCGCGCAGGAAAGTTACTTCACCTCGCTGTACCTTCTTTCGATCATTGTCGCGAGCATTCTGTTTTCCCGGAAAGTAACTTTCATCGTGGCGGGATTCGGTTTCGTGCTATTGGGCGGCATGGTGGAGCTGATTTACTACGGGCTGCTGCCGTCAACGGCGGTCGTCGCTCCGACAGTGAGGGGATTGCAGACGTGGCTGCTGAGCAATCTCTTCGCTTTCTTCGCGGTCGCCTACCTATCGAGTTTGCTTGCGGTCAGCTTGCGCAGGCAGGGCGCCGAACTCGAAGTGAAGCGCGGCGAGCTGCAAGATTTGCAGGCGTTCAACGAAGACATCATTCATTCGATGCGCGGCGGATTGATCACCACGGATTTGGACGGCCGGATTCTGCTGTTGAATCGAACCGGAGAGGAAATCACGGCTTGCAGCTTCGATTCCGTTCGCGACAGGGTCCTCGCGGAAGTGTTCCCGGAATTCTGGTTGCCAGGGCGGATGGGCGCGAACGGGGAAATGCTGCAGCGGACCGAAGTGGATTTTCGCACCGCCGACGGGCAACAGCGCTTTCTGGGAATCTCGGTTTCGCCGTTGCGCACGGCCGAGCGGCGGATGACCGGTTACGTTTTTAATTTCCAGGACCTGACGGAATTGCGCCGCCTCGAGCAGGAAGTGGCCACGAAGGAACGCATGGCGGCGATCGGCCGGCTTTCCGCCGCGATCGCGCACGAGATTCGGCAACCGCTGACGGCGATGGCCGGCGCTGTCACGGAAATTGCGCGCCTGGTTCCGCTGGAAGAGGACGAGCAACACTTGGTGGGAATCGTGAGCAGGGAATCGGAGCGGCTGAACCGGATCATCACGGATTTCTTGAATTATTCGCGCGAAAAAACTTATGAGTTCGGCGAGGTGGATTTGGCCGGCCTGCTTGACGAGACGCTGACGCTGCTGGAGCGCCAACCTACTCTGGATGGGAAATATCGAATCGAGCGCAATTGGCCGGGCGTTCCCGTGCGCGCCAAGGTGGATTCCGGGCGGATCAAGCAGGTCTTTTGGAATCTTTGCGACAACGCGCTGCGCGCTATGCCCGCGGGCGGAACGCTTACGGTGGGCCTGGAGCTGGTGCCTTTCTGGGTGCGGATTCGTTTTCGCGATACGGGCGTGGGCCTGGATCCGTTGCAAAAAACGAATATTTTCGAGCCTCTGCAATCCGGATTTCCCGGAGGCACAGGACTCGGTTTGGCCATCGTGTATCAGATCGTGCAGGCGCACAGCGGGCGGATTCTAGTGATGTCAGAGAAAGACCGCGGCGCGGAATTCACCGTGGAACTGCCGCGAGTGGCGTGAAGAAAAGGCGGTAACAAGAAGATGGCGCACATACTGGTGGTTGACGACGAGCGCTCGATCTGCGAGCTGCTGGAAATCACGTTTCGCAAGGAAGGCCACCGGGTGGAGGTAGCGCTGTCGGCGGAGGCCGCGCGCCGCAAACTGGAATCGCAGATTTTCGATATTGTGATTTCCGATATCCTGTTGCGCGACGCGAATGGCGTAGACCTGTTGAAATCCATCAAGGAGCGTTCGCCTTCGACTTTTGTGCTGCTGATCACCGGCGTGCCGACGGTCGAGACTGCCATCGCCGCGATCAACGCCGGCGCGGATCGTTATGTCGTGAAGGACCACGAGTTGGTGGATCAGCTTCGGCGCGCCGTGGCCCAGGTGGACGAGACGCTGCGGTTGAAGAGCGAGGCCGGAATTCTCCGGCGCGAAATCCGCAGGCTTACGGGACAGCAGAATATCGTCGGGCACAGCCCGAAAATGCGCGCGGTGTTCGACATGATCCAAACCGTGGCTCCGCAATCGAGCCGCGTGCTGATCACCGGCGAATCCGGTACGGGCAAGGAGCTGGTGGCGCGGGCCATTCATGAAAATAGCGCGCGGGCGCAGGCGGCGTTCGTGACGATCAATTGCGGCGCGTTCCCCGATTCACTGCTGGAATCGGAATTGTTCGGTCACATGCGCGGGTCATTCACCGGCGCCAATGAGAATCGGCAGGGATTGTTCAAGTCCGCGGACGGCGGGACGCTGTTTCTGGATGAAATCGGCAACATGAGCCTTAGCATGCAGGTGAAACTCTACCGCGTGCTGCAGGAAGGCAAAGTGCGGCCGGTGGGCAGCAACGTGGAGATCGACGTGGATGTTCGCGTGATCACGGCGACGAACAAAGACGTCGAAAAGGCTATCGCAGCCGGGGAGTTCCGCGAGGACCTCTTCTATCGCTTGAACGTGATTCCGATTCACTTGCCGGCGTTGCGCGAGCGCCGCGACGATATCCCGCTGCTGGCGCGAACGTTCCTCGAACGCTTCCGCACTTCGATGGATAAGCGCATCGAGGGGATCGAACCGGCCGCCATGCACAAGCTGGAGGCTTACGATTGGCCGGGCAACGTCCGCGAGCTCGAAAATACGATCGAGCGCGCCGTGGCGCTGGAAACTGGGCCGCTGATTTCTGTGGCTGTCTTGCCGGAGAAGATCATTCACCAGGGAGATGTTCTCGAGGCTGCCAGCCAATCCGGAAACGGACACGGGCATCCGGCGATTCCCGAGGCCGGCATCGACCTCGAGAAGTTCATTCAGGCCACCGAACGGGAATACATTGTTGCGGCGCTCGAAGCATCCGGCGGAGTGGGCACGCGCGCGGCCGAGCGGCTGCGGATGACCTACCGTTCCTTCCGTCACTACTCCAAAAAATACAACATCAGCTAACGGTGTGCTGGATATTTGGCCGGAACACGCATGGGCGTGGAGAGCGGCACAGCCGATCGCGTGCGTCAGCGGGTTTCGTGAAAAATGCGGAATAGCGCCATGAAGTGCCGGTAACCGATGTCCGGAAGCTTACGCAGGTGGTAAACCTGGGTGACGCCCGCAGCCCGGCGACGATGGTGGACGGGGATCTCCTGAATGGAGTATCCCCGGCGGCTAACGCGCGCCGAGAACTCCCACCAAAAACCCTCGCGCATCGCGCCCATTTTCCCCGCAATCTCGTGAATCACTTCCTTCCTTGCGAGCACAAACGGACAACTCGGATCGTGGATGGGAACGCGGTAGAGCATCTTCCAAATCACGAAAAACGTGGATGACATGATTTTCCGCAACAAAGTGTCGGCCCGGTGCACGCGCCTCCCGATCAAGACGTCCGCGTCGTTTCTCGCTTCCCAGAACTTGCGAAAATCTGCCGGGTCGCACTGGCCATCGGAATCAAGACAAAGTAAGAATGGCGCTTGCATCTCCATCATGCCGTCGCGTACGGCGCGCGAATATCCTTTTCGGTCGTCGCTCAGCTGCAGCTTTACCGGAAGCTCCTTGGCCAACTGCCGCAAGACTTGCTTCGTATTGTCTTTGCTTCCATCTTCGCAGAGCAAAAATTCCAAGCGGGCGGCCGGAGAGATCGCGTCGTAAATTTCGTGCACGGTTGCGGCGATGCCCTGGGCTTCGTTGTGAACCGGAAGCAAGATTTGAACTTCAGGAGAGTCGGCGGACACGTGGCGTCCCTCGGTGCGTTGAACCTGCGGTTGATCCACCCCAAGCGTAACAGCGCAGGGGAAGGCCGATGAAGCAAGTCTTTCGGGTGTCGCGAAGTGATTATCAGGATGTAAGACAAGACGAGCACGAATTGGTGAGGGAACGCCGCCCTCCAGTCATAACATGAATTTGATTCGGTTGCCGTGCGCCCGAGCCGGTGATGCCTCTCTAACGTCGTCGAAAGCGGAAAAGCCCACATGCGCGAAGACCATTCGATCCAAAATCAAATTCACTCGGGCGCTCTGCGCGTGGCATTTGCTTTGCTCGTGATCTATTGCGTTGCAGGGGCGGGGCTTCTGATTTATGGCGGCGCGCGGCTCTTGCACAACCCGTGGGACAATACTTCTTTTGAATCTCCGCAGACCTATGCGGCGATCTATGGCGCGCAGACTGGGAAGCTTTACATTCCCATGTCGCAACCGCCGTACACGCTGCAGGCGTACGCGCCGCTTTACTACGCCATTGATGTGTGTGTTGCTTGGGCCGCGCATCTCGATATCGATCGGTTCATTTTCCTCGCGCGTTTGCTGAGTTACATTGCCTTTCTGCTTTGCGGCGGAATGGTATTCCTGATTTGCCGGGCCGCTTCAATCCCGCGGCTCCACGCGGCGCTCGCCGCGCTGATGATGCTGGGCCAGCCCGACATGATGGGTTGGAATAGCTCTCCTCGGCCGGACATGCTGTTTCTGCTGGCGATGCTGATCAGCCTTTATTGTGTGGTGCGATGGGAAGATGATTTGTGGCGCGGATGCGTGCTGTCCGGATTTTTCGCGGGAATTGCGTTGCTCATTAAACAACCGGGCTTTGCCGTGGGCGCCGGAATATTTGCTGTTTGGGTCCTTAGAAAAGAGTTCAAGAAGGCCGCGGTACTGACGGTAAGCGCGCTTTCTCCGGTTGTGGTTACCCTCGGGATTCTTTACTGGCGGCGGGATCCCTTCTTCCAGCAGATCATATTCGCAGGAAAAAGCCTGTGGTCAATTCGCGATGCGGAGTATTTCGTGTTTTTCCATTGCCTTTCCGCCTTTTGGATCGTGCCCCTCGCGATCGGCGTAATTGGATTCATACGCGCGGTGCGTCTGGATAGCAAAGCCCAAATGATCGCAGCTTTCGCGCTGGTGAACTGGCTCGTGGGAGTCTCGGGCTTGCCACAGCTTGGGGGCTATCTGAATTATTTGTTTGCCGGCCTGGCGGGCTGCGCGCTTCTGCTGCCATACGCAATCCAAGGCGTTCAAGATCGCGTGCGGACGACGGCGTTCGTGTTGATCCTGAGCGCGGCCTTGGGCTGGGCCAGTTGGACGAGCTACGTATACGGGCGCGGCCTAATCAACTACTTCCACCGACCGCCGGAGTCCTCGGTCACGTGGCTTCGCCCGTATCGCGTCTTGTCCGATATCACAACGATGAATCTTCATGGTCGCGAGCCGAATCTTTTGGATCCGGTCGGTGCCCGTCTGCTGGAATTGACGGGGAACTGGGATCCAATTCCGATCGTCGAGAATCTGAAGCGCGGCGATTACGACTTGATCGTTCTCACGCGTGCCGGCGATCAGCACATGATGCCGAGCTACCGCGGAATCTCCTACTTCAGTCCGCAAGAGACCGGCATCATGAATGAGAGATATGAGTACTTGTGTACGACCGCAGGCGCGGTCGTATTGAAGCCCCGCGGACGCGAAGTCGCGGCCACTCCGGAAATGTTCAGCCGCATGTTGCGCGCTCACTGCGAGATTGGGGATCCCGAAATTGCGCCGGACCTCGTCGTGAGCCCAGGAGCGCGATAGAACCACGTGTTGCGGCGCGCGACTGCGCGCACAGCACAAGCGATCGCATACGACGCCAGCACCGTCAGCGCCGGGTCCACCGGATGACGGTAGCGCAGCGTGGCGTGGGTGACGTAATACACCGCGGGGTAGAACGCCAGATATGCGAAGAACGGCCATGCGAGCGGGCTGCGCAAGCGGAACATCGCCCACAATCCCGCCCAGCCGCAGACCACCAGCAGCGCGTTGATGCCAAACGCGATTCGGTTCGGCCAGGTCATCATCGGCCAGACGTCCTTAACGCGGACAGAAGTGCCGGTCCAAATCACGATGAAACGCATATAGACAGAGTGCAGCGTTTCCAGGCGATGCGTTTCGATGTGTTCGAGCGCTTGCGCCTTCTTTTCGCGCATGAAGGCGATCTCTCCCACCTCGGCCATGCGCCGCGTATCGATCCAGCTGGTGTAGGGGCTGCGCGCGTCAGGGAACAGGTTGTGGTCTTCGTATTGATTGTTGCCCAGCCAGAGTTCCAATCCGAAATTGGAGCGGAAGGGAATGAACTGATGGAAGGTGAACCAGTTGCGCGCGGCCCACGGCGCGCAACCCAGCACGATCATGACCGCAGCCACGGCCGGCAGGCGCAGCCATTTGCGGCGATGTTGATACAAATGCCACGCCAACCACAGGAAAAGAAATGGCAACACGGAGAGAATCGTCGGGCTCGTCTCCAGCGACAGCGCGCACAGCAGGCCGTAGCCTATCCACGCGGCGGTGCGATCGGAATCGCGCACACGCAGTGTGGCCAATAGGACGAACGCGGCGAGCAGCGCCGTAAGCGCGCTGTCCCACACACCGGAAATCGCGCCGGCCGTCAACATAACGCCGGAAGGGAAGATGGCCCAGAACGCGGCGGCGCCGAGTCCCGCGGCGTCTCCCGCGGCGCGTTTGCCAAGAAAGAAGATTGGTATGCAAATCAGCGTCGAGAAGAGGCCGGTGAGTGTTGTGGCCGCCAGATAGGACGCGGTGCTGTGAACGCCGAAGACTTTGAAAATTCCAGCAAGCAGATAGATATAGACGGGCGGCATCAATGCCGAAGCGCCGGTGTGGATCAAAGGATAGGGATTGCCAAAGCCGTGCCCGGTGGCGATGGACGCCGCGATCTGGCTCGCCTCATAACCATAGTCGGCAGGCGTACTTTCCCCCATATAGTCCCAGCGGTTGTATGTGGCGCGGACGATGAAGGCCACTAGCATGATCAGAAACAGCAATGCGATGCTGCTGTTCAGCTTCTTCTTCATGGCGTCACGGATTCCATCGGGACAGGGGCGGACTCGTTGGACTTGGGCTGAGTTGCTGTGGAGCCCAGAAGCAAGCGGAACGGATAGGCCACTGCGAAAACCGCCAGCAACGTCAGGACCGGATCGATGGGATGGCGGTAACGTCCCGAGCCGTGCGTGATATAGAACACCGCGGGGTAAGACAAAATCACCAACGCGTACGGCGTCGCTTCCGGATTGCGCGAGCGAACCGCCAGCAGCGCGCCCAGCAACGCGAGCACCGAAAACGAAATCTCAAATACCCGGCCAACGCGCTGATACCAGCGATCCGCGTGCCACGTATCTTGCAGGGGATCCCATCCGCCGAGCCACGTACTGACGACGCGATGGAAGGTCAGGCGTGCGGCGTCGGCCGGGTGGGAACGGATGAACTCGACCGCTTCGTGCTGCTTTTCCGCCATGTATGCAATTTCGCCCATGCTGCGGTAGAGGCGGGCTTCGTCGAGATTGTCGTTGGGATGCTGATAGCCGTTATCGTTATCGACCGTCCCCGGATTGTTGCCCAGCCAAAACTCGAGACCGAAATTCGAGCGCAACGGAATCAGTTTGTGAAAGACGGCTTCGTTGCGAATGGTCCACGGAACCAAACCGAGCACAAAGAGCAGCCCGCACGCGGCGACGCCGCGAAGCCACGGTTGATGCGCGCGCCATAACTCCAACACGAGCCACGCGCCGAGGAACGGCAGCACGGCAATCAGCGAAGGGTTCACGAGCGCGCAGAACGCCCACAGCGCGCCGTAGCCCGCCCAGTTACGCACGCGCGGCGCATCGCGAAGCGCCAGCGTCGCCCAGAGAATCACGGCCATACAAAGAGCGGATAGCGCCGTATCCCAAATCCAGATCAGCGGGAATACGATCGCGGTCGGCAGAAAAACCCAAGCCCACGCGGAGCAGGTGCCGGCGGTCAGACCGAACGACCGCTTTCCTAGGAAGAAGATGGGAATGCATGTGAGCGCCGAAAACCCCGCGTTGATCGACTCCAGAACCAAGAAAGACTTGTAGCTATATATGCCGCAGAGCTTAAAGATGCCGGCCGTCAGGTATGGATAGATCGGCCCGAACCACGCCGTCGGCCCGGTTGGAAACCAACGCAGCGGAGAAGAGAAGCCGTGGCCCGAAGCGATCGATGCAGCCACAGCCCCCAATTCGTATCCGAAAGGGAGGTTGATGCGCACGGGGTTCAGCCCGCCGAGGCGGTAATGGAACAGCATCACAGTGCGCACGCCGAATGCGACAACGGCGATGAAGCCGGGTGATGTGAAGACGCGCTTGATAATAGATTTCATTGGTATGCGGCGTGCGGCGTACAGAATGTGCCACTCGCTCACTACAGTATAGAAATGGCTGTGCCGCGGAACAACGCTGTTTCGCGGGATGGTTAACCTATTTTGTCGTGTTGATCATGTTCGGCGATGCATCGTGATGTCAGTCCCGGAATGACGGCGATGCCCGACTTGGGGCAGCGCAATCGCCAATTTGTGTTGTTTGTACGGGCAAAAAACGGCGCTCGGGATTAGCAACACTGCAATTACATAAGAGAATGATAACCCTCTGCGCGGTAAATGCACACGGTTTCCCCGTAAAACGCTCACGCGCAACACCTTGGCGCTGATAGGACTACCGTACGTCTCCTACTGGTACGGCCGGGTTATGGGTTGGCGTCCGTTTTGCTCCTAGTATATGCGTTGTGCGGTTGGACTATCCGGCGGCGGACAAGGTCAGCGCAAAAAAAGGGAGACACCATGCGGAACAGAGAAAAGGGCTTTTCACTTATCGAGCTTCTAATCGTAGTGGTAATTATCTTGATTATCGCGGCGATCGCCATCCCGAACCTGTTGCGTTCGAAGATGGCGTCCAATGAGGCGTCGGCAGTCGGTTCGCTGCGGACACTCAACACGGCCTGCGTCACATACTCGACCAATTACGGTGGATTCCCTAGCTCGTTGAACGCCCTGGGCGGTGAAGGAACGAGCTCGGCGCCGACTTCCACAGCTGCGGAGTTGATTGACAACGTTCTGCAGAGCGGCAGCAAGTCCGGCTACTCGTTCGGTTTTTCGGCGAGTGCCACCGACTCCGCGGGCAACGTCGATAGCTACATCATCAACGCCAACCCGAGTAATCCGGGCGTGACCGGACTGCGTTACTTCTACACCGACCAGACCGGCGTGATTCGCGCCGAGACGGCGGGAACTGCGGTTTCGTCCGACACGCCGATCAGCTAGTTCTGCGCATTCGATGCCGGAACCTTACTGCGCCGCGCAAATGTTCCGTTCGGCGAGCCCCTTACTGGGGAGGCAGCGAGAAGCTGCCTCCCCAGTTTTCATTTTGGGACGGGATCGGTGCCAGTCCGCCTGGACATGGTGCCAATTTCTGGCGTCCGGCAACGACAAAAAATGGCCTAAGAGCGTGGATTGGGGGCCGCTGCAGAGTTGCCGAATTGCGGTCATCGATACGTTGATTGTGGTAACATATTGAAACAAAGCGAGTTGCGCGGAATGTGCCGGTAGCGTTACCCTGTTAGGGAGCGTATGGCCTAGGGCTTGCAAGATATAAGGGCGTAGCGCGGGCGGCTTACACAAATTTCTAAGGAGATTTCATGCGTAACAAACAAAAGGGTTTTTCGTTAATCGAGCTTTTGATCGTCGTGGCAATTATCTTGATTATCGCGGCGATCGCCATCCCGAACCTGTTGCGTTCAAAGATGGCAGCCAATGAAGCGTCGGCAGTCGGTTCGCTGCGGACGATCAACACGGCTTGCGTCACGTATTCTATCAACTACGGTGGATTCCCGAGCACCTTGGCCGCCTTGGGCGGTGAAGGAACCGCCACGGCGCCGACTTCCACAGCTGCGGAATTGATTGACAACGTTCTACAGCTCGGCCAGAAGTCCGGCTACTCGTTCGGTTTTTCGGCGGGTGCCACCGACGCCGCGGGCAACGTCGACAACTACATCGTCAACGCCAACCCGCAGAATGCGGGCGTCACCGGACTGCGTTACTTCTACACCGATCAGACTGGCGTAATTCGAGCCAGCACCACCGCCACGGCGACGTCGGCCAATTCGCCGATCAGCTAAACGTCAACGGCCTTTCACCTCGTGGGGGAGGAAGTTGCAAACTTCCTCCCTTCACTTTTGTCGGGTGAGGCGAGCAGCGAAGCACAGCGCGGAACGAGGCGACCTCTCATGAGATTCACCAACCCAACCTCAAGCCAGCCGGCAGGACGCCGCAGTCAAAAGGGCTTTTCGCTTGTCGAACTCCTGATCGTGGTTGCGGTGATCTTGATCATCGCGGCGATCGCAATCCCCAATTTCATCACCTCGAAGCTCCGCGCCAACGAATCCGGTGCGGTGGAAGATATGCGCACGATCACGTCCGCCAACGTGGTCTATTCGACGACCTGGCAGGTTGGTTATGCCACAACTCTTGTCACCCTCGGCGGCAACCCGGCAACCCCCACACAGACGGCTGCGGGCTTGCTTGATTCGGTCGTCTCCAGCGGCAACGCGAGTGGTTACAGTTTCTCGTATTCTCCAGGAACTACGGACGGCGGCGGCAACGTCGACAGTTACACCCTCAACGCATCCCCTCAGATTCCGGGCCAGACCGGTGTGCGCTACTTCTACACCGATCAGACCGGAGTGATCCGATTCAACTTTACGCAGGCGGCCGGCCCGTCCGATTCCCCGATCTCCTAACCGGTTTTGCTCGCCGCGTGTGCGTGTGTTTCCCCTTCTTGCTAGACTTGCGCTGTGGGTATCTTAAAAAGGATTGCGGCCCTGGTGTGGATGCTGTGGTCGGGAGCGCTGTTAGGAACGTTCGTTGGATCGGCGACGGCGGCCCAGAAGCAGACGGTGGATGTTGCCCGCGTCGTTCAAGCGTTAGAAAACCACTATCGAAATGCGAACACGCTGCAAGCCGACTTCCTGGAGCGTTACAGCGAGGGCGGCCGACAGGCGCGCGTGGAATCGGGGCGAGTTTTTTTCGCGCGGCCGGGCCGCATGCGCTGGGAGTATCAGTCGCCCGAAACCAAGCTTTTCGTTTCCGACGGCAGGATCCTCTGGTTCTATGTGCCGCAGGATCACACGGCGACGCGCCAATCGGTGAAACAGGGCGAGGATTGGCGCACACCGCTTGCACTGTTGACCGGTCAAGTGAAGCTCTCACGGCTGTGCGGCCGGATCGATCTGGACGATGGCCCGCCGCTTTCCGAAGGTCACGTTGTTCTGCGCTGCTGGCCGCGCGGTGAGGCATCGCCGAAGCCGAGCGCGGGCCCGCAGAACGAGTCCAGTCCGCTTGATGCCGGCGCGGGATTCACAGAAGTGTTCCTCGAGGTGAATCCGGCGAGCGGCGAGTTGAGCGACGTGCGTGTCGAGCAGCCGGGCGCCGTGGAACTGGAGTTTCGGTTCGGCGCGTGGCAAATGAATCCGCCGTTGCCCGGGTCGCTGTTTCGATTTTCGCCTCCAATCGGCGTCGCCATTGTTTCGGGTGAGGCGGTGCCGAATTCTTCTCCGTGACGGATTTACCCCAACCACCGGTGCGTTGATGGCGGCGCGCCGGACCATGCCACTTCGATAAGCGCCGGCGATCGGGGGCGTTGCTTGTTTCGCAAGCGGATGCGAACCCGCCCGGTAGCGCCGCGAATCCGGATGTTAGAGTTAGATTTCGGAATTGGATTTCAGGGTTGACGGGGACTTCATGACCGACGCCGGCGTAAAGACCGAACAAAACGCGCTCTCGGGCAAGCGCTCGCTCCGAGAAGCCCTGGTGATCGCGTCGATACTGGCCATGACTTTGGCCGCGTACATCGAGACTCTTTGGTACAGCTTCGTGTACGACGACAACGCCCAGATAATGCGGAACTCCTATGTTCAATATTGGCGCCACGTTCCACACTATTTCATCAGCCAGGTTTGGGCGCAGGAGTTTCAGCGCGCAGGGGGAAACTATTACAGGCCGCTGTTTCTTCTGTGGCTGCGGTTGAACGACGCGTGGTTTGGACTGCGGCCCGCGGGTTGGCACGCGACGGCTATTGTATTGCACCTGTTGGCGACGCTGCTGGTCTACGCTCTGGTGCGAAAGCTGACGAAACGGCCTTCCATCGCCGCGCTCGCCGCCCTGGTTTTTGGGTTGCATCCCATTCACGTTGAGGTTGTGGCATGGATCTCCGCAGCCACGGAATCGCTGTGCGCGGTCTTTGTGCTCGCCGCGTTCTTAGCCTACCTGAAATCGCGCGAAAGCAACGCGGCCATGTGGATGACGCTCTCCTGCGTTCTGGACGCCTTTGCGGTCTTCTCCAAAGAAACCGGGATCGTGCTTCCGTTACTGGTATTCGCGCACTGCTGGATTTATGCGGACGGCAGCGCTGCCGGGACCGGAGGCGCCGCGCGGCGGTTGATTGCTTGCATGCGTGCGGTCGTGGCGTATGTGCCGGTGGCGCTGCTCTATCTGGCGGTACGCGGGCTTGTGCTGCGCGGACTGGGGCACACCTTGGTACCCCTTAGTTTTCGCCAGACGGTTTTCAGCATCCCGTCGATGCTTGGGTTCTACGTAAAGAAATGGTTCTTGCCGATCCGTCTGACCGAATTTTACGACATGCCCTACTGGGGTAGTTTGAATTTTTGGCATGTACTGATGCCAGCGCTTGTGGTCGTCGCGCTCTGCGTGGCGATTTGGATGGCGCGGAGGGCGCTGGGCGCGCGGGAAGTGGAGTTCGCACTGTGTTGGGTGATCGTGCCGCTGCTGCCGGTGTTGGACGCTCGTCTGCTGCCTATGGATGAGATGGTCCACGACCGGTATTTTTATTTGCCGAGCGTCGGCGCGGCGCTGCTGGTGGCTTTGGTGGTGGACCGTTGGACGCGATCGCCGCGCGGCGCGGCGGTTTTCGGTTTTCGGTTGACCCAAGTGGTGGCTGTGCTGGCGCTGGCGGCCACGCTCGGGGCCTTAACTGTGCGCGAATCTCAGTACTGGGTGAACGATTACATATTGTTCCAGCGCGCCTATCAACTTGCGCCGCTGAATCCGACGGCCCGACTCAATTACGGCGTCGAGCTGAGCACTCGTTGGGATTTCAGTGGGGCGCGCGTGGTGTTCGATCGGGCGCTGGCAGCGGATCCGAACGATTGGAGAATCAATTTGAACCTGGCCCGAATGGCCTACATGCTAAAGAATTACCCTGAGTCGGAGCGACTCTTGCTCCGCGCGGAACAGAGCAACAACGGCGTGCCTGACATTTACTCGAATCTCGGCCTTACCGACTTGCGTCTGAATCGCCTGGACGATGCCGTTCGCAACATGCACACCGCGCTTTCATTGAGGCCCAATGATCCTGGCATCCTTTATTCCTACGGCGTCGTCCTCGAAGCGGAAGGCAACTACACCCTGGCCAGCGCCCAATTCCGATCGGTGCTTGAGATTCGCCCCGACGACAGCCTGGCTGGAATTCAACTGGCTCGTTGCCAGAAGGAATTAGCTCGTCTTTCCCAGAATTAGCATTGGTTTCTTTGTGATTTCCGGGCGTTCCGCTTATGTTGCCGGTGCTCGACGCGTGCTGAGCGGCCAAGCGCAAAATGAGCCGACAAGAGGTCCAAATCCCCGGCGCGATCCGCGTTCCGTACCAGGAACTCGAGTCCACGCTCGAGCGCGCGATGGTGGCGATCGGCTTCGAGCCTGCGCGGGCTGCGCTATGCGCCCGGCTGTTCGCGGAAACCACGCGCGACGGCGTCTACTCCCACGGCCTGAATCGATTTCCACGTTTTCTGCTGACGATAGAAAGCGGATTGGTTGATATACACGCGCGCCCCGAGCGCGTTGCAGCTTGCGGCTCGCTGGAGCGCTGGGACGGAAAGCAGGGACCCGGGAATTTGAACGCACACGAAGCGATGGCGCGCGCCATCGCTCGGGCAGGCGAATCGGGCGTCGGGTGCGTCGCGCTGGCCAACACAAATCACTGGATGCGCGGCGGAACGTATGGCTGGCAAGCCGCGGACGCGGGCTTTATCGGCGTGTGCTGGACCAACACGCTCGCGAACGTGCCGCCGTGGGGAGCCAGCGATCCGCGCTTGGGGAACAATCCGCTGGTGATCGCTGTTCCGCGGCCGGCCGGGCACGTCGTTCTGGACATGGCGATTTCTCAGTTTTCTTACGGCGCCCTGGCATCCTATCGATCGCGCGGGGAATCTTTACCTGTGGACGGTGGATACGATTCCGATGGCCGTTTGACCCGCGATCCCGCCGCGATTGAAGCCACCGCCCGCGCTTTGCCGATCGGCTATTGGAAAGGCTCGGGACTCTCGCTGGTGTTGGACATGATGGCGACGCTGCTCTCGGGCGGCCTTTCGACGGTGCAAATCCCGCGCGACAGCCTGCAGGAAGGGCGGCTATCTCAGGTTTTCCTGGCTTTCAACCTCCCGGCGCTTGACGCCAGCGATTTCCCGGCGCGCATGGCGGACGAAATCGTTCGATTCGTGCAACTGCCGCCGGGGTCTGCCGGGGAGCGCGTCCGGACGCCCGGCGAAAGAACACTCGCGCTCCGAGCCGAAAATCTTCGCCTGGGAGTGCCGGTGGATCCGGCCATTTGGAGTAAGGTCCAGACGATGAGCCGCGCCAGGATCGGACGCTAATCGGGCGGGCGGAAGGCCGGTTTCCCGCCTGACAACCTCTCTGCCGGGTCCGGCTTGGGCTGCCTCCGGGGTTGCGATACACTTCGTACAATGGCCGATTACCTCTGCAAGGTTGCCGATGCCAGCGGTCGCGTCTTCTCCCAAGTGGAGACGGCGCAAACTGTCGTGGAAGCGCGCCAGAAGCTTGCCGACCGCGGCCTGTTCGTTTACTCGGTTAAGGCGCGTGGCGGAATCGCGGCGGCGCTGTTTCATCGCAGGCGGGAGCGCACGGTTTCCGGCACCGATTTCCTGGTCTTCAATCAGCAATTCAATACTCTGATCAAGGCCGGCATTCCAATTATGAAGGCGCTCGATTTGCTGGCGGACCGCGCGGCGTCGCCCCGCCTGCGGCCGGTGCTCGGCGAGGTGCGCCGGCGTGTGAAAGAAGGCGTGCCTCTTTCCGAAGCGCTGGAGCAGGAGGGAGTGTTTTCGCCGGTGTACACGACCGCGGTGTTGGCGGGCGAAAAGAGCGGAAATCTTTCGGGCGTGTTGGATTATTACATCGCGTACCAACGCGTTTCGACGGGCGTTCGCAAGCGCCTGCTGCAAACGCTGATCTACCCCGCGCTCTTGGCGATTGTGGCGACCATCATTGTTGCCTACCTGGTGGCCTACGTCATCCCGCAATTTTCGAAGCTCTATGCCGATTTGAATGTGCAGTTGCCCGGCTCCACGCAATTCCTGATCGCGCTTACGGTGACGCATCGCTGGGTGCTCTACAGCGTCGTGGGAGCGATCGTCGCGATTGCCGTGATCGTGGCGCTTTGGGCGCGCTCTGAAGCGGGCGGGCTGTCGGTCGACCGGATCAAATTGAAGCTTCCCCTGGTGGGCGAGACCTGGATCAAGTTCCAAATCGCGCAATTCTGCCGGACGCTTTCGACGCTCCAGGCCGGCGGAACCCCGCTGGTGAACGCCATGGATACGGCGGCGGGCTCCGTTTCCAGCCGCCTGATATCGGGCAGCATTACGCGCGCTGCGCAATTGGTGCGCGAAGGCCAGACGCTGCACTCCGCGATGGGCTCAACTGGATTGATGCCGGAGCTTGCCCTGGAAATGATCGAAGTCGGAGAGGCCAGCGGCGCGTTGTCGCCTATGCTTGCCAGTGTTGCGGAATTCTATGAAGAGGAGGTTAACCTGCGGCTACAAACGATGATTGCCATTGTCGAACCTGCTATTTTGATCTTCATGGCGATTCTGATAGCCTTCATTTTGATTGCACTTTATCTGCCGCTGTTTTCGATTTCTACGGGCGGCGCGCCGCAGTAGCATCCTATGAGTACTGCAGAACACAATCTGAATTCGGACCTGGCCGCGGAACTGCACTCGGAGCGAGAGCGGGCGCGCCAGTTGGCGGAGCGCTATCGATTTCCATTTGTGGACCTCGATACGCAGCGTATCGATCCGGAACTCTTCCGCAGAATTCCCGCCGAGCTGATGTTCCGCTTCAACTTCGTGCCTTTGGAAGAGCGCGATCGCGAACTCGTCGTAGCCGTGGCCGATCCCGGCCAAGTGCTGCATTCCGACGAACTGCCGCTTCTGCTTGGCAAGAAGCTGGTGCTGCAGGTGGCGACGCCGAAGCAGATCAGCAATCTACTGAAGCGCACCGAACAATCTCAGCGCGTGCTCGAGCAAGCCACCGAAGCCTTCACGCTTCAGGTTGTCGCCGATGAGGAAGAATCCGACGAGACGATCTCCGCCGACCGCCTGACCGGAGATTCCGCGGTAAGCCCCGTCGTGAAACTGGTGGACACGGTGATCTTCACGGCGCTCGAGCGGCGCGCCAGCGACATCCATATCGAAGCGCGGGACGCCGAAGTTGTTGTGAAGTATCGCATTGACGGCGTGCTGGTCCACGCCATGTCGCCGATCTCGAAAGAATGGCATTCCACAATACTGTCGCGGATCAAGGTTATGAGCGAATTGGATATCGCCGAGCGCCGCGTCCCGCAGGACGGCCGTTTCCGCGTGCGCTATAAGGGCCGCTTCGTCGATTTTCGCGTCTCCATCATGCCCTCGATCCACGGAGAGGACGCCGTGCTTCGCGTGCTGGACAAGGAGACGCTGTCTGAGAAATTCCAGAAACTCACGCTGGACATCGTCGGCTTCGACACCGAAGATCTGCGCAAGATTCGCCGGTACATCCGCGAGCCGTACGGAATGGTGCTGGTCACCGGGCCGACCGGCTCCGGCAAGACCACCACGCTTTACGCCGCGATCAACGAAATTAAATCGGAAGAAGATAAAATCATCACCATCGAGGATCCGGTCGAATACCAGGTTGCGGGCATCACGCAAATTCCCGTGAACGAGAAAAAGGGGCTCACGTTCGCGCGCGGACTGCGCTCGATCTTGCGGCACGATCCCGACAAAATCATGGTCGGCGAAATTCGCGATGAAGAAACCGCGCAGATCGCTATCCAATCGGCTTTAACCGGCCACCTGGTCTTCACTACGGTGCACGCCAACAACGTTACCGATGTGATCGGCCGCTTCATCAACATGGGCGTTGAGCCGTACAACTTCGTTTCCGCGTTGAATTGCATCCTGGCGCAGCGCTTGGTGCGCATCATTTGCCCGCATTGCAAGCACCCGGTGCGCTATCCGGCGGATGCATTGCGGGCTTCGGGCCTCGATCCCGCGAAATGGGGCGACTTCAATTTTAGCGAAGGCGCCGGATGTCTCGATTGCTCGGGCACCGGTTTCCGCGGGCGCACGGCCATTTCGGAATTGCTGGATCTTTCCGATGCCATCCGCGAGATGATCGTGGGCCGCCGCCCAACATCGGAAATCAAGCGCGCGGCGCGCGAAGGCGGGATGACGTTCCTGCGCGATTCGGCGATTGCCAAGGTGCGCGCCGGAATCACCACCCTGAAAGAGATTAACAAGGTCACCTTCATTGAGTAGCGATTCGGGAATTCGCCAGGGAATCTATCGCAGCGGATTGGTGCGCCTGATTGGCGGCTGGCTTGACGCCGCTCCGCACCCGCTGCTGGCGTGCGAAATTTCCAGCGAAGCGGTGGCTGCGGCCCGCTGGTCGCACCCGAGCGGAGGTCTGGAGGGCGTGGCGATTGAGCCGCTTCCGGCCGGCGCAGTCGTAGCGACGGCGGTGGAGACGAACCTGATGGACGCTCCTGCTGTCCAGGCGGCGGTGTCGCGCGCATTCGAGCGTCTAAACGCCAAGCCGCAAGACGTTGCGCTGCTGGTGCCGGACGCCGTGATTCGCGTCTTCGTCCTGCACTTCGATGTTTTCCCCAGGAACCCCGCGGAAGCGTTGCCCATCCTTCGCTGGCGCCTGAAAAAGAGTGTGCCATTTGAGGCCGAAGAGACGCTAATCTCTTTCATGCGTCAGGCGCCGATCAGCGAAGGCGTGGACATTGTCGTGGGCTTGGCGCGTCTGCGCATCGTCCGCGAATACGAAAACTTGATGCAAGCGGCGGGCATGTCGCCGGGCGTGGTGATGACGTCAACGCTGGCCGTTCTGCCGCTGCTGGACGACCGCCGGCCCGCGCTGCTGGCTCGCGTCGCGGGAAAGAGCCTGGCCACGGCGATCGTCCGCAGCGGTGCGTTGTGCGGATATCGCTGCATCGAATTGCCGGCCACGCTGCCGTTTCTTTCGCCGCAGGCGCTGCTCGACGAAATCGTTCCGCTGGGCGCGTATTATCAGGATTCCTGGCACGAGAGCATCGGACTCGTGCGCCTTTCCGGCTTCGGCGGGCGATTCGAGGAGTTTGCAACGGTGCTCGAACGGGAATTGAACTGCCCGGTCGGCTCGCTGCTCACCACCGCCGAAGACGAAGGCCGATTGCCCTCCGACGTGCGGCCGCTGGCCGATCGCGAGCTCGATGCCCTGGTCGGATGGTCGCTAAATCGGGGAGCGTGAAGGACGCCGGAGGCTGTAGAGAGACATGAGAGCGCGCCTAAATCTCGCCACGTTGCCGCTGGTCAGCCACCGCCGCTTCACGGTGGGCGCTTCGATCGTTGGATCCGTTGCGATTGTGGTGATGTTCGTGCTGGCTGGGAACGCCTATCGCTCCTGGCGCGGCGACACCGAATTTCGTACGCGCCAGGCCGAATTGCTGAGCGAAATCGCGGTGCTGCAACAGCACCACGACGAACTCAATGCCTATTTCAAACGGCCCGACACCGTGGCGCGCGGGGAATTGGCCAACTACCTGAATGGCCTGATCGAAGAGCGCAGTTTTCCTTGGACGAAAGTGTTTCAGGACCTGGAGCAAACTCTGCCCGATGGAGTGCACGTCGTCAGCATTCAACCGACCCTGGTGAACGGCGAGATCCGCTTGAGCCTGTCGGTTGAAGCTGTAAACGACGACGCCAAACTGAAATTCCTGAAGGCTCTCGAGAGTTCTCCGGAATTTTCGCGCCTCCAGGTGCAATCCGAATCGAAGCCCACGAACGCGCAGGGCGTGGGGCCGGACCAAGTCGATTTGAAACTGACGGCGTGGTATTCGACGATCTAAATGAGACCCAACCTCAATCGGCGAAAGAATATTGTGCGGTGGATCGTGGGGGCCGCGATTTTCGCGGACCTTTTGCTCGCGGGCTTGAATTGGCGGATGGCCCGCTCACCACACGCCCCGCAGGGCGAACTCGCGCGGCTCGCGTTGCACCGCGATATGATGGCCGCCGACGTGCGCCGCGGCGATCAGATTCGCAAGGATCTCCCGGCCGATTCGCAACAGCGCGACCGCTTCTTTCAGGAACAATTTCGACCGGCCGGCGTTGGCTACTCCGGTCTGATTGCCGATCTCGGAGCGGTCGCTTCCCAGGCGGGCCTGAGAACCGAATCCACCAGCTTTGAGCAGCATGCGCCCGACGCGCATGGCATTGTGGAAGTGGATATCGGAGAGAGCATTGAAGGGAGCTATCCCAGCATCGTAGCGTTCTTGAACGGCCTGGAGCGCTCGCATGGCTTCTACATTCTGGATGGTCTCACGCTCAGTTCCAGCCGCGATGCGACGCTGAAACTTAACCTGCAATTGCGGACGTTCTTCCGGAGCTGACGATGTCGCGGCGCACACAGATCATTGTCCTGTGCAGCTTGTTGGCTGTGGCCGCTGTTGCGTTCTACGTTGAAATGCGGCCGCAATCCGGCAACGTTTCCGTTGCGCCGACCGCGCTCTTCGCCGCGCCATACGTTCCGCTGGAGGTGGAAAATCCGGCGCTGCGTTTGGACTTGCTCGATCGCATTCACAAGCGCGAATACACCGGCGTGCACCGCAACATTTTTAGCGGCGTCACGCTGCCCCCGCCTCCGCCGAAGCTCACGCCCGCGCAGACGAAGGCCGCAGCCGCGTATGCTGCCGCGCATCCGCCGCCACCGGCGCCGCCCCCTCCACTGCAAGTTCCAGCTACGTTCTTCGGCTACGTCACGGACGCGCGAACGGGCCGCAAGCAGGCATTCTTCACCGACGGCGACGACGTGTTTATCGCCGGCGAAGGCGAAGTTCTGCTGGGCAGGTTCCGTGTGCTCAGGATTGGCAACGATACGGCTGACGTCGAGGAAATCTCCAGCGGACGCCGCGCGACGTTGAGGATGCAAGAGATCGAGCCTCCGGCCGGCTAAGCATCGCGATGAAAATAGCTACGGCGAAGTCGACGAAGAAATCGATGACCACGCGCTGCGCTTCCCAGGGCCGCGATCCTGAATCCGGCTACACCCTGCTGATCGTCTTGCTGATGGTGGCCACGATTCTGTTGATCACTGCCGCCGCCGCACCGAACATTTACATTCAGGGCCGGCGCGATCGCGACGAAGAAATGATTTGGCGCGGGCAACAGTATGTCCGCGCGATCGGCCTCTATTACAAAAAATACGGCAAATATCCGCAGACGATCGACGATCTCACAAACTCGAACAATCAAATCCGATTTTTGCGGCAAGCCTACAAAGACCCGATGAACACGGAGGATGGAAGCTGGCGGCTCATCTACCTGGGCGCCGGAGGCGTGCTGATCAACAGCGTGATGTATACGAATATCGCGCAGGTCGGTGTGCCGGGCTTGGCGAATTCCGCGCCAGGGGCCACGGCCACGGGCGGAGGATTCGGCACCCCGATTGCGGGCACGGCGGCGAGCGGCGAAAACCAACCAGCGCCGATCGAAGGCGAAGTGATCGGCGGCAATCTCGTGGGCGTAGGCAGCAAAGTCAAAAAACCGTCGATCAAGGTTTACAACGGCGGAACGTCCTACTACGAGTGGGAGTTCATATGGAAGCCGGTGGTCGCGGGCCAGGCAGGCGCCGCAGGTGGTTCCGGGGCGCCGGCGCAAGCGCCTGGTGCGGGCGGTGCATCCGCGAATCCTTCAGCGAATCCATCCGCGCCCGGAACTTCGCCCATGCCCGGCGGCTCGAGTCCCGCGCCTGGCCAGGGCCAGTAACCCTACCAAGCAAATCAGTCGAATTCATTGCGGGGCCGCAGCTGCCGAGTAGGCGACGTGCGCGAATCGCGAAAGCACAATCAAGGAAGCGGCGGAGGAGCAATCACGTAGTCGTCGCCGGTGCGCGCAAGCAGCAATTCGCGGCGATGTTGCAGCAACGCGAGCTGATCGGTGAGCTGCTTGAATTCCTGTTTCTCTTCGGCGGAAAGGTCGCGGCCCGGTTGCGACAATTCACCCAGGCGCGCCTGGATGCGCGGAATTTCGCGGTCGATGAACACGGGATGGATGAATAGAACCTTGTCGAAACCGCTGCGCACGCGCAGGCGATTGTTTTCGCCCCACGCCGGGATGATCCCGACGTCGGCCAACTCGAATTGAATTCCCGCGGGGCCGTAATCCTTTTTGACGACGGAGAATTTCGCCACCATCTCGTCGCGCGGGTCTCCGGTTTTATCGGGCATCAGTCCGCCGACGTAAGTGGCGGATTGATTGGACAGGAAATTTCCCAGTGAATAGAAAATGACGGTCTTGCGGTGATCCTGCGTCAGGTAGGTTTCAACCGGCTGCAAGACGTGAGGATGGCCGCCGAGGATTGCCCCGGCGCCGGCTTCGAGCATCTTGTGCGCCATGTCCACGTCTTCCGGCCGCGGCGCGGGTGCATATTCGATGCCCCAGTGAATTGAGACGACCAGGAAATCGCATTGCGCGCGCGCGGCCTTGATCGCGGCCAGCACGCCCGCTTCGTCCAGGCCGGGCGCACCATTCGATTCCCCGGGATAGGGGAAAAATGCCACATGCGGATCGGAATCTTTTTCCGGATTGCGATTGCCGTTAAGCCAGCGCGTGATGCCCAGCCATCCGACCCGCACCCCGTTCTTTTCGACGATCACTGGCTTCCACGCCGCGTCCGCGGTGTCGCCGGAGCCGATGAACAGTAGCCCCTGCTCCCGCAAATGATCGAGCGACTCGCTGAACCCGGTGCGGCCCTGATCGAATACGTGATTGTTCGCGAAGGAAACGATCTCGATTCCGCTGGCTTTCAACGCCTCCAGCAACGGGATGGACGCGTTAAACATGAACGCCTTGGTGCCGAGGGAATGATTGGGCGCGATCGGCGTTTCCAGATTCACGAAGCCGTAATCGGCTTGGCGGAAAACGTCGGCGACGTCCGCGAATAGCGCGTCCCAACCGTCATGATCGGTGGGGGAGCCCGGCTGCGAAGCCGCGGCGCTCGTGGCGGCTTGCGTGGCCGTGGGCGGGGAGGAGGCCGCGTCATTTTTCTCGGCGGCCGTGGCGGATTCCACCACGGCCTCATGCGGAATCACGTCGCCGGAGATCGCGAAACTGATGCGGCCAAGTTCCTGCGGATATGTGACGCGCGCGGGGCTGCCGCCGTGGACGCGGTCGACCTTCAGAAGAAAAAAAGAGAATACACACACGAACGACAGCGCAAGGGCATAACGAGCGGCGAACGGCTTTCTTCCAACATTTGACTGTGTAGCCGTGCCCTGGCCGTTTGTCAAATTAGGACACTCCTGCAATCTACTGCTGCTTGATTTCGGATTGAGAATACCGCTGAGTGATGCGCCGCACATATTCCTGCGTCTCGGGGAAGGGAGGCACGCCGCCATATTGCACCACGCGGTCAGGTCCGGCATTGTAAGCCGCCAGCGCAAGCGAAAGATCTTGGCTGTAGCGATCCAATAGCTCTTTCAGGTAGTGCGTGCCGCCTTCGATATTCTGCGTAGGATCGAAAACGTTGGCGACGCCGTATCGCAACGCTGTTTCGGGCATCAGTTGCATCAGGCCGCGGGCCTGCTTTGGCGAAACGGCGCGCGGATTGAAATTCGATTCCGCCGCGATGACAGCCGTAACGAGTTTCGGATCGACGCCGTAGCGCAGCGCCGCGGCAGCGATCTCACCAGCGTACGGAGTCTTCGCCGCCGGCGCGCGCGCCGCGACAAAGATTTCTTCCGGTTCCACGCGCTCAAGTTCCTCGGCGGGGATTTCCACCGTTCCGCCCGCGATCGTCAGCCGCACCGTTGCGCCCAGCGATTCGTATCCTGTGATATGCAGCCGTTCGCCCGAGCGCAACACGGCGTAGTCGGCGCGCGCGGCAGGCGCGGCGATCACGGCGAGCAAGGCGATCAGCAGAGTGCGTTTCATGATCTTCTCAATCCCACGAGTTCATCAATTTCAAGCTGTCCCCAACGCATAGGTTTCGATGGCGTGGGCCACGCCGCTCTCATCGTTCGATAGCGTCTCCGCCCAGCCCAGCGATTTCAGTTCCGGCACGCTATTCGCCATAACCACCGGCCGGCCGGCGTACGAGAGCATTTCGCGATCGTTCAAATTGTCGCCGATGGCCATCACGTTCTCTCTGGCGACTCCTCGTCGCTCGGCCCATTCCGCCAGCGTCGCGCCCTTCGAGCATCCCGCGCGGATCACGTCCACCAACCCAAAATCCCGGGCCTCGTAAAACGTCTTAGCCAAAGAAAAGCATTCGTCGGGCGGAACGTCCTGGGGAAGCTCTACCAACTTAGATGCGACTTCCCGCATACGCGCGACAGTTCCCGTAAACATTACCTGAATAGGGTTGTCGTTTACCACACCACCGTTTTGGAGGCAGTTTTCGAGCGGTGTGACCTCCGCCAGGTACTCTCGATTGCGCTCGAAATAGCCGCGCCGCGTGGCATCGTTCCAGTCGATGCGCTCGTAAATCACTTGGCGTTCGCGCGGGCGATTGAAATGCACCGCCGCGCCTTCTCGGAACTCCGGTGTGGCCCGCAGCACGCGCAGCGCGGCGTGGCGCGGCAGTGGATGAAACAGGTGTGTTTCGCCTTCCTTGGATTTCACCAGCGCGCCGTTGTTCAGGATCAGCGTCAGCGGCGAAGGAATGCGCGCCGCGATCGGCAACGCGAAGCTGTAGCGCCGCCCGGTCACCAGAGCGACCTCAATCCCGCGCTTCGTTGCGTCCGCAATGGCGCGCAGATTCCGCTCGGACACCGTCGAGCGGTTATCGAGCAGCGTGCCGTCGATGTCCAGCGCGATAAGCTCGATTGCCATATTGATATTCTACCGTGAGATTCGCGTCGCGGCCAAATCGCGTGCGTACACTGCGCCTTAGGCGCCAATCGGGCAGGCCAATAGAGCAGAGAAATCCAGCCAACTTGGACCGCCGTAGAGTTTTCGCCGGCCTCGGCCGTTCAGGAAGCGGGCTTGGGCGCAGGCTTCGGCGCGGGCTTGGGAGCGGCGATGGAATCGAAATACCTGCAAACGTGTTTCGCCGCGGAGCCCATGCTGTCAGTTTTAACCGAGTAGACGGCGTCGCCTTTCGGCGTGTACATGATCAGGAGGTTGGTCTTCTCGTCAAAGGCGTTCCAAATGGCTTTAGTGTCCCACAGCAAAATGTAAGCGGCCTTCGACGGGTCCGTGGTCACCTCAGTGATGGAGCATTGCGCGGCCATCGCCGAGACTTGGTTCAGATGGGTGGTGTCCGGCGTGGAATTATCCGCGCCGGCGGGCGTTCGCGTCTTGAATCCGCCGGACTTTTGCCAAGCGTCGGAGTTGGAAATGTAAATCTTCGGCTTGGCCGCGTTCGGCGAATTCGCCTGCGCTTGAGCCGCCACTGCCGTAAACGCACAGATCACGATCAGAAGTAGTGTTCGCATTGTGGCACCTTGCGCCTGAAGGCGCGCCTCTGTCAAGGTTTTCCTGTTGCTGCCGCGGCTGGAGTGGCGGCTGCGGCTGGAGTTGCTGCGGCGGTTGGGTTAGCCGCGGCGCTTGAACTCGCCGCAATCCATGTGTTGGCCATCATCCAGTTCGCCAGCAGCGTGGGCCATTCCGCCAGCGCCGGAATCCCCGGAATGTTTTGCGCCAGGCCGGTCCCATGCGGGCCATCTTCGAAAATGTGCAACTCCACCGGCACTCCCGCCTTCTGCATCGCCTCAAAATAAAGAACGCTATTCATCACCGGAACCGTTTTGTCGTCCGTCGTGTGGTAAAGAAATGCCGGCGGCGTATCCGCCGTCACATGATCTTCATTCGAGAGCAGCGCCACGAGCGCAGGATCGGGGGTTGGGCCCAGCAGGTTGAGCTCCGAAAACGCGTGCGTGACTCCTTGCTTCATGCTGATGACGGCGTAGCACAGGATGGAAAAATCCGGCCGGCTGCTCACGCGCTCAATGGGATCGGCGGAGTCCGGCTTGCCCGCGTCGAAGTGCGTCGAAACGTCTGCCGCCAAATGCCCGCCCGCCGAAAATCCCCAGATTCCGATGTGCTTCGGATCGATTTGCAGCTCGGTACTATGCGAACGAACGTAACGCATCGCGCGCGTCGCATCGTCGAACGCCGCGGGATAGCGATAGCGTGGCCCCAGGCGATAGTGCAGCACGAATCCCGCAACGCCGTGCGCATTCAACCACGCGGCAACGTCGGATCCTTCCTTCGCCAGCGAGAGGTGCATGTAACTTCCGCCCGGGCAAATAATTACGCCCACGTGCGTGGGGTTCGTCGCCGGCAGATAGATATCCAGCGACGGCGTGTCCAGGTCGCCTCCGCCGCTCAGCGCACCCGGTGCGCCGTTCGGCCACAGCAGGATCGATCGCGTCGCCGCCAGCGGCGTGTCATCGGCGTGATGGCTCGTGTTTGCGGGCGGCGCCATTTGCGCGTGGGCTGCGGGCGCGAATATCGCCACGGCGAACAAGCACGCGATTGCAATCGTCACATTCGACATGGAATGTCTCATTTTGTGTGATCCTCCACGAAGAGGCGCCGCGCGAAATTCCGATGAGTTTGGTGGACGACGGGGGATTCGAACCCCCGACCTCCTCGTTGCGAACGAGGCGCTCTCCCAGCTGAGCTAGTCGCCCACCGATGGTTAGCCAGCTGATCCAACAATCGGCCAACCGGGAAACAAGAATATCAAACCGGTGTGCGATTTCCTATCCGCCCGCGCCGGTCGCGTGCAGTCTACTGCTGATTCACGTTGGCATTTTCGAGCAGGATGATGGCATCGCCGCTCGCGGGCTTCACCGTGAAATTATGCGCGCTCACGGTGGCATCGCTGATCGTCATCCCCGTCGGCGCGCTGATGGTCACGTTGGTCAAAGTGATCGTCGTGATTGGGCTCTCCGGCAGACCGATGATCGTTCCCGCGGACCTGCTGCCCGTCGCCGTCACGTTGGTGATGGTGATGTCGTGAAAGCGCGGCGTAAGCCGGGTCACCGGCTCTGCTGCATCGTGGTCCGGGATTCGCGGGTAATACTCGGTGATCAGAATCGGCGTGCCGACGTTTTCCATCGTCAGGTCGCGGAAATCGAAGTTGCCAATATCGCCGCCGCGGTCGCGAGCCGACTTCACGCGCACGCCCTGAGCGGTGTCTTTGAAAGAGACGCGCGCCACGTGCACGTTCTGCACGCCGCCCGAGATTTCGCTGCCGATCGACATGCCGTGCCCGTGCAGAAAAATGCAATCGGTCACGGTGATGTCGCGGCTCGGGCTGTCCGGCCCGGGAGAGCCCGGCTGCCCGGACTTGATGGCCACGTTATCGTCGCCCACGTCGATCGTCATGTGCGTGATCGTAACGTTTGTCGACGAGAATGGATCGATGCCATCCGTATTCGGCGAACGCGCCGGCGCAAGGATCTTGCCGTTGCGAATCGTCACGTCATCGCTGTAGTAGGGAACCACTTGCCACGAAGGCGAATTCTGAATCGTGACGCCGTCGATCAACACATGGTGGCAATGGTCCAGCACGAGCAGGCGCGGTCGCCGCGCCGCAACTGCCACTGAATTCATGAATGCCGCCGCGCCCGCGGGACCGCCAGGGCCCGCCGGTGGCGCACCAGGCCCCGCTGCGGCGCCAGGAGCAACTGGAGGCGCACCCGGACCTCCAGCGCCTCCGCCCGGTGCCCCTGGCCCTCCCATGCGGGTTCTGAGTGCATACACCGCGTCCCACCAAGGTTTCCCGTTGCCATCGATCGTGCCGCCGCCGCGAATGGTGATGTCTTCCGCGTTGGTGGCGCTGATCAGCGGCTGCAGCGCGTTTTCGCGCAGCTCTTGCATGTCGGGGTAATCGGCCTTGTCCTGACTCCCCAGCAGCGTCGCGCCCGGATCGATCTCCAGCGTGATGTGGCTCTTCAGCACAATCGGCGCGGTCAGAAAAGTGCCGGAGGTCAGGCGCACAATGCCGCCGCCGGCCTTCGCGCAATCGTCGATCGCGGCCTGCAGCGCCTGCGTGTCCTTGGTCGTTCCGTCCGCCTTCGCGCCATACGTCTTGGCGTCGCAGACTTTCTGTGCGTGCGCCGCTGCGCCCCAAAACAAAATCGCGGCCCCCATCAGAGCCGCGCGCAAAACCATGGCGATATCCTGCCGTCGTTCACTCATCTTTTTCACTTCCTTTGGGCGGACGTATTCAATTCGCCGGAGTTTCTCTGTTTGCTCCCAACAGCCTCGCACTATATACGCATCAAAGGATTCCAACGCACGATTTTTCTGTCCCGCCGAGAGATGCGGCTTAGCCGTCCACCACCTCCGGAGAAAAACGCACCACAGCCCGCAATTCGGTGAACAAGAACTGGCGAGCTGTTGTAGACTGCCAGGACCCCGGGAGCCAAAACACAAATCCCGGTTGGGGGGGCCGCATTACTATGCCAATCCGAATCTATCGAAGTCGCTTGTGGTCCGTGAGTGCGCTCGTCATCATCGCCGGCTTGGTCGCTGCGTCCGCCGCTGCGCAAACCGCCGGGCAGCTGCTTGGAGCGCCGGCCGTCGAGCCGCTCCAAAACGAACCGCCGGCGAAGATCATCATCGATCCGCCGTATGCCGAAGCCCTGGCGCACGGCCGGGTGGTGATTCAATATCGCACTGAAAATCTGCACATCGTGCCCGTGTTCGGGGCCGCCGCGCTTGCCGTGTCTCCGCGGATCGGACACATCCATGTGGCGGTCGATGACGGCCCGTGGGACTGGGCCGATGCCAGCGGAGAACCGGTGATTATCAACGGCCTGCCGCCCGGGCCGCACAAGGTCCGACTCCAACTGGAAACTGCGAACCATCAACAGCTCGACCAAGGCACCGTCAATTTCACGGTGCCTGAGGTTCCGGCGGCCGCATCCGCCGGAGAAACCGCGGGCGACGCGTCCGCAGCGGCGCCTGCCCAACCTGCCCAGACCGAACCTCCGGCGAAGATCATCATCAATCCGCCCGATGCCGAACCGCTGGCGCGCGGCGTTGTCTTCATTCGATATCACGCCGAGAATCTGCAAATCGTTCCGGTATACGGGCCCGCCGCGCTCGGCGTGTCTCCCCGCGTCGGACACATCCACGTGACGGTCGATGACGCCCCGTGGCACTGGGCAGACGCAAGCGGCAATCCGGTCATCATTCAAAACCTCCCGCCCGGACCGCATAAGATCCTGATCCAATTGGTGAATGCCAACCATCATCCAATTGACCAAGGCACGGTCCAGGTCACGATCCCTGCCCCGAAGCCACGGGCGGAGGCGCACTAGTGATCGGAGTTTTCGTGAGGTCAGATCTCTCGGCCGCCGGTATTGAAAAGGGCCGCTGACGCCGCGGCTTGCAACAGCGCCCTCGTTTGCCATTGGGCGCCGCACGAGGCTCGACGTCAGCGCACACCGTTGTGAGCGTCCGAGCGCTTCATCAGAAAAATTAGCGGGGTAATCACCAGGAATAAGATCCCCATGATGTGGAACGCGTCCACGTAGCTCAGCAGCGCGGCCTGCTGCTGGACCATCACGTACATCAACGCGTACGCCTTGTGCATAGCCGTCACGCGATCGAATCCGCTGCGCGCGATATAGTCGGCGATCCCCGCCACCATTTCTCTGCTCAGCGCATTCGTGCTCGTGATGTGCGACACCAAAATGTTTTGATGAAACTGCGACCGCCGCGTGACCAGCGTCGTCACGAACGAAATCCCCATGCTCGATCCGATGTTGCGCGTTACGCTGTACAGGCTGGTGGCGTACCCGGTCTCCTCTCTGGAAATGGGTCCCATCGTCAGCGTCGTCAGCGGCACGAAGATGAAGGCCATCCCTATGCCCTGATTCATTTGGTACCCGAAAATATCCCACGTGCCGGACTGCAACGTCATATGCGAAAATCCAAAAAACGCTAAGCCCGCCACGGCAAATCCGAATGCCAGCATCCAGCGCCCGTCCCAGCCCCTGCCCAGCAAATAGCCAACAAGGGGCATGAAGATAGCGGTGCCGATCGCCCGCGGGCTGGTCCAGATTCCGGCCGTAGCGGCGGTCCAGCCGAGCAACGTCTGCATGAACAGCGGCAGTAGTACCAGACTGCCGTACAGCACGAAGCCGAGGATTGTAATTAACGCGATGCCGATCGCGAACGTCCGTATCTTCAGCAGCCGGAAATGGACGATCGGGTCATCGACGATCAGCTCGCGAATTACGAACGCCGCGAGAAAGACCACCGCCAGCGCCGCCAGCACGACGATCAAATTGGAGCCGAACCAATCTTTTTCCTGACCCTTATCCAGCATGATCTGCAACGCTCCCATGCCCACCACCAGCATCCCCAGCCCCCACAAATCGGCGCGCAGTTTCCCGCGCCGGATGTAGCGCGGGTCGTGGATGTACAGCGAAATCAAAATCAAGCTGAGAATTCCCACTGGCAGATTGATGTAAAAAACCCAGCGCCAGGAATAGGAATCGGTGATCCAGCCGCCAAGCGTAGGACCCAAGATCGGCGCCGCGACGATTCCCAATCCCCAGAACGCCATTGCTTTCCCACGCTCCCGCCCCGGGAACTCTTCCAGCAGCACCGCCTGCGAAAGTGGTTGGAGCCCTCCGCCGGTCGTGCCTTGCAGAACTCGAAAGAAAATCAGCGCGCCCAGGCTCGGCGCAAGCCCGCACAACACACTGGACAGCGTGAATCCTGTCACCACGATTAATAGCAGCCGCCTGCGCCCAAGATAATTTGCCAGCCAGCCGGTGATCGGAAGGATGATGGCGTTGGCCACCAAATACGACGTCAGCACCCACGTGGCTTCGTCCACACTCGATGAAAGCGAGCCGGCGATGTGCGGAAGGCTGACGTTAACGACGGAAGTGTCCAGCACCTCCATCACCGCGCTGGAGAGAACCGCAATCGCAACGAGCCAACGATGGCTATCCGGCGCGAGAGGCGATGTTACGGAGACCCGGGCGGCAGAGTCACCAGAGTGAGGAATCGGCTGATCTGGAATACCCTCTTCGTCCTCGGACATTGTGATTGTTGCGGTTCCTGTGGTACTGCATGTTGTACACCTTTTTCTAACTCCTGACGCATAATTTGAATGAACATCTTCCTCATTCTTCGCGCCTCGCTTGATGCTGCGGCCCCCCGAAAATCAAACGCTATGCTGATGCTCGCGGCTCGCTTTCGCTTGCGGCTGGGCACGTCGAGTTGCGCGCGCTGGAACGACCGCCGTCACGTGCTAGAATAATGTGGGTGTGTACCTCCCCTTCCGGGCCGCTATAGGAGGCGGCACTCATGAAAATCTCTCAGGGGAAACAGAAGGGCTTGAAGGCAGTGTCGAATGAGCGCGGCATCATCGCCGCGGCTGCGATGGACCAGCGCGGTTCGCTGAAGAGTTCGATCGCCAAGGGCAAGGGAATCGATAAGAAAGACGTTACGCCCGCAATGATGGCTGAATTCAAAGAAGCCGTGACGCGCGTTTTGACGCCGCACGCCAGCGCGATTCTTCTCGATCCGGAATTCGGCTTGAGCGCCGCGAAACTGCGCTCGAAAAACGCCGGTCTCCTTTTGGCCTACGAGAACAGCGGTTACGACAATACGCAGCCCGGCCGTCTGCCGGACCTGCTCGATCTTTATTCGGTTCGCCGCCTGGTGGCTGCCGGCGCGGATTGCGTCAAGATTCTGTTGTACTACACGCCGTTCGATCCGCCCGCGATCAACGAACGAAAGCACGCGTGGGTTGAGCGCATCGGGGCGGAATGCGTGGCCGCCGACGTGCCGTTCTTCCTAGAATTCGTCGGCTACGAAGAGGGCGTGGACGAAAAAGGCTTTGCTTTCGCCAAGAAAAAGCCAGAGGTCGTCACTCGCAGCATGGAGGAATTCTCCAAGCCACAGTACGGCGTTGACGTGCTCAAGGTGGAAGTGCCGGTGACGATGGCATATGTGAAGGGCGCGCGCGATGAAAAGGGCGAAGTGGCCTACACCCGCGACGAAGCCAAGGAACACTTTCGCAAGGCTGCCGCGGTCGCCAAGAAGCCGTTCATCTATCTCTCCGCCGGCGTCAGCAACGAAACCTTCATCGAAACGCTCGCATTGGCAACCGACTCCGGCGTGAATTTCTCCGGCGTGCTGTGCGGACGCGCAACCTGGAAGGAAGGCATCCCGGTTTACGCGAAGTCCGGACCCAAGGCGCTAGAGGATTGGCTGGCCAACGAAGGCGTGCGCAACATCAACAACGTGAATAAAGGCATCGCCGCGGCCAAGCCCTGGTACGCGTTCTACGGCGCGAAGTCGCCAGCCGAACTGAGCTAGCGTCGCGAAGTAACTTCAAGCATGAGCGCACCCGTCCGATCGGCCGGATCGACGTCTGCCACTCGCGCCGCGAGGTTTGCGGTCAAGACCTCGCGGCGTACTGAGTTGCGCAACATCACCGCTGACGTGGCGGATATCGTCGCGCGCAGCGGCACAATTTCCGGCGTCTGCCACGTTTACGTGCCGCACACCACCGCCGGCATCACGATCAACGAAGGCGCCGATCCGGACGTGGCGCGTGACATCGAATTGACGTTCGATCGCCTTGCGCCGCGCGATGCCGCCGGTTATCGCCACGCCGAAGGAAATTCCGATTCGCACGTGAAGGCCGCCATCGTCGGCTCCTCGCAAACCGCGTTCATTGAGCGCGGCCGCTTGGTACTCGGCACGTGGCAGGCAATTTTCCTGTGCGAGTTCGACGGTCCGCGCACGCGCGAAGTGCTCGTGCGCATCGTGCCGGACGTCGCGCCGTGACGCAGCGTGTGCGCCGCGTAAAGTTTCGTGCGGCGCAAATCTTGTCGTGTAAGGGCACGACTTCAGTCGTGCCGCAAGCGTGGCAGTTGAAGTGCGGCTTTAGCCGTTGAGGCCATCATCTCGGAGACGATCTCATGCCCCACGGCCTCTACATTCAAGTCCCGTTCTGCCAAGCAAAATGCACGTATTGCAATTTCCACACCGGCGTTTTTTCCTCTGGTTTGCAATCGCCCTACGTCAGCGCCGTCTGCCGCGAAATGGAAATGTTTCGCGAATGGTCCGCGCGCGCCGGAATTCCGTGGCGCGCCGATGACGATGAGCCCGTCTGCGTGGACACCCTGTACGTCGGCGGAGGTACGCCGAGCATGCTGGACGCTGCGGAACTCGCGCGACTCCTCGCCGCCGCTCGCGCCGCGTTTCCGTCCAACTGGACCGAGTCCACCCTCGAAGCCGATCCGGAAACGGTGACGCCTGATCGCGCCGCCGTGTGGCTCGTCGCCGGAGTCAATCGCATCAGCATGGGCGTGCAATCGTTTAACGATCGCGAACTCGCCCCCGCTGGCCGCCAGCATCGCCGCGCTGACATTTACACCGCAACAAAGCGTCTCCGTGACGCCGGCTTCGCGAATATCGGCTTCGATCTGATCGCCGGCCTCCCGCACCAAACCGAAGCCTCATGGAGCGATAGCCTCTCGCGCCTGATCGATCTGCGCCCCGAGCACGTCTCGATCTATCTGCTCGAAGTCGATGACGGCAGCCGTCTCGGCAAGGAAATTCTCTCTGGCGGCGCGCGCTACAGCGCCGCAGCCGTTCCCAGCGAAGACGCCATGGCCGATTCCTACGACTTGGCGTGCGCGCGCCTCGAATCCGCCGGCTACGATCATTACGAAATTTCCAATTGGGCGCTGCCGGGTCTGCGATCGCGCCACAATCTAAAATATTGGCGGCGCGAACCGTATCTTGGCTTCGGCGCCGGCGCGCATTCATTCAGCAACGCCCATCGCTGGGCCGACGCTCACGATCCGAACGCCTACATAGCCGCGATCACGGAAGGGAAGTTGCCGTTCGAGCAACTCGAACACGTTTCCCAAGCGCAGGCCGACGAAGAAGAATTGTTCCTGGGCCTTCGCCAACTCGATGGCATCGACCTCGCGCAGATGCCCGCATCGCGCCGCGCCGAAATCGACCCGCGCATCGAAGCTCTGCGCGACCAAGGATTGGTGGAACTCGAAGGCACGCGCTTGCGTTTGGCCAAATCCAAGCTCACAGTTTCCAACGAAGTCTTCGTCAGCCTGCTCGATTGAGCGCGCGCAGAAAGAAGGCAACCGATGAATCCCACGCCAGCAACCGCATCCACGAAAGATTCGGACGAGGCGCGCAAAACTCTCCCCGCCGTCGATCTGCGCAGCGACACCGTAACTCGCCCGACGCCGGAAATGCGCCGCGCCATGGCCGAAGCCGAAGTTGGCGACGATGTTTACGCCGACGATCCTACGGTGAATCGCCTCCAAGCGCGCGCCGCGGAAATCTTCGGCCGCGAAGCCGCGATTTACGTTCCGTCGGGCTCGATGGGCAATCTCGTCGCGATGCTGTGCCACACGCGCCCCGGCAATGAAGTTATTTTCGAGGAACGCGGCCACAGCTGTCTTTTCGAGATGGCCTCAGTCTCCGCCATCGCCGGCTGCATGCCGCGCACAAAATTTGTGGACGACGGAATTCTCACCTGGGACGTAATCGAGCCTCTGCTCCGCGTGAAAACGGTCTACTACCGCGCGCAAACCGCCCTGATCGTTCTTGAGAACACGCATAACATGGCTGGCGGCACGGTTTATCCGCAGCACGTGTCTGACGATATCTGCGATCACGCTCACGACGTCGGCGTTCCCGTGCATCTCGACGGCGCGCGCATCTTCAACGCCTCGGTCGCGCTCGGCCGCCCGGTCGAGCAGCTCACGCGCAAATTCGATTCCGTGATGTTTTGCCTCTCGAAAGGCCTCGGCGCGCCGATCGGCTCCATGCTCGTCGGATCGCGCGAGTTCATCGACGCCGCGCGCATCAAGCGCAAACTGCTGGGCGGCGGAATGCGCCAAGCCGGCGTGCTCGCCGCCGCGGGACTCATCGCGCTCGAGAAATCTCCCGCGCGCCTGCACATCGATCACGAAAACGCGCGCTTCCTCGCCGAGCGCCTAAACGAATTGCCCGGCGTGAGCGTCGATCTCAAAAAAGTGCAAACGAATATCGTCTTCTTCGACGTCGCCGGCACCGGCCGCAACGCCGTGGAGATCGCCGCCGAGCTCGGCAAGCGCAACGTCCTCTGCGGCGCCACCGGCCCCACCGCGATTCGCATGTTGACGCATTGCGACGTCGATCGCGCCGGAATCGAGCGCGCGCTCTCGGTACTGCGCAGCATTCTGTCCGCCGCCTGATCGCGTCCGCGCACGCCCGCGTGCCGCTTGTTTTGCCGCGCCGCTCGTCCGATAATTCTTCCGCTCGCGCGCGGGGTGTACGTGGAATTCTCCTTCACTGACGATCAGCAGACACTGCGCCGCAGTGTGCGCGAATTCGCCGCGTCCGAAATCGCGCCGCACGTCATAGAGTGGGACGAAGCCGCGCGATTTCCCTCCGAACTTGTTCCCAAGCTCGCGGAAATGGGTCTTCTCGGCGTGATTTTCCCGGAAGCTTACGGCGGCGCGGGCCTCGGCTACGTCGAATACGTGATCGCCATCGAAGAACTCGCGCGCGTCGATGGCTCGATCGGCCTGATGGTCGCCGCGCACAATTCGCTCTGCACCAATCACATCTATAAATTCGGCTCTGAAGCGCAGAAACAAAAATACGTTGTGCCGCTTGCCCACGGCCGCACGCTCGGCTGCTGGTCGCTCACCGAGCCCGAAGCCGGCTCTGACGCCGGGGGCACGCGCACCGTCGCTGTCCGCGATGGCGATGCCTGGGTGCTGAACGGCGCGAAAACTTTCACGACGAACGGCCACTTCGCCGGCGTCTGCGTCGCCATGGCCGTCACCGATAAATCCAAAGGGGCGCACGGCATTTCCGCTTTCATCGTGGAAAAAGACGCGCCCGGTTTCCGCCCCGGCAAGAAAGAAAACAAACTTGGCATGCGCGCCAGCGATACATCCGAAGTCATCTTCAGCGATTGCCGCGTCCCCGCCAGCCAATTGCTCGGCGCCGAAGGCGAAGGCTTCATCAATAGCTTGCAAGTTCTGGATGGCGGACGCATTTCCATCGCCGCGCTCGCGCTCGGCATTGCGCAAGGAGCCTTTGAGGCCGCCACGCGTTACGCGCGCGAGCGAAAACAATTCGGCCGTGCGATTTCCGAATTCCAAGCCATCCAATTCAAGCTCGCCGATATGGCCACGGAAATCGAAGCCGCGCGTCTGCTCGTCTATCGGGCGGCCACGCTGGCCGATCGCGGCGGCGCGCGCTTCACGCGCGAATCCAGCATGGCGAAGCTCTATGCCAGCGAAGTGGCCGTGCGAGTGGCCAACGAGTGCGTGCAAATTCACGGCGGCTACGGCTTCATCAAAGATTATCCCGCCGAAAAATATTATCGCGACGTCAAGCTGTGCACCATCGGCGAAGGCACCAGCGAAATTCAGCGCCTCGTCATCGCGCGCCAACTTTTGGGCAATGGGCGATAACGAATTGGTCTTGCGCAATGGACACTAATAAGGTCCCGATCGCGGCCGACGCCGGCGCCTGGGCCGAGCGCATTCGCTCCGGCGACGTCCGCTCACTTTCTCGCGCCATCACCGCAATCGAGAATCGCGATCCCGCCGCGCGCGACCTGCTCGCCCGCCTTTTTCCCGCCACTGGCGCCGCTTTCCTGATTGGCTGCACCGGTGCCCCCGGCACGGGCAAGAGCACTCTCGTCGATCATCTCGCGTTGCACTATCGCCGCGCGAACCAGCCTGTGGGCGTGATCGCCGTCGATCCCACCAGCCCATTCACCGGCGGCGCAATTCTTGGCGATCGCATCCGCATGCAGCGCCACGCCGAAGATTCCGGCACGTTCATTCGCTCGATGGCCACGCGTGGACGCCTCGGCGGATTGTCCGCTGCCACCTCGGATGCGGCATTGCTTCTCGATGCCGCGGGCAAGCGCATTGTGCTCATCGAAACCGTCGGCGTCGGCCAGGACGAAGTCGATGTCGTGCGCCTCGCCGATTGCACTCTCGTGCTTCTCGTGCCCGGCTTCGGCGACGATGTGCAAAGCATGAAGGCCGGCCTGATGGAAGTCGCCGATATTTTCGTGATCAATAAATCCGATCACGACGGCGCCGATCGTCTCGAGCAGCAAATTTCGGCGATGCTCGATCTCGCCCCCGATCAATCCGCGTGGCGCCCGCCGATCGTGCGCACCGTAGCCAGCGAGGGTCGCGGCGTGGAAGAATTGGCTGCTGCCATCGCGCGTTTCCGCGAGCACGCCGCTAAAAGTTCTACGCGCGACGCGCGAAGGATCGAACACTGGAAGCGCCGCCTGCTAGTCATGCTCGAATCCGAATTGTTGGACCGAGTACTCGCGGGCCCCAACGCCGCCGCGCATTTGGATGCGTTGGCGCGCGAAGTGGCAGAGCGCCGCAAAGATCCCTACGCCGCGGTAGTCGAAATCGCCGTCCGCGCGCAATGGTAGTGTTTGCGGGAAGCAGTGCAGGGAATCCTTCAGGAGGAAATTGAATGCACTTGGGTGACCTCGAATTTAAGATCGTAACCGACGGCATGTTCGGTCTCGATGGCGGCGCGATGTTCGGCGTAATCCCCAAGCCTCTGTGGGAAAAAGTCGCGCCTGCCGACGCCCGCAATCGCGTTCGCCTGGCCACGAATTGCCTACTGATTCGTGCGGCTGACAAGAGGATTCTTGTGGAGACAGGCTGCGGCGATAAATTCACCGCTAAGGAAGCGGACATCTACGATTTGCCGGAGAGCAATCGCTTGCCCCAGTCGCTCTCCGAAGCGGGCATTCGGCCCGAGCAGATCGACATCGTCGTGAACACCCATCTGCATTTCGATCATTGCGGATGGAACACGCGTCGCGAGGACTATCGCGTCGTGCCGACCTTCCCGAACGCGCGCTACGTGGTGCAGCGCGCTCATTACGAGCACGCGAAATCGCCGAACGAACGCGATCGCGCGAGTTTTCGCGACGATTGTTATCTTCCCATCGAAGCCGCGGGCCGTTGGCAATTCGTGGATGGCGATACCCAGCTCGTCCCCGGCGTCGAGCTAATTCGCGTTGCCGGCCACACGCGAGATATGCAGTGCGTGCGCCTCACCGGCGGCGGCAAGTCCGTGTTTTTCTTCGCCGACCTTGTTCCCACCGCAGCCCATTTGCCGCTTCCGTGGATCATGGGCTTCGACCTTTATCCCGTTGCCACACTCGAATCCAAGAAGCATTGGATATCGAAAGTAATTCGCGATGGCTCGCTCGCAATCTTCGGCCACGATCCCACAATGCCCGCCGCGTGGTTGCGTCAAGACGGCGATCGCGTTCGCGCCGAGCCGGCGGTCGTGGATTAATGCTAGATTTAGTGATCGCGAGGAACGCATGCCAAAGCCCAAAAACAAAGTGAAGCCAGCAGCGAAGAAATCCGCTTCAGTCGGCGGCAAAGCGCCGCTCGCCACGATCGGCATCATCGGCGGGAGCGGTCTCTACAACATCGGCGGTCTCGAGGGCGCGCGCGAGCATCGTGTGCGCACACCATTCGGCGATCCATCCGACGGGTTCATCGTCGGCCGTCTCGAAGGCAAAACGGTTGCCTTCCTCGCGCGCCACGGCCGCGGCCATCGCTTCACCCCGTCTGAGATAAATTACCGCGCCAACATTTACGCGATGAAGATGCTCGGCGTTGAGCGCATCGTCTCCGTCAGCGCCGTGGGCTCGCTGCGCGAAGATTTGCATCCGCTCGAGTTTCTGATACCCGATCAGTTCTTCGATCGCACTCGCCTGCGCGTTGCCACATTTTTCGGCCAGGGCCTCGTCGCCCACGTGGGCTTCGACAAGCCAATTTGCCCCGAACTGTCGGGCGTAATCATCGACGCTGGCCCCGAAGCCGGCGTGACGATGCATCGCGGCGGCACTTATATCTGCATGGAGGGCCCGCAGTTCTCCACTCTTGCCGAAGCCCACGTGAATCGCCAGTTGCGCTTTGATGTCGTCGGCATGACCAATCTCACCGAGGCCAAACTCGCGCGCGAAGCGGAGCTGTGCTACTCGACGATTGCCATGATCACCGATTACGATTGCTGGCATCCTGAACACGATTCCGTCACCGTCGCCGATATCGTGTCCAATCTCACGAAGAACGCTGAAGCCGCGCAGCGCGTTCTTCGCGCAGTCGTGCGCGCCGTGCCCTCCACGCGCAGTTGCCGCTGCGGCCAGGCGCTGAAGTACGCGATGCTCACGGATCCAAAGCTTGTGCCGGCGGCGACGCGCAAGCGCCTGTCCGCTATTGTCGGAAAATATTTGCCGTAAATATGTGTGCGAGTGATTTGAGCGAGGCCGTCGCGCTCAGGAGGATTACCGCGTGTCTCTTCTCGTAGTGGGATCGGTCGCGTACGACGCGATCGAGACGCCGTTCGGCAAAGTCGAGCGAACGCTCGGCGGTGCGGCCACGTATTCTTCCGTCGCCGCTAGTCACTTCACAAAGGTTCATTTGGTTGGAGTCGTCGGTGAAGACTTCGCCGCAGACGACGAAGCCGTGCTGACGTCGCGGCGCATCGATATCGAGGGACTGGAGCGCGCCGCCGGCAAATCTTTCTTCTGGTCCGGCCGCTACAACGAGAATTTCAACGAGCGCACCACGCTCGTCACCGATTTGAACGTGTTTGCCGAGTTCCGCCCGAAATTGCCGGCGCACTATCGCAACGCACCGTACATCTTTCTTGCGAATATCGATCCGACATTGCAGCGCGCCGTATTGAAACAGATGCGGCGCAAGCCCAAGCTCGTTACGCTGGACACGATGAACTATTGGATCGAGCGCACGCCCGACGAATTGCGCGAAACGCTGCGTCACACCGACGTCCTGATGATCAACGACGCCGAAACGCGCCAGCTCTCGAACGAACACAATTTGCTTCGCGCCGCGCGCCACATCGCCAATCTCGGCCCGACCACGCTGGTGATCAAACGCGGAGAATACGGCGCGATGATGGTTCACGGCGGCCAGGCGTTTTGCGTCCCCGCGTTTCCGCTCGAAGAAGTTCACGATCCCACCGGTGCGGGAGATAGTTTCGCCGGCGGATTCATGGGCTATTTGGCCGGGCGAAAACACGCTTCGACTGCCGATCTGAAGCGCGCGATGGTCTATGGCTCCGTGATGGGCAGCTTCGCCGTTGAGGAGTTCGGTCTCGATCGCCTGCGCCGCGTTACCCGCCGCGAAATCGATGCGCGTGCCCGGCACTTTGCGCGCCTCACCCAGTTCACTCTCTAGCGTCACGCCGCGTCCGCGGCGACGCGGGCCGTGATGGCGCCGTTGTATACTCCGGGCTTGCAAAATGTTGCGTCCTCTTAAACCGCGCGCGCTCGGCCCCGGTAGTGTCGTCACGCTTGTTTCTCCCGCAAGCTCCGCTGAAGCGCGTGCAATCGCGCGCGGCATGCGTGAATTGCGGCGTCTCGGTTGGATTCCACGGCGCGCGGCTCGCAAGGAACGTCCCGAAGGATATTTCGCAGCGTCCGCTCGCGGCCGCGCCGCGGAATTAATTGCGGCGCTGCGCCACGCGCGCACAGAGGCAGTCATCTGCATCCGCGGGGGTTACGGGAGTTCGGAAATTGTGGAAGCCCTCGCGCGCGCGAGCGGTTTGCGCCGCAAATTGCTGATCGGCTTCAGCGACATCACCGCTTTGCAAGTTTTCCTGTGGCAGCGGCTCGGCTGGGTCACGCTATACGGCCCGATGGCCGCCGCGCACTTCGATCGTGGCGCCGGCAAGCGCCACGGTTACGACGCCGCATCGCTTGCGAATGCCGTCACCATCACGCGCGGCGGCTGGCGAATCCCTCTGCACGGCCGAACATTCGTGCGCGGCTCAGCGGCGGGCCGCACTCTGGGCGGTTGCGTCACGCTGCTCGAGACGACACTCGGCACGCCGTGGGAATTCGATGCGCGCGGCGCGATTCTGCTGCTCGAAGATCTGTCTGTGCGTCCGTATCAACTCGATCGCATGCTCTTGCATTTGCGCCAAGCCGGAAAATTCAAGGGTGTGCGCGGAATCGTCCTAGGTGAATTTCCGAACGCCGAGCCCGCGCGCGCGGGTATCACGATTGCTGACGTGTGCCGCCGTCGCCTTGGCGATCTCGGCGTGCCAATTGTCTTCGGCGCGCCGATCGGTCACACGGCGCGGCCGATGCTCACAATTCCTCTCGGTGTGCGTGCGCGCCTTGAAACGTCCGGCGAAGGCCGGCTGGATATTCTCGAATCCGCCGTCGCGCCGCGCCGTTCCACCAAGCGCGCGCGCAAAAACGCATGAGTCTTCCATCCGAACGCGTCCACATGATCGGCATCGGCGGCTCGGCCATGGCCGCCGTCGCGGGCCTGCTCGCTGAGCGCGGCTTCCGCATCACTGGGTCGGACGTTGGCGTGTATCCACCGGCGTCTTCGCTGCTGCAATCGTTGGGCATCAGTTGGACGAACGGTTTCTCGGCCGCGAATCTCGAACGGTCGCCGGATTGGGTTGTCGTTGGCAATGCCGTGTCGCGCGGCAATCCCGAAGTCGAAGCCGTACTCGATTCGCATCTACGATATCGCTCTCTGCCGCAGGTGCTCGAAGAATTCTTCATCCCCGGCCACGAGTCGATCGTGGTCTCCGGCACGCACGGCAAGACGACGACCACTTCTTTGCTCGCGTGGATCTTTCAAGTCGCCGGCCGCAAGCCGAATTTCCTGATCGGTGGCGTAGCTGAGAATTTCGGGCGAAGCTATGGCCTTGGCGGCGGCGAAGAATTTATTGTCGAGGGCGACGAATACGATTCCGCGTTTTTCGATAAAGGCCCAAAATTCCTGCACTATCATCCCGACGAATTGATCGTGACGTCGCTCGAATTCGATCACGCCGATATTTATGCCGATATCGCCGCGATCGAACTGCAATTTCGCCGCCTAGTGAACCTGGTTCCGCGCCGCGGCCGAATCGTCGCTTGGGGAGAAAGCCCCACCGTCGCCGCCGTTGTCGCGAGGGCTTTCTGCCCGGTTGAAACCTACGGCTTTGGCGCGGATACGGATTGGACCGCTGGCGACATCGAAGTTGTGGATGTCGCCACCGAATTTCGCATCGCGCACCAGGGCAGGGAAGTGGCGCGCATTCGCTCGCCGCTCTCGGGCCGCCACAACGTGTTGAATGCCACAGCCGCTGCGGCCATAGCTCTAGGCCGAGGCATCGAGCGCGAAGCCCTCGAAGAAGCGCTCGCGACATTCCGAAATGTTCTGCGCCGCCTCGAAGTGAAGTGCGAAATCGGCGGCGTGCTTGTCGTCGACGATTTCGCGCATCATCCCACCGCCATTCGCGCCACGATCGATGCGGCGCGCTCGCGTTGGCCCGGCCGCAGACTCTGGGCGATTTTCGAGCCGCGCTCGAACACGATGCGCCGCCGCACCGCCGAAGAAGATCTATCCGCCGCGCTCGCGCTTGCGGATGTCGCTGTGCTCGGTCCCGTGCATCGCGCGCAATTGCTCTCCGAAGCCGAGCGCCTTTCGCCTGAGCGGGTCGTCGACGCGGTGCGCGCCTCCGGAAAATCCGCCGAAGCGTTCGCGTCTTCCGAAGCAATCGCCGCGCGCCTTGCCGAGAAAACGCAGCCCGGCGATCTGGTTCTCGTGATGTCCAACGGCAGCTTCGACGGAGTGTGCGATCTTCTCTCGCAGCGTTTGCCGGAGCGCGCGCCCGCGCAGCGAGGCCATCGCTCGTGAAGCGCGCGGCAGCGGCACTGCGTGTGGCCGCCGGATTCGCGCTGCTTTTGTGCGGTGCGATTCCCGCGCACGCCACAATTTCGTACACCGTGTCGCTCGCCAATCACGATCAGCATCGCTTTCACGTGACGATGACGGTTCCGAACGCGTCGGGCCAGGTGACGGTGCGGATGGCGGCGTGGGACGCGCTGTATCAAATCCGCGACTTCGCGTATCGCGTCAGCGCGCTCGCCGCGCGCGACGATTCCGGCGCCGTGGCGCCGGTGAAAACCGATAAGCAGACATGGAGCATCACGTCGCGCGGCACGCTCATGATTCAGTACGACACGGAGTGGAACGATCCCGGACCGTTCGCGTGCGATTTGGCCACGGACCACGCATTCATCAATCCCGCGATGATATTGCTCTACGTGCCCGATCGCCGCGCCGAAGACGTGAGCATCGCGTTCGTCGATGTGCCGGGAAACTGGCGCATCGCAGTCGAATTGCCGGCGGATTCGTCCGCATCTGCGGGCGCAGGTCGCGCGTTCAGCGCAGCGAACTTCGGCGCGCTTGCCGACGCGCCCATCGAAATCGGTGCGTTCGATGAGTTCGAGTTTCAAGCCGGCGGGCGCCCGATCCGCGTGGCGATTTCCGGCAAAGGTTGGAAGCGCGATCAACTCACCGACGCGCTCACGCGCATCGTGAACAACGAAGTGGCGATGATGGGCGGCGCGCCGTTCCGCGAATATCTGTTCATCATTCACGTTGGTGAAGGTTGGGGAGGCGGAATGGAGCACGCCAACTCCACGGCAATCGCAGTGGCCAACATGGGGCAGCTTCCGGGAGTGGCGGCGCACGAACTGTTCCACGCGTGGAACGTGAAGCGCATCCGGCCGCAATCGCTTGAGCCGATCGACGACACGCGCGAAATGTGGACGCGCGCGCTGTGGTTCGCCGAAGGCGTCACCAACACGTACGAGGATTACGTGATGGTGCGAACGGGACTTTGGGATCGATCGCAGTTCTACGACGAGATTGGGATGCGAATTACCAGCACCGAAGCGCGGGCCGCGCACACTTGGCAAAGCGTGGAAGAATCCAGTCTGGATGCGTGGCTTGAAAAGTATCCGCTCTACAACTACGGCGACTACAGCGTTTCGTATTACGACAAGGGCGAGCTGCTCGGTCTGTTGCTCGATCTGCAGATGCGCGAAGTGTCCAACGATCGCGTAGGCCTGGACGATTTGATGCGCGCGATGAACGCCGATTTCGCGATGAAGGGCCGCTTCTACAACGATTCGATCGACATTCGCGCGACGGCGGAAGAAGTGCTGCGGCGCGCGGGCGTCAGCAGAGCCGACGCGGACTTGGGCGCGTTTTTTTCAAAATACGTCTCCGGCGCGGCTGAGATTCCATACGGCGATTTGCTCGGCAATGCCGGCCTCGCGTTGGACTCGACCGCGCACGGATCCTCGCGCATGTATCGCATCGTCGAAATGTCGGCTCCTAGCGACCTGCAGCTGCGCATCCGCAATTCCATTCTCGCCGGCAGCGCAGCGCAAGCGGCGTCGCATTGAGCTTTCATTCCCGCGCAAACCCCAGAGAGATTCCTCGCCCGCTGCTGCGGGCTCGGAATAACGGAAAAATAAAACCCAATTCAACGGATCGTCAGTCGCCGGAAGGCTGCGCCGACAATCGCTCGACTTTGGCGCGCAGCTCGCGCACGGTGCGCACGAGATCGGGCAACCCTTTCAGCGCGATCGAGCTTTTCATCCACAGTTTGTGATCCATCACCGGCGCGCCGGAAAGATAGGCGCCGGCGGGAACGTCGTGCGCGACTCCACTTTGCGGCGTGAGAATCGCGCCATCGCCGATTTCCAGATGCCCCGCGCAGCCGACTTGGCCGAGCAACAAGCAATTCTTGCCCACGCGCGCGGAGCCGGAAATTCCCACTTGGCCGCAGAGTAGCGTGTCCTCGCCAATTTCGGCGCCGTGGCCGACGAGCGCAAGATCGTCGATCTTCACGCCGCGGCGAATCAGCGTGCGGCCTACGGTGGCGCGATCCACGCAGGAATTCGATTGAATCTCGACGTCGTCTTCGATTTCGGCGGGGCCGGTCTGCGGAATCTTGTACCAGTGGCCCGCGTTATCCTTGGCGAATCCGAATCCATCGCCGCCGACGATCACGCCATTCTGCAGAATTACGCGATTGCCGATCTTGCATGCTTCGCGAATCACGGCGTGCGCGTGAATTAAAACATCGTCGCCGATATGCGCATCGCGATAGACCGTGACGAAGCTGTGCAGCACAGTATTGCGGCCGATCACCGCGCCTTCATCGACGAAACAATATGGACCGATGTGCGCGCCTTCGCCGATGCGCGCCGTCGCAGCAATCACGGTGGTCGGATGCACACCCGGCGCGTAGGGCCGCGGCGCGTGGAACACTCCGAGAGCGCGCGCGAAATCGAGATATGGATTCGCGGAGCGCAGCAACGCCAGCGGCGGCAGACCGGGGGCGCGCTCGACCTGTTCGTCCTCGGCCACAATCACCGCCGCGGCGCGCGTGGTGCGCAAGTCCGCGCGATATTTCGGATTGGCGAGGAAGGTGATTTGTCCCGGCCCCGCCGTTTCCATTCCCGCCACCGCAGAGATTTCGATTTCCGGATCGCCTTCGATCCGGCATTGCAGCCGCTGTGCCAACTCGCGCAGTTTCATTGGACAACTCCTTCAGTGCCGCGCAGCGTCTGGCCTGCCGCGGCATTGCGAGACAAGCTTACCGCGCGGACGTGATGCGTTGCCATCGTCGCGCGGGGAGAAGCACCCGCGAGTGGCGTGTGGCTAGTGGCGAGTGGCGAGCACATCAGAACCCTCCGCAGTAGGGTCGCTCCGCCCTCTGCGAGCCGGAGTGAGGAGGGCGAGTGGCGAGAGACGGCCGGACGAGAGATCCCTCCTCGCGGACTCCTCCTCGACGGAGAATATCGGGGCAGGCGGGATGGCGACGCCTGCCTGGAGGCCGAAACGCGGCGGTCGCAGGTTGACAATATCCGTGGGGTACCCCACACCCCCGGTATGTTTTTGTTAGTTTGTTCATAACAAGAGGTTTGCACGGAAAGAGTGCGCATTAGTGTGAAAATAAACGTTTTGATCGTGTTTGTTTTCAGTGAGTTGTCCATGGCTTTGTACTCGATTGAAAACACGGTGGTTGGAGGCGCACTTTCGTGCACAGAAGTGCATATCGGTTGAATTGTACCGATGGAGTTTCGTGGGCGAAAGGCGCGGCGAAGAGGGAAACGAAGAAAGGACAACGCAGAGGGGCCGAGAACGCGGAGACTCGCGGAGAAACACGGAAGAAGAAAGATATTTAACACAGAGAGCACAGAGGACCGCGCGCGTCTTCGCCAGACGGCTTTCCGGCGGGGTCGGGACTCGCACAAAACGCTCGTCGCCAAGGCTACGGCGCGGTCGCGGATGGGCGCGCCGAGCGGGCCTGCGCGGGGTGCACGTGCGGGTTCGTAGTGCGAAGCTCATGCGAGAGCTTAGCACGTGTGGTTACTCTATGTCAATAGGTATGTATAGGTTAGTATTCGAATGCGAGTATTCGAATGCTTGGCGAGGCTGTCCCGTTGCGGCTGCTGGACTTGTGCAATGCGGCGCCTGAGGTTCCGATCGAGAATCAGGAAACGTCCCGTCTGTCCCCCGGTTTCGTCCCCCGGTTTCCCCGGTTTCTTGTCCCCCGGTTTCTATCATCTGGTACTTGCGCGACAATTTGCCCAAGTTGATCGGTAGACCGGAATTTGTTTCAGCCTACGAAAAGTGCAACGAATGCCAGAAGCGGCTCGACGACGCAATTCCGTCCCTCGAGAAAAGGATGTCAGAGTACCTAGACTTTCACGCGATTCGGGCGTGGAATTTCTTCCGCTAGACATCCGCGAGCCGTTATGGAAACCGGGATACCGGAGACCGGTGTTTCCCCCTAGTGCCCTCGACTCATCACTTCCTTAGTTCATTTAGTTTGATCCAGTCGCCCGGGGCGCGCTCAAATCTCCAGAAGTACCAGCCATCAACCGAACTCTTGGAAGCGGCGCCGCCTGCGGCAGAGGGCGACCTATACGTTCTTCCTCTGAACCTGATCGAACCATCTCGGCGTACGCGGGCTTTGAACGTGCGGCCCTTCCATTTGGCGCGTAGCTTTAACGGAACCCTGATGTAGGGGGCGAGGATGGGTTTGCGGCTTCTCTTTCCGATCTCCAGGGGTTCTCGGTCGTCGGCTTCAATGCTTTGATCCATGAGCGCCAGTAATTCATTGCGCTGTGACGCCTTGATTTCTCGTTTGAGCCGGCGTTTGAGATTTTCTGAGTCAACAAATTTGCCCTTAACTTTGTTCCCTGGAGGTTTTCCCGTTATCCGCAGGATCAGGGTTTCGAGTTCTTTTAGATGCTTCGGGCCAATGGTCAGGTAGACACTGAATCTATCCCAAGAGTGGCCGTGATGATCCTTGAGGTGCTGGCGGAGCCTCCAACGAAGGTCCTTCGCCAAGCCGACGTAATAAAGTCTTTTCTTCTTATAGAGGGCATAAATTCCGTGCCTGCGCTTCACATATGTTTCAAGGAGCGTTCTGTATTTCTCAACAGCTTCCCGGCTGATTCTTTCGACGTACTGACTGACCAGCGGCGGTTCCTTCATGGTCGTGAGCTCGCTTGAGATATCGTTAGCTGCGATCCCCACTGGATCGCTCAAATCGCAACGCGATAAGAAATTCTCCCCGGTTTCGTGAAAAACAGCGGCTCTGTACTGCGTGCACGTTACGCGACCTGTACGTGCTGAGTCAACAACGGATTCAGCCGGCGATGCAAGAGCTCCAGCTCCCGGCAGCCTTTTGGCTTGCGGGATTGTTTCTCCGCTTTCGGAGTACGCTCGTCGGAAAGAAAGTTCGGAAAGATTGTGTCGCCGCCTACGGGCTTTCGGGGAATTGCGCTCGATACCCAGGCCTCACCTGCCTGCCGGGAGGCAGGCGGCCTGGGCTAGTAGGGCGTGTCGCCCCTACGCGGCTGGGGCTCGAAGCTGGCCGCTTCGAGCTGGGTGTGTCCGCAGTTGCGCGGCGCTGCGTGCATTCTTGGTGAGCGGACGGAAATGCTGGAGGCCTGAAGGCCTCCGCTACATAAATCAAAAACATTTCGCGCGATTGCGTGGATTTGTGTGCATCCTCGGTGCGCGCGAGAATGCTCGAGGTCTTCGCTACGGGAACAGAGTCAAAATCCCCACCTTTGTCCGCCACGGCGGACAAAGATGGGGCACCCAAAGCGGTCGACGGGCGGGAGTGGCAGACGAACTAGTTCGGTAACTGGGATCGGATGGTGTGCAGGCGCTTCACGATCTCCTTGGCGACCGCGTTGGTGACGCCGGACTCCGTAAATCGTCCTTCGCGCTTGAAGTCAAACAACTGGTTTCCCTGGGCGTCAAAGACGGTAGCGGATCCCGTAATGTCGTTCATTTGTCCGTCTTGTGCGGCAGCAGGATCCTGATTTGTTTCAAACACGACGCGGTAATCGTAGACTTGTTCGGATTCATCGAAGTGCAGCCCATGGAATCGGCCGCTGTCGTTCAGCTTTTGGAGCAGAAGGCTTTTGGCCCATGCGGATGCTTCCACTTTGATCTTGATGTCGTGCGGCGGATTCTTGGCTTGAGCAGCCGGCGAAAATGCCAAGCCGAGAAGTATTCCGATGAACACAAAACGCATGGGGCTCTCCTGACCGCGTTTGCGAGAATATCCCGCCTAGGCCTTCAAAGTCCACGCAATCCCGTCGTCTGGCCTGCGGACATGCGTGATAAACGGGCTCGGCGAGCGTGTTCGGGGAAACCGGCGACATGCGGGAGGCGTCCCGTTTTTCTGCGGACGCGAGCAAGGAATTGCCGCGGGTTACCGGGCTGCGTCACATGGTGCGGGACGTTAACGACTACAGCGCGGGCCAAACAAGCGATCACGCAATAAGAATTCAGAAAACGTCCCGTCTGTCCGTGCGGGTCCTGGGTTCGGCACTGGCGCGATGGCCATTTTCGCTCCCACTTTATAATTGTGCACAACCGAACAGACAACTGCATTGAGCACCGTTATTGTTGCGCTGCGATCCGACGAACTGTATGGCGGCCATGTCCCTTGTGGAGTGACTGCACACGGTAGTCCGGGCGGGCCTTTGCAGTTTGACCGCTTAGAAGCTACCCTTGCCGCCAGGTTCCAAGAGTTATCGTCTAAGTTGAGCGACGAAAAGCCGATGTTCCGTCACCTTCAAAAGGAGAATAATCGCCAGTGGCTAAACTAACTGCTGCCAAGAGGAAAAAACTTCCGACATCGGACTTCGTGGAAAAGAGCGACAGAAAATATCCTATTCCTGACGCTGCTCACGCACGAGATGCTTTGGCGAGGAGTTCGGGAAAGGCAGAGCACGCCGCTGTGGTTGCCGCGGTAAGGCGAAAATTTCCAGGAATAAAAGTTGCGAAAAATAAATAGAGATTCCGTCCAGCATTCTTGCTTGGTGCGAGAGCTTCGCTCACGCGTGGATCCGCTTCGCTTTACCGGTCACCGAGTCGGAACGAAGCCACCGGGCGGCACACTCATCGAAAACCAAAGTTCGGAAGGATTATGTCGCCGCCTACGGGGCTCTCGGGGAATTGCGATCGATACCCAGGCCTCACGAGTCTGTGTCGCAACTTCGATTTGGGTGCTGTTTTTTGGGTGCGGGAGGCTTTATGGGCGCCGGTTTTGGTGCTCGCTACAACTCCTAGGACGAGAGGCCGGCCGGGACGATCAAGTGCGGC